>Ga0209536_100009127_pt1 | contig 14765 bp, 11 predicted proteins | sample DeeMarSeWOR28_12_FD_187461 | JGI IMG/M metagenome (GOLD analysis project Ga0209536, IMG submission 187461) | Marine sediment microbial communities from White Oak River estuary, North Carolina - WOR-2-8_12 (SPAdes) (version 2) | ecosystem: Environmental > Aquatic > Marine > Intertidal zone >...
TCTGCAGGCCACGGGCTGGCCGGACAACACGACCCTCGTCTGGATCACCGGCCCCGGTCACTTCGAGCCGGTGAGCGAAGCCGTCGCGGCCACCCGCTGGGCCGATCGAATCGTGACCGTTCCCTGGGTGGACAACCTCGGTGCCCGGCTGTCGGGTTTGAGCCTCGTGATCAGTCGAGCCGGCGCGATGTTCTGCTCCGAGCTCGCCGCGGCAGGGGTACCGGCGGTGCTCGTTCCGTTTCCGGCGGCCGCCGGAGATCACCAGACACACAACGCGGCGGCCCTGGAGTCCGCCGGTGCGGCAGTGATGCTCGAGGAGCGTGCGATGAAGCGCGGTGAATTGTGGGGGGAGGTGCTGGAACTGCTGGCCGAAGAGGAAAGGCTTCTTCGCATGGCGACCGAGATGGCCAGCCGGGGTCGCCCGGATGCGGCGGAGCGCATCGCCGGGGAGCTGCTGGATCTCGCCTCCGTCGAACTTGCTCGAGAGGACGGAAGTGCGCTGGTGGAAGACCTGTCGGTGGCGACGGATGTCTGATCGGATTGTGGCAAGGTCCGACCTGCCCCCGGCGGGTTCCCGGGTGCATCTGCTGGGTGCCGCCGGCGCGGGAATGCGGGCTCTCGCGACCGTTCTCCTCGACGGGGGGTGGGTCGTCTCGGGATCCGATCGCGATGCGGCGGCGAGCTCCGAGCTGGAAGAGATCGGGCTCCGCGTGGTCCCCGATACGGATGCCGAAACCGCGGGTCGCGCGCAGCTCGTGATTCGAAGCTCCGCGATTCCGGATACGCATCCTGCGCTCGAGGCGGCTCGTTTCGCCGGGGTGCCGGTGATGAAGAGATCGACGGCGCTCGGGGCGCTGGTCAACGACCGTCGCCTGGCCGCGGTGGCGGGAACGCACGGCAAGACGACCGTGACCACCATGCTCGGGCTGGCCCTCGAAGCTGCGGACCGTGACCCGCTGGTACTGGTGGGCGGCCACGTGCGCGAGTGGTCCGGGAACGCCCGGATCGGAAACGGGCCTGAAGCCGTGGTGGAGGCCGACGAATACGACCGGTCCTTTCTGCAGCTGGATCCGACCCTCGCGATCGTGACCTCGGTGGAACCGGAACACCTGGAGTGCTACGGGAGCGAGACCGAGCTGCGCGCGGCGTTCGAGGCCTTCGCCGCGCGCGCCGTCGATCGAGAGGGAGTCCTGGTCTGTGCGGATGACGAAGGTGCGCTCACTCTCGCGCGGCGGATCGGTACGGCCGTCACGTACGGGTTCTCGCCGGATGCCGACTACCGGCTGCAGGTCGTGGCGGCCGCGCCCGACGGTCAGCGTTGCCGACTGCGGGGACCGGCGCTGGACCTGTCGTTCGATCTGGGGGCCGCCGGTGCTCACAACGCGCAGAACGCCGCTGCGGCCCTGACGGCGGCGCTCCGCCTGGGCGCCGAGGTGTCGGCCGTGTCCGGTTGCCTGCGGCACTTCCACGGGGTCGAGCGCCGCCTGCAGCTGCTCGCTTCGCGGGGCGGCGTGTTCGTCATCGATGACTACGCCCACCATCCGACCGAAGTGCGTGCCTCGCTGGCCGCCGTGCGCTCCGCCTGGCCGGGCGCGAGGCTGGTGGCGGTATTTCAGCCGCACCTGTTCAGCCGGACCCGGGCGATGGCTTCGCAATTCGGTGCCGAACTGGCCGCCGCCGACCAGGCGTGGGTGCTGCCGGTTTATGCGGCGCGCGAGGAGCCCTTGCCGGGCGTCGACGCCGACCTGGTGGTTCGGGATGCAGCGGGTCACGTGCGTACCGCCCTCCCGGAGGACACGATCGAGCTGGTCCGTCGGGCACAAGGCGACACGGTGATTCTGTTCATGGGGGCCGGCGACATCACCGATGTCGCTCACCGCGCCGCGAGAGAGCTCGAGGGCCATGCACTGGGAGTCTGAGGTGTCGCTCGCCGAGCATGTCCGCTGGAGGATCGGGGGCCCCGCGTCCCGGTTCGGCCGGGCCGGGACCCCGGGCGAGCTCTCGGAGGCCCTGGCCGCCAACGAGGCTGACCGGTTCCTGGTCCTGGGCTGGGGCGCCAACCTGCTCGTCTCCGATCGAGGCGTTTCACAGGCGGTCCTCGTGCTGGAGGGCGGGTTCGACCGGATCCACGTGACGTCCGATTCGATCGAGGCGGGCGCGGGCGCCGGCCTGCCGTCGCTGGTCGGCGAGGCCCGGCGATCGGGTGCTGCCGGGTGGTCCTTCCTCGAAGCGGTTCCCGGAACGGTCGGCGGGGGGCTGCGGATGAACGCTGGCTCGGCCGAAACCGGGCTGTGGGACCGGGTCATGGAAGTCGAGGCGATGACGCCGGAGGGTGAGCCGGTCCACCTGACGGCCGAAGAGGCGCACCCGACGTATCGCCACGTGGACGTTCCCGAGAGCTGGGTGTTCACTTCGGGCCGGTTCCGACTGACACCGGGCGACCGGGAAGCGGTGGAGGCCGCCCATTTTGAACGGCGCCGTCGCAAGGTGGCGACCCAGGTGTACGATCTTCCGAGCTGCGGGTCGGTATGGAAGAACCCCGGGGCCGGGTACGGCGCGGCGTGGGAGCTGGTGGATGCGGTGGGAATGCGTGGTGCCCGGTCGGGCGGGGCCCGGATCGCCGAGAAGCACGCGAACTTCATCGCCAACGTCGGCGGGGCGCGCGCGGTCGACGTGCTGGAGCTCATGCGGGAGACCCGGCGCCGGGTGCTCGAGCAGCACGGTGTCGCGCTCCAGCCGGAGATCAGGTTCTGGGGATTCGAGCCCGAGGAGCTGGAATCCGTGGGGGCGGTCTCGTGACCCGGCAGACCCGTCGCCGGATCGGCGTGGCGCTCATCGGTGCCCTCATCGGAATCTCGAGTCCGCTCTGGGGGCCCCCGATCCTGCGAGGGATCCCGGCCTTCGAGGTGCGGACCGTAGACATCGCCGGGACCCGGTTCTCCGATCCCGACGAACTGCGCGAACTCGCCGGGATCCGGCCGGGCGCTTCGATCTGGGACGATCCGAGTGCCTGGGAACGGGCGATACTGGCGCACCCGCTGATCGAGGAAGTGCGGGTGAAGCGGCCGGGACGCGACCGGATCCGGATCGAGGTGCGTGAAGTGCGCGCGATGGCCGCGGTCGCGACTCCCGCCCTCGTCGCCGTCGATGCGGAGGGCTATCGGCTGGCAGTGGATCCGTCCGAGCATTCCCTGGACCTGCCGATCCTCACGGCCGCCACGGTCGACTCGCTGAGCGGACGGGTGGCCGAGGAGGAGGCGCGCCGGGCCCTGGCGGTGCTGGAAGAGCTCGAATCGCTGGCTCCCGAGTTCGTGCACCGGGTCTCCGAGGTCGTGCCGCTGGACTCCGAGTCGTTCGAGCTCCTGCTGCTGGACGGAAGCCTGGTGGACCGGCTCACCCTCCCCTATTCGAACGCATCCCGCGCGTTCCTGCAGGCCGCCGCGGCGATTCAGGCGATGGAAACTCGCGCTACCGTCGTGTCGGCCGACGCGCGCTTCGCGGACAAGGTGTTCGTACGCACGGAGGGCCGGCGATGATGGCCCAGCAGCGCTGCCTGGCGGGCCTCGATGTGGGCTCGGAAACGACCTGCGCCGTGCTGATCGAACTGAGCGTTCCCTGGGGCGACGGCGACGTGGAAGCCCGCGTCCTGGGCGTCGGCGAGGCCCCCACGGCCGGCGTGCGGAACCGGGTCGTCACCAACATGGACGCGGCCGTCGAATCGATCCGCGCTGCGTTACGCAAAGCCGAGGAAATGGCGGGCGCCGAGGCGACCATCGTATACGCCGGAATCGCAGGCGATCACGTCGAGGTGGACACTTCCACCGGCGTCGTAGCCATCTCCGGTCGAGAAATCACGTCGCGCGACCTGGATCACGTGCACGAAGTCGCCCGCGCCGTCGTGGTGCCCGCGGATCGGGAGCTTCTGCACGCCATTCCCCAGGACTACGTGGTGGATGGCGTATCGGGTGTGCAGGATCCGACCGGAATGGCCTCCACGCGACTCGAGTCGGAGGTGTGCGTGGTCACCGCCGGATCGGTTCCGGCACAGAATCTCCGCAGGGCGATCGACAGGGCCGGCTGGAAGCTGGAGGAGCTGGTGCTCGCCCCGCTGGCGACGAATCTCGCGGTGCTGTCCGAGGAGCAGCGCCGGGCGGGCGTGGTCCTCGTGGAGATCGGCGCCGCCGCCACGGAAGTGCTCGCCTTCAAGGACGAACGCCTTCGGCTGTTCGCGACGCTCCCGTGGGGCGGCTCGACGGTCACCAGCGACATCGTCAAAGGCCTCGGAGTCTCCGCCGCTACCGCCGAACGTCTCAAGGCCGAACACGGCAGTGCCCAGACGAAGCGGGTAGATGCGGCAGAGACCCTGGAGATCCCCGGTCCCACCCCCGGTACGGTTCGCAGCGTATCCCGTGAACTGCTCGCTCACATCATCGAGCAGCGCCTGGACGAGATGCTGGGCCTGATCTACGACGAGCTCGAGAGCCGCGACCTGCTGGACTCGCTGCACGGGGGAGTGGTGCTGGCGGGGGGCGCGGCGCGCCTGGACGGGGTCGTGGAGCTCGCTCAGGAAGTATTCAATCTGCCCGTGGCCATGGGAGAACCGGGAGTCGGACTGACCGGTCTCGTGGACACGGTGCGGCGACCCGAATGCGCGACCGCAGTCGGCCTGGCTCTGTACGGGCGCCACCGACGGGCCGAGAGGCCGGTCGGCTCCGCGATGCGCGCGATCGGCAGGGTCACGGACTGGATCAAGGAGTTCTTCTGATGAACCCGGAGCTGACCCGCGAGGACGCTGCTGTCGATGCACGGCCGGTCTCGCGACGGAAGTCCGGAGAACACGTCAACGCAGGACGAACGCTCGAGCGGGAGGGACAGATGGTATTCGAGTTCGACGATGCGGCAACCCGGAATGCGCGGATGAAAGTAGTCGGAGTGGGAGGCGCCGGCGGCAACGCCGTGAACCGGATGATCGACGAGAACCTCGACGGGGTGGAGTTCGTCGCGATCAATACGGACGCCCAGGCGCTGAAGAACTGCGATGCCCACATCAAGCTTCAGGTCGGGAGAAAACTGACGCGCGGGCTGGGGGCCGGGGCGCGTCCGGAGGTAGGACGCCAGGCGATCACCGAGAGCGAGGAGGAGGTGCGCCGGGCGCTGGAAGGCGCCGACCTCGTGTTCGTCACCGCCGGGATGGGGGGAGGAACGGGTACCGGAGCGGCACCACGCGTCGGGCAGATCGCCTCGGAACTCGGAGCGCTGGTCATCGCGATCGTCACCCGTCCGTTTCTGTTCGAGGGCAAGAAACGCATGCGTCATGCCGAACTCGGAATGAAGGACCTGCGCCGCTCGGTGGACACGATGATCGTGGTTCCGAACGAGCGGCTGCTGTCGGTCGTCGGAAAGGGGACCACCTTCCGCGATGCGCTCAAGAAGGCCGACGAGGTGCTCCTCCATGCGACGCAGGGGATCTCGGATCTCATCAGCGTCACGGGAGAAGTGAACGTGGACTTCGCCGACGTCCGGACGGTGATGTCGAACCGCGGCGCCGCGCTGATGGGCACGGGCGAAGCGACCGGGGAGAACCGGGCGGTCGAGGCGGCGCAGCAGGCGATTTGCTCCCCGCTTCTCGACAACGTATCCATCCACGGCGCGACCGGCGTTCTGGTGAACATCTCCGGCGGACTCGACCTCGCGATCGACGAAGTCACGACGATCAACTCCATCGTCCAGGAGGCGGCGGGCGAAGAGGCCGAAATGATCTTCGGAGCGGTTCACGATCCGGACCTCGAGGGCAGGATCCGGGTTACCGTCATCGCCACCGGATTCGGCGACGAGGTGGATGTGGAACCGGTCCCGACTTTGAAGGTCGTGCCTCCGGCCCCCGCTCCCGAGGGCGATCGCGGCCCCAGGCTGGTGAGCGTGGCGGGAGGGGAGCCGGAACTGATCGAACCGGAGCGCGATCGCATTCGGGGCCGGCTCGGAGCGCGAGTACAGCTGGAGGATCTGGAGATCCCGACGTTCATTCGCAGACAGATGGACTGAAACCGCCCGAGCGGCACGAGGCGCGAGGAAGATCGATTTGAACCATGAACGACCCGGCGGGCGGGCTCTGGCCGTCGGGCTGCTGGCGGCGGGAATCCTCGTGTTCGTGGGTCTTGCGAACTCCGGCCCGCGACCGGAACGGCAGGAGGTGCCGGTCGTCGTCGTGCCCGTTCCACTCCCTCCCGTGAGCGGATACGACACGCTGGACTCCGGGGAAACGCTCGGCGAGCTGCTGTCCGCCAACGGCCTCAGTCCGGCCCGGGTCTATTCGCTCACCGAGGTGGTTCGCGAGTTCAAGAGCCCGAGGTCGCTGCGCCCCGGCCTGATCGCACGCTTCACGGCAGACGAGGGATCCGAACCCGACCGGATCATGCTCCAGCTGAGTCCCGACTCCCTGCTGGACCTGGTCGCCGCCGACTCGAGCTGGAGCGCAGCGATACACGAGGTGGCCGTGAGCATCGACACGGTCGTCCTCGCCGGCCTGATCGAGTCCAGTCTGTGGTTCGCCGAGTTGAGCGGGGAGGTCGACAAGCTCGGCGAGGGCGAGTTTACGGAGTACGTCTTCGATCTGGCCGATGTGCTGGCCTGGAAGGTCGATTTCACCCGGGACATTCGAACCGGCGACGCCTTCCGGGCCGCGATCGAGCGGGAACGGAGGCCGGATGGCTCGGTCCGCTCCCGGCGTTTCCTCACGATTGAGCTGAGAAACAGAGATCGCCTGCTGCAGGCGATCCCCTTCGAACGACCGGACGGGCGCCGCGACTACTTCGATCTGGAGGGTGAGGCGCTCAAGGGCGTCTTCCTCAGGTACCCGGTACCGTTCAGGATCACCAGCGGGTTTTCCCGGCGCAGGTTTCACCCCGTCCTGAAGCGCAATCGGGCACACCTCGGCATCGACTACGGGGCGCCGCACGGGACTCCCGTGAAGGCGACGGCGGCCGGTACGGTGACGCGTGCCGGTACCTGGAGCAGCTTCGGTCGGATCGTCGAGATCCGGCACGTCAAGGGCTTCAGCACGCGCTACGCCCACCTCAGCTCGATCGCGAAAGGCGTGACTGTCGGTGCGGTGGTGCAGCAGGGACAGGTGATCGGTCGGGTCGGATCTTCCGGGCTCGCCACGGGTCCGCATCTTCACTACGAGTTTCTGCAGGGCGGTACGCACCGGAATCCCGCCACTCTCGACCTGCCGTCGGCCGAGCGGCTGGAAGACGAGTACATGGACCGTTTCCGGGTCGAACGGGACCGGGCGCTGGACCTGCTCCGCGCCGTTCCACTACCCGTGCCGCATTCCGAGCCCGCGGCGGAGACCGCGGTAGCCGACTGACCCGGGGCCGGGGATGTCCTCCGGCCAGGTGACCTGGCTGTTCGCGGCGGCACTGGTGGCCTCGGCCGGCGCCTTTTTCCGATACGGGATCCGGGAGGAGCGAGTACCCGGCCGCGCGTTGCCGGCCCTCCTGTGGGCAGCGGCAGTGTTCCTGATTCTCGCTGGTGTGTTCCTGCCTCCGATCCGCACCGGATCGAAGCCGTCCGCGCCCCGGACCGTGCTGCTGGACGTGTCGGCGAGCATGGATCTGCCCGTCGCGCCGGGGCGGGACTCCCGTCTCGATTCCGCCGTCGCGCTCGTGCGAGCCCTGTCGCCCGACCTGCTCGTCCGGTTCAGCGGCAACTGGATCGCGGATACCGATCCGGACTCTCTCGACCCGGCACTCGGGGGATCGGACCGGTCCGGCACGCGTCTGGCGCCGGCCCTGCGGGCCGCCCGGGCAGCAGGTGCCGACAGTGTCGTGATCATCACCGATGGAGAGCTCGAGGACCGGGAGGCGGCGCGAAGGGAGATCGAGAGGCTGCGGCTGGGCGTGCGCGAGGAACGCCCGGTGTCGACCGTCACGCGAACGACGATTCGGGAAGTGTCTCATCCGGAGCGCGTGTCGACGACCGATACGATTCCGTTCGCCGTGGAAGTCTGGACACCGACGGCCTCCGGGTCTGCGGTCCCTTCGGCCGGGGAGATCGGCGGACGGGGAGATTCGGTGACCGTTGCGGTGACGGGGCCGGACGGCGCGCGGGTCGCGGCGCAGGTCCCGCGGCCCGCGGTGGGCAGGAGCCGGGTCGTGGAACTGCGACTTCCCGCTCCGGCGGTCCGCGGGAGCGCGGGCTGGCACCGGTTCGAAGTCGGAGCGGATGCGGGGGCCGATCCCGTGGGCGCAGGTTCCGCCCGTGCCGCATGGATCGAAGTCGCTCCCACCCGCGCCGGGCCCGTGCTGGTCTCCGTCGACGCCGACTGGGAGCCGGGACACCTGCTTCCGGTGCTCACCCGCACGAGCACGGGGGGGGCGCGCGCTTTTCTGCGCGTCGCGCCCGACCGCTGGGTGCGCGCCGGGACGACTCCGCAGGCGGTGCCGCTGGAGCGAGTGAGAGCGGAAGCGGTCGCGGCGGACCTGCTGATCGTGCAGGGAGCACCGGACGCGCTGCCCGCCTGGCTCGCCAGCGCCGCCGCCGGGCACGACCGCCTGCTGTTCCTCGCCCGCGGACCGGGAGAGCTCCCGGGGTCGGACCTGTCGGTCGGAGGCGTCGTGGACGGGGAGTGGTTCGCGGAACTCCCGCCCCCGGCCAGTCCGGTGGCGCGGTCGATGGCGGGCCTGGAACCGACGGCACTCCCGCCCGTGTTCGCGCTGCGCTCGGTTTCGGGACCGTCGGCGTCGCCCGTGCTCGAGTTCCGCAAGGATCGTCGGGGAGATTCCCGTCCGGGCGTGATCGCGACTTCCTCGACCGGCCGACGACAGGTGGTCGTGCTGGCGGAGGGGACCTGGCGCTGGTCGGCGCGAACCGGAGCCTCCAGGGCGGTGTACCGCGCTCTGTACGCGGGCATCGCCGGCTGGCTGCTGGAGGATGTGCTGCGGGAGCCGGTGGCGCTGGTTGCGGGCGAAACGAGCGCAACGTCCCCGATCGGGTGGGATGTGGCCCCCGGCGTCGCCGATCTCGTCCTGGTCGTGCGCGACCCGGAAGGCGCGGAAGTCTGGCGGGACGGCATCGGAGATCCGCCCCCGCGGATCCCGTTCCCCGCGCTTCCTCCCGGCGAACTGTCGTACGAGGCGAGCGGCACGCTGTCCGGGTCGGCCTTTCTGGTGGGCCGCCCGTTCACCGTACCGGACGCCGTGGAGGAAGTCGGTGGCAGGCCCGTGGGGAGAAGCCTGACGACCGCCGGCACGGCGCGGGCCGGAGACGAACGGACCGGACCCGGCGGGGACCGGACGGCACCCGTCTGGCCCTTCGCGCTCGCAGCGACCCTGCTCTGCGCCGAGTGGTTCCTGCGGCGACGGCTGGGACTGCGCTGAGTGCCCGGCAGGCAAGCGATCGGCCGGCGATGAGCGCCCTGCGATGGGGGAGGACGCTCATCCTCGATGAATCGAGGCAAACGGACCCGGAGTGGGCATGAAGGAAGGAACGAGCAGGCGGCAGGGAATGGGCCGGGCACGGTCACTGTGGCAGAAGATCGTCGATGTTTCGCTGACGGACGTGTCGACGCTGGTACGCGGCATCGACGAGGATTCGATCGAGGCACTGGAGCAGGTTCTGCTCGAAGCGGATTTCGGCGTGGATGTCACGATGGAGCTGGTGGAGGACCTGGAGCGGGCGGCGCAGCGCGGGAAGGTGAAGTCCGAGTCGGATCTCCGCGCCTTTCTCGCCGCGAGGATCCGTTCCGTGTTCACGGAGGCGGCGGAGGGAAGCGAATTCGAGGCGCCCGCTGCGACCGGGACCGGGGTCCAGGAAGCGGACGGGGCGCGACCGCGTGTGATCCTGCTGCTCGGCGTGAATGGAACGGGCAAGACCACCACGGCCGCCAAGCTGGTCAGCCGCGCGAACGGTGAGGGCCGGTCGGTGCTGCTGGCCGCGACGGACACGTTCAGGAGCGGCGCTCAGGAGCAGCTGCGGATCTGGGCGGAGAGACTGGGCGCCGACTTCGTAGGGGGACAACCGGGAGCGGACCCCGCAGCGGTGGCCTTCGATGCGGCGACGGCCGCGGAGTCGCGCGGTACGGACCTGCTGATCGTCGATACGGCTGGACGACTTCACACGCAGCGCGGGTTGATGGACGAGCTGCGCAAAATCGACCGGGTCGTGGGCCGCATCATCCCCGGAGCGCCGCACGAACGCCTGCTCGTCGTGGATGCGACGGCCGGCCAGAACGTGATTCACCAGGCCCGCGAATTCGGCGAGGCGCTCCCGCTCACCGGCATCGTCCTCTCCAAGTTCGACAGTTCGGGGCGAGGCGGAACGGCGGTGGCCGTCGCGCGGGATTTTCACGTGCCGGTGCGCTGGCTGGGCACGGGAGAGCGAGAGGGGGACCTGGAGCCGTTCGACCCCGATCTGTACGTGGAGAAGCTGCTCGGATAGATGGGAACCCATTCGCGGTTGCAGAGCCCGGTACAGTACCTGAAGGGCGTGGGACCCCGCCGGGCGGAGCGCCTGGAGAAGCTCGGTGTCCGCACCGGACGCGATCTGCTCTATCACGTGCCACGACGCTACGAGGATGCCACCCGGGTAAATCGAATCGGCTCGCTGCGGCCCGGCGACGACGCGACGATCATCGGGGAAGTCGTGGCGAAGGGCGTCCTTCCGACCCGTACGCGACTTCGGATCTTCCGGGCGGTGGTGCGCGATCCATCGGGTCGAATCGAGGTCGCCTGGCCCGGGCAGCCCTGGCTGGACCGTCAGATCTCCAGGGGCGACCTGCTGCTCGTCACGGGGTCGGTCGGCTTCTTCCACGGCCTGCAGCTCAGGCCCCGCGAGCACACGGTGCTGGCCCGGGAGGGCGAGGCGGCCGACGGGGGGCTCGTGTTTCCCGTATATCCGGCCACAGAGGGACTCAGTCACCGGCAGATCCGGAAGATCGTGGAAGAGAATCTCGAGCCTCTGCTGGAGGAGGTGGCTGAACGGGAGGTATTTGCGCCCGAGTGGCTGAACGTCCTGGATCTCCCCCGTCTGGAGGCAGCGCTGGAGCTGCTGCATCGGCCGCAGGACCTGCTCGGGGTCGAGCGGGCGCTGCGCAGGCTGGCCTGGGAGGAACTGTTCTTTCTGCAGCTCCTGCACGCGCGGGCGCGGCACGCGATCCGGAGCAGCGAGAAGGGCCTGGCGATGCTCGCCCCGCCGGCGCTGTCGACGCCGTTTCTCGAGTCCCTGCCGTTCCGGTTTACGGAGGCGCAGTCCAGGGCCTGGTCCGAGATCGAGTCGGACATGGACGAAGCGGCCCGGATGTATCGGTTGCTGCAGGGTGACGTCGGGAGCGGAAAGACGGTGGTGGCGGTGACCGCCATGCTCAAGGCGGTCGAGAACGGTTACCAGGCGGCCCTGATGGCGCCGACGGAGCTGCTCGCCGAACAGCACTTCCGCACTCTCGGCCGCCTGCTCGCACCCGTTGGGGAAGCTCCGCGCCTGCTCACGGGATCGATCACGGGCCGGGAACGGCAGGAGATCCTCGCGGGGCTGGCAGATGGTTCGATACGACTCATCGTGGGAACCCACGCGCTGTTCCAGGAGGGAGTGTCGCTGTCCCGGCCCGGGCTGATGGTGATCGACGAGCAGCACCGCTTCGGAGTCTCGCAGCGCCGGGCGCTGCGGGACCTGGGCGGAGTGGCAGACATGCTGGTGATGTCGGCGACCCCGATTCCCCGATCCCTCGCTCTCACCCTGTACGGGGATCTGGACCTCTCGGTGATCGATGAGCTCCCGCCGGGACGCAGGCCCGTGCGCACGGGAGTCCGCGGCTATGCGGACCGTGACACGGCGCTGGAGTGGATTCGTGGAGAGCTGGCGGCAGGCCGCCAGGCCTACTTCGTGTATCCTCTCATTGAGGAGTCCGAGGCGCTGGACGCGACCGCCGTCACCGATGCCGTAGAGGAACTGCGGGCCAGATACCCCGAGTTCAGCGTCGAGATGGTGCACGGACGGTTGTCGCCCGTCGAGAAGGACTCGGTCATGCGGCGCTTTGCCGAGGGGGAGATCTCGGTGCTCGTTGCCACGACCGTCATCGAGGTGGGAATCGACGTTCCGAACGCCACCGTGATGGTCATCGAGCACGCCGAGCGCTTCGGGCTGTCCCAGTTGCATCAGCTCCGCGGCCGGGTCGGACGCGGTGCGGAGCAGAGCTGGTGCGTGGCCCTCTACGGCGGCGAAGAGGTGCCACCCCGGCTGCGGGCGTTCGCCGCCACCGGCGACGGGTTCCGGCTGGCCCGGGAAGATCTGAAACTGCGGGGCCAGGGCGATCTGTTCGGAGCCCAGCAGCACGGCGTGCCCGAACTGAGGTTCGCCGATCTGGAGCGCGATTCGGACCTGCTGGAAAAGGCCCGGGAGAAGGCCCGGGCCATCGTCGCTGCGGACCCGGAACTCGCCTCACGTGAGCACCGCGTCCTCGGTCGTGAGCTGGTGGAGCGCTACGCGGATCGAGAGGTGCTGTTCGGCATCGGTTGACGGCCCGAGCACCCTTCCTCTAGCTTCGCCGCGCCCGTACTGAAGATCCCTTCCGCAACGGCCTCTCGCGAGGCGGGGAAGCCATGTCCGAAGCCACGACGATCAGTTCTCTCGGTGACAGGGTCGGCCAGAACGTCCGAATTCTGGGCTGGGTACGAAACCACAGATCGAGCGGGAAGATCGCTTTTCTCATCGTCCGTGATGGGAGCGGCGAGGTGCAGGTGGTGGTGGCCCGACACGAGGTGGACGACGAGACGTGGAAGGCCGTCACCGGAAGAGTCGCATACGAATCGAGTGTGCGGGTGGAAGGGGTGGTGCGGGCCGACGAGAGGTCACCGAGCGGCGTGGAACTGACGGCCTCGCTCGTGGAGGTGCTGGGCGATTCGTCGAACGACTACCCGATCCAGATCAAGGACGCCGGGGTGGATTTCCTCCTCTCCAAGCGACACCTGTGGCTTCGTACTCCGCGCCAGGTGGCGATCATGCGGATCCGGGACGAGGTGATCAAGGCGATACACGACTTCATGTACGAGCGTGACATCGTGCGCGTCGACACGCCGATTCTCACCGGCTCCATCGGCGAGTCCGCCGGCACGCTGTTCGAGACCGAGTACTTCGATCTCGGCAAGGCCTACCTCGCCCAGACGGGGCAGCTCTACGTGGAGGCGGCAGCGGCGGCGCTCGGCAAGGTCTACTGTTTCGGGCCCACGTTCCGGGCGGAGAAGAGCAAGACCCGCAGGCACCTGACCGAGTTCTGGATGGTCGAGCCGGAGGTGGCCTGGCTGGACTCCGAGGGCAACATGCGACTGCAGGAGGAATTCGTCTCCGCGATCGTTGCGCGCGTGGTGGAGCGACGTTCTGCGGAACTGGAGATCCTGGAGCGGGACCTGGAGCCCTTGCGGGCGATCGTGGCCCCGTTCGACCGCATGAGCTACACGGAAGCCGTCGCGTTTCTCGGAACCCGGGGCAGTGATACGTCGTGGGGCGAAGATCTGGGGGCCGAGGACGAGGCGATCCTGACGGACGGCAGGTCGAAACCCCTGTTCGTCTACGACTATCCGAAGAGCGCCAAGGCGTTCTACATGAAGGAGAATCCCGAAGATCCCCGCACGGTGAAGTGCAACGATCTCCTCGCGCCTGAGGGATATGGCGAGATCATCGGCGGCAGCCAGCGGGAGGATGACCTCGAGAAACTGACGGCGAGGATCCGGGAAGAGGGGCTGCCCGAGGCGTCCTACGACTGGTACCTGGACCTGCGCCGCTACGGCACGTTCGTCCACTCGGGATTCGGGCTGGGACTGGAGCGGACCGTGAGCTGGATCTGCGGTCTTCCGCACCTTCGGGAGGCGATCGCCTTCCCCAGGATGATGAGTCGCCTGGATCCCTGAGGTCTCCCGGAGGGCCGGCCCGCGGCGGTTTCCGGTCTCGCACCACGCGCGACCCCTGCCGTGCGGGGGATGAAACCCCTTCCCCCCCGGCTCCGTACAAGTAGAGCGAGAGGAGGACTCAATGATCGAAACTCTGATCGGCATGCTCGTTCTCGGAGGTACCGGGGCGGGCCTGTATGCGACATACGTCAAGACCCGCAGCTTCGTGCGGGAGCGGCTGCGCTTCGTGGACGTGGCACAGCGGCCATCGGCACCCTGGCTGGCGGGCGTGGGCGCGACTCTGATCGCCGCACCGGTCGTCGCCTTACTGCCCATCGTCGGCGGCATGACCGCCGTTGCGTTCGGCGTGACCGTCGGGGCGGCGGTCAGGAGCGGCCAGAAGCAGGTGAAGCTGATCAGCGGCGGCTGATCTTCACCTCGTTCCACAGCAGGTCCAGCGTGTGGAGATCCGCCTCATCCGGGTCGATTCCGCGCTGTTCCGCGAGCGCCAGCAACGCTCGAAATCGACTGGCGAATTTCTCGGAAGCACGGTCCAGGGCCACGGAGGGGTGAACCGCTGCCAGTCGCGCCACGTTGACTGCAGCGAACAGGAGATCTCCCACCTCGTCTTCGATGCGGTCCCGTCGCAGCTGGGCGGTACGGTCCGTGCCGTCTCCCGGCGCCGGTCCGGACTTCGATTCCAGTTCCGATTCCAGTTCCGATTCCAGTTCCGACAGCTCCTCGCGGAGCTTCTCGATCGCGCCCCCTACGTCCGGCCAGTCGAAACCGCGGGCGGCGGCGCGATCCTGCAGACGAAGTGACCGGCTCAGGGACTCCAGAGCCCGTGGAACGCCGTCGAACGGGTCTGTCTCCGAACTTCGTCCCGGC
>Ga0209536_100009128_pt1 | contig 14764 bp, 10 predicted proteins | sample DeeMarSeWOR28_12_FD_187461 | JGI IMG/M metagenome (GOLD analysis project Ga0209536, IMG submission 187461) | Marine sediment microbial communities from White Oak River estuary, North Carolina - WOR-2-8_12 (SPAdes) (version 2) | ecosystem: Environmental > Aquatic > Marine > Intertidal zone >...
GGTCGTAGATGGACAACCGGCCCGGACGGTGTCGCGCAGTCCTGACGGCGTGCTGTGGGTCAGCCTTTCCGAAGGCATCCACCAGGTGGTGCTGGAGGGAAAGCTTCCCGGCCGGAGCACAGTGCTCCTGCCCCTGAACCTGCCCGCGCAGCGCGTGGACGCCAGGGTCCGAGGCTGGGCCCTGGAAGGGGTCCATGAGAACGGAGTGGCCGACAGTCAGCTCCAGCTCACCCGGATCAAGCAGGAAGGGCCGTCCGATCTGCGTCCCCTGGAAGCGGAAGCCCTGCCGCCCTTCGTGCTGGTGGACCGGACCCTGCTCCTTGACCTCGAATGGCGTACCCTGACCAGGGTTCAGCGCCTCTCCCCTGGAGGAACAGCGGTGGTCCTCGAAGTAGCCCTCCTGGAAGGGGAATCGGTGATCACGGACGGTGTCCGGGTCAAGGACGGCAGGGTCCTGGTCAACATGGGTCCCACCCAGACCTCCATGGAGTGGCAATCGACCCTTGAGAAAACAGAATCGCTCCTTCTCACGGCTCCCGAAGTCACCGGCTGGGTGGAGGCCTGGAGGGCTCATGTCAGCCCCATCTGGCACATGGAGCAGACCGGGGGGATCAACATGGCCCACCGGCAGGATCCCGGGGGCATCTGGGCCCCGGTGTGGCGTCCCTGGCCGGGGGAGTCCGTCAGCCTGAAGATCACCCGGCCGGAAGCCTTTCCGGGGAAGACCCTGACCGTCGACACGAGCCAGTACCTGCTCAACCCTGGGAAGAACGCCACCGATGCCCAACTGAGTTTCGTGGCGAGGAGCAGCCTGGGCGGACAGCACATCGTGACGCTGCCGGAAAGCGCTCAGCTCACCGCGGTGAGCGTGAACGGCGCCCTGCAGCCCATCCGCCCAGAGGGGAAGCAGCTCACGCTTCCGGTGAGCCCGGGCATCCAGGCCTATGACATCACCTGGAGGCTGCCCGAGGGGGTGGGTTCGGTTTACACCGTGCCGGGCGCGGACCTGGGCACAGAAAACGTGAACCAGAACATCAGGATCGTCATGCCCCACAACAGATGGGTGCTTCTGGCAGAAGGGCCGCGGCTGGGTCCGGCGGTCCTTTTCTGGAGCTACCTCGCTGTCGTTCTCCTCATCGCCCTGGGCCTGGGGCGTGTGGCCCTGACTCCGCTCAAGTGGTGGCACTGGATGCTGCTGGGAGTGGGCCTGACTCAGGTCCCCCTCTTCGGGGCCGCCATCATCGTGGGCTGGCTGCTGGCCCTCGGCCTCCGACGGAGGGTGCCCGAGGATATGGTACCCAACCGTTTCAACACAATCCAGGTGCTGCTGGGCCTCCTCACCGTCGTGGCCGCTTTTGCCCTAATGGCTGCGGTGCAAAAGGGCCTGCTGGGCCTGCCCGAGATGCAGGTGGCCGGCAACGGCTCCACCGCCTACAATCTCAACTGGTACGCGGACCGGGTGGGCGGCCCCACGGCCCACGCCTGGGTCCTCTCCGTCCCTCTCTACGTGTACCGCTTCCTCATGCTTGCCTGGGCCCTGTGGCTGGCCTCGTCCCTCATCGGTTGGCTCAAATGGGGTTGGGAATCGTTCACCATGGGTGGGCACTGGAAACAGACCTCAAAGCTTGTCCTGCCAGGGTTCGGAAGAGGAAAAGGGCGGAGAGGGGAGGATGAGGAGACGGTGGAGGTGAAGTGGGACGAGGAATAGGAAGCACAGCATAGGATCAAGGAATAGTCATAGGGAAAGCACTAGTTATAGGAATAGGAGCCAGGGATAGCGGCAGGGTAGGATCCGCGCCCGGGACAAAGCACCAGGTGCGCGGTGCGATGTTCCAGACACGGAATTTTGTTAAAATAGCATTATGGTCTCAAAGGGTCTTCATACCAGTAAAGGACGCGTCCTGCTCATCGCGATCCTCCTGGGGGTGCTGTGCACTGCGCACGGGTGCATGAAGAAAAGGAGGGCCGCGCCCTGGCCGGAAAAGACATGGGCCACTGCCAGCCCTGAGAGCCAGGGGCTCGATTCGTCCGTCCTGGCCAGTGCCGTGCGGACGATCCGTTCCGAAAATATCAACATCCACAGCATCCTTCTCATACGGAACGGCTTTGCTGTTCTGGACGTTTTCTTTTACCCTTATGACGGCAGGAGGCTTCACGATGCGGCGTCGGTGACAAAATCCATCACCGCCACTCTTGTGGGACAGGCCGTGTCGGAGGGGATCCTGCCCGGCCTTGACGTCCCCGTCAGGGACCTGCTTTCGACTACAGGGGCCGGGAAAGCCCCGGGGGCCTGGTCGGCGGTCACCCTCGAGAACCTGCTCACGATGTCGTCGGGCCTGGAGTGCGGCAAACCCCCTGTTGAGGAAAAGATTCTTGTCCTGAGAAACTCCCCAAACTGGGTGGATGCTTCCCTCAGCCTCCCGGTGGTTCAAACACCGGGGGAGCGGTTCGATTACTGCAGCCCCAACTTTCATCTTCTGTCGGCGGCTGTCGCCCGGGCGGCAGGCACCTCACTGGCAGACTTTGCCCGGGGCCACCTGTTCGAGCCCCTCGGGATCGACGAGTATTCCTGGCCTGCCGATCCTCAGGGCGTGACCATCGGATGGGGGGACCTCCGCCTCCACCCCTACGCCATGGCAAAGATCGGGTACCTTTACATGAATGACGGACTCTGGAAGGGACAGAGGATCCTGCCCGCGGGATGGGTCAAATCCGCCACAACACCGCGCCTGTCGACTCCCGGCGGTGACGGCGATTACGGTTACGGCTGGTGGCTGGCCAGGGGCCGCTTCAAGGGTGTCTACGAGGCCCGGGGCCGGGGCGGTCAGTCCATTACAGTCTGGCCGGAGGCCCGGATCCTTCTTGTCACGACCGGCGGCGGATACCCGAGGGATCCCGTCATCGAGCTGCTCCTTCCCGCTGTCAAGTCAAACAGTCCCCTGCCGGAGAACCCCGGGGCATTGGAGGACCTCACCTGGGCGGTCTCAGCCGCGGCCATGGCCCCCGAACCGGCCTCTGCGGGCACCCTTCCTCCCATGGCGCGGCAGGTCTCAGGTCAGCGTTATGACATGGAGGAAAATCTACTGGGACTGGAAGTGCTGACTGCAGAATTTGCCTCCGGTTCGGCACAGGCCCGGCTGACAGCTCGGATAAGTGGCCGCGAATACCGCTACACTGTCGGCCTTGACGGCGTGTACAGGTTCTCGGAAACATCCCCGTCAGGAGATCCGGCGGCGCTGCGCGGGCAGTGGGAAACCGGAGAGCGCTTTATCCTGGATTACAATGAGGTCACGCGGATCAACAGGTTCCGTATGGAGTTCACCTTCTCGGGTGATGATGTGGCCCTGGTTTTTTCCGAGCCCACCGGCCAGATCGCCGGGAAGGTGATGGGGCATTGGAGTAATAGTAATATGAGCGGTAATAGTAAAAATAGACAAAGCCATTGAAATAAAAGGCAACAAAAGGGTAAATTAAGGTTCCCGTCAAGGGAGCGAGACCCACATCGTAAGACATGCACAAGACCGTCCTCTCCTGCTATGGGGTGGACGGTTGTTTTTTCAGGGGATCGTGAAGCTCCAGTGTGTTGAGACCACTGGAAGTGTTTCAAGGGTATGGGGGGAATGGAGGGAAGAATCATGAGATCGAGAATCTTAATTCTGATGGGCACTGTTTTCATGCTTGTGATCCTGTTTTGGGGAACAGGAGGGGCCGATGAATATTATGTCAGCGACGCGGCCGGGATCAATTCCGCTATGAACAGCGCTGAAAACACGGTCGGTATGGGGGACACGATCAATATCGCAGCCGGGTTCTACAGCATCACATCGACCCTCTACATCAACGACACCAGCGAGTCGTCGCTTGCTCTCATCGGGCAGGGTCCCGGTGTGACCATCCTGGACGGAAACGGAACGACCCAGATCCTGAGGATAGACACTTCAGGCGGGGCCGGTCCCACTTCGCTCATCCACATAAAGGACATGACCTTTCAGAACGGGAACGCAGCAGCGGGGAGCGGCGGAGGCGCTTATGTAAAAACCAATGGCGCCGCGCTTCTTGTGGACAACGTGGAATTTTTGAGCAACGAGTCGGCAATGAGCGGCGGCGGGCTGTTTTATGAAACCCAGACCGGAAGCTCAACCGTGAAAAACTCCCTTTTTGACAGCAACACCGTAACAGGAGGAGCCGGCAGCGCCGGCGGCGGTCTCTATGAGTATTCTATCGTCAATGCACAGCCTTTTAAGCTGGAAGACAACACCTTTGTGGACAATCTTGCGAGCGCTGATGGTGGTGGCGCCCACATTAACGTCCAGGGGATCGAGATCCGGCGGAACATCGTCAGGAGCAATTCCACCACCAGCGGAACCAGGGGCGGTTACTGGATATCCAGCAAGGGTAATTCGGTTCAGATCGTTAATAACCTTTTTGACAGGAACAGCGCCGGCGGATTAGCGGTAAGTCAGTTCAGCGGTCAGGGTGAGATCCACGTCACCAACAACTCCTTTTACGGCAACAGCTCCACCGGCGCGGGGGCCGGTCTCGACCTGGACACCGGTGTCGATCTCACCGAGACCTGGATCACCAACAACGTCTTTTACGGCAACGTCAGCTCCGGTGTAGCGACCGATTTATGGGTCCTCAACGACAGCGACTTCAACAACACCGGATCGCCCGTCAGCATCCTGTACAACAACTTTTCAGCAGCAGCCGTATTTGACACCGATGACGGGAACGTCACCATCGCAAACAACCTGAACACGGACCCCCTTTTCGTCGACGCCCCCAATTCCGACTTCCAGCTGTCGAGCGCTTCCCCCTGCATCGATGCGGGTGACACCACCGTCATGAGCGAGACGGTGGACCTTGCCGGCAACCCTCGTTTTGTGGACGACCCTCTCACGGCGGACACAGGAAACTCTCCAGGTGCCACAGCGGCTGTTGACATGGGCGCCCTCGAGTTCCAGGCCGACACCTCCAGCGGAGGCGGCGGCGGCGGAGGAGGTGGCGGCTGCAGCACGGCCGGTCCGGTGTCCGGGATCCCCCTGCTGGCGGATCTGTTCTGGATCACGATGCTGGTGGGGATGTTTATCCTGATGAGGAGAAAGGTTAAAGGTTAAAATCCAGTATTATAGAAATAGAACCAGGAGAGAAGGGGAGGCAGTGGAAAGTAAAAGGGGGAAAGGGGTTTCCTTTCCCCCTTCCACTTTCCATATTTCACTCAATCCCCGCCATTTCCTGCCGTGGCTTTCTTTCTCCTTGTTACCCCTTACTTGTTACTAGAATATGTTTCCCAGACTACCCGCGTATCCTGTCAGCTCCACGTAGCCGAAGCCGGTTATCTCCTTTCCCAGGGAGCTGCCCTCGACGCCCACGGCGCCCTCCCAGTAGGTAATGCCGCCTGTGGCCTTCGTGGCCAGTTCCTGGTTGAGGACCCGTGGCACGACCTTGATCCTGAGACCGGCTTTCGCAATGAAGATATCCCAGCCGCTGGGGTATTCCCCGCCGCTTCGCGGGCTCTTCCAGGTCCCCGTGGCCTGTACCTCCATCTGGTCCAGGGAAAGGCGCTCCCATGTTCCATTGGCGGCGACGAGGGTTCCCGAAGACTCCGGTTGGAGGGACCCGTCGGTCCTCCTTATGAGGTAGATCATGACCTCGGTCCCATCGGAGAGATGCAGCCCGAACCAGTCCCACCCCTGCTGGTCGGCAGTCAGCTGGTTGGACCCGAATTCGTGGTCGAACCAGCTTTTCCCGGTGACCTTCAACTTATTCATGCCGGGCATCATGATCGACCCCTCCGTCTGCAGGTCGGTGATGGAAACATAGTAGGAAGACTGTCCCGCCCCGGGACCCTTAAGGCTCAGGCCCTCAGCACCGTGGAGCACCGGTGGCTTCCGGGGGATCAGGGTGAGGTCGATCTCCATACCGCCGGACCGTGCCCGCAGGACGATGCCGTCATCTGACTGGACGGCCATCCAGTCCCTCAGCCAGACCTCGAGCCGCCCCTCTTCGGTGCCGGCCAGACCTGGTCCCGCCCTGGATGCCCTCTCTGTCCAGTGAAAACCCTCGTCCTGGACCTGAGTGATGGCGAAATGAGCCAGATACAGGTCCCTGACCGACCAAAGGTTTCCCGGTACGGCGGGTTCGGGGCGGACACCTGTGCGGAAGAAGGTCAGTTGATATCCGAATTCCCGGTTTCCGGACGCAACCAGATTTCCCGTGAAATACCACCACTCCGTCCGAAACTGCGGGTGGGATCCGTGGTCAGCGGGAAAGGACCAGGGCCAGCGGTTCCCGGCCGGCTGCCAATCCTCCCAGCTGCCGGAAGCTCCGCACGGCGCCGTCATGAGCACCCAGAACGCCAGGCTTAAGAGGAAGGCTGTGAGGGCTGCGAAAACTGTTTTCACGGGCTCCTATTCCTCCCTGATCTGAAGTTGCGGATAGGTCCTGACCACTTTGATCATGGGATAGAGGGCCGCACCGACGCTGGCGAAAAGAGCGATCCCGGCGGCCGTGAGATAGGGGACGGGAACGAAGTGGTAGAAGATGGTCCAGTTAAAGCTCTGGACATTGATGACGCGGATCAGGATGACCGTGATGACAGTCCCTGCCGCTGCACTCAGGAGGAAGCCGGCGAGTCCCATGCCAAGCCCCTCCAGGAGGGTCATGAGGGCGACCTCCGGGCCCGTCAGACCCAGGGCCCTGTAGATCCCGAACTCCCTTCGTCTTTCCATGAACAGGGTGAGCAGAGCCCCGGTGATCCCGAAAAAAGCCACGAGGACAGCGAGGGCCCGCATGGACTGGGTGATGGTAAAGGTCGCGTCGAAGATGGAAAGGATCCTGCCTTTAAAACCGCCGCGGTCAGTCATGAGGAGACCGGCTTCGTTGACCAGGTCCCGGACCCGCGCCTCCGTCCCGGGCGGGCGGACGCCTTCCGGTTCGAGAAACACGGACAGGGTGTCGATGGTTGGGTCGTTGAACAGTTCCAGGAAGAGGTTCCGGGACATCAGGACGAGGCCGTGCTCCGTCGTGTAGTCGTAAAAGACCCCGGCTATGGTCAGCGGAGCCGGTCCACCGGTCCCGGCAAGGGTGATGGTGCTGCCCCTGCCAAGGCCGAAGCGCCGGTACAGGCTCTCCGAAACGAGCACCCTCCCGCTCTGAACATCCTTCCATGCGGCATCAGTACCCTGATACCAGGCGAACCTGACGTACTTTTCCAGGACCGATGGATCAACGGACGAGATCCGGACGATGGAATCTCCAAAGGTAACGGTGACGTTGCGGTAGGGGTCCACGCCGCCCACTCCAGGCAGGCGGGAAAGGTCCCGGTACAGTCCAAGGGGGATCCGCCCTCCCGTCGGTGCCTGGATGTAGAGATCCGCCCGGATCTGACCATCCATCCACCATATCAGGGTGTGCCGAAAACTGCCTATCATGCCTCCTAGTCCCACCAGCAGGGAAAGGGCGATGCCGAAGGCGGCCACGGCGACAGCTGTCCTGCCCAGGCTGCGGCGGACATTTCCTGCGGCGAGCACCCCCACCGGTCCGGCGGCTTTTTTCAGCACGGCTTTCCACGGAGGTGCCAAAACTATGAGAAGCATCCCGCACATGAAGCTCAGGCCCAGGATCATGCCGAAAGCCCCGATATAACCGGTCAGGATGGATCCGGACAGCGCCAGGACCACAGCGCTGGCCAAGGTGAGCATGAGCCCGGCGGCAGCGGTCCATCGGGTGTGCTTTTCCTGGCTTGTTTCCGGTACGCGCCCTCTGAGGGTCGCCACCGGGTCATCGCGGCTCAGCTGGTAGAGGGGGAAGGCCCCTCCGAGTAAGGATGCCAACAGACCCAGGAGAGCGCCCAGCAGCGGGATGGACCACGACCACTGGGGGGGCAGGGGGCGGAGGAAAAAGTAAAGCCGGCTGATGGTGTCACCCACGATCCCGGTGAGAAGGCGCGCCAGGGCAAAACCCAGCGCCCCGCCGGCCGCTCCCCCCAGCAAACCGAGGAAGGCGATCTCGGTCGTCACCGCCCTGGCGATCTCAAGACGTGTGGCGCCCAGGCTCCTGAGGATGCCGGTGCTTTTACGCCGGCTGACTACGCTGAACATGGAGGTGTTGTACACCAGGAAGATCCCCACCATGAGGGCGAGAAGGGACATGGCCTCGAGATTCAGCCGGAAGGCCCGGAGCATGTCTTTGAACACCGACTGGCGCTCTCCCTGGGATTCGACCTTGTACCCCAGCGAAGACCACGTTTCAGTGAACCGGGCCGGGTCCGAGAGAATAAGGTCCACCCTGTCGACCTTCCCCCGGGCGTCGAAAAGTTCCTGTGCATGGGCGATGTCCATGAGAACAAGAGGTTCCGCCGCCGGATGGGAAAAGGTCCCGAGGATGTGGAAAGTGCCTGTTTTTGTGGTGAGAGCAGCGCCAGGCTCGACGCCCATGCTTCGTGCGAGACCCTCTTCCACGATCACCGCGTCTCCTTCCGTCAGGAAATCCAGGATCCCGCGGGTCTTCTCCCCGCCCGCCAGCTGAGCGGAAAAGACCAGGTCCGGCCTCATCACGTCGTCGAGAAAGGGATCGACTCCCAGGACCCTGACGGCGAGGCCGCCGGGGAGGCCCAGACGGCGGTCGAGGACGGGGCCGAAGGCGGTGACGGCAGGATCGTTCATGAGCGTGACAAGAACGGATTCGTCCATAGGGCCCACCGGAAGGGCCAGGGTGTGTGTGGAGCGGCCCTGGAGGAATTGCACCGCCAGGCTGAAGCTCTCCAGGGAGGTCCTGGAGGCCAGAGTCATGCCCACGACGGCGGCAACGCCGCAGGCGACGCCCGCCACCTGGATCAGCGTCAGCGCCCGGCGCCTGACCACGGAGCGTAGAAAGGAGCGCAGGACGATGCTCATGAACCGTTCTTTACGCCGCGCCCTTCCACGATGCAGCCGTCGCTCATGGTCAGGACGCGGTCGGCGATGAGGGAAGTCCGGTTGCTGTGAGTGGCCAGCAGAAGGGTCGTCCCCCGGTTTCGGCTCATCTGTTCGAGGAGGGCGAGGACCTGATCGCCTGTCTCGGTGTCCAGGTTTCCTGTCGGTTCATCCGCCAGGATGAGCACAGGGTCCTTGACGACGGCCCTGGCGATGGCGACCCTCTGCTGCTCGCCCCCGGAAAGCTCGTGGGGATAGCGCTTCTCCTTTCCGGAAAGGCCCACCTCCCGCAGAACGTCCCGCGCCCGCTGGGGTTTAAGGCCCAGCATTTCCAGGGGGAGGGTCACGTTCTCCATGGCTGTCAGGGTCGGGATGAGGTTGAAGAACTGGAACACAAAACCCAGGCGGGATCTTCTGAACCTGGTGCGGTCCGCCTCCGACATACGATGAATGTCCCGGCCTTCGATGGTTATGGTGCCCCGCGTGGGGCGGTCGAGTCCTGCGATGAGGTTAAAGAGGGTAGATTTCCCGGAGCCGCTTCTCCCGTATACGGCTGCCGTCTCCCCCCGACCGATCTCGAGGTTAAGTCCGCGAAGGGCTGAGGTCTCCCCGCCGTCATCCCCGTTGTAGGATTTCCAGAGGTCCTCGATGCGGATGATGGTGCTCACGGCCAGCTCCTTTGACATTCCGTTCAAGGGGGGGGAGGGTCCTGATAAATTAATAGTATCAGAAGTTTTTAGATAAGTGCACGATCACCGCTTGGCACAGCCTGTATCATTACCTTGCACCTGTCCCCTTTAAAACGTTAGAATACCCTACTGGCTTGGTGAGGATTGTCCCCAGGACAATCGGAATACCGTCTGCTTCGCAAAAGCTTGTTTTGATCAGAGCGGGAAAGGGATCTCACTCCTCTGGTTTCGACCAGCTGCAGGCTGGATACCCAGGGCATCAGGCAAAAGATCCTCACTTTCCGAACTTCCTGAAAATGTTGGGGAGGAAATAGGCTTCTGAAAGGGGAATAAATGAAAAGACTGATAGCGGTTTTGCTACTTGTCGCCATGTCACTCACTTTCGGCTGTTACATCATTTTCGTGGAGCATCCTGATTCAGGTCTGGTGGGATCCACCATCGATATAGAGATGTTGATCGCGGCCGATCCTGAAGGGGCCGGGGCCGTCACCCCGGTGGCCTGCATAGGCATTCCGGAGTCCTGGAATGTAACTGGGGCTGCCTACAGTGCCCTCGTTGACGGGACCGTCCCCGTGTCCGGTTCCGGGACTCCTGACCCCGTGGCCGCTGGAGATATAGCAGGAGAATTTCCCACCAGCACAGGAGGTGAGCTGGTCGCATGGCAGTGCTACTCTGGCGCCTACACGGACTACGGTATCATGACCCTGGGAACGGTGACCTTCCAGGTCCAGGTTGGTTCGGCGGGCATCTTCACCCTGCGGTACTCGGCAGGTTCTGTGAGCAGCGGACCCGATTATTCCCTGGCCGAAAGGCGCTTTGCCACCGACGGATCCCTGGACGATCTGGACAACTGGCGAAACAGCAATTACGGTCCGGCAGCCCAATGGACAAACCTTTCGGTGGCCTACGGCGACGGGAAATACGTGGCTGCGGCTGCCAGCAGACTGTCTCTTACGGATTTTCAGGTCATCACCTCCACCAACGGCCTGGACTGGGCCGAGACCGCCACTCCGGCATCCTTTGAACCTGCGTCCGTCACCTACGGTGCGGACGGATTCGTCATGGTGGGTGCGTCCGGTCAGATCGCCACCAGCCCCGATGGGGCAGGGTGGTCTGTCACCACCGCGGGATCGACTGACTACAGCGATGTCGTTTACGGCTCAGGCCAGTACGTTGCCGTTGGGGACAGCAGCACCGTAGCCCTGTCCCCGGACGGGACCACCTGGAGTACCGGACTGGTCTCAGGATCAACAGTCACCCTGAACGGCATAGACTATGCCAACGGCACCTTCTGCGCCGTGGGCATCACGGAAGGCAATACCTCAGCAAGCTTTACGACGGACGATGGCGCACATTGGGGAGGATCAACCCTTGGTCTTACGCAACCCCTGTTCGATGTTGCTTACGGCAACGGAACTTTTTTGGCGGTGGGCGCGCTGGGGACCATCCTTCGATCCTCCACATGTACCGGCGGTTGGACAACAGCGACATCGGGGACTACCGATAACCTCTTCAGCGTCGAGTACGCGGATGGCAGCTTTGTCGCGACCGGAAACCAGGGAACCCTTCTCACTTCTCCGGACGGTGTTAACTGGACCGTCCGGAAACCAGGCGTGTTCGGCGACCTCCTTGACATAATATCAGCAAAGGGGGGATTCGTGGTGGTGGGCGACTACGGAGTGGTCCTCCTCAGCTCAGGGGTGGACACCAGCACCGGAGGTGGTGGGGGCGGAGGAGGCGGCTGCAGCACGGCCGGGCCTGCGCCGGGCGAACCGATGTGGCCGGAGATGCTGTGGATAGCGATGCTCGGAGTAGTGTTCCTGCTTTGGAGAAGAAAAAGGGTTTTATAAAAGAGCTGCGGATCAGGGAAATATAGCGCATATATGCGGGGGGGCACCCACGTACGAAGTGGGGTGTTGGTGCAGGAAAAGTATAGTACAGTAGTGCGGGAGAGCACCCGCGCGTTTTGCGGGTCGCCTGTGCAGTGGACTTCTGCACTTTGCAGCCCTGCACCTCCTGCACTGTTTTATCCCTGCACGGATACCTCCCTGCCTGTATCCCCCCGGCCACTTCTCTCAAGGCCTGGCCGGAGGGGCCATGAATTCGGGTCCCACGGGGTCGGGGATCGTTTCGGTGAGGATCCCGTCGATTTCCCGAAGGTCCTCTTCTGTCAGGGACCATCCCGTCACGGTGCCCACAGCGTCGAGCTGAGACGGGTGCCTGGCCCCCCAGAGGGCCACCTCCACCCTCCTGTCCAGGATCCACCGCACGGCCAGCGCCATGACCGATTTCCCGTAGCGCTCCTTCGCGAAAAGGTCAAGGCGACGCACCGCGTCAAGATAATGCAGGTACCTCGGCTCCCTGAACTTCGGGTCCCATGATCTCAGATCGTCTCCCGAAAATCTGGTGTCCGGCCTCATGCGGCCAGAGAGCAGCCCGCGGCAAAGGGCACCGTAGGTAAGAAGGGCGATCCCCTTGTCCCGGCAGTAGGGAAGGATGTCTTTCTCGATGCCTCTTTCGAAAAGGTTGAAGGGGGGCTGGGCCGTCGAGAGCATCCCGGCCCTGGCGAAACTGTTCATCTGGTCGGGGGAATAGTTGCTCACCCCTATGGCCCTGATCTTGCCCTCCTCCACGAACTTCGACATCTGTTCGGCGGTTCCCTCCAGGGGCACCTTCGGGTCCGGCCAGTGGACCTGGTAGAGATCGATGACATCCACGCGAAGGCGGCGCAGGGAATCCTCCAGTTCCTGGCGGATCCGTTCGGAACTGGAGTTGCGGTACACCTTGTTGTCCTCCCACTGGAGCCCCACCTTGGTGGCAAGGACAACCTGGTCCCGGTTCAGGCTCTTCAGCGCCTTGCCCACGATCTCCTCGGAAACCCCGAATCCGTATACAGGGGCTGTGTCGATAAGCGTAATGCCCTGGTCCAAGGCCTTGTGGATGGTGAGGATGGATTCCTTCTCATCGGTGCCTCCCCAGAGCCACCCCCCGATGGCCCACGTTCCCAGGCCTATCCGGGAGGCTCTCAGGCCGGTCCCGGGTATGGTCACGTATTCCACACCGTACCTCCTTTCAGGTCCAGGATGTCTTCCGGATCATTATAGCAAAGGGGGAAGTAAGTAATAGTAATAGGAATAAGAATAAGGGGGAAAAGGAATACATTGCAGAACTGCAGCCATTTACCTGGGGGCATATCGGTGCAGTAGTTCTCTGCACTCCCTGCGCCGCGGCACCTAGATACTGCTTGATCCCTGCAATTTTTGTCAATTAGCGTTATCCTTCCCTGAAGAACCCTTGTCCCGCGGAGGTGCTGATGTTGAGAAGAAAGCTCTTCTGGCTCATCATCTGGGGGATCGCCTTCGGCTACATCGAGGCGTCCGTCGTGGTCTACCTGAGGAAGATCTATTATCCGGAAGGCTTCTCCTTTCCCGTCGTTCTCATTGCGCCTGACATCGCCATAGTGGAGCTTGTCAGGGAAATGACGACCCTGGTCTTCATGTGGGTCGTGGCAGAACTTTCCTACCGCAGTTTCCAGTGCAGGCTCGCCGTCTTCATGTTCCTGTTCGGGATCTGGGATATCTTCTATTACATCTTCCTCAAGGTGATCCTGGACTGGCCTGCGAGCCTCGCTGAATGGGACATCCTGTTTTTGGTCCCTCTCCCCTGGGTGGGTCCGGTGTGGGCACCCGTTCTGGTTTCCCTGGGGATGATCTGGGCGGGAGCCGTCATCCTCGCAAGGAATGAACGGGGGGAACCCCTGGCTCTGACAGCAAGGTTCATGCTGCTGGAAACAGCGGCCGGACTGGTCATCATCCTTTCCTTCCTGATCCCGGGCCGGGTTGTGATAAGGGAGGCATTGCCGCAGCATTTCCCATGGTACCTTTTTCTGCCGGGGTTGGGGGCGGGATTAGGGGCGTTTGGATATAAATTAAGGGGAAAGGCTAAAGGATAAAGGGGAAAGGGGAAACCTTTAGAAATAGTATGTTACGCTTCCGTCCCGGGCTTGGCACACTGCAGCTTCCTTTGCCGGGATCATGTTTGATAACCTGCGCTTCGGCCTCAAAAATTCCATTGATAGAGGATCGAAAAAAGAGTAGATTCTCCATCCTCATCTGATGACGTCGCCGTCATCCTTGTCCTTTTGGGCCGGAACTGAACCGGCCGGAGGTGTTCCGTTGGCCGTGAAGATTCAGAACGTTTGCTGGATGTGCGCGTCGTCCGGGGGGTCGTGCTGTGTCAACATGCAGATATACCTCACCGGCGGGGATATCAACAGGATCCAGGCCGTGACCGGAAAGCGCGATTTCATCCGCTACGAAAAGCCCTGGTCGTGGTGCGAGCGGGACGGGGCGGACCTGCAGTGGAAGGAGCACGTCCTGGGCTGTGACAGGCGCAGGGTAGTGAGACGGAGAACAGACGGTTCCTGTCACTTCCTGGGGGACAAGGGCTGTGTCCTGGACCTGGAGACGCGGCCCCTGGTGTGCCGTCTCTATCCCTTCGAATATATGTCCGAGGGCATCAGCGGACTGCACCCAGGCTGTCCGGCCTCGAGGTCGGACAATCCCGAGAGCGCCCTGGTAGAGATGGGCATGCGGTCCGATCGGGTTGCGGCCTGGCACAGCGACCTTTACGCTGAGCTTTCACGGGGACGCAGGAACGGGAAACGCAGTTAAAAATAGGTAATAGAAATAGTAATAGTGGGTAAGAATGGGGGTCAGGGCTCAGCTTCTGACCTGCCCCTCTATTCCCCTGGCTGCAGCGTAGAAAGCGTTGAGGATGCTGAGCAGGCACATGTGCTCCTCAGGCTCCCGCGGCACCTTGTCCCCGTCCCGGCGTTCATCCATCGCAACGGCGCAAACCGGACAAAAGGGGTTCGGCACGCGGGTTTGATCGGACAGCTTTTCTTCAGTCTCGGATCTGTGCATGATTTAATATTTTAACTCACCCCTGAACTTTATTACAACGACCTATTCCATCCGTCTTCTACCGCTCTTCCCGCTCTTGATTTCCCCCTCCTGCAGCCGATAAGATGAAATCTCATCGTGCGGGGGAGGCCAAGAAGAATCTAGGGGTCAGGCCATGAATTATAGCATTTCTAACCAATTTAGTCAGGAACGCTATAATTCATGGCCTGACCCCTAAAAACCTAAAAACTAGCC
>Ga0209536_100009131_pt1 | contig 14762 bp, 14 predicted proteins | sample DeeMarSeWOR28_12_FD_187461 | JGI IMG/M metagenome (GOLD analysis project Ga0209536, IMG submission 187461) | Marine sediment microbial communities from White Oak River estuary, North Carolina - WOR-2-8_12 (SPAdes) (version 2) | ecosystem: Environmental > Aquatic > Marine > Intertidal zone >...
CGACTGACGCTGGCGTTGGTCCTGCGGCCCCTGCCATGGCTTGACGTCCGCCTGGACAGTGAGTATCGCCGTCAGCGGCACAATCCATTGCGGAATAGCAGTGAAAACGCATTCAATGCGGCGTTTTCACTGTCAGCGCCACTGCCGCTGGCCGAAAACGCGCGGCTGCGCCTGGTCGTCGACAACGCCAGCGACAGCCGCTTCGAAGAGTTCCCTGGCACGCCGGCCGTCGGACGCCAGATCAGCCTGGGTCTGGGGCTGGGTTGGTAGATTCGCTGATTGTGCGAGGCCTCCCGCAGAGCAGCAGCGTCAATCCACGCTCAGCGCTGCATGCGCTGCCGCCAACCGGGCGATCGGTACGCGGAACGGTGAGCAGGAGACGTAGTCCACGCCGATCTGGTGGCAGAGCCGAATGCTCTTCGGGTCGCCGCCGTGTTCGCCGCAGACACCGATCTCGAGGTCAGGCCGGGTCATCTTGCCTTCCTTGATAGCGATCTGCATCAGGCGGCCGACACCACCCGGATCGATACTGGTGAACGGATTGTCCCGCAGCAGCCGTGTTTGCAGGTAGTGCACCAGGAAACCGGTCTCGGCATCGTCGCGCGAGATGCCATAGGTAGTTTGTGTCAAGTCGTTCGTGCCGAACGAGAAGAACTCGGCCGTTCGTGCGACCTCGCCGGCGGTCAGCGCCGCCCGCGGAATCTCGATCATGGTGCCGATCAGGTATGCGATATCCACGCCATGATCATCCATAACCTCCCGTGCGATCTCCTTCAATGGCCCGACCATGATATCGAGTTCACCCACGTGCGAGACCAGCGGAATCATAACCTCGGGCCGCACGTCCAGACCTTCGGCCGCGCAGCGGGAAGCCGCCTCGAATATGGCCCGGACCTGCATCTTGTAGAGGCCCGGAATCAACATCCCCAGGCGCACGCCGCGCGTGCCCAGCATGGGGTTGGATTCCTGCAGCGCCTCGACGCGCTGCAGAATTTCGCTCTTGCTCCGGATTTCTTCGAGCGCCTGGTCCATCTCCTTGAGGCTGGAGAAATGTTGCATGCGCAGTTTCAGGTCGGTGAGTTCCAGCATCAGGTCATGGGCCGAGGGCAGGAACTCGTGCAGCGGCGGGTCGAGCAGGCGGATGATGACCGGCTGGCCCTCCATTGCGCGAAACAGCCCTTCGAAATCGGAGCGCTGCATCGGCAGCAGGGCGGAGATGGCCTCGGCCCTTTCGGTCGGCGTAGTGGCCATGATCATGCGCTGCACGATGGGCAGCCGGTCTTCCTGGAAAAACATGTGTTCGGTGCGGCACAGTCCGATGCCCTGGGCGCCGTACTCGCGGGCGCGCCGTGCGTCGTCCGGGTAGTCTGCGTTGGCGCGCACCCCCAGTTTGCGGAATTCGTCTGCCCACGACAGGATCTTCAGCAGGGACGGGTTGTTGATGTCGGGCACCACCGTCGGCAGATCTGCGTAGTAGATCAAGCCATTGTTGCCGTCGATTGAAAGGTATTCGCCTTCTTCGATCACCAGGTTCTCGCCGATCCGCATAAGGTGGTTATCGAGGTCGATCTCGATGGCCTCCACGCCCACCACCGCCGGCTTGCCGAACTGCCGCGCTACCAGCGCGGCGTGACTCGTGCGTCCGCCCTTACTGGTGACTACGCCCTTGGCGGCCAGCATGCCATGCACGTCGTCGGGACGAGTCTCGGGCCTGACCAGGATCACACTCTTGCCTTCTTCCTTGGCCCAGCGCTGGGCCAGGTCGGGGTCGAAGGCGATCACGCCTACCGCCGCACCGGGCGACACATTCAGGCCATTCGCGATGGGTTGGATGTCCTTGAGGGCGTCCGGATCGAGTTGTGGGTGCAGGAAGAAATCGACCTGGTCGGGCTTGACGCGAATGACGGCCTCCTCGCGGCTGATCAGGCCCTCGTCGACCATGTCCACGGCGATGCGGACTTCGGCCTGCGCCGTGCGCTTGCCATCCCGCGTTTGCAGCAGCCAGAGTTTGCCCTGCTCGATGGTGAATTCCATGTCCTGCATGTTGCGGTGATGCTGCTCGAGACGGCGGGCGATCTTCTCGAGCTGGTCATACATCTGGGGCATGTCGGTCTTCAGCTGCAGAATGGGCAGCGTGGTGCGGGTGCCGGCGACCACGTCCTCTCCCTGCGCGTTGATCAGGTAGTCGCCTTCAAGCACGGGCTCGCCGGTGGTGGCGTTGCGTGACATGAAAACACCGGTGGCCGAATCGTCGCCCACGTTGCCGAACACCATGGTCTGGATATTGACCGCGGTGCCGAGGTCGTGGTCGATTCCGGCCGCTTCGCGGTAATCGATGGCCCGCTTGCCGTTCCAGGAGCGGAACACGGCTTCGGTGGCTTGGCGCAGTTGTTCGTAGGGATCGGTCGGGAATTCCTTGCCGGTGTAGGTACGAATGATTTCCTTGAAGCGCAGGGTGACCGCTTTCCAGGCGCTGGCGTCGAGCTCCGCGTCGTTGCGCGCGTTGGATTCGCGCCGCTGAGCCGTGATCACGGCTTCGAATACTTCGTCCGGGACACCCATGACGACTCCGCCGAACATCTGCACCAACCGGCGGTACAGATCGTAAGCGAAGCGCGGACGGTGGGTCCGCGTGGCCAGCTTGGCTGCAATCTCGTCATTGAGGCCGATGTTGAGGATGGTGTCCATCATGCCGGGCATCGAGAAGCGCGCACCGGACCGGCAGGAGACCAGCAAGGGGTTCTCCACGCTGCCGAATTTCTTGCCCGTCGTGCCTTCGAGTCTGGCGACTGCTTCGAGTGCCTGGTCCCACAGATGGGCAGGAAACTGTTCGCCGGCCGCGAGGTAGTCGTTGCAGCCCACCGTGGTTACGGTGAAGCCGGGCGGCACCGGGATGCCGAGCCGGGTGGCGTCCAGCAGGTTGGCGCCCTTGCCGCCAAGGAGGCCACGAACACCATCCCAATTTTGATCCAGAGCAGCCATAACTTCATCATATTCATCAAACAGATATATATATTTCTTCATGTCACTTATCGCTTTTTTTTCGATTGCCATCTGGAATCTCCGCACGCGGGCATGTTTGATGTTTTCAAGAGCCAAGCTTATCAAGATATGATGACAAATCCGGCAACATTGTTTGACTCAGGTCAAACATTAGCGACATGCGGAAGCAGGTCTTATACTGCGGATCAGTCAAAGCATATTCATCCAAACCAGAGGAATTCACATGGCTTCATTCAGGAAACTGACCATCACTGGTACATTGCTGTTCGTCACCGCGGGACTGGCCGTGGCCGGGGACTCCCCGCAGGAGCAGCGGCACGAGTTGATGGAGGACACCGGCGGCGGCGCCAAGACCATCGGCAAGATGCTCGAAGGTGAAAACCCATTCGATGCCGCTGCCGCCATGGAAGCGCTGCAAACCTGGGCCAAAGTCGCCGGGCAGTTCGGCGACCTGTTCCCCGAGGGCAGCGAAACCGGCTTCGACACTGAAGCAAAACCCAACATCTGGAGCGACCGCGAGGGTTTCGATGCCGCGTTGAACGCCTGGGCCGAGGCAGTTGACGCCGCTATCGCCGCCAGTCCGCAGGACCTCGAGGCGCTGGGGGCTGCCGCCGGACCCGTGTTCAAGAAGTGCAAGGCCTGCCACGAGGAATATCGCGTAAAAGACGAATAGGCCACAGGCGGCACAGCACGACATGCGGCTACCTTCCACATGGCCCCGGCCGGCCATTGTGGTCGCGAGCGTGGCCGCTGCCCTGTTGCTTGCCTTTGGCTGGTTGACGCGGCCGCACACGCTGTCAGCACGCGACATCCCACCTCACGTGCCGGATCCGCTCAATGGTGAACGGCTGTTCCACGCCGGTGGCTGTGCGTCGTGCCATGGCGCCGGCCTCGAAGGCGGGCTGGATTTGCCAACGGCGTTCGGTACCTTCCGCGTCCCGAACATTTCACCGGACCGTGGCGCCGGTATCGGAGGCTGGTCGGACCTCGACTTCATCAACGCCATGCAATCGGGCGTTTCCCCGGATGGAACACATTACTATCCTGCGTTTCCGTATGGCTCCTATACCAGGATGACTCTGCCGGACGTGCTCGACTTGAAGTCCTATATGGATTCGTTCGAGCCGGTCAGCGCCCTGGTTCCCGGCCACGACATCGCTTTCCCCTGGAGCATTCGGCGGGGCATCGGGCTGTGGAAGTTGCTGTACCTCGACGCAAGCTTCGTCGTGCCGGTGGCGGCCGGACAGGACGCGCTCGAGCAGGGGCGCTACCTGGTCGAATCGGTCGGGCACTGCGGCGAGTGCCACACACCGCGTAGCCAGCTTGGCGGGCTGCTGCGCAACCAGTGGCTGGCCGGAGCGCCGGGCCTGGACGGCGAGGGCAGGGTGCCCAATATCACGCCGCACGCCGACGGCCTCCCGGGCTGGTCCGAGCGCGATATCGTCCGCTACCTGAAGTCGGGCTTCACCCCCGACTACGACACGGTCGGTGGTTCGATGGCCCAGGTGCAGGAAAACCTCGCACGTTTGCCCGACGGCGACCGGGCAGCCATCGCGGCTTACCTCAAGTCGCTGCCGCCGCTGCCCGACCCCCCTGATTAGGCACCCGGCCGCGACTTCCCGGATGCCGCTGAACCGTTACCAGCGAAAACGCAGCCTGGCCGGTGTCATCGCCGCGATGGCGGTGGTGAACCTGGTGTATGGCATCACCTTTCCGTTGCTGGCGCTGGTGCTGGACGCCCAGGGCGTCAGCAAGACCCTGATCGGCTTGAGCACCATGGCCCAGGCCGCTGCCGTGATTGTCATCGCGCCCTGGACGCCTGACCTGCTGCGCCGCATCCCGCCTTCCCGCGTGATGCAGGGCGTGACCGTCCTGCTGGCCTTGCTGTTCATCGTGGCGGGGCTGTTTCCCAATGTCTGGTTCTGGTTCCCGCTGCGCTTCGTGATCGGCGCGCTCACCGCACTGCTGTGGATCTCCAGCGAGGCCCTGATCAACGACCTGGCCGAGGAACGTTGGCGCGGGCGGATAATTGGTCTGTATTCATCGATCGGCGCGGCCGGCTTTGCCCTTGGACCGTTGCTGCTGATCCTGACCGGCTCTGCCGGCATGCTGCCCTTCATCGCGACCAGCAGCCTGATCCTGTGCGCCGGCTTCCCGCTGTTCATCGTGCATCACCGGCAGATGACACGGCACGAGCGTCACCAGGGGGGGCTGTGGATGGTCTTCTGGCTGGCGCCCGCCATCATGCTGGCCAACGTGGCCTATGCCGCCGCCGCCGAGTCACTGCTGACGTTTTTTCCGATTTTCGGCATCAGCCTGGGCCTGAGCGAAAACTTCACGCTGGGCCTGATGACCGTGATGGGTTTCGGCACGATGATCCTGGTGATGCCACTCAGTTGGCTGGCGGACCATGTCGACCGCATGGGCATGCTGGCTGTCTTTGTGCTGCTGACTGTTGCCGGTTTGCTGCTGATGCCCTGGCTGGTCCGCGAAGGCTGGCTGGCCGGGCTCTACGCCTTCGTCTTTGGCGGCGTCGAAGGCATGATCTACACGCTGGGCGTGATCCTCGTCGGTGAGCGCTTCAAGGGCGCGCTGCTGGCCGCCGCGACCACGCTGTTTACGGCCTGCTGGGGCGCAGGTACCGTGCTGGGTCCCCTGCTGGTCGGTCTGGGCATGGATTGGACGGGCGAGGAGAATATGGCCCTGGTCATCGCCGCCCTGTTCATGTTGTACCTACCCTTGCCGATAATAGGCTGGTACCGTAACAGGAAGGCCCGTAGCGTACTGAATGACCCTTCACAGGACAGAACCGATGAGCATTGAACACCTGGTGTTTTTCGCAGAGCACGAACCCGAATTCGAGGAGTTCCCGACCGCGGCCGAGAAGTGTGTCAAGGGCCGGCCGCTGCAGCGGACCTGGCATCATTTCACCAGTGCAGACGGCAAGTTCTTCGCCGGGCTGTGGGAGGCGGAGCCGGGTTGTTGGGAGGTCATTTACAGCGAGGACGAGTACTGCCAGATCCTTGCCGGACGCTCGGTGCTGAGGGACGCAAGCGGCCAGCAGCGCATCCTGCAGGCCGGCGATAATTTTGTCATTCCGGCCGGCTTCGCCGGCCAGTGGGAAGTGCTGGAAACTACGAAAAAGATCTACGTGATTTACCAGTCCTGAACGGAGGCGGTCGGATGAAGGGCATCAAGGCGAGGCTGACGGGTTACCTGGAGTCGTTGCGGTTCCCCTGGTTGCTGCTGGGCACCTCCCTGTTGTTCCTGGTAAACGTTTTCGTGCCGGATGCGATTCCCTTTGTCGATGAAATACTGCTGGCCCTGGTTGCCGTTGTGTTGGGTAGGTTGAAACGGAAAAAACCGGCAGACTCAAATGCCTGAGGGTGCTGGAGCGGAGCGAGAGATGACGAAGGGTGGGGAGTGGTCGGGCTCGACGAGTCGCGGAGCTGCGGTCTGTTTTGCCTGGGTTCTCACACTCGGCATTGCGTCGCAGCCCGTGTCCGCCGAACATGCCGACGCGATACGCCAGTACCAGTTCGCGCAGGCAGGCAGCGGCTACCAGTTGGTGCTGAAGGAAGTGCCCCAACCCGAGGCCGCTGCCGGCGAAGTACTGGTCAGAATCAAAGCCGTATCGTTGAACCGGCGCGACCTCAACATGCTGAACAACGACTATGGCGGCGAAGACGCCTACACCGGCGGTATCCCACTGTCAGACGGCGCCGGCGAGGTGATCGCCGTGGGCGCCGACGTCACGCGGTTCAAGGTTGGCGACCGCGTCGCCGGTATCTTTTTCGAACGCTGGATCGAGGGCCCGCCAAGCGCCGGGGCGCTGGAGTCGGATCGAGGCGGCAATCCCGGCGGGATGCTGTCCGAAATCATCGTGACAGACGAAGATGGCCTGGTGGCGGTTCCACAGCACCTCAGTTACGAAGAAGCCGCAACGCTGCCGTGCGCCGCGTTGACCGCCTGGGTAGGCTTGTTCAAGCGCGGCCACCTGAAGCCGGGCCAGTTCGTGTTACTCGAGGGCACTGGCGGCGTGTCGGTGTTCGGCCTCATCTTCGCGGCGGCCGCCGGCGCCAGGCCCATCATCACCAGTTCGCGGGACGAAAAGCTGCGGCGAGCGATGGAGCTCGGCGCCTTCGGCACCGCCAATTATCGGAAGAATCCGGACTGGCAGATCCAGGTGCGCGAACTGACCGGCGGCCACGGCGTAGACCAGGTGCTCGACGTTGGTGGCCGCGACACTCTGGGCAAAGCGCTGGAAGCGCTGGCTTATGGCGGGCACATTGCGTTGATCGGCGGCCTGTCGGGATATGGGAGTGACCTTCCGACCGACTCCCTGATGTGGATCAATGCGACAGCCAGCGGTGTCTATGTCGGCTCACGGGAAGATTTCGAAGCGATGAACGCGTTCATCAGCGAACACGAAATCCGTCCGCCTATCGACCGCGTTTTCGAGTTCGAGCAGGCGCGCGACGCCTTCGACTACATGGAGAGCGGCGGCTTCGTGGGCAAGATCGTCATTCGAATGTAGGGCGGAGAGCGCCTCATGCCAGACGTAGGATTTTCATATCGATTTTCCAACGCCATTGTTCGCCAGCCCGGTCGGAGCGTGGCCAGAGGGCTGCGCGCGATTGATCGTGGCGCTCCGGATTTCGAGCGGTTCCTGGCCGAGCACGGGGAATATATCCGGGCGCTCGAACGGGCCGGGCTGGAGATCTCGGTTCTGGACCCCCTGGAGACCTTTCCGGACTCCGTGTTCATCGAAGATGCGGCGCTCTGCGTGCCGGAAGGCATCGTCATGTTGCGGCCCGGCGCGCCATCGAGAACGGCCGAGGCCAGTCTGCTCGCCGAAACCCTTGCCGGGCTAGGTTATGAAATCACGCCCTGTGAATCGGGCGGATTCATCGATGGCGGCGATATCCTGCTGACCGATTCTGCAATCCTGGTCGGATTGTCGGAACGAACCGATCTGCGCGGATTCGAATGGCTGGAAGCAATTCTGCAGGGCTGGGGTTATCCGGTTCAGGCAGTTCACACGCCAGAAGGGATTCTCCACTTCAAGTCGGACTGTTGTGTGCTCGACAGCCAGACCATCCTGGCCACGGACCGGCTATCCAGGGCGGAGTGTTTTGCTGCGTTCAGGGTGCTGACCGTTCCGCTGGGCGAAGAGGCTGCGGCCAACTGTATCCGGATCAATGACACCGTGTTGGCTCCTGCAGGCTACCCTGCAACGGCCGAACTCCTGGCCCGCGAGGGTTACGCCGTTGAAACCGTAGCAGTTACCCAGCCAAGTCTGCTGGATGGCGGCTTGTCCTGCATGTCCCTTCGATATCACTCATTGGCCATGCTTTCGCACAAGGCTACGTTGTCTTCCGCAACGCGCTGAATGGGAATCGTACCCGAGAGGCCAAGCGAGGGAATGTCGTAGGTCACCAGCCCTGCCTTGCAGTCTGCGAACTCGATATTCATGGTGCCAACGCTGACTCCGTCAGAGGCCGGTGGTTCGGCAGCATCAAATACGCCCCCCTCGGTAACGAATACGGTCAACGTGGCCGTATCGCCGGAATAGGGCCCCTGCGCAGTCAGCCAGCGGTGCCCGGGCTCTCCGAGAATCGCCGTGACATCTTCGGCTGGGCGTTCCACGTCAAAGGTGAACCAGGCCACAAACATGATCTCGATCTCGGGAAATGTGGTGATCAAAAAGCCCTGACCATTGGTGACGGGGTTGTACCAGGCGTCGTTGATACCGTTGGTGATCCGGAATGTCAGGCCATCGACGTTGCTTGCCGCGACTCTGAAGCCTACTTCGTCATTCTGGGCCCGGTCGTCCGGTGAGCCGCCCAGGCGGGCTGCGGAGCGGCTGAAATAGGCTTCGTACTCGGCGCCGCCTCCCCGAAGAACGATATCGCCCGAACCTCCAGGCCCCATGGGGTCAGTCAGCGGAGCGCTGGAGAATTCTCCATAGCGGTCGTAGACGATTTCCCAGAGATTGCCGTGCATGTCATGCAGTCCGAACGGGTTGGCCAACTTCTGGCCCACCGGTTTGGGTTCACGGGGCGAGGCATTCCCGCACCACCACATGTAATCGTCATGCGCCGCGCAGGGCCCGCATTCGTCGCTGCACTCGAGTGCGTCACCGTGCGAGTAACGGGTGGCTGTATCCGCGCGTGCGGCACGCTCCCACTCGGCCTCGGTGGGCAGTCGAAAAACCTCAGTTCCCAGGTGTTCGTTGAGCTTTTCGAGAAATCCACCCGGGCCGGCAATTCGGTTCCAGGTCACGCAGTAGACGGGGAGTTCATCACCAACAGCCACGCTCCCGCAATCCGTTCGCATGGGTGTTCCCATGACGGCCTCCCATTGCTGCTGCGTAACCTCTGTCTTCCCCAGGTAGTAATCCTGGGTCAACGTGACCTGGTGTTGTGTTTCATTCGCGAAAACATTGCCGCGTTCTCCCTCGGGCGATCCCATCAGGAAGGTCCCCGCGGGAATCTTCACCAGAACCATCGGGACATCTCCGGGCAAGTTGATCGTGACCTCTTCCGCGTTGGCGCTGTGCGAAAGTGGCAAGAGGAAAAGCAGTAATGAAACGACTGGCGATCGCATTTTTGACTCCCATTTACCTTTTTATCGGCCTGTCAACCCGGTCACTGGGGCTGCGGCAAAACCTGCGACCAGAGAATCAGGAAGACTTTCTTGTGAACCATTGATATAGGGATTGCTCGCCAATGTCACGCGTTTTTTCGCGCCCTTTGCGATGGGTCGGCGCTTACCAGGGCAGTTCGGAGCCGTCGTGGGAGAAGAACTTGCCGCTGTCTTCGGGGCGTAGGCCGTCTATGACAGCCTTCATGCCGCGGGCCGAAGTTTCGATGTCGTAGGTGGCTTTCGAGCCGCCCATGTCGGTGCGCACCCAGCCCGGGTGCATGGCGATGGCGATGACGCCCTGGTCGGCCAGGTCAAGGGCCATGGACCTCATGATGGCGTTCACCCCCGCTTTGCTGGCCCGGTAGGCATACAACCCGCCGGAGTCGTTCAGCGCCATGCTGCCCAGCATGCTGGAGAGCGTGACGATGCGGCCGCGTTCGGCGCGCGCGACGTGATCGATCAGCAGTTCGGAAAGGCGCATGGGCGTGAACAGGTTGATGTCGAAGACCTCGCGCCAGAGCTTCCGGTTGAAATGGCCGAAACCCTGCAGTCGGTCTGCGCGGGGAACTTCCTCCGCTTTCGCCATGCGCCCGGCGTTGTTGATCAGCACGTCGATTGTACGATCCGCCAGGCTGTCGGCAACGGTACCCAGCTCCCGGTCGTCGGTGAGCATGCACTCGTGGATATCCAGGGCCGCGCAGGCCAATTCCGCCAGCTCCGGCGAAGACTGCCGCAGCAGGGCGATGACCTCCCAGCCGCCCTCGAGATAAGCCTTTGCGAGACCCAGGCCCAGGCCGCGATTGGCGCCGGTGATCAGCACGGTGGACATCAGCGTTGTTCCGCGTACAGGCGCTCGATGAACGCCGTCGTTTGTGGATACGTATTCTTCCAGGCAGCGACCTCGTTCTGCATGGCCTCCGGGCAGCGGTCGATATCGACCCGCACCGCATCGGCTTTGCCGCCGCCGAATTCTGGCGGCATGGCCCACAGCCCCATGATCGCGGCAAACGCGAAGTCGGTGTAGTTGAGGGTGTCGCCACCGAGCAGGGATTGCCGTCCGTCCGCGAGGCGCGCCTCGACCTCGGCCAGCAGGGCGTCGAGGTGCTGCACGGCCTTGGCGTGGCGCGCGGGGGTGATACGGAAAGCCTGGCGAATCAGCAGGCGGAGCAGGGGATAGAGCAGCTTCAGGGCCAGGCGCTGCCACGCCGGAATCCGCGGGCTGTTCGCACCCCAGGCCTGCAGTGTGAGTTCGCGGTCATCCAGGATGTGATGGTATACCCAGACCTGCAGATCCACCCCGCAGCGGTCCACGCGCGCTTCGAATTCGAGCCGCTCGGGCGTCGGCCGCAGAAACTCGGCCTGTTCGCCCCGTTCCGCCGCGTAGCGGCCCCACAGGTAACGCAGGATCTCGGGCGAGTTGCCGATGGAAGAGCGCACGGCGCCGCTGCGAAATTTCAGAACCGGCACGGTGCGGCCGAGAAAAAAGGCGCCCAGCGCGCCGCCCGTCGGTTGCTCGACGTAATCGACGCCCAGCCGGTCCATGCACCAGCGGACTTTCTCGACGAAATGGCTGGCCGAGACCGTTTCGAGTGCAAGGTCCGGCACCCCGGCCGGTGCGGCGATCGCGCTGAGCGAGATGGCCCAGCGCCAGAGCAGGGCCAGCAGCACCAGCGCGATGGCGCCGGCCACGGACACACCCCACCAGGCGACGATCACCGGCAGCAGGAACAGGAACAGGCTGTGCAGCAGTAAACGGCGTCCGGTCATACCGAACTCCTAGCTTGCTTCGAGCGCCGCGATGCGTTCCTCCAGCGGCGGGTGGCTCAGGAACAGGCGTTTCAGGCCACCGCCCATGCCGCCGGAAATACCGAACGCGGCAAATTCGCCCGGCAGGTCTTCCGGCTGCTGGCCCCGCTGCAGGGCGCGCAGCGCGCCGATCATTTTGGAGCGCGCAGACAACTCGGCGCCACCCTGGTCAGCGCGAAACTCGCGCCGGCGCGAGAACCACATGACGATGGTGCTGGCCAGGATACCCAGGATGATCTGGGCGACGATCGAGGTGATGTAGTAAGCCGGCCCATAGCCGCGCTCGGTCTTGAAGACCACGCGGTCGACCACGTGGCCCACGATCCGCGAGAGGAAGATGACGAAAGTGTTGACCACGCCCTGCAGCAGGGCCATGGTCACCATGTCGCCATTGGCCACGTGCGAAACCTCGTGGCCGAGCACGGCTTCGACCTCGTCTGAACTCATGTTCTGCAAGAGCCCCGTACTGACCGCGACCAGGGCCGCGTCGCGGCGCATGCCGGTTGCGAAGGCGTTGGGCTGCGGGGACTGGAACATACCTACTTCCGGCATCGCGATGCCGGCCGCTTGCGCTTGCCGGCGGACCGTGTCGATCAGCCAGCGCTCGGTATTGTTGCGGGGCTCCCCGATGACCTGCACGCCCATCGCGCGCTTGGCCATGAATTTGGATAGCGCCAGTGAAATGAAGGATCCGCCAAAACCGATCACGGCGGACATGACCAGCAGCGCCTGCAGGTTCAGGTCGACGCCGTTCTCCGCCAGGATGCCTTCGATACCCAAAACCTGGAACACGATGCTGATCAGGACCAGCACGGCCGCATTGGTGGCCAGGAAAAGCAGGATACGCATCATTTGGGATACAACCTCGTTCGGATAGTGGCAGATGTCCTGAAAAATTCTTCCTCATGCATCATTTTTCAAGGGCCATCGTCAAAAACGCTTGCCCGGCAGCCACGGGCTTGCGCGTAGCCAGGGCGTATGTTCTTATCCTGCGATGACTCGTAGCACGAATTCTGTATGGCGCAGTGGTCCTGCCGGTTGACTACGCAGGACCAGTTCCTCGGCCGTCTCGACTGTGCCTGGTCTGAAGAAGGTCGTCCGGTGCTTAAGGTCGCAGACTCGCGGGAAGGGTGAATCCGGATGACCAGGCTGCTGATTGTGTCGCATTGCCCTTCGGCCAACACGCGGGCCCTGACGGACGCCGTGGTGCGCGGCGCCAATCATCCCGAACTGGCCTGCCAAGAAGTGCGGGTGACCGAACCGCTCGATACGGGTCCGGACGACGTGCTGTGGGCCGATGGGATTATCCTCGGAACGACAGAGAATTTTGGCTACATGAGCGGGGCGATGAAGGATTTCTTCGATCGTATCTACTACCCCTGCCTGGACCATAAACAGGGGTTGCCATTGGCGCTTTTCATACGCGCCGGCACCGACGGGCAGGGCGCGCTCAACAGCATCGGACGGATCGTCACCGGCCTGGCCTGGAAGAGAGTGCAGGAACCGCTGGTATGCCGTGGAACCTGGAATGACGCATGGGTGACCGCGTGCGAGGAACTGGGCATGACGATGATGGCGGGACTGGAAGCCGGGATTTACTGAAGCGCAGGGCTCGCCTTATGCCTTGCCAGGTCTTCCTCTACGAAACGCATCAGGGCCTCGGCAATCGCGGTGCGGGGAAAGTCGTTCTTGTCCACGAAGTGCCGGCCAATGAAGGGGTGCTCCTCGGCGATTGGCACGGCGGCCGCCCAGTGGTCCGCATTGAGGTAGCCCATCAGGGTGCTGCCCGGTATCAACTGGTCGTAGAAAAGGACCTGGCTGTCGTTGCGCGGGTCGATCTGGCTGAGTTTCTTGTGCGTGACTTTGAGAATGGACGATATGCGATCGGGCAGCGGGTACGTAACCAGGGAATAATAGGGAATCTCCTCCGGCAACGGATGTTCATTGAGCCAGTCCTGGCGGACACTCGGCCGCAAGCTTTCTACGCCCTTGCCATCCCCGGACGAGCAGTCACCCCCTGGCGCGTGGCGCAGCAGGTCGAGCTGACCTTCGGTGGCGTCGTAGGCCAGCGGCGAGCCGCCCACGGCGCCGGCCACGCTGACCACGGCGGCGAGGTAGGGAAGTATTTCGGGATAATCGACCACAGCCGTCAGGATGTCCGGCGCACCCTTTGAATAGCCGATCAGCACGAGGCTTCCTGGCTCGATTTCATCGGCATCAGCGAGAATCGCGTCGCGGATCTGCCGCGCGTTGTTGGCGGTCCCGGAAAGGCCGTCGACTTGCATGATGAAGCTGTTATAGGCGAACTGCCCGATATGCTCCGCAAATTCGTTCTGGTAGTTCATCCAGTTTTGAATGCATTCCCAGCCCACTCCGGGAACGAAGGCGGCGGTCAATTTGTGGCTAGCGGTTCCGAGGTCAACCGGCTCGCCAGTGCCTGGCGGTTCTTTGCCGACCTGCACCAGTACCTCGTCGCAGGGCCGGTAGTGCGGAAGTTCTCTGCCGTGGTCTTCCATGACCGCGCAAACCACTTCGCGGAAGCGCCCGCGCTGGTCGTCGATGCCGACGCGTGTCACAGGCAGCAGGGCTTGCGGCGCGGCGTCGGTCGTATAGGGCACGATGGGTTTGCTCGAGCAGGCGGTCAGCAGGATGGCAACGGAGGCGGCCAAACCGAGGTGAATAGGGACGTGCAGCGTTGTCGTAAAGCGCACTCGACTGTTCTCCAAAGTACGGGTTCGGCGCGGTCAGCATACAAGCCTCTGGCCTGTCTATCCAGTTGCCATGTATCCTCGCTGCTCATGAGCGATCTGCGCCCACAATTTCCTTCTGTCAGCGACATGTTGCGCCACTGGCGGCCCCACGAGCCGGTGTACTGTATCCATCCCCACGTGTACCGGGCAACAGCAAACGCATTTTTGCAGGGCTTTCCGGGACGTGTTCTCTATGCGGTCAAGGCCAATGACGATCCGGACGTGGTGCAGATTCTGCGCCGGTCGGGCGTGGAGCATTTCGATTGCGCGTCGCTGGCGGAAATAGCTCTCGTGCGCCGTCTCTGCCCGGACGCCAGCTGTTACTTCATGGTACCGGTTGCACCGCGTGGCGATGCAACCAGGGCGCAGCGCGATTACGGCGTTCGGCATTTCATGGTCGATCACGCGGATCGCCTGGATTCGCTGGGCGACGAAATAGACTTCGGAGGCTGCGTGGTGTTTGCGCGCATGGCGGTCAGCCACGCTTCCGCCATGATGGATCTGTCGAGCAAGTTCGGCGCACCACCTGGCGAAATACCGGGCCTCCTCAAGCTC
>Ga0209536_100009132_pt1 | contig 14759 bp, 9 predicted proteins | sample DeeMarSeWOR28_12_FD_187461 | JGI IMG/M metagenome (GOLD analysis project Ga0209536, IMG submission 187461) | Marine sediment microbial communities from White Oak River estuary, North Carolina - WOR-2-8_12 (SPAdes) (version 2) | ecosystem: Environmental > Aquatic > Marine > Intertidal zone >...
CGACAGTGGCCTCGATCGAGGGGCACGGATCAGGGTTGTGGGCGTCGGGGGCGGCGGTGGTAACGCCCTCAACAGCATGATCAGGAAGGGCCTGCAGGGTGTGGATTTCTTTGCCATCAACACGGACCTGCAGGCGCTGGAACGAAGCCAGGCGACCGGCAGGATCCAGATCGGGAAAAACTTGACTCGTGGCATGGGGGCCGGGGCGGATCCCAGCATCGGCCAGCGTGCTGTCGAGGAGGACCGGGACGAAATCACCCGGGCGCTCACCGGTAGCGACATGGTGTTCGTGACCGCCGGAATGGGAGGCGGTACGGGGACCGGAGGTGCCCCCATCGTGGCGAACATCGCCAAGAGTCTGGGTGCACTTGTGGTGGGCATTGTGACCATCCCGTTTCGCTGTGAGGGAAAGAAGCGCCTGGCGCAGGCGGATTACGGTATCCAGGAGCTAAAGAAACAGGTGGACACGCTGATTGTCATCCCGAACCAGAAGCTCCTATCGATCGTCGAGCCGAAGACACCGCTGCAGGAAGCATTCGATGTTGCCAACCAGGTGCTCTACGGTGCGACGCGCGGGATCTCCGAGCTGATTACCGTGCCGGGCCTCATCAACGTGGACTTCGCCGATGTCCGCACCGTGATGCGCGAAATGGGTGATGCGGTGATGGGATCGGGGATCGCCTCGGGTGAGAACCGTGCTCTGGAGGCGGCCCACGCCGCGATCTCCAGCCCGTTGCTGGAGGATATCTCGATCAGCGGTGCGCAGGGGGTTTTGGTGAACATCACCGGCGGGCCCTCGATGTCCCTCTTTGAAGTGGAGGAGGCGACTCAGGTCATCCACGAGGCTGCCGGTGAGGACGCCGACGTCATTCTGGGTGCGGTGATCGATGAGGTGATGGGCGAGGAGCTCATGGTGACCGTCATTGCGACCGGTTTCGGTCTGAAACCCGCGATGCCGGCGGGTGCCCGTCAGGTGCGACCTGTCCGAACGGTGGAGCGTATCCCCACGGGAGTGGAGGATCTGCAGAAGTTCGATGAGCCGGCCTACGTCCGTCGGGGGATCGAGTTGAACGTCAGCCCCTATCGGCCAAGCCCCGAGGAGGAGCACCGCGAGGCGAGGGAGAAGATTGACAAGCATGATCCCGAGAAACCCGCATTTCTCCGGAAGATCATGGACTAAGGGGCCGACCGATTCGGTGTGCAGCGTCGGCTCCCCGGCCCAGCGCACCGTCGATGAATGAGGAGAGACCAATGGCGTCGTCGGATACACCGAAGGTGGGAACAGTCGTCTGGACAGATCTGACGGTCCCTCAGGCGGAGTTGCTCAGAGACTTTTACGGTTCGGTGGTGGGATGGACTCACGAGCCGGTGTCGATGGGCTCCTACAACGATTTCTCGATGGTGCCTCCCGGCTCGACGACGCCGGCGACAGGCATCTGTCACGCCCGCGGGGTCAATGAGGATCTTCCCCCCGTCTGGATGATTTACATCGCGGTGGAACGTCTGGAGGAGAGTCTCGAGCGTTGCCGCGAGCTGGGTGGCACGGTCTTGGCCGCTCCCCGGGCGGTGGGAAATCAGGGTCGTTACGCGGTCATTCGGGATCCCGCCGGGGCAGTCGCTGCCCTCTATGAGTCGGTCACGCCATGAGCCTCGCTCCTTCGCGTAGGGACAGCGCGCGGCGGAACTCAGGCGGGGTGTTCCTTGATGCAGAGCAGGGCGGCCGCCGCCTCCGGATGCGCCCGGGTGTAGAGGTGGTGTGAGGCAACGGCCAGCGCTCCACCCAGTGCACGGGGGTGGAGGCGAAGGCGGTGTTCTTCGCCCCGGAGGAGCCGGTGACCGTGCATACCAACGACGCGAAAGCCCAGGCGGCGCAATTCGCCGGCGGTCCAGCCGGAGCGATGTTCCTGCAGATCACCCTCGTGGCTGTGTTGCGGGAGATAGCCGTTGGGTGTGAATAGAACGATCCTCTTTCGCGCAATCCGCTCCATCGCTGCCATCAGTGCATACCCCTCGTCCTTCGCGAGATGCTCTATCAAATCCAGCGCCACGACGCAATCGAAGGACGCCTCCCCGAAGTGGCTCCCGATCTCCTGCGCCGGGATGCCCAGATAGTCGTCATGCGTTTGAAGGATGCGTGCCTGCTTAAGTGTTGGGGGGTGGGCGTCCAGGCCCACGGCGTACTCGAACCGAAGGAACCGGACCGGTGAGGTCGCGCCGCATCCGACATCCAGGCAACTTGAGCAGTCGGCCAGAACGCGTCGCAGGGCCCGGATGTAGGTGAAGACGGCGATCTGGGGAAAGAGCATGCGGAAGAGCCGGGCGGTTCCGGGAACGGCGACGCGGCTCATCGATCGTGGCCCCGGTAGCGGATGACATGGACCCGCTCGAAGGTGATCAGGCCGCCTCCCATCATCTCCTCCAGGCGGGGGAGAATGCTGCGAATCCTCTCTTCGCTGTCTACCACCTCCAGTACCACCGGCAAATCCTCTGACAGACGCAGGATACTGTCACGGTGCACCGTGCGCGAGTGTGCTCCGAAGCCTTGTGTCCCACGCAGGACTGTCGCGCCGGCAAACCCCTCAGCCCGGAACAGCTCTACCAGAACGTCGGCCAGCGGTCGGCCGTGTACCCGGTCTCGCTCCCCGAGGAAGATTCGCATCAGCGTCTGGTCTCCTTCCATGGCTTTCATAGCGGACCCCGCAGTGTGAGCATCCAACGGGCGGAGAGGATCCCCAGGAAGACCAGCATCAGGCCGCCGGCGACATTCAGGCCGATGTTTGATGCGGCTCCTACCCAGTCACCGGCCTCAAGGGAGCGGAAGGACTCCAGAGCGAAGGTGGAGAAGGTCGTGAACGACCCCAGAAACCCGATTGCCGCTGCTGCCCGCAGCTCAGCGCCGACCCAGCCGGTCCGGGCGGCAACCTCCGAAAGCAGCCCGAGCAGGAAGCATCCGGTGAGGTTGACCACCAGCGTCCCCCACGGGAGGCGGGCTCCGAAGAACACGTGCGCGAGGCCTGCCAGCCCGTAGCGGGCCAGGGCCCCCAGAGCACCGGCGATGGCAATCCAGAGGAGCATCACCGCGTCGATGACCGTCAACAGTGGGTGGATTGTACCTTGGGCCCCCCCCGGGCTGCGCCCCGGAGGGGCTTTCAACATAGGGACAAGGCGGTGGAGTTGCAAGGCAGATGGAGGCGGTCGGGTTGGAAACTTTCCGGAGACTTTGTACCTTTAGACCCTTGGATCGTGGCCATTCTGGCTCGCGTTTCGCGCAGGGAAGCAGGGAGGCAATTTCTAGAGGAGGATTTCATGATGCGGTGGATGAGCAGTTGGGCGGCGTACGCGACAACAGTCATTGTGCTTGCAGCAGGCGCAGTCCAGGGTGTTCGGGCACAGGAGATTAGCGATGCGCTCCGGCTGTCCGGTCCGGGCTATACCTTCGGGGCCCGTGCCCTCGGCATGGGAAATGCCTATTCGACGATCGGCAGCGACTACTCCGGGATCCGGCTCAACCCGGCGACCATGGGGCTGATCGGTCAGGCAACCTACACGGCTTCGGTCAACACCAACGCCTTCCCGGGCACCTCACGGTGGAATGAGGTCGAGACCTTCTTCTCCACCACCAGTACCTCCTTCAGCCAGCTGGGGATCTCGGTTCCGATTGCCCTCGATACCACGCGCAACCTGGTCTTCTCGCTCGGCTACAACCAGTCGCGCGACTTCAATTCGAGCATCAAGTACGACACCTTCAACGCCAATGCGACCTCGGTGATTCAGAACCTCGCCGCCGACAACAATCCCGTTCTCCGGTCGCTGGGTCTGAGCTATGAGACATTTGATCCGGTGAGCGGAGCGTATCTGGGTGATGCCACCGTGATCAACGGCAACCTGGGCGAGAACGGGTTCATTCTCGATCAGGGGGGACTGGTTCATTTTTCTGCGGGGTTCGGCTACGAGGTGATCTCGAACATATACTTCGGTGCAAGTGCCAGCTACGCCACCGGCACGTATCTGAGTGACCGGGAGTTCCGCGAAACCGACACGCGGGATATCTACGACGCCTCGGTGCAGACCAACCCGTCGGACACCCGGACGGCGGACTTTCAGTCCTTCTACCTGCATGATGTCCGTGATGTGGAGTACTCGGGGTGGGACTTCAAGTTCGGCGTTCTCTACAAGTTCTTCAACTTCATCGGCATCGGTGCCTCCTTCAAGCTCCCGACGCCGCACACTGTCTCTGAGATCCGGAGCGTGAGCGGGACGGCCGAGTATGCTGCCGGGCGGATCTTGGAAGTGATCCCGTCGGAGTCGGAGCGCAGTTACCGTGTACGGCCGCCGGCGGAGGCCACCCTTGGCGCGATGGTCAACCTCTGGATCCTCACCGGGGCACTGGAGGCGACCTATATCGACTACACGCAGATCGAACCTACCCGGGGGTTCTCCCTCGCCGAGCGGTCGCTCGGCATCAAGGAAGTGAAAAGCGAACTCACGCAGGTCATCAATATCAATGGCGGCGCAGAATTCAGGCTTCCGTTCACGGGCCTGAGTGCGCGGGCCGGCTTCATGTACCGACCATCGCCGGTGAAGAACGACCCGGCGGAGTTTGATACGAAAGTGGTCACTGCCGGCGTCGGAATCAACTCCTCTGACCGCCTGAACCTTGACCTCGGCTACGCGCTCGCCTTCTGGACGCAGCGGGGGAGTCAGTACGGCCTCGGCGAGGTGACGCAGGAGGTCGTGACGCACAACGTCTTGATCTCCGTCCGCTTCAGCTTCTGAGTGTCGGCCAAGGGCGCGGCGCCCACAGTCGCGCCCTCGGCCGGTCTGTTTTCCCCTCCCCGATCCCCCCCTGGCAGCTTAGTCTCAGTCGAAGCGAAAGAGCAGATCGTAGCCGGTCGCCTTGGACGTTCCCTGGATCATCTGGAGGTAGAGAAAGGGAAGCAGCCGGTACTCGAGTGCGACTTCGTCGGTGTTCGTCTCGTTGCTAGAGGGATCGTTAGTCTTCCGCGTGTAGCGGACATACAGCCGGTCTGAGAGGTACTTCCCCGCGGTAAAGGAGGATTGACGGCCGGCATCCTGAAGATTGAGCTCAAGAACGTCGAGTCCGAAGGCCTGCCCGACGGTGCTGGAGAGCTGGGCGGTCAGGAAGCTCGCCGCCAGGCCCGCAGCCAGATCGCCCGTGCTCTGCGACACGCTGGACTTCTGGCTCTGCGAGAGTTCATCCAGGCTCCTCCCAAACAGGACGTAGGAGACGGCATCCTGTTCGTTGACCGGTTCCCCGTTGAGGCGGAAGCTGAGTGAGGGATTGGTTGCCTTCCCGTTGATCTGCAGATCCAGCGACTGTTGTATCCCGTCGGGACGGCGGAACGAGTAGGCGACTTCCATCCAGATCTGGGGAATGGGGTCGCTTCCCCCCGCAAAATCTGCCCGCCCCTCCCTGACGACGAACTTCTTGCCGAGGATCATGAAGGTCCCGCGTTCAACATTCGCAAACCCCGAAATCGTGACAAGTGGTCCCCTGATCGTTAGCTCGAGATCCCCGGAGATCTCCACGTTCAGCTCCTGGCTCTGGAGCCAGGTGTTGTTCGGAATGCGTGCCCGAATGCGTCCGGCAACTAATTGCAGCGCCGCCATGGCGAGCTTGGGTTGGCGCAGTGAATCCCGGAACGCGGCAGAATCCCTCTGCTGCAGCGCGGCAACCAGGCGGGGGGTTCCTCTCTCGTCGGTGGTTCTCCTCCCGCGGAACAACGCCGGCAGCCAGAGACGCGCGCGCGAAACCGTGAGATCCCCGGCGACCCGGAGCGTATCCCTGTCTGCCCTCAGTGTCATTGGACCGCTCAGCCGGACTTCCAGGCTTTGCGATTCGGTCGCCAGGAAGTCCCGCATCTCCACATCAAGCTGACGGGGGCGCAGTGCCAGTCCGAGCAGATCGCTTACGCCGGCAAGGATGCCTGTGGCCTTCAGCGAGCCCTGGTTGCCCCGGATGTTGAAGCGGCGAAGGAGCAGTAGCGTGTCTTCACCGGCGAGTTCGACACTGATGCTGTCGTAGGCGATGCCCAGTGCGTTGCTGGAGACCGCGCCACTGTCGATCCGGAGCGATCCGGAGAAGGCGGGCGAGCGCACCGTTCCGCCGAGGGAGAGATCCGATGTGACTACTCCCGTCAATCTGTCCAGGCTGGGGAGGGCCGGGGCGAGCCGGCTGAGCTGATAGTCCTGCATGAGAAGGCGCCCCTGAAGGGGGCGATCCGGATCGACCTCCACGCTGTCCCACTCGGGTGTGTGGCGGAGAGGGAAGGCGCCATCGGCTGTCATGCGATTCCCGTACCGTCCCGTTGTGCTCACCTGCCAGGTGAGCGTGGAGTCCCCGTGGTATGAGGCGATGGCCCGAAAGTCCCCGAGTTTCTGATTGCCGAGTCCGGCGCCCTCGACGAGTACGGAGCAGGCAGCAGCGGGTTCAGGCAGCATCCCCTCGACGCGCACCGCCAGGGAAAGGTCGCCAGAAAGCGGAGGAGAAGATTCGAGAAACACCTGAGAGTACGAAAGCGGGAGGCGATCAATCGTAACGCTGAAGTCGTTTATCCCGGTCGAGCTCAGCGTCCCCGAGGTCACGACCGAGCGGGCACCTGAGGAGAGAGTTGCGTCTGTGATGCTCAAAGTGCCCTCGTCCAGAGTACACCGGATCGTATCCGGAGCGCTGGTCCACACATCGTTCTCGAGGATGACCTCCAGCCCTGGAATCAGCAGGTGAACGAGGCTGTCGCGCATGGCAAGCGCGTTCACCCTTATGCTGTTCTTGCCTGGAAGGGCAAGCGAGCTCTTGAGCGAGAACCGGCCCTCGCGGTACCGGGCTGCGGCGGTGAGCGAGTCTGTACGAAGGGAGCCGGCGCGAACTTCCCAGGCACCAATCTCACCGTTGAGTTCTACGCCCGCTGCTCCCACGGCCAGGACGGCATTTCCGGAAAGCGAATCGACTGTAAGGCCGAATCCCGCCAGTGCTGCGAGCCCCCAGGTGCCAGTGACCGTGAGCGAGTCGCCATTCGTGCGGAGCGTTCCGCGGAGTTCGCCCCGGCCAAGGATCGTATCCAGGCCGGCGAGGGCGGCCAGGGAAGCGGGCTCCTTCAGGCAGGCCCCGAACGCAATCTCTGCAGTACCCGTGAGCGTGGTCCGTCCGGATGCCTCGATCTCCAGCAACGGGGAGTGGAGTGCTAGGGTGTCGATCGTGACCTCGGGCGAGGCGACCGTACAGCGGAGCAGGAGGCTTTCAAGGGGGAGTGAGGCAATCTCGGAGGCTCGAACCTCGAGGAGAATCCTGCCCCGGAACCGATCGATGTCCAGCGCCCTGCCGTTGAGCTCGAGCGAGCCGTTCAGGGCGCCCGGCAGCTTTTGGAGATCCGCCACCGTGGAGGGGTCGATGTCCGAGAAATCAAGTGAGGCCGCAATTTCCTGCTGACCTGTCAGGTCGCCAACCCTGACGCTCCCGGCAAGCTCACCCCCTGGTGCCCCCAGAGAAATCGTCGCGCTCAGAGTGCCGGTGGCTACAGTTCCGTCGACTGTGGCCTGAGTGATGGTTCGGGTCCCGAACGTGCTCGGCTCCAGCGTAAGCATGAAGGCCACCCCCTGCCTGAGGGGGTCATCAACGGAAGCCTGCCCCGTCAGGCGGCCCGTCAGGTTCATCGGAGGCAGTGTAGCGGTGAGCCACTGGCTCGGGTCAATACCGGCAAAGCTGGTGCGGAGGCTCGCGACCGAATGTGGGCCGACCGTGGTAAGGGTTCCATCTAGCGTTATCGCCCCCGACCCAATCGTGCCCCGGAGGTGGAGCACATCGTCGGTAAATTCGGCCGTCAGGCTTGCCGGGGGCAATGTCTTAAGCGGCAGGTCGGGAATGAAGCGTCGGACCTCCGCGAGGCTCGGCGTGAACGTCCGGAGTGATCCCGAAGAGGCGCGCCCCGGCGGAAGGCTCACGGTGGCACTGGATGCGATTGCTAAGCTGTCTGTCTGAAGCGATAGCGAATCGATCCTGATGCTTCGGGAGTCGCCTTCGGCCGTGAGCGTGAGCCTCTGCAGGTGGAGCGTTGGCCGTAGGGTGGTGAGCGAACAGTGCGTGATGGAGGCCTTCCACCGCTCTGCCGCGTACACGAAGGTTCCCTCAACATCGAGGCGGTCGAGTTCCTCGGGGATCCCCCGGGTGGGCTGTCGCAGTGCAATCGAGGCGGAGAGGCCCCGGATGCTCACCGAGGGTGCGATCACAATCCAGGCAAAGGGCGACGTCTCCGCGGCAGTACTGTCAGGCGGTGGGAGAATCCCGGCCACGTTCCACTCACCTTCCTCCGACTGCTGGAGGCGAAGGCGCAGGGAGTCGACCAGAACACGCCGGAGATGGATTTCCCCGCGGAGCAGCGGAAGCAACTCGTAGTCCACCTCCAGCCTCGGGAGCGAGGCGATCGTGTCGGCTACCCCCGCAAGCGTCACATTATGAAGAGTGATCGTTCCCCAGAGGTTTCCCTCGATGCTCCCGATCGAAAGGCTCCCGCGCAATGCGCCGGTGGCGGCTTCCGAGACGAGGTCGCGCACCAGCGAGCGAGCCCAGTCGGTGCGGGGGAACACTGCCATGAAGACCGTCAGGGCAACGAGCAGCAGCGCTCCGATCAGGAGGATTCGACGTCGCTTCGTCCGTGTGGGAGCGGTGGTCATCAGAAGGCGTGTCCAAAGCTGAAGAAGAACTGGGTCAGATCCTCTCCAGATCCAAGCTGCCGTGCGTAGTCGAGACGGATCGGCCCCACAGGGGTGCCGACCCGGAGGCCGACCCCGGCGGCGAAGCGGAGCTCATCGATTTTGTAGGTGAGCGACGATCTCCAGACGTTTCCAAAGTCCGTAAAGGCAACTCCGGAGAGGATGCTCCAGATTGGAAAGCGCAGCTCGAGGGATCCCTCAAGCAGACTGTTGCCACCGATGGGAATGCCTGAGGCGTCGCGGGGACCCAGCTCGAAGCGGCTCCATCCGCGGACGGAGGTGGAACCTCCAGAGTAGAATCGCTCTTCGACCGGGACAAACTGGTTCGTCTCCTGAGAGATGAGAAGGCCGGCTTTCAGCCGCCACGCCAGGACGAGCGCTTCTGTGAGGCCTTCGTATTGTCGGACATCCAGCAGCGTACGGTTGAACTGGTAGGGGCTACCGAAGCCGTGCCCGGAGACCGTATGATAGAGCGTGATGTTTATCCCCCGCTCAGGATTGAACGGGGGGAGCGATGTATTGTAGAGGAGGCCCAGCGTGTAGGCGGACTTTATATACGATTCAAGGATGTCCTGCTCCCGGGTGATGACCGAGACTGTCGCAGTGTCGAGCTTGATGGCCTCGATTGTGTAGGAGATGACGCCGTCAAGGTGGCTGACCAACGGATGCTCCAGGCTCAGCCGGATGCCTCGCCGGTCGGCCTTGTAAGATGGTTCGTTCTCGCGACGGATGAAGGGGTAGGCGACAAAGGTCAGGTGTCGGAAAAGAAAGTCCGGCTGGACAAACCGCCCGCTGATGTTGTAGGGCTCGATTTCGGATCGTTTGAGGTCGATCTCAAGTCTCGAACTCGATCGCAGTACGCCCCTCCAGGTAAGGTTGACCCCGAAGCGGAAACGCTCCTCCCTCCCGTAGCCCACGGCAAAGTGGGCCCGCAAGGGTGGGGCTTCCTGGACAGTAATCTCGACGGGAATCGAGTCACCGGACGCTGCCTCGTAGAGGGGCTTTGTGGTGACGGTGCGGAAGAGTGTCAGCCCGTAGAGTTCACGCTCGCTTTCTCTCAGGAGGCTCTCCCGAAACGGCGTGCCGGGGTCGATCGCGACCCGTTTGCTGAGCATCTCCGCGGGGAACCGCTCATTGCCCTGAATGCGGACCTCGCCGAACCGGGCTGGCCGGCCGGGGTCGATCGCCCAGCTGATCGTGACGCGATGCTCCTTACCGGAGACCTCAAGCGACGGCTCGGCGGTCACATACGGGTGAGCATTTTCGGCAAAGAGCCCGATAATGATCGCCTGGTCCGCCTGCAGATCCTCGTCGCGGAAGCGTGATCCCGGCTGCAGCGAGAGCTCTGCCTTGACGGTGCGCAGCAGAGAATCCCCTACAGCTTCGCTCTCATCTCCCAGGCTCACCAGGACGGTATCGACAAAGACCGGCGATCCCTCTTCGACGCGTATCGTTATCTGGACCGTTCGGCCGTCCCGGTCGACGTCGAGACGTGAAGGCGCAAGTTCCGCTTCCAGAAAACCTTCGCGCTGGTAGAAGGTCTTCAGATCCTGGAGATCCTCCTTGAGGACCTCCTCGCTGAAGATGAACGGATCGTCGCTCATGATTGTCTCGGCGAACCAGCTGGTGGGGTACATATACATCTGCTTGAGCAGAACCTCTGAGTCGAGCGTGGCATTGCCTTCGAAGAGAATCTCCCTCACACGGGGCCCCTGCTGAGCCCTTGCGCAGGCGGCGAGCAGGACGATGCCGAGCGCAGAAACAAGCAGGTGAAGGGTAGACCTGAGTCTGTGCATAGGATGGGCGAATCAGAATCTGGTGCGACGATCGGCCGACACACTTCAATATAGAAAAAGACCTGCCGAAGAAAACGGGGGGTGTCGAACGTTGGTTGATTCTTCTGGCACTCTTTGATATGTTGGTGCATCGACGAGGAGGTGCAGGTGGGCAAGTGGGTGTGGTTGATGGTGGCGCTGGTGACGATGATGGCGGCAGGGGCCGGCGAGCTGTGGACGCAGCAATCGCGTGCATCGAGTGCCTTCCGTATTGCGCGGCTCAAATATGCGGGAGGCGGAGACTGGTACAACGACCCCACCGCCGAGACAAACCTTTTGGAGTTCATTCGGCGCGAGACCGGGCTTGCCGTGGATCCCCGTTTCACACCGGTTGAGCCTGCGGGCGACGAGCTCTTTGCCTACCCTTTTCTGTTCCTCACCGGTCATGGCAACATTGCCCTGTCGGAGGCTGAAGTTCGAACGCTCCGCGCCTATCTCGAGCAAGGGGGGTTCCTCTACGCCGACGACGACTACGGGATGGACCGGGCATTCCGGCGTGAGCTGGCACGAATCCTTCCCGGGGAGACCCTGGTGGAGCTCCCCTTTTCGCATCCGTTGTATGCGGCACCCTTCCCATTTCCCGGTGGGCCACCAAAGACGCACGAGCACGATGATCTGCCTCCGCGCGGGTTCGGAATCGTTCGTGAGAATCGGCTCGTCGTCTATTACACCGTCGAAAGCAATCCGAGTGATGGCTGGGCAGATCCGGAAGTTCATGGCGATCCTGAGGAGAAGCGTCTGGAAGCCCTGCGCTTCGGGACCAACATCGTGATCACCGCCTTGACGCAGTAAGAGATGGGGGAGACCGTGGGGCGACAGACCGACGCGATCATTACCGAGCTCCGGGGGAGACTGCACTGGGTGCGCATCGTCAAGACGCGCCGCCGTCTCCTCCGCGGAATCGTGGTGAGCGTGCTAGTGGCCGCTGCAGTCTCGGTGCTGCTCCTTGCACTGGAGAGCCTCGCACCGATGAGTGCCCCTGTGCGTACTGCAGTGGTCGTGGCTGGCATTGTCTGTGTCGCAGCGTTCGTCCTTGTGGGCGTACTGCTTCCCCTTTCGATGCTTCTTGGGATCGTCCGGGCGGGGTCCGACCTCGAGACGGCTGCCGAAGTTGGCAGCGGCCTTCCGGGACTGAAGGACCGCATGGTCAATGCGCTTCAGCTTCACGAGGAGGCCTCACAAGGAGTCCTGACCGGCTCGCGGGAGCTGGTCGGGGCGGCCCTGGAGGATCTCCAGCGCCAGGCGGCGCCGGTAGATTTTCTGGGCGCGCTCCCTCGCTTCCGGACCGCTCGGCTTGCCTTGACCGCAGCGCTGGCGGTGGCGCTCCCGGTGCTCATGCTGGCTCTCTTTCCGGACACCGTCGGTCCGTCGGCCGTGCGCCTTCTGAACTTCACCCGGGAGTTCGTCACGCCGCCACCCTTTACGCTTGTGATCACGCCGGGGAACGCGGATGTCATTCGGGGGTCGGACGTCGAGATCAGCGCCCGCGCGATCGGTACTCCTCCTCAGGAAGCGCGCTTGCAGGTCAGGCCGGAGGGGCAGGTCACCTTTGAGGAAGCGGATATGCCCCGTGACTCGACGGACCAGTTCCGTGCGTCCCTCCGGACACTGCGCCGGTCGGTTGAATATCGGGTGCTGGCCGGCGACCAGAGGAGCGAGGCCTATCTGCTGCGTGTGATTGATCGCCCCATCATCCGTGTCCTTCGGCTGGGACTGGAGTTCCCTCGCTATACCGGGCTTGCAGCCCGGCAGCTTGATGAAAATGTCGGTGACGTTGTTGCACTGAAGGGGACGCTGATCCAGTTCCGCGTGGAATCCAGTGCAGCGCTGGCGCGTGCCGAGCTCGTGCTGGAGGGCAACGAGCGGCGATCGCTTGCCGTCTCGGGCTCCACCGCCGCCGGGAGCCTGCGCCTGGATCGTGACCAGACCTATCACATCCATCTTGAGGATGCATCCGGGATGACCAATGCCGACCCGGTGGAGTACCGTCTGCGTACACTCGCCGATCGTGCGCCCGCGGTGTTCATTCAGATTCCCGGACAGGATCTGGACGTGACCGAAACCAGCGTGGTGGGACTGGTTATCCGCATCGAGGATGACTTCGGGTTTAGCGGACTGCGCCTGATGCACCGCCTGGCGCATTCACGGTATGAACCTGCCGGCCTCGAACCGATCGTCGTGGAGATCCCGCTTCCCGCCTCGCCCGGCGCTGAAGCCTTCCTGCCGTACCAGTGGGACCTGAGGCCGCTGCTGTTGGCCTCCGAGGATGTGGTGGAATATTACGCCGAGGTGCTGGACAACGATCGTATCTCCGGACCCAAACGAGCCGTCAGCGAGACCTATCACCTCCGCCTCCCGTCACTGGAGGAGATTCTGGCAGAGGCGGAGCGAGAGCAGGAGGTGAGTCTGGGATCGCTGGAGGCGGCCATGGAGGAAGCCGAGCAGGCGCACCAGGAGCTGGAAAAGCTCCGGCGGGAAATGATGACCCGGCCCGACCAGCTGGAGTGGGAAGATCGCCAGCGGGCGGACAATCTGACGGAGAGCTACCGTGCCGCTCAGCAGCAGGTGGAGAAGGTGCTCGACCAGATCAACGAGATGACTGCGATGCTGAAGGAGCAGCAGCTGCTCTCCCCCGAGACACTCGAGAAGTACATGGAGCTGCAGGCGCTCATGGAGGAGATGAGTTCGCCGGAGTTCATGGAGGCGATGCGGAAGCTGCAGGAAGCGATGCAGCGCCTGGATCCTGAGCAAGTCCGCCGCGCGATGGAAGAACTCTCACTGACGGAGGAGACCTTCCGTCGTAGCATTGAGCGAACGATCAATCTCCTGAAGCGGATCCAGATCGAGCAGCATCTGGATGCTCTCGTCCGTCAGACAGAGCGCATGCTTCAGGAGCAGGAGGATCTCCGCGACGCCGCCGCGGAGCTCTCGGCCGATGAGAGCAAGGAACTGCAGGAGCTGATGGGCCGTCAGGAGGAGCTGCAGAGGCAGCTGGAACTCCTAGAGGAGAGTCTAGCGGCGGTCCAGGAGCAGATGGAACAGTTCCCGGGCGAGATGCCCCTCGAGCAGATGCAGGCAGCCCGGGACTCGCTCGCACAGAGTGGTCTGGAGGAGGAGTTGCGGCGGGTCCAGGAAGCACTGCGTACGGGCTCGATCAGCGAGGCCCAGCAGCGTCAGCAGAGCGCTGCCGGTAAGATGCAGGCCATGCGAGACCAGATGGCGGCTGTCCAGGAGGCGCTGCGGGCAAACCAGCAGCGACAGATTGCCAACGAGATGCGTCGCGCCCTGCAGGACATGCTGGAGCTCTCCCGGCGGCAGGAGCGTCTTCGACAGCAGGCCGAGGGTCTCGAGCGGGGATCGCCGGGACAGCGCGCGGTGGCGCAGGAGCAGATGGAGATCATGCGAGACCTCTCCGGGCTCACCCAGCGGCTGGGTGCGCTGTCGCAGAAGACCTTCGGCATCACGCCTGAGATGGGCAGAGCGATTGGGGATGCTCAGCGAGCCATGAGCGGCGCGATCGGATCGCTGGAACAGCGGGACGCGAGAACGGCGGCGGGAAACCAGAAGGAGGCAATGGGTTCGCTGAACGAAGCGGCGCAGATGATGCAGTGGTCGCTCAATGCCATGATGCAGGGTGGGCAGGGCATGGGCATGGCTGGGTTCATGCAGCGTCTGGAGCAGCTCTCTGGCCAGCAGCAGGGGATCAACCGCGGGACGCGTTCCCTTGGCGGAATGACGCAGCAGCAGGCCGCCGCGCTCTCCCGGCTGGCGGGCGAACAGGCAGCAGCGCGCCGGTCGCTGGAGGAGCTTGCACGGGAGGCTGCCGGAGCCGGTGAGCTGAGCAAACTCCTGGGGGACCTGACGCGCATTGCGCAGGAGATGCGTGAGGTCCAGACCGATCTCGCACAGGGTCAAGTCAATCCCGAGACGCTCCAGAAGCAGGACCGGATTCTCTCGCGTCTGCTGGACTCTCAGCGCTCGCTGCGCGAGAGGGATTTCGAACGACGTCGGAGGGCTGAGCGCGGGACAACTCCTGACCGGCAGAGTCCGCCTGCGTTGGAGACGGCGACGCGGGAAGGGCGGGACCGCCTTCGTCAGGATCTCCTGAAGGCACTCGAGGAGGGGTACGCCCGGGATTACCAGGCGCTGATCAGAAAGTACTTTGAGGCGCTCGACCATGAACAGTGACAAGCTTGC
>Ga0209536_100009133_pt1 | contig 14758 bp, 11 predicted proteins | sample DeeMarSeWOR28_12_FD_187461 | JGI IMG/M metagenome (GOLD analysis project Ga0209536, IMG submission 187461) | Marine sediment microbial communities from White Oak River estuary, North Carolina - WOR-2-8_12 (SPAdes) (version 2) | ecosystem: Environmental > Aquatic > Marine > Intertidal zone >...
AAACGGCCTGCCGTAGCGCAGCGGCGAGGGCGCCTGGGTCGTCGTCGGTTCGCACCGCGACGTGAAGGAAATCGGCACCACTGCCAAAGCGATGATACGGCAGATAGACCGCGAACTCGTCGTCGCGTAGCGCGCCCCAATGCTTGACGGCCGGTACCACACCCACAACGGTCAGCGTGTTCTCGCCGCCGCTGAATCGCAGTACCTCCCCGACGGCGTTCTCTGTTCCGAACAGGTGAAGGGCCGTCCGTTGGTTGATGATCGCCACCCAGCCGGCGGGCGTGTCATCCTGGCGGGCGAAATCGCGGCCGTACAGCATCGGGACCGCCAGTGCGTCGAAGTATCCGGGCGTGACCGGATGCATGAAGCTGGTGATCGACTCCGCGTTCACGCCGGCCGTAGCGTCCGACACCCCAGTCGACCAGCAGCAACGCGCCGCGCCCGTGTACTGGAAGGGAACGGTCCAACCCGCGCCGGCGACGCGCGCCCCGGGGATCGCAGCGATCCGCTCGAACAATTCGTCGACGAACTGGTTGCGTCGCCCCTGCGTGTAGTTGCCACTAAGTTGTAAGGGAAACGTGATCAGGTCTTCGGTCTCGAAGCCGGAATCGACCTCCATCATTCCCATCAGACTTCGGAACATCAGCCCAGCACCGGTCAGCAACAGCAGCGCCAGTGCGATCTCCGCGACGACCAGACCGCCGCGTATCCGGCGGCCGCGCCGCGTCGACGTTAACCCGCTCGCGCCCTCTCTCAGTATGTCGATTGTGCTACGGCGCGCCGCCTGCAACGCCGGAAAGATGCCGCAGATCACGCCCGTCCCCACAGATGCGACGAGAGCGAAGATGAGAACTCGTGTGTCAACCGCTACGTACTCCAGCCGCGGGACGCTGACCGGGCTCAGTCGGGTGAATACCTCGACGCCGAAAAGGGCGAGCCAGACGCCCAGGAGCCCGCCGAGGCCGGCGAGTGCGACGCTCTCCGTCAGCAATTGACGGAAGATCTTACCGCGGCTGGCGCCCAACGCCCCTCGGACTGCGATCTCGCGGGCGCGCGCCGTCCCCTGCGCCAGGAACAGGTTGGCGACGTTCGCGCACGCGATAAGCAGCATCAGCACCACGGCGCCCGAGAGGACGACCAGCGGTTGGGCGATTCGGCGAACGGTGGCGATGTGCAGGGGCAGCAGCGGAAAGGGGTTCGGCGATCCGTCACGCCGCAGGTAGCGGCCCGGGTTCTCGGGAGCGACCGATTGCACGTATGCCTCCATCTCGGCCTGTGCGGCCGCGAGGGTCACGCCGTCCCGAAGCCGGCCCACAACGTTCAGTATCGCATAGCCGCGACCATGAATGTTGGACCGCTCGATGTCCAGTGGAAGCCAGACGTCGACGTGAGAGCCGGCCAGCGCATTGGGCGGCTGAAAGCGCGGGCTGACGATTCCGGCCACCACATATGGCCGTCCGTCTAGAGTGATGGACCGGTCGAGGATCGATGGATCGCCGCCCCACCGGCGCTGCCAGAGGCCGTGATCCAGCAGCACGACCGACGGCTCGCCGAAGAATTCGTCCGGCGCGAAAAGGCGGCCGAGATGAGGCGTGGCTCCCAGCATCGAGAAGAATTCTGGTGTCACGCCCGCGACACGCAGCTGCTCCGCTCGTCCCTCGCCCTGCAGCGCGATTCGATTGGTCGATGCCGCGCCGATGGCGGCGAACGATTCGAATCCGTCGCGCCAATCGATGAACTCCGGCGGCGAATGACTGCCGCGATCGACATACACCAGTTCGCTCGGATCGGGATAGGGTAGACTCCGGAACAGCACGGTATCGGCGACGCTGAACATGGTGGTCGTCGCGCCGATGCCGATACCTAGGATGAGGATGGCAGGCAGAGCGAACCCGGGTCGCCGCATGAACGACCGCGCGGCAACTCTGAGATTGTGAAGGGTAGTGCCCACTTTTCCTCTCGCGTCAAGCGCTGACACACATCGAGCCGGCCAAGGGAAGGGCAACGACCGTGCCGAAAGGTGTTGGCGCCAGTTTATTGACTGGCAGGCAGTTAGAGCCGTGTGACGGACACTGGCGTGACCCCGCTCTGTTCGCTTCCGGGATGGCCAATCCCGCGACCGAACACTCGACGTGGAGGAAATCACCCGACGGGTGGGTGCGACGCCCGCCGCCCTCGCCTCGGCGTTCCTGCGACTGGAGTCGGCCGGGCTGATCGAACGCCTGCCCGGTCCGCGCTATGGCCGAGCCCTCAGGTCGTGGCAGCGGACTCGGTAGTCGGCTACGGGTACAGGCGGACCCGTCTCCAGCCGCCCGCCTCCTTCGTGTAGCGTAGACGGTCGTGGAGTCGGTTGGCGCGACCTTGCCAGAACTCGATCCTTCTAGGGACCAGGCGGTAGCCGCCCCAGAAGGGTGGCAGCGGGACCTCCTGGCCGGAGAAACGCGCTTCGTGCTCCTTGTAGCTGTCTACCAGCTGTTGCCGGCTCTCGAGCTCGTCGCTCTGTTGCGACGCCCAGGCGCCCAACTGGCTGCCCCGCGGCCGCGTGCTGAAATAGGCTTCCGATTCCTCCGCCGTCAGCCGCTCGACCGTCCCCTTCACGCGCACCTGACGGTGAAGTCGGTTCCAGTGAAAGGCGAGTGCCGCCTCGGGGTTCTCGGCCAACTCGGCGGCCTTCGGGCTGCCGTAGTTGGTGAAGAAGCGGAACCCGCGCTCGTCGATGCCCTTGTTAAGCATCATTCGGACCGACGGCACCCCGTCCTTCGTGCTGGTGGCCAGCGCCACGGCATCCGGCAGATACAAGCCCGCGCGCTTCGCCTCGTTGAACCAGCGCTCGAACAGCGCGATGGGGTCGGGCCCAGCCTCTTCGTCGCTGAGCCCTTTGATAGTTCCGCGCCCGGTCATGAGAATCAAGCGCAACGTGGACACGACACCCATGTGTTCTCAGCTTTCTCCCGTTCTTCCTGCGTCTTCGATGCGCCGAGCCTAAGCTTTGATCTTCGTCCCGAGAACTCCTAGGAAGCTGGCCAGCCACGCCGGGTGCGCGGGCCAGGCCGGTGCCGTCACCATTTTGCCGTCCACGTGCGCCTCGGTGATGCCGATGTTCGCATACTCGCCGCCGGCCAGTTCCACCTCGGGACCGACCGCTGGATAAGCGGAAACGGTCTTGCCCTGTACGACGCCGGCCGCGGTGAGCACCTGCGCGCCGTGACACACGGCCGCGATGGGCTTATCGGCCTTAACAAAGTCGCGGACGATGTCCAGGACCTTCTCGTTCATGCGGATGTACTCGGGTGCCCGACCGCCCGAAATCAAGAGTGCGTCGTAATCGTCCACGCTCACACCATCGAAGTCGGCGTTCAGCGCGAAGTTGTGACCCGTCTTCTCGGTATAGGTCTGGTCGCCCTCGAAATCGTGAATCGCCGTGCGGATCGTCTCGCCGGCCTTCTTGTCGGGGCAGACCGCATGCACCGTGTGCCCGACCATCTGCAACGCCTGGAACGGCACCATCACTTCGTAGTCCTCGGCAAAATCACCGACCAGCTGTAGGATCTTCTTTCCGGCCATTGTGCTGTCTCCTCAACTTGCAGTCGCAGCAAGGAACGCAGGCCCTCCAGAAGGGCCATGTCTATCGCAACGGTGTCTGAGACGAAAACGGGCGAGCGTCGTCCGCCCGGCCCCGACGACATATTGCCCACCGCCGGGGGAATCTGCCAGAGGGAGCCCCCCGGCGCGATCACCAGACGGGCACAGCTCGTCTTGACCGCCCCCCCGCGACCGGGATTGCCAACACCCGACGTTCTGCGAACTTTGCCCTACGGAAAAACGCAAGACGGAGCAGTGCCGCCGGGCCGGAACTCGGATCCGGCGCTGGATTTAGGTCACCAAGCTGTACATGAAGAGAGACTACTACGAAATCCTGGGTGTCGGGCGGAACGACGACGGTAACGCCATCAAAAAGGCCTACCGCCAGCTGGCCCTGAAGTACCATCCCGATCGCAATCCCGACGACCCGGAGGCCGAGGACAGGTTCAAAGAGGCCACCGAGGCCTACGAAGTGCTGCGCGATTCGGAAATGCGCGCCCTATACGACCGCTACGGCCATGACGGCGTGAAGGCCGGGGCCCGAGGCGGAGGGGCCGGGTTCGGCGGGTTCCGGACCTTCGACGAGGCGCTGAGCATCTTCATGCGCGAGTTCGGCGGGTTCGGTTTCGACGACCTGTTCGGCGGCGGAGGCCGTCAGCGCAGCGCCCGCTCCCGGGGCGCCGACGTGAAGATCCGCGTCCAGCTGAGCCTCGAGGACGTCGTGCACGGCGCGAAGAAGACGATCCGCATGCCGGTGCTCGATACCTGCCCCGATTGCGGAGGCGGTGGAACACGCGGGGGTGGCGAGGCCGCGGCCTGTCCCCAGTGCGGCGGCCGCGGTGAAGTGCAGCAAGTGCAGCGTTCGCTGTTCGGCCAGTTCGTACGCGTGGGACCCTGCAGCGCCTGCAACGGCGAGGGCCGCTTGGTCAAGGATCCGTGCACGAACTGTCAGGGCGAGGGCCGCAGGCGCCAGGAGAAGACGTTCGAGCTCGATATCCCACCCGGCGTCGACAACGACGACTACCTGACGCTGCGGGGGCAGGGGAGCGTGGGGCGACGAGGCGGGCCACCGGGCGATTTGCTGGCCGTCGTCGAGGTCGAGCCGGACCCCCGCTTCGTGCGGCGCGGCGCCGATCTGGTCCACGACCTTGCCATCACGTTCAGCCAGGCCGCCATAGGCGCGACCCTCGATGTCCCCACGGTGACCAAGGGCGTGAAGGTGAAGGTCCCGGCCGGCGTCCAAACCGGTCACATCATCCAGTTGCGTGGGAAAGGACTTCCGCACCTGCGTCGCGGCGGCGAGGGCGACCTGTTCGTTCGCATCATCGTGGTAACACCCCAGAGCTTGAGCGCCGAGCAGCGCAAGGCGTTCGAGGCTCTGGCCGAAGTAGAGGGCCCGGCCGTCCCCAGCGAAGACGGCGCGGGGTTCTGGCAGAAGGTGAAGGAAGCGCTGTTTGACTAGTGGAACGACGGAGTGAGGCGATGTCGAATTCCGATTGTTTGTTCTGCAAGATAGCGGCGGGCGAGATCCCGGCGGATGTCGTGAAAGAAGGCGATGACTGGGTGGCCTTCCGCGACATCAGTCCGCAGGCGCCGACCCACATCCTGATCATCCCGAGGGAGCACATCGCCACCCTCAACGATGTGGGCGACGACCAGGCCGACCTGGTGGGGCGGCTGTTCCTGGCGGCGAAGCAGATCGCAGCGGACGAAGGGATCGCGGACGACGGCTATCGCACGGTGCTCAACTGCAACGTCGGAGCCGGCCAGTCGGTGTTCCACATCCATGCCCACGTGCTTGGCGGACGGGCGATGGGTTGGCCGCCGGGTTAGCGTTGACGTTGGAGACAGCGCCGGGTAGAATCTGGGAAACCCGAGTTGAGGAGATGTCGGAAAGCACGCTCAAGCATAGCCTGCGAGAGGATATGAACGCCGCGCGGCGCCGGCAGGACAAGGACCGCGCGCGTTTGCTCTCCACGATTCTGTCGGACGTCAAGAACAAGGAAATCGAGGTCGGCCACGAGCTGGACGACGCCGAGACCGTGGAGGTGTTGGCTAAGGCTCTAAAGCTGAGGAAAGAAGCCGCAGAGTCGATGGAGTCGCGTCCGGAACTGGCGGAGAAGGAGTTGGCAGAAGTCGAGATTCTAAAAGGCTATATGCCACCCCAACTGGGTGAAGAGGAGATACGTCAGATCGTACAGGAGGCCGTGGACGGCGGGGCGTCGAACATGGGCGCGGTGATGGGTGCGGTCATGCCGAAGGTGAAGGGCCGGGCCGACGGCCGCGAGGTGAACCGAATCGTCCGGGAGGTACTCGAGTCCCGGGCCTCGGGAGACTGAGCCGTGCTTGGGCGCGCGACACTCCGACCGACTGTCACGCGAACGCGGGGGTGCTGGTGAGCGAACATCAGCACCCCCGTTCGGTTTTTGGCAGCGTGTGTGGCGGGCGCGGGCTGGAGAACCTCTCGCTGCCGGTCGCGCGGGTGGGGCCTCGATCTCTGGTCGGCCATGGCGCTCCAACGTTCGCTCGGAGGTTCTCCAGACCGCGCCCTTCGCGCCACGACTCGGACGGGGGTGCTGAGGTATGAACAAGCACGCCCTCGATGCGTTGGAGTTCGATCGGGTGCTGGAGATCGTTTCCGGGTACTCGACGAGCGAGTTGGGGGCGGAAGCGGTTCAAGCTCTCGAGCCGGTGTCCGGGCGTGGGGCGGTGTCGGAAGAGTTGGATCACGTCGATGAGATGGTGTCGTGGCTGATCCGAGACGAGGAGTGGTCGCCGCCCTTCCTGCCCGACGTGCGGGGTCCGCTGAACCGGTTGGCGCTCCTGGGCAGTGTGTTGTCCGAGCGCGAGCTGATCGGGATTACGCGGCTGCTCGATGGTGCCCGGGAAGCGCGGCGGTCGCTGCTGCCGCAGGCCTCGCAGTTCCCGCGACTGGGCTATATGGCTTCGGGTCTTTTCAAGGACGAGGGGCTTCAAAAGAAACTGCACGGTGCGCTGGACGAAGAGACCGAGACACTTAAAGATGGCGCCTCGCCCGAACTGAAACGGTTGCGGCGCACGTTGCGCTCGGCTCGCTCGGATATCGTGCGGCACCTGGAGGGTGTGATCCACGGCCTGCCCGAGCGCGTCGCGGTTCCCAACGCGTCGGTGACGATCCGCAACGGCCGCTACTGCATCCCGATTCGTCGTGAGGGTCGGTCCGACGTCGGCGGCATCGTGCACGACGAGTCGGCCAGTCGGGCGACGCTATTCGTCGAGCCGCCGTCGGCCATCGAGCAGATGAACCGTCTGCGCGAGATGGAACAGGAAGAGGCGCGTGAGGTCGAGCGCATTCTCGTCGAGTTGGCGGACGCGCTTCGACCGTTCCACGACGACCTCAACGAAACCCTCCGCATCCTGGTCGACCTCGATTCGCTGTTCGCTCGCGGTCGGTATGCCCTGGCCCGCGGCTGCTCGCGGCCCAAGCTGGTGGACTGGGAGGAGGAGGGCTACTCCGTCGTGCACGGCCGGCACCCGATCCTCCTAGAGGGTTCGGAGCCGCTGGTGCCCTTCGATCTGTTGCTGAACCCCAGCGAGTACACGCTGCTGATCACCGGGCCCAACGCCGGCGGGAAGACGGTCCTGTTGAAGGCGGTGGGACTCATCTCGGCGATGGCTCAGGCAGGGATTCTTCCGCCCATCGGCCCCGGGTCACAGTTGCCCATCTTTAGCGGGATCTTCGCCGACATCGGGGACGAGCAGTCGATCGATGCGTCGCTCTCCACCTTTACCGGCCACTTGAAGAACCTCAACGAGATCCTCGAGGACGCGGGATCGGAAACGCTCTGTCTGATCGACGAGATCGGCGGTGCCACCGACCCGGTGGAAGGCGCCGCGCTAGCTCGCGCGGTGCTCGTCGATCTGGCCGGCCGCCGCTGCATGACACTGGCCACCAGTCACTTGGGCGCGCTGAACACTCTGCCCAGTGAGGTTCCGGGCATCGTCAGCGCCGGGCTGGCCTTCGACCCGGAGCGCCTGCAGCCACTCTACCGCCTGATCAAAGGGCGCCCGGGCCGTAGCTATGCGCTGGCCATGGCGCAGCGAGTCGGCTTCCCGCGAAGGGTGTTGGAAGAGGCCGAGGCCGCGTTGAGTCAGCCCGAGGTGGACACGGCACGGCTGCTGGCCGACCTGGAGCTGAAAGAGAAGGAGCTGGACGAGCGCATCGCCGAGCTCGAGCGAAACGAGGTCGAGCTGTCGCGTCGGCTCGAGGCCCACAAGCAGGAGAGCGAGGAGCTGGCGAAGGAGCGGCGCGAAACCGAGCGCGAGGCTCACGAGCGGGCCCGGGAGTTCCTGCTCGAAGCGCGGCGACAGCTGGACGCGGCGATGAAAGAGGATCGCGCCGCCGCGCAGAAAGCGCGAAGCGAGCTCGAGGCCAGCCTGCGCGAGCACTCGAAGGCTCTCAACGAGATGAGCGACAAGACGGACGCCAAGACCAGGACGGGCATCTTCGAGCCCGGTGACTCGGTCTGGATCACCTCGTTGGAGCGGGAAGGGCGGGTCGTGGAAGTCCGCGGCCGCGACGTCGTGGTGGAGATGGGTGGGGTCAAGCTGCAGCTGACGCCCGCGGTCCTGACCCGCACGTCATCGCCGGAACCCGCCCCCGCGAGCGCGGCTCTATACGGGGGCGGCGAGCCCGACGCGCACCCGGAAGTCGACCTGCGCGGCATGGTGGCGGACGAGGCGCGCTTCGAACTGATGCGGGCGCTCGACTCGGCCATCCAGGCGGGCCTGGGCGAGCTGCGGGTGATCCACGGCAAAGGAACGGGCGTGCTAAGGGAAGCCGTGGCCGAACAAGCGCGCAGTGACCGCCGCGTCAAATCGCATCGTCTTGGGGCGCACTGGGAGGGCGGCTCCGGAGTAACGATCATTGCGCTGGAATAGACCGCGGTATGGGAATGTCGATTAATAGAACAACAGAACAAATGAGCAATAGAATTAGGAAGTTCCGGAACTGCGCCACGGACTCGGGAGGCACTTCTCGGTTCGAATGTTCAAGTGCTCCAATGTTCTATTACTCGAATTTCCCAACAGAAAAGGTCTGAAGTGGTATCCGATGAGCTGATAGAGGAGATACGGTCCCAGGCCGACCTGGTGCAGATCGTGGGCGAGTATTCGCAGCTGCGTCGTAGCGGTCGTACGTACCGTGGGCCGTGCCCGCTCCACGGCGGTGAAGGGCCGAACTTCTCGGTCGATCCGGAGCGCGGGATCTTCAAGTGTTTTGTCTGTGGTGAGGGCGGTGACGTCTTTTCGTTCCCGATGAAGTTGTTGGGTCTCGATTTCATCGAGGCGGTGAAGTTCGTAGCCGAGCGCGTCGGTATCGTGGTGCCCGAGGTCGATCCGGACCAGGAGAAGGAGGATCCGTATCGCGATATCCGCGAGGCGGTGGCGTTTGCGGCTGATTGGTTCGAGACGCAGCTGTGGGACGGGAAAGAAGGGAAGCGGGCTCGCCAGTACTTGAGCCGGCGCGGGTTGTCGGAAGAGGCGATACGACGGTTCGGGTTCGGCTTCGCGCCGGACTCGTGGCGCGGGCTGCGCGAGGCGGCGGCGGTTCACGAGATCTCGGACGATGTGCTGACCCGGGCCGGACTGATCAAGTCGAGCGAGCGAGCCAAGGAGCCGTTCGACATGTTCCGTGCGCGGCTGATGATCCCCATTTACAACCTTCGCAGCCGTCCCATCGGGTTCGGCGGCCGCTTGCTGGCCGATTCCGATGACGCACCCAAGTACATCAACTCGCCCGACACGCCGATCTTCCACAAAGGAAGGATCGTCTATGGCCTCAACTTCAGCCGCCACGCCATTCGTCGTCAGGAAGTCGTTCTGGTGGTTGAGGGCTTCATGGACGCCGTGTCGCTGATGGCGGCCGACATCGAGAACGTGATCGCGCCACTGGGCACCGCGATGACCGAGTCGCAGGCGCGACTGCTGGCCCGGTATGCGAAAAAGGCCCTCCTATTATATGACAGCGACAAAGCCGGCTTGGTGGCGACCTTCAAGGCGGCGGACGAGCTGCTGCGCGCCGGAGTCCATCCCAGCGTGGCGACGCTCCCGACGGGCGAAGATCCCGATTCCATCGTGCGGAAGGGTGGAGCCGAGGCGCTGGCGAAACACACCGACGAGGCCATCGACGTCCTGGACCGGAAGATCCAGATCCTGCAAAAGCGCGGGTACCTCGACACGACCGAAGGGAAGCGGCGCGCCGTAGACGGTCTGCTGCTCACCGTGCGCGCGGCGTCCGATGAGGCTTTGCGCGACATCTACCTGGACCGCGTGTCAGCCGTGACCGGCGTCCGGCGCGGAACGCTGGAGCGGGAGATGGAGCGTTCGGCGACGGACTGGCGCAAACGCCGCGCTCCTCAGCCGAAGACGCCGCTGCCGGCGGCGCAGGACGTGCCCAAGCTGGGCGCGGAGCGCAAACTGCTTCTGTTGCTGATTCGCGATCGCGGACTGGTCGCAAGGGTGGCCGAGCAAGTCGAGCCGGATAACTTCAGGACACCAGAATACCGTGAAATCTATCGAGCCTTGCTCGCCGCCGACTCGGAATCGCCGGCGTCCGAGCCGGGACAACCGGACGAGTCACTCGACTGGGCGGACCCCTTGCCGGGGCCACTCTACGAGCGGGTCCGGGAAATCGCCGCCGACCCCGAGGAGTTGACTCATCCCGAAGCGGTCCTCGTGGACGCGATTGCGCGCTTGCGGGCCCGAGAGTTGGAAAAGCGGCTGACGGATCTCATGACCGAGGTTCTCGTGGCGGAAACCGGAGCGGCGGTGCAGCTGGCTTCGGAAATCAAGAAGGTCAGGCAGGAACTGGCGGCTTTGGGGGCTACCATGCCGGGCCGCGGGTTCTTCAAGGGTGATTGACACGAAGCAACCATCGATAGCGAGCCGAGTACCATGAGCGAACAGGTGGGAATATTGCAACAGTTGCTAGACTTACACGAGGTCGACCAGCAGATCGTGGCGATCGAGCGCCAGCTGGGACAGTATCGGGAAGAGCTCGCCGGCATGTCGGACGGCGTTTCCGGCCTGGAGTCGGGGCTCGAGCGCGTGGAAACCGAGCTGGAACGCGCCCGGGAGGACGCGCGCCGCAGCGAGCGGGCGGTGGACGAAAGACGGGACACGCTGGACCGCATACGGACCCGAGTGAACCAGGTCCAGAACGAGCGGCAATACAGTGCGGCCAGCCTCGAGTTCGATTTGGTGCGGCAGGATATCCGCAAGCTCGAGGATCGAGCCGTGGAACGCATGCAGGTCGTCGAGGAGCTGGAGAACCGCCGCAACGAGATACTCGAGCAGCTGGAAGCGGCGCGCTCGGAGGCGGGCCCGCGCGGTGTGGAGATCGCCGACCAGGCAAAACAGCTGGAGGAAGACCTGGCGATCAAACGCGACCGGCGGGACAACCTCTCCATCAGAATCGATTCGGGAGCCCTAGGGCTTTACGATCGGATCCGTGCCGGCCGCTCGCAGGTTGGACTGGCACCGCTGACGGAGGAGTCCGTCTGCGGTTACTGCTTCACCTCGGTCACGATTCAGCAGGAGCAGCAGATCAAGAGCATGCAGAAACTCATCTGCTGTGAGGGCTGCGGGGTGATCCTGTATCCCGGCGACTTCCCAGCGTGAAGCCTGTTCTTCGCCTGCCCGAGCCCGTCGATTCGGCATCGATCGGCGCGCTGGTAAACGAGCTCAGCCTTCCGGAACCCATAGCATCGATCTTGGCCCGCCGCGGATTTGATGTCGCGGGAGCGAAGGCTTTCTTGCGCCCCCAGCTGGGGAACCTGCACGACCCGTGGTCGATGGCGGACATGGAGAAAGCGGTGTCGCGTGTCTCTGCCGCCATCGATTCCGGCGAGCCGATACTCGTTCACGGCGACTACGACGTCGACGGCGTCTGCGGCACGACCTTGCTGACACGAGCGCTGCGCGAGTTGGGCGCTGACGTCGAACCCTTCGTTCCCAACCGCCTCGAGCACGGATACGATTTCGGTCCGGCGGGCTTGGAGGCCGCGGTTCGCATGAGGCGTGGTCTTGTCGTGACCTGTGATTGCGGGATCATGGCGCATGCGACGATCGCGGCCGCTAGAGATGCGGGTATCGACGTCGTGGTCTCGGACCATCACACACCGCCCGAGGAATTGCCGCCGGCCGTCGCGGTGCTCAACCCACACCGCAGCGATTGTGCGTATCCGGAGAAGGTGTTGTGCGGTGCCGGCGTGGGCTTCAAACTGCTGCACGCGCTGTTCGAGTCCCGCGGCCACAAGGTCGATGATCTGTTCAAGTATCTCGATCTCGTGGCCATTCCCACCGTGGCCGACCTGGTGCCGTTGACCGGTGAGAACCGCATCCTCACCCGCTTTGGCCTGAAGGTGCTTCAGAAGACGCCGAATCCGGGTCTGCGCGCTCTGCTGAACGTCTCTGGGCTGAAGCCGGACCGGCCAATCAACGCTGGACAGATCGCCTTCGTGATTGGGCCGCGTCTCAACGCCGTGGGTCGCATGGGCGAGGCGATGCGCGGGGTCCGACTGCTGCTGACCGACGATGATGCCGAGGCCGGCGGTATCGCCGCTATCGTCGACGAAGAGAACCGACTACGTCGCGAAGAGGATAAAGCGACGTTGGCGCAGGCCATCGAGATGCTCGAGGGCACCTTCGATCCGGACAACGACTACGCCATCGTCCTCGCGGCGCAGGGCTGGCACCCGGGCGTTATCGGCATCGTGGCTTCACGCGTCCTGGAAGAGTACTACCGGCCGACGTTCCTCATCGCGCTCGACGGCGATCAAGGCAAAGGGTCCGGTCGCTCGATCCCCGGATTCCATCTCTACGAAGCGCTGCAGGCATGCGAAGCGCACCTCGACCAGTTCGGGGGTCACAAAGCCGCAGCCGGCCTTCGCATCCGCGCCGATAGAGTCGACGCCTTCCGCGAGACGCTGAATGCCGTGGCCCGCGAGCGTTTGACGCCCGACGACTTACGACCGCGATTGCGAATCGACCAGGAGCTGGACGTGTCCGAGGTCTCGGCCGAGCTGTGGCGGTTCCTCGCCCACTTCGGGCCCTTCGGACAGGGCAATCCCAAGCCCGTGTTCTTGGCTCGGGACGTTCGACTGGAGGCGCCTCCGCAGGTGGTGGGCCAGGACCACTTGAGATTGCGCTTGGACGTGGGCGATGGCGCGACGCCCGAGGCCATCGCCTTCGGACAGGCCGACGAATCGGAGTGGCTGAGCCAGTCGGCGCGCGTGGACCTGGCCTTCCAGGTGGGGATACGGCACTGGCAGGGCATCGAGCACGTTCAGGCCCAGGTCGTCGACGTACGGCCCAGCGAGGCGGCTTGGGCGAGCTCCGAATCGTAGCCGGGACCTGGGGCCGGCGCCGGTTGTCGGCGCCGCGTGGCGACGCCGTGCGGCCGACATCGGAACGCGTACGGGAAGCCTGGCTCAACGTGCTGGGTCCGGATCTTCAGGGTGCGACGATCCTCGACCTGTTTGCCGGCAGCGGTGCCCTGGGACTGGAGGCTCTTTCCCGGGGGGCTTCGCACGCTACCTTCGTGGAGAGCGACCGGCGCGTGCTCCAGTGCCTGCGTGCCAACATCGCCGCACTCGACGCCGGCGAGCAGGCGACCGTCGTCGCGTTGGATGTGTTCCGCTACGTCGAGGGCCTCGACGCCGATGCGTTCGACATCGTACTGGCGGATCCGCCGTACTCGCGAGGCCTGGCCAAACGATTGGTCGAGCGATACACGCTGAAACCGTTCGCCCGCGTCCTATCGGTCGAACATGGGGTGGGCGAAGAACTGACGTTGCCGCCGGGCACCGAGCAACGGCGTTACGGCGACACGACCCTAACCATCATATCCGCCGTCGATTCGGAGGAGGACCAGTCATGAGCGAGCCTCGGGTCGCCATCTATCCGGGTAGCTTCGACCCGCTGACTTTGGGTCATGAGGACATCGCCCGCCGTAGTCTTAAGTTCGTCGACAAGCTGATCGTAGCGGTGGCACACCATCCGACACAGTCCAAGGACCGTCTGTTCTCGGTGGACGAGAGGATGGCGATGATCGAGGAAGCTTTCGCGGACGAGCCTCGTATCCAGGCGGCGGAATTCAACGGCCTGCTGGTCCAGTATTGTCAGGAGGTCAGCGCTCGGATCGTAGTTCGGGGACTGCGAGCCGTAAGCGACTTCGAGTACGAGTTTCAGATGGCGCTGATGAACCGAGAGTTGCTTCCCGAACTCGAGATGGTGTTCATGACTCCAGCCGGCGAGTTCACATTCCTCAGTGCGTCGCTGGTTCGCGAGATCGCGTCCCTCGGTGGCGACGTCTCGCGTTTCGTTTCGCCGCCGGTGTTGCGCCGACTGCAAGCGCGGGTGTCCGACTAGCCTTGGTGTTTCTCGAGAAACTAAAGGAACGCGCCGAGAGCGCGGGCCGGCGCATCGTCCTCGTCGAGGGCGAGGACGAGCGCGTGCGCGAGGCCGCGGTCAGCTTGCAGGAGGCGGGCCACATAGAACCGCTACTGCTGGTTCCCGATGACTCGGTGTCCGCCCCTGGCGGGTGGCGCGGCGATGTACACGTCCCTGCGGATGCTCCCGGCACCGATCGCTTTGCCGAGTTGTATCGCAGCGAGCGCTCCAAAAAGGGCGAGGAACTGGACATCGACACCGCCCGGGCGACCGTCAGCGACCCGCTCTACTTCGCCGGAATGATGGTCAAGAACGGGTACGCGGACGGAGCCGTCGCCGGTGCCACGCACGCCACCGGCGATGTGATACGAGCCGCGCTGCGCACCGTCGGCATGTCGAGGGAAGCGGAATTCGTATCGGGCGCCTTCTATATGGTAGTCCCATCGTTCCGGGGTACGGCCGAGAACGAGGTTCTCACGTTCGCCGATGCCGGAGTCATCCCGCACCCCGAGGCTGAACAGCTTAAGGAGATCGCCGCCCAAGCCTCACGCATGCGCCGCGTCATCGTGGGCGACGAGCCGCGCATCGCCTTCCTGTCCTTCTCGACTCGCGGCAGCGCCGATGTGCCGTCGGTCCAGAAGATGAGGAAGGCGCACGATCTGTTCAGGACACTCTGCCCGCACATTGCGGCGGACGGCGAACTGCAGGCGGACGCGGCGCTGATCCGGCACGTGGGGCAGCAAAA
>Ga0209536_100009134_pt1 | contig 14757 bp, 16 predicted proteins | sample DeeMarSeWOR28_12_FD_187461 | JGI IMG/M metagenome (GOLD analysis project Ga0209536, IMG submission 187461) | Marine sediment microbial communities from White Oak River estuary, North Carolina - WOR-2-8_12 (SPAdes) (version 2) | ecosystem: Environmental > Aquatic > Marine > Intertidal zone >...
CGCCGGTCGGAACGTCGCGAGCTCGTCGACCTGCGGGACATGGAGATACTGCGCGATGATCCAGCCGCCGATGGCACCGGCCCCGAAGAGCGCGCGCCCGAATGCGCCGGGACGGGAAGACGTTTCGGGGTCAAGAGGCCCGGTTGCGGATTGTCCTGGGCGCCGCCAGATTCTGGCTCGATCCACGAGCAAGCGAGTCCGCAGAAGACACTGCAGCCGAGGAGACACCCATGCCGATCAGTCCGGAGCCGACCATGGGCTCCCCCGCCTTCGACCCGCGCTCGCCCGAGTACCTGAAGGACCCTTATGCCCGCCTCGCGGAGCTGCGCGCCCAGGGCCCGTGCCATGTCGATCCGGACAGCGGTCAATGGTTCCTGCTCGGCTACGACGAGGTCGGAGCCGGCCTGACGCGCATCACGCGAGGCCAGCCCGACGGCCCCGACCGTCACGTCCATTTTCCGGAGAATCCCTTCTCCTTCGACGGCCCCGGACACACCGGGCCACGCAGCCTGCTCGCCGCGACCTTCGCCAACCGCGCGCTCGCACAGTTCCGCGAGCGAGCGCAGCAGATCGTCGACGACGCCCTGCGCGGCAAGGAGCGGGGCGGCGAGCTCCGCGTGATCGACGAGATCGGATTTCCGCTCCCCTATCACATCACGCGCGACATCCTGGGCGTCCCGGACGTCGAGAATCGGGACCAGCTCCGCGATTGGACCTGGAAGAGCCTCGAGCTGATCGACGCCTTCCTGCCCGACGACAAGCTGACGGAGAACATGGAGGCAGCGGGTCAGCTCGCGGGGCATCTGCACGAGGTGCTCGAGTGGAAGCGCAGCCACCTGGGCGACGACGTCTTCTCGATCATCATTCGGGCGGCCGACGAGGGAGAGATCATGCGACCGCAGCAGATCCTTCCCTTCATCCACACCCTCTATCTCGCCGGCATGCACACGACGGTCAACCAGACCGCGCTCAGCCTCTACACGCTGCTCCAGCACCGCGAGCAGTGGGATCTGCTGCGATCGAAGCCGGAGCTGCTCGAGAACGCGGTCGAGGAGATCCTGCGCTTCGAGCCGACGGCACAGTACATGCGCCGGACGACGGAGCGGGACGTCGACGTCGGCGGGATCACCATCCCCCCTGGCGTGAACGTGGTCTGCTGGATCGCGTCGGCGAACCGGGACGAGGCTCAATGGGGCCCGACGGCCGACCGGTTCGACATCACCCGCTCGAACGCGCGACAACACGTCGCTTTCGGCAAGGGGCCCCACGTCTGCCTCGGCAGCTGGCTCGCCCGCCTCGAGCTTCAGGTCGTGCTCGGCACGATCCTGCGCCGCTTCCCCAACACCACGATGCCCGAGCAGGAGCTCGTCTGGTCGAGCAATGTCATTCGCGGCCCCGAGGAGCTGGTCCTTCGGCTCGAGCCTTGAGTCGGCCGCTGCCAGTCGAAGCGGAGCAGCCTGCCGGGAGCGGGTGGACTCGGCGCCCTGAGCCAGAGATCTCGAAGATCCGCGGCGGCCGTCGAGTTGCAGCGGTCACGGTGTCCACCATCTCCCGCATGCCGGTACTCTACGTGGACTCTCCTGCCAGCTCGTGCAGCGTGTCGTGATAGGCCTCGAGCCTGGGGCCGCCGAGCGCCACGGCGCGGCGCGCAGCCCCGATCGCGTCCTGGCTGCGCCCCTGCCGCGCGAGCGCGTAGGCGAGGTTGTTCCAGACGTCGGCCGCCTCGGGATGACGTGCAAGGGCGCCGCGATAGGCGTCCTCCGCACCCACGAAATCGCCCGCTGCGAAGAGCGCGTTGCCGAGTCCCAGACGAGCGCCCAGGCTCTCCGGCCAACGTTGCGTCATCGCCGCATAGGCGCGGGCCGCGTCGACCGCGCGCTCCGCTCGCTCCAGGCCGACCACCGCCTCCAGCACATCCTGCTCGCTCGCAGTCTCGGGCAGCCGGCCCGGCGGTAGAACGACGATCGCCCAACGATCACCACGAGCCCAGGTTCGCTCGAAGAGCCGCAGATCCATACGAAGCCGCGCTTCGACACCCGAGCTCAGGATCAACACGTCCTCTTCGAGGTCGTAGCCGGTCGCGACCGCATAATGCCATCGCGGGTACCAGCGCAGCCCGAGATTCTGGAACACCAGGACCGGGTGACCCGCCGAGATCTCGCGCAGCAACGCGGGTAGAGAGTCGATGCGAACGGCCAGCCGGCCCTTGCGCCGCGCCGCCGACAGCATGTCGATGCGCAACGATCCCTTGCGCTCCGGCGTGTATACCTGCGCCGCCATTTCCTGCTGGCTGACGGGCAGACCGGACCAGCCGATCAGCGTCGCCATTGCCGCCGGACCACAGTAGAGCCTCGCCTGCGGATGGAAGGGCACGTTCGCCACCTCCGCTCGCGTCGGCAAGCCGGATCGGCGGACACGAGCCGCATCGAGCCCGGGCGTGGCGCAGCCCACGACCAGGAGCGTCAGCGCGAGGATCGCGGACAGACGGTGTCGCGCGGTCCCGCTCACGCGCCTACTTCTCGCTGGTGTTCAGGCACTTCGTGAATGGAAAGACCGAGGTGAGGCAGAGAATATCCGTCAGCAGCAGCACGAGGAAGACGAACACGACCGAGCCCACGACGGCGCCAACGATGCTGCCGCCGGCGGGCGAGTCGCCGAGACTTCCGGCGAGGCTCTCGACCTCGCGGTCGGACATCACGCGAACGCGCGCGATCGCCTCGTCAGGATCGACACCAAGCGCCTTCATCTCCGCCTGCACGTCCGCCCGGGCGAGGAATCCCATCAGCTCCGTGCGTACGTCCGTTGCGGCCTCGGCCGGAGCCGACCGCGAGACCACGAGCATCTCCGTCGAGATCATCTCGGCCTTCGCTGCTCCATACGGCAGCACGACCCAGATCATCATGACCGCGGTCGGGAGTGCGATCAGGCGGCGGTAGGTTCGGTGGATCCACATCACAGGGAGTTCCTTTGAATCAGGCGATTCGGCGAAGACCCGGATCGTCACGGGCCGAGCCCGATCACTCATGCGAGGCCGAGACGCGAGACGAGCCGGCATGCCGAAACGACTTCGTCCTGGTCGTTTCGTCACGCCGGCCTCCTCGATTGAGGGCAAAGGGCAGAGCGAGATCGGTCCCGCCCGGGAACCAGGCGGGTGAGCAGAACGGGACCGGCTACGCGAAGCGACCGCCATCGCGACATGGGAGCCCAGAGCGACCCCTCGCTGCATCCCGGCTAGCATCTCCGGACTCAGAGCCAAGAGCCCCATACGGGGCTCGCCGATGCTGGAGTCGACATGAAGAACGGAACGACGCAGTCGCGACCCTTCGGGTTGCGGGGACGCAGGCTCCTCGCCGGCGGCGTGATCCTGGTCACGCTATGCAGCGCCTCGGCTGCCGGCGCCGAGTCGCTCTATGCGCGGATGACGCGGGATCGATGGTTCGTGGGCGTCGGCGGTGCGCTCGGCGTCTCGAACTTCGACGACTACGACGCCGGCGATGTGACCGGCGGGGTCACCTTCCGCGTCGGCAAGAAGCCGATCCCCTCCTTCGCGTGGGAGATCGAGAGCGACTACTTCGTCAAGTTCGAGGACGGCAACGCGCGTCCGTTGCTGGCTACGGCCAACGCACGATGGATGATCCCTCCGCGATGGATCTTCCCGGCAGGCATCGACGAGGCCGGACGCTGGCAGCCCTTCCTGCTCGGCGGCGCAGGCTGGATGCAGGCGCGGAGCTCGCAGGACGGGAACTTCGAGCAGCTGGACAGCGCCGTCTTCCGGGCCGGCCTCGGCGTCGAGCTCTACACGGAGATCGACATGGCCTGGCGGCTGGATGCCCAGTACATGATTCCGGTCGGCGACGGAGACGAGTTCCAGTTTGCGGCCTTGCTGATCACGCTGCAGATCTATTGAGGAATGGCCGCGCCGTCCTCGTGTCGACCGGCCCGCGCTATATCGGCCGACGCGATCGATACCGGGGGCGACGCATCGCTCGACGCGCGCGCGATCGCGGACACGACTCGATCAACTCTATCGTCGTGCAGAGACACGAGAGAAAGGAAGACATGGACGCCATCCAGGAGCTCGTCGAGATCGAAGCGATCAAGAAGCTGAAGGCCCGCTACCAGCGCGCCGTCGACACCAAGGACTGGGACTTGATGCGCAGCGTCCTCGCCCCGAACGCCCGAAGCGTCTACAGCGACGGCAGGCACGCCTTCGAAGGACGGGAAGCGATCGTCGGCTTCCTGTCCGATCCAAAGGGTCTCGGGAACACCGCGATCCAATCCATGCATCACGCCCACACACCCGAGATCGAGATCACCGGCGAGACGACGGCCCGCGGCAAGTGGTACCTCGAGGACTTCGTCGTTTCGGCGCTGCCGAACGATTGGGCGCCGAACGGTACCGTGATGCACGGAACCGGCATCTACATCGACGAGTACGTCAAGATCGACGGCCAGTGGCTCATCCAGCAGACCGGCTACGAGCGCATCTTCGAGGACCTCCAGCCGCGAGGCGAAGGCGCTCGGCTCCGCACGCGCTGGGACACCCGCGCGAGCAAGGCCTGAGGTCGATCGGCCCGAGGCCCTCGGCTTTCGGCTTCGAGGCCGACGGGATCCACGAGCTGCCTGGCCCCTTCCGGAGCGATCCCGAGGCTATGCTGGAGCCGTGCCCGATCGACGCCGGCATCGTGGAGCCCACCCCGAAGACGCTCGGCTCTTCGCCGACGACGCGCTCCCGCGCTTGCGCCGCGCGGTTGGCGATCTCTGCTGGCTGCTCGAGCGGGGCTATCCGCCGCGCGCGGCGCTCGATCTGGTCGGGAATCATTCGCGCCTGACCGAGCGCCAGCGGCTCGCCGTGCGTCGATGCGCCTGCAGCGACGCGCAGCGGGCCGAACGCCTGGTGCGCACCACGACGCCGGACTCGATGCCCGACGCGCCAGTCTGGATCGACGGCTTCAACGTCGTGACCAGCGTCGAGTCCGCGCTCGGAGGCGGCGTGCTCCTGCTCTCCCGCGACGGGGCCCTGCGAGACATGGCCAGCGTGCACGGCAGCTATCGGCTGGTGGAGGAGACCCACGCGGCGCTGATCGCGATCGCCGAGACGCTCGAGCGTCGTCGCGTCAGACGCTGCCGCTGGCTGCTGGATACCCCCGTCTCCAACAGCGGTCGGCTGAAGACGACGCTCCTCGACCTCGCGCATGAACGCGGGCTGGCCTGGGAGGTCGAGCTGAATCGGTTCCCGGATCGCGCGCTCGAGTGCGCGCCCGAGGACGTGATCGTCGCCTCGGCCGACTCGCGAATCATGGATCGCGCCCCCCACAGCTGGCAGCTCGCGAGAGAGACCATCGAGGGACTCGCCGGCAAGCCCTGGATCGTCGACCTCACGGGGGACCCGAGCGACGACGAGTGATCGGCGCCCCGCCTGTCGGCTCGGCGGGACACGCCGATCCGGGACCTCCCTGCTATTCGATGGCTCTCCGTATGGGGTGACCCGTGCCAATGGGGAGATGTCGAAAGCGTCAAAGCGGGTACGATTCGGACATGGAGGCGAGCAGAGACCGATACCGCGTCAGCATCGTCGGACTTCCGGAGGCGAGCGCGTGCGCGTATTGCGGCGCCGTGGACGACTGCACCCTGGTCGGTCGGCTGGGCGAGAGCTTCGTCTTCGATCCACTCGCCCCGAAGCCCCGCTCGCCGCGGCTCGATCCTGCGCTCACTCGCTGGATCGCCTCCATGGACGAGAGAGGGGCGCTGATTGCGTCCGTCTGCACCGGCTCCTTCGTCCTCGCGGAGGCAGCCATCCCCGATCACCAGCCGTCGACGACCCGATGGCCCTTCGAGAACTTGATGCGCAAGAAGCTCCAGACGATCGACGTACAGGATCGGCGCGTAGCGAGCGAGCCGACATGCTGAAGATCCCCGACCTGGATTTCGATCGTTTCGATTCACACCTCGAGGCGCAGGGACTCGGTCCGCTGCGGCGCGCGCGCGTGACGACGCTCCAGGTCAATATCGGCCTGCGCTGCAATCTCGCCTGCCACCATTGTCACGTCGAATCCGGCCCGAAGCGGACGGAGCGCCTCGATCGCCGGGGCATCGACCGGATCCTCGAGCTCCTGGCGCGGAATCCGGGCGTCGAGGTGCTCGACATCACGGGCGGCGCGCCCGAGATGCACGAGGACTTTCGTCACCTCGTGCGCGGTGCCCGGCGGCTTGGGCGTCGAGTCATCGATCGCTGCAACCTGACCATCCTCCTCGAGCCCGGCCAGGAAGACACCGCGGCGTTCCTGGCCGACGAGGACGTCGACATCGTCGCCTCGCTCCCCTGTTATTCGATCGAGAACGTCGAGAAGCAGCGAGGCCGGGGCGTTTTCGACGGAAGCATCGAGGCGCTCCAGAAGCTGAACGCGCTCGGCTACGGCCGCGGCGAGGCTCTGCCGTCTCGCAGGCTCGCCCTCGACCTCGTCTACAACCCCGTCGGCGCGTTCCTGCCGCCGGCGCAGAGTCAGCTCGAGGCCGACTATCGCGATGCGCTCGAGCACGGATTCGGCATCGTCTTCGACCGGCTGCTCACGATCACCAACATGCCGATCAAGCGGTTCGCACACGAGCTCCATCGTGACGGTCGATACGAAGCCTACATGGAGCTGCTCGTAGACCACTTCAATGCCGAGAACCTGGACGGCCTGATGTGCCGTCATCTCGTGAGCGTCGCGCACGACGGCACGCTCTACGACTGCGACTTCAATCAGGCGCTCGAGATTCCTCGACCGGGCGCTCGCAAGACGATCTTCGACGTAGACGACCTGGGTGACCTGGAGAGCGATCGGATCGCGACGGCCGCGCACTGCTTCGGGTGCACCGCGGGTGCGGGGTCGAGCTGCGGCGGCGCGCTCTCCTAGCGCGTGATTCGCTGCCAGCCCGCGACTCTCTCCTGCCCGCTTCGCGTGACCGAGACGGGAGGCCTGGCCGCGCTGCAAGCGCTTCTGCCCGCATGAGTGCACGGCGCCTACGGCGACGAGTCCCGGGTCTCGACATGCGCAGCGATGGCGAGGGCCCGCTTCGTGGCTCGGAGCCCCTCCTCGATCGCCTCGGCGCCGCGATCGAGATCGAGCAGGGCAAAGTCCGTGAGCCGTGGCGTGACCAGCAGATCGGCGGGATCGCCCGCCATGCGGCTGCGAGTGATGCGAACCTGCATGATGTTGAGACTGTTCGCCATCACCTCGTAGAGCGAGGGCGGCCCCTTCACGTCCTGGCTATCGGCGCCAGCGATGCGGCTGCGCAGCTCGCGCGCCCAGTCCTCGATGGCCAGGCGCAGACGACTCGCCTCGGTCGCAATGTCGCTCGCGTGATCGGTGCTCATCGGCAAGGGCTCGTCGCGCTCGCTCGCCTCTGAAGCTGCACTCGACTGCGACTGGGGCGAGAGCTTGCGTTGCAGCAGCGTCGTGTTCAAGTCCACGGCCACTACGAAGTCCGCGCCCATCGCCCGGCATAGCGAGATCGGAACCGGGTTGACCAGCCCCCCGTCGACCAGCCAGCGTCCGTTGCGCGCTGTGGGCGTGATGAGTCCGGGCATGCTGACCGAGGCGCGGAGCGCGTCGTGCAGCGAGCCCTCGCGAATCCATACCTCGTGGCCCGTCTCGAGGTCCGTTGCGACCGCGCCGAAAGCGCGTGGCAACGAGTCGATGTCGATGTCCGGAAGCTCGGGCGACATGAACGCGAAGAACTGCGTTCCCTTGAGCAGGCCTCCTCGAAAGGACAGGTCGAGGTTGCGAAGGACGGCTCCGCGCTCCAGCCCCCGCACCCAGCTCTCGAAGGCATCGAGTTTGCCCGAGGCGTAGGCGGCGCCCACGATCGCACCGACACTGCTCCCGCAGACGATCTCCGGCACGATCCCGGCCGCCTCGAGCGCCCGGATCACGCCGATATGCGCCCAGCCACGCGCCGCGCCGCTGCCCAACGCCAGTCCGATTCTCTGCGCGCGAGCCGTCATCTGGCCCCAGCCACACCGGTCGCGACGATGCCGCGGACGTACTCATCCGACATGTTTTCGTAGAGCTCCAGGACGAAGCCCAGGTCTTCGGTCAGGTCGTAGTAGCGGAACTCGCCGCCATACATCTTCCCCTGGTTGATCAGCTTCGTATCGTTGGCTTCCAGCTTTCTGGTCAGCTCGGCGTGATCGGTGGGTTGTACCATGATGTGTTGAATGCCCTGCCCGACGGTCTCGAGGAACTCGCTGTAGCAGCTCGGGTCTCCAGCCAGCGGCTCGATCAGCTCGAACTGGATCCCGCCGAAGTCGATCAGAGCGATCCGGATATGAAAGTCGGATGGCTTGCCGCGGTAGCGCGTCTCGAGCCAGCTCGGCAGCTCCCGCGTCTCGATCCGTGACACCTGATCGTCTTTGATGCCGAGGAGCGTCTTGTATCGCTCGATGCAGGCATCGACGTCTCGAACGACGATGCCGAGCTGGATGACCTGCTTGAAAGCGGTGACGGGATCGGACATGCGTAACCTCCGAAGGAGCGCGTGGCTCTGCTGAATGCGCTGAAGCGTCTGAACGGTGGCCGCCTCTTCTCGAAAGTCCTCGACCGCCGGCGGAGCACGGGATCTCCAGATCGGAGAGCCTACCAGGACTGGAGCGCGAACCTCGGACTCGATCTCCCGAGCGCGCTCGATGGCCACGCCGGCTCGTGGCCGGGCACCCCTGCCCGTCCGCCACCCCCTGGCATCTGGTGCATCGAAGCCCGAGCCGGACGGGTCCGGGATCGGAGCGGGAGCGCGAGATCTGCCCGAGGCCGTCGTGGGCGAGCAAAGTGCGCCGCGTCCGACGCGGCGGGCATTCGAGGAGATCCCGTCCGCGTTGTTCGGATTGGAGGGACCTGCAATGCTTCTCCGATGAGGATGTCATGAGCGATCACGTCGAGCTTCGAGTCGCCTGCTATGCCGGGCATCGAGGGGAAGAGACTCCACGGAGGTTCTTCCTCGGCGCGCGCGAGGTCGAGGTGGTCGAGATCATCGATCGCTGGCTCGGCCCCGATCACCGCTACTTCAAGCTTCGCGGCTCCGACGACAACGTCTACATCCTGCGCCATGACGCGGTCGACGAGCGCTGGGACCTCACGCTCTTCGCCCCCGGCGCGGGACTGCGGGATTGGGGCATGCCGGATCCGAAGAGCCAGCACTAGTCCTCGCTGATCAGACTTCGAATCCCAGCAGTCGGTCAGGGATTCGGCGCTCGCCGTCCAGGCGAGCTGGAAGCGTCGAGTAGACGAGTGCATCGGCCTGGAGGCAGGCTTCGAGCCCGCCGGGACCGACCTGAGCCCATGCCCCCTCCCCGCCGAGACGACCCACAGCAAATACATGACAAGACTAGCCGGACGGGATTGGGCGTCGCGATCAGGTTGGATCCGCCGCATGAGATGCACCGGCGTACTCCTCTTCCGTCGATCGAAACGATTCCAATGCTCTTTCTATATTGGTCCTCCCGCTTAGCACGAGTCCCCTCGTCGACGCTGCCGATGACATTCCCGACCGCTGACAGAGCATGACGGCTGAGGGAGCATGAGGAGTGACAGAGCGCGGCGAGCGACCGCACGCCTGTGACGACTCACCAGGGGATGACGCTGCCATCCCAGGCGAGGAAGGACCCGGTCTGGTCGCGGGTGCACCCATCGAGGACGGCGATCAGCTGGCTCGCGGCGCGGCGCGCGTCGAAGAGCTTGTCTTCGGGCACGTTGCGCTGGAAGGGGCGGGAGAGCGCCGTGTCGACCGTGCCGGGATGAATGGCCACGCAGACGACGTTCTTCGCGCGGCGCGCCAGCTCGATGGAGAGTGTTCGCGTGAACATGTTCTGGGCTGCCTTCGAGGCGCGGTAGGCGTACCAGCCACCGAGGCGATTGTCGCCGATGCTGCCGACCCGCGCGGACAGGTTGGCGACGATCGCGCGCTCGTCGTGACGCAGGAAGGGGAGAAAGTGCTTCACGACGAGGATCGGCCCGAATGCGTTCACCTCGAACGACCGCCGAAGCGCTTCGGACCGCACGTCCTCGAGCCGCTTCTCCGGCATGAGGTCGTCGCCTTCGTGGAGCAGACCGGCGCAGTTGACGAGCCAGTGCAGCCGCTCCACGCCGAGTCGGGCGAGGTCCTGGCTCGCCTTCGCGATGCTCGATTCGTCTCGGACGTCGAGCGTCAGCGTGACGAGCGCATCAGCGTGCTCGCGCTCCACGCGGCGGAGCCCTTCGCTCGCTTGCGGTCGACGCGAGGTCGCCACCACCCGGTCGACATCCGGTCGCGCGAGCAGCGCCTCGACGAGCGCCAGCCCGACTCCCCGACTCCCCCCCTGCACCAGCGCCACTCGTGTCAACCTACCGCTCCTTCCCGTGCACAGGCCCGCTATACCTGCCCTCGGCGGAGACGTTCGCGCCTCCCTGCCTCGCCGGACACTCGAACGCCAATCTTCTCTGCTGCATTTGCCGGGAAGGCCGAGGTCGCGACGTCTACTCTTCCATGTCGAGCTTGGGCGGCAGCGTCGCGAGCTGATCCGTGGTGACCGCGGCCTTCAGATAGTCCGCGTTCAGCTCGGCGATGTAGGAGACCGAGATCTCCTTCGGACAAACGGCCTCGCACTGATAGTGGTTGCCGCAGCTGCCGAATCCCTCCTCGTCCTGTGCATCGACCATCATCACCGCTCGCTTCAGGCGCTCGGGCTGGCCCTGGGGCAGATGAGCGAAGTGAGCGGCCTTCGCCCCCACGAAGAGCATCGCCGACGAGTTCGGACAGGCGGCGACACAAGCGCCGCAGCCGATGCACTGCGCGGCGTCGAACGCGATCTCGGCGTCCTGCTTGGTCACGGCGATCGCGTTCGCGTCCGGCCCGGATCCGGCCTTCACGGAGATGTAGCCGCCCGCCTCGACGATCCGGTCGAGCGCGCTCCGATCGACGACCAGGTCGCGCACGATGGGGAAGGCCCGGGCACGCCAGGGCTCGATGACGATCGTCTGTCCGTCTTCGTAGTGTCTCATGTAGGTCTGGCAGGTCGTCGTTCCCTTGCGCGGCCCGTGCGGAACGCCATCGATCACCAGACTGCAGGATCCGCAGATCCCTTCACGACAATCGTAGTCGAACTCGATCGGCCGAATGCCCTGGTCGGCCAGCTGCTCGTTCGCGACATCCAGCATCTCGAGAAACGACATGTCCCCGTCGATTCCTTCGACGCGATAGCTCTCCAACCGGCCCTTGCTCGCGGGACCGTCCTGTCGCCAGACCTTGAGCTCGAAGTTCACTTGTAGCTCCTCGAGCTCGGCTTCTCGTACTCGAAGTCGAGCTCCTCTCGATGACGGATCGGCTCGGCGTCGGGGCCCTGCCACTCCCAGACGGCGACGTGCGCGAAGGCTTCGTCGTCTCGCTGGGCCTCACCCTCCGGCGTCTGATACTCCTGTCGGAAGTGCACCCCGCAGCTCTCGTCGCGGGTCAACGCGTCGCGGCACATCAGCTCCCCGAACTCCAGGAAGTCCGCGACACGTCCGGCCCGTTCGAGCGATCGATTGAACTCCTCGGCCTCGCCGGTCACGCGCACGTCCTCGGTCCACGCGGCACGCAGCTTGCGCACCGATTCGACGGCCCCTGCCAGACCTTCCGCGGTTCGCGACATGCCGCATTCATCCCAGAGGATCTGGCCGAGCTCGCGATGAAAAGACTCGACGGAGCGGCTGCCCTTCGTCGCGAGCAGCTTCTCGATGCCGGCTCTGACCTCCGCCTCGGTCTCGGCGAATTCCGGCGAGTCGATGTCGGCCTTGTCCGGTCGCACCTCGGCGAGGTAGTGGCCGACCGTGAGCGGGGCGATGAAGTAGCCGTCCGCGAGCCCCTGCATCAAAGCGCTGGCTCCGAGGCGGTTCGCGCCGTGATCGGAGAAGTTCGCCTCGCCGATCACGAAGAGGCCGGGAATGTTGCTCATCAGGTGGTAGTCGACCCAGAGTCCGCCCATCGCGTAGTGGGGCGCGGGGAAGATGCGCATCGGCACCTTCCAGGGGTCCTCCCCCGTGATCCGCTCGTACATGTCGAAGAGGTTGCCGTAGCGATCCTCGATCGTCTGTCGGCCCTGCTCGAGGATCGCGTCCTCGAAGTCGAGGTAGACCCCTCGGCCGAGCGCCCCGACCCCTCGGCCTTCGTCGCAGACGCGCTTGGCGGCGCGGCTCGCGATGTCTCGAGGCCCGAGGTTCCCGTAGGCCGGATACATGCGCTCGAGGTAGTAGTCGCGTTCCTCGCGCGGAATCTCTGCCGCCGGGCGCTCCTCACCGGCCGCCTTCGGCACCCAGATCCGACCGTCATTGCGTAGCGATTCGCTCATCAGCGTGAGCTTCTGCTGGTGCTCTCCCGAAGGCGGGATGCACGTCGGATGGATCTGCGTGAAGCAGGGATTGGCCATCAGCGCGCCGCGTCGATGCGCGCGCCAGGTCGCCGTGACGTTCGAGCCCGCCGCGTTCGTCGACAGGTAGTAGGCATTCGTATAGCCACCCGTCGCGAGCACGACCGCCGCCCCGCCGAAGCGTTCGATCTCTCCGGTCACGAGGTTGCGCGTGATGATGCCGCGCGCGACGCCGTCGACCACGACGAGGTCGAGCATCTCGGTTCGCGTGAACATGCGCACCCGGCCCGCTGCGATCTGTCTTTCGAGGGCTCCGTAGCAGCCGAGCAGCAGCTGCTGCCCCGTCTGTCCACGAGCGTAGAAGGTGCGCGAGACCTGGGCGCCGCCGAAGGAACGGTTCTCCAGCAGGCCTCCGTACTCTCGTGCGAAGGGCACGCCCTGCGCGACCGCCTGGTCGATGATCTCGTTGCTCACCTCGGCGAGACGCCAGACGTTGGCCTCGCGGGAGCGGTAGTCGCCTCCCTTGATCGTGTCGTGGAAGAGCCGCTCGATGCTATCGCCATCGTTCTGATAGTTCTTGGCCGCGTTGATGCCGCCCTGCGCGGCGACGCTATGCGCGCGCCGCGGGCTGTCCTGGAAGCAGAAGCAATCGACCTCGTAGCCGAGCTCGGCGAGGCTCGCGGCGGCCGAGGCGCCCGCGAGGCCGCTGCCGACCACGATCAAGCGATACTTTCGTCGATTGGCCGGGGCGACGAGCGAGAGGTCGGCTCGACAGCGAGTCCATTTCTCGGACAGGGGGCCGCTCGGAATACGCGCGTCGGGAATCATCTCGAAGCTCCTGCTGCCTTTGCGAGGGATCGTTGGGCGATCGGTCCGACGTCGGCTCCCGCCTCCATCGTAGGCAGGCTCGCGGAGCCTTCGAAGCCGAGATAGACGAGGATCGGGAGCGAGACGTTCCCGATCACGATCACGCTGATGACGGCGAGTCCGACGCGCTTCAACATCAGATTCGCGTAGGCGTATCGGATCCCGAGGGTCTGCAGGAAGCTCTGACCGGCATGGGCTAGATGAAGCCCCAGCAGCAGCATGGCGAGGACGTAGCTCCCGACGATCCACGGATTGCGGAAGTTGGCGACGACCATGCCGTACACGTCGTGCCGCCCGAGCGCATCCTCGATCTCGTAGCTCTCGTTGGCGACGGCGCCGAGCGTGAAGTGGAGTAGATGGAATACGACGAACGCGAGGATGACGAGCCCCGTGAGCGCCATGCGGCGAGAGAGCAGCCGGACTCGCAGCGGCTCATGCGACCTCGAAGCGTAATCGGTCGGACGGGCCTTTCGGTTGCTGCGAGCCAGCGCGATCCCGAGCCACGTATGCAGCCCGAAGAACGCGAGCAGCCCGAGCCTCGCCGGCCAGAGAAGCGGGTTCTCCTTCAGCCACAGGGCGTATGCGTTCAGGGCCTCTCGACCCTGGAGCACGTAGAGATTGCCGATCATGTGGACGAGCAGAAACATGATCAGGCCCAGACCCGTGACCGCCATCAGGATCTTGCGTCCAAGGGAAGAGCGGAGGAGTGCGGTTGCTCGGTTCACGTCCGGAGCCTAACTGCCCGGGCGGGATTGACACCCTCGTCCCTTCGCATCTTCGCCCCTTAGCCCCTTCCCCGTTCGCCCCTTCTCCGGCGGAGCGGGCGAACCTTCGGCCGCCTGCTCCCGCCCGCCCATCGCAGGTTATCCTCCTCGTATGGAGCTTTCGGATCTTCGTGCGACAGCGGCTCTCGAGCACGCGGGGTCGGCCCGCGAGCGTGCCTATGCTCCCTATTCCGGCTTCAAGATGGGCGCAGCCGTCGTCACGGACACGAATGCGGTGATCCCGGGCGCACTGATCGAGAACGTGTCCCTCGGTCTTGCGATGTGTGCGGAGCGCGCCGCGCTCTTCGGCACGGTCTCGTCCGGCGCGGGAACGCCCGAGATCCTGGCGCTCGTCTCTCCTCGAACGGACGGCCGGGTCACCTGGCCCTGCGGAGCGTGCCTGCAGGTGGCCCTCGAGCTAGGCGGACCCGACCTGCTAGTCGTCGTCACCGACGGCAAAGGCGAGCCACACGAGGCGCGACTCAAGGAGCTCGCCGGTCAGCTCCCGTACAAAGGGCGTGGATAGAGATCGGCGCGTGGGCGGCCTCCGCCGCTACCGTCGATTGCGCCCGTTACGACCGGCGGGGCGCAAGCTCCGCGGTTTCGGCATGCCATCGCTGCCTCGACCCCGAAGCGCGGCGCACCGCCATGATCTCCCTGCTGCTGGCTCGACCATTCACGATTGCAACAGATCGTCGTATTTGAAAGCATGAGCCGATCGCAACGAAGGCAGTAAAAGGAGCGAAGCATGCCGAGCGAGCTCAG
>Ga0209536_100009135_pt1 | contig 14757 bp, 10 predicted proteins | sample DeeMarSeWOR28_12_FD_187461 | JGI IMG/M metagenome (GOLD analysis project Ga0209536, IMG submission 187461) | Marine sediment microbial communities from White Oak River estuary, North Carolina - WOR-2-8_12 (SPAdes) (version 2) | ecosystem: Environmental > Aquatic > Marine > Intertidal zone >...
CTTCGCTGGAGCCCATTGTAATGGCGGGCAGAACTTGCTCGGAATCAATTTTTAAGACCGCCAGATCGGAATCGGGATCGGCACCGACAATACGGGCCTCAAATTCGCGTTCATCCTTAAGGACCACTTTAATGGTTCCGGTTTCGTGGATCACGTGGGCATTGGTTAAAATAAGCCCTTTTTTACCGTCGATGATCACGCCGGATCCCAGACTGGTATACTCCCGCCGGCGTTCAAAGCGCGGGTCGAAAAAGTCCTTGAAAAATTCATCAAAAAACGGGTTAAAACCGAATCCCGAAAATGGACTGGTCCGCTTGCGCACCTGGACCGCAGAGCTTATGTTTACCACTGCCGGACTGACTTCGCGCACCGCCTTTACAACGGCGGTTTCCCGGCTGAATTCGTGACCCCTGCTCTCGGCAACAGGCATTAGCAGCAAGCCGATAGTTACGAGAATTAAGTAATAGCTGGTTATTTTTTTATCGACCCAATTGAGATTTAGCATCTGAGACCTTTTAACTGATAGTTCATCGTTGATAGTCCCACCGCGGCGGGACTGATAGTATGACGAATTAATGGACAATATAAACATTAATAAAGAAATTGCAGAATTCGTTATAGGAACACCAAGCATATTCTGGTAACAAAATACGGATATTTATTCAACACATGTTGCCAAAACCCGGTTAACGTAAAACTTATACATAAAATCCCAAGTTTAAGAAACTAAATCGATATGACCAATCACACCCTTGATGACATATTGCCCTTCGTCGAAAAGCCGAGTCGTTATCTGGGCTCGGAAATTAATGCGATCAAGAAAGATCTACGCCGGGCGAAGCTGCGTTTTGCGCTGGCCTTTCCGGATCTGTATGAAATCGGCACGTCCCATTTCGGCATGCAGATCCTCTACCACATCCTCAACGCCCACGGGGACATTGCGGCCGAAAGGGTTTTTGCACCGGCGGTGGATATGGAAGCCCGGCTGAGAAAAACCGGGTTTCCTCTTTTTTCTTTGGAGTCCCATGAACCGGTCAACCATTTTGACATTGTCGGCTTCAGCCTCTTGTATGAGTTGAACTACACCAATGTCCTCACCATTCTCGACCTGGCCGGCATTCCATTTCTGGCGGCCGAAAGGGATAGCGCGCATCCATTGATTATTGCTGGTGGGCCCTGCACCTGCAACCCGGAGCCGGTGGCGGAATTCTTTGATGCCATCGTCGTCGGCGACGGCGAAAACAGCATTATGCAAATGGCCGAAACCTGGCTGAGCTGGAAAAAAGACACCGCTGCCGACAGGGAATCTCTTTTAAAATTATGGTCGCAAATCGAAGGGGTCTATATCCCTTCTTTTTTTGAGCCCGGTTTTGATAACAATGGCTTTCAAACCGTTGCCCCCCGGTTTCCAGACTATCCAAAAGTCCAGCGCGCCATTGTCGGCGATCTGGACAGCACCCCTTTCCCTGAAAAACCTGTTATCGCTTATGGCCGGCCGGTTCACGACCGGCTGCGACTGGAAGTTTCCCGGGGCTGCACCCGGGGCTGCCGGTTTTGCCAGGCCGGCATGATTTATCGCCCGGTGCGTGAGCGCTCACCGGAACAATTAGTGTCACTGGCGGCCGGATCAATCGCCGCCACCGGCTATGAAGATATATCACTGCTGTCTTTGAGCACCGGCGATTACGGCTGTATTGCCCCGCTGATTGAACAGCTGATGGTGAACTTTGAACCTGATAATATCGCGGTCTCCCTGCCGTCGCTGCGTGCCGGGACGCTGACCCCGGAACTGATGAACCTGATTAAAAAGGTTCGCAAAACCGGTTTTACCATCGCGCCGGAAGCCGGCAGTCAAAGATTGCGGGATGTGATCAATAAAAATATCAGTGAAGACGAAATTATTAATACCGTTCAAAACGCCTTTGACCTGGGCTGGCAGGTGATCAAGCTTTATTTTATGATCGGGCTTCCCACCGAAACCGATGAGGATCTGGGGGCGCTGGTGGAGCTGGTAAACAAGCTGCGAAAAATCAAGGATCCCACGGGCCGCTGGGGCAAGATCAATGTCAGTGTCGCGACCTTCATTCCCAAGGCTCACACCCCCTTTCAATGGGCCGGCCAGCTTTCACTGGCAGAATCAAAGTCAAAAATCAACTGGCTTCATCATAAATTGCGGCTGCCCGGTGTTCAGTTCAAATGGCAAAACCCGGAGGTCAGCCGGCTGGAAGGTCTCTGGGCCCGGGGGGATCGCCGGCTGAGCCGCCTGCTGATTGCCGCCTATAACAACGGATGCAAGTTTGACGGCTGGAGCGACCAGTTTAACTACCCGGCCTGGGAGGCGGCAATGGCGGAGACCGGCGTCGACCCTGATTTTTTTACTGTCAGGCAGCGGGATCTTAACGAACCGTTGCCATGGGATCATATCGAAGGCCGGATCGACAAAGCCTTTTTAAGCCAGGAATGGGAAAATGCGCTGGAGAGCAAGTTCACAGCCGATTGTCGCCTGGCGGATTGCAACCAGTGCGGCGTATGCGATTTTGAAGAAATCGATGTCAAAACGTTCGAGGGCTTTAGAAAAGAACCGGCCCGCTATTCCGGTGTCGGGCTGGATAAGGACGCACCGTTTAAAAAACTGAACGTCTATTACGCCAAACTGAACCACGCGAAATATTTCGGCCACCTTGAGCTGGTCAATATTTTTCTGCGGGCGCTTAAACGCGCTGAAATACCCGTAAAATATTCACAGGGGTTTCATCCCAAGCCCAAAATTTCCTTTGATGATCCCCTGCCCATCGGCATTGAAAGCCACCAGGAACACTTTACCCTTGCTGTCGCGGACTTTGTCAAACCGGATACCGTTCTTAAGGGACTCAACACGCATCTTCCGGACGGGTTGCGCGTGCATGACTGCCGTCTGGCACCCCTTAAATCCAGGGCCCATACGGCCAAATCAAGTGTCTATCAGATTTCAATTCCCGGGCACGATTTTGACCCTGATAAATTAGCGGCATTTCATACCAGTTCCGAGGTTGCCTTTACCCTTACGAATCGAAAAGGAAAGTTGAAAAAGATAGATTTAAAGGATATGGTAGTAAATATCGAATTGTCCGATTTAAAGCATTTGCAGACGACGCTAAAATCGGAACCGGGCAAGACGGTAAGGCCCGCTGAGGTTCTGCGCCATATTTTCGATCTTGCGGACGAAGAGATCAAAAAGGCCAGGGTGGTTAAGCTCGCTGAGCGCATAGCGCAAAGGGCATAGCGCCAAACGCATAGAGCATGGCGCAGAGCGTTCTCTGCGCCTGAGCCGGGTGGTACTAATCGTAATCGAGGCGCGTATTAACAGTAAGTTTTTCACCCAGAGACACGGAGGACATAGAGACATTATTACTCAGTGCTCTCCGTGCCTCTGTGGTGAGAAAATTCGTTGAACAATATTTATGGCGCTTTATTAAATATCATGAGATCGATCTGAATTTCACCCTCTGCGCCATGCGCTTTGCCCTCTGCGCCTTGCGCCATGCGAGCAAAACGGAGTTTTGCTGAATGTATAAACAACTTGTTATTAATGTCACCCAGCACGAAACCCGGGTTGCCCTTTTAGAAGACGGCGAGGTCGCCGAGTTTTATGTTGACCGTGGCGATGACTCCGACATTGCCGGAAATATCTACAAAGGCCGCGTATTACGTGTGTTGCCAGGCATGCAGGCCGCCTTCGTAAATATCGGCTTAAGCCAGGCCGCTTTTATTTATGTGGATGATGTGTTCAATGACGATTTCAAGGAATATGAGCGCTTATTTGAGATGGAATCCGAGGAGGACGACGTCAGCATCGAGGATAACCCCGGTCCGCAGATTTCAACTAAACGTGATTTTACCATCGAAGAGCTGATCCACGAAGGCCAGGAAATTCTGGTCCAGGCGGCTAAATCACCCATGGGGACCAAAGGCGCACGCATTTCTTCGTTTATTTCCCTTCCCGGCCGGTTTCTGGTGTTGATGCCCAATTCCGATCATATCGGCGTTTCCCGGAGGATCGAAGATGAAACCGAACGCGAACGCTTAAAATCAATGGTGGAAAAATTAAGGACTGAAGATTTCGGTTACATTGTGAGAACTGCGGCTGAAGGCGAGCATGAAGAAAAGCTGGCCTATGAGATGGGGTTTTTAAACAACCTGTGGAAGAATATCCAGAAAAAATTTGAAACTGCCCCGGCGCCGTCCCTGCTGCACCAGGAACTTTCCATCAGCCTGCGGGCGGTGCGCGACCTCTTGATCCAGGAAGTCGAAAAACTGGTAATCGACTCAAAACCAACCTATGAGGCGGTTTTGTCGTTTCTGGACACTTACATGCCCAGCTTAAAGGACCACGTGATATTTTATGAAGGCACCGAGCCGGTTTTTGATTCCTACAACCTGGAGGGTGATATTTCCCGTGCCCTCAAAAGAAAAGTCTGGTTGAAATCCGGCGGTTATATTCTGATCGAGCATACCGAGGCCCTGGTGGCCATTGATGTTAATACCGGCCGTTACGTCGGTAAACATAATCTGGAAGAAACGATTTTAAAAACCAATCTTGAAGCGGTCAAGGAGATTGCCTATCAAATCCGGCTCAGGGATCTGGGCGGAATTATCATTATCGATTTCATTGATATGGAGAAAAAGAGTAACCAGGAAAAGATTTTTAGCGCCCTGAAAGAGGCTCTGAAAAAAGATAAAAGTAAAACCCATGTTTTGCCCATATCAGATATGGGGTTAATCCAGATGACCCGCAAGCGTACCCGGGATCCTCTGACACGAATTCTCTGCGAGCCCTGCACCTATTGTGACGGGGAAGGGTATCTATTATCCAGGCAGTCCATTTGCTATAATATCTACCGCGAGATCCTACGCGATGTTCACGATATGAACGGCGCACGGTTGACCCTCAGGGTCAACCCGCAGATTGCCGAACTTTTACTTGGCCAAGAAAATCCTCTCATTGCCCACCTCGAGCGTTCCATCGGCAAACAGATTGTCATCTACCCCAACCCGGAGTTTCACATGGAACAAATTGACATCTTCGAAGTTGTTGGCGGGTAGCCTGGTGGTTTTCTAAAAACGGTTGCCCCAGTCGTAATTTAGCGAGAAATTTTATCATCAAGGGTTACCGGATGTCTTCTTTTTTCATTCATCTCAGATATTTGCTCTTGACAGAGCAAACGGGGTGTGCTTTATATCTTCGGTTTATGGTACCAGTTACACAATGGTCGACACGTAATGATGATAAGGATATTTCAGCAAATTTCGGTTGGCCGGCAGCCAGTGGAAATAGTATTTATTATAAATATAACAGGAAGTTATACCTTTTTTCAAAAATAAATTCGGAAATACGCACGGCTGGTATAAGGGGGTGTAGCAAAAAAACGTTCGAATATTGGAATGTTTTTTTGACAACCGCTATTAAACATTAACGGTCAATGACCAAATTCAAGCACGATGCGCAAATATGTAAAGGAATAGTAAAATGAAACGAACCTTTCAGCCCAGTAGAATTAAACGGGCCAGAAACCATGGCTTTCGAAAACGAATGGCGACCAAATCGGGCAGACGAATTATCAACCGCAGGAGAGCCAAGGGCAGGGTCCGTCTTGCGGGGTAGAAGCCATCTCAACTTAATGGTATTTTTAATTTAATTTTCAGACAGGGGAAGCTTGTCCGTTGCGTTTTTCCTTCACGAAAGCAGACAGGATTCTTAAGCGAAGCGAGTTTATCGCTCTGTCAAAATCTGGACGAAAGGTACAAGACGCCAATTTTATTGCGTATTTTTTACCTGCGCAGTTAAATCAATCCCGATTGGGTGTGACAATAACGAAAAAGGTTGGACAGGCTGTCGAAAGAAACCGTATTAAACGACTTGTGCGCGAATTTTTTCGATTAAACCGGCATTGTTTATCTGGCAAGTGGGATATCAACATTATCGCCAAAAGGCAGAGCGCAGGCATTCCGTCAGAAAAGGCCTACCGATCATTACAGAATTTATTTGACCTGATATCGAGATATGACAATCATCAATAATTTTTTCCGGATCATTTTCACTGCTTTGATCAGGGTGTACCAATATACGCTGTCACCCCTACTGGGGCCATCTTGCCGATTTTACCCCAGCTGTTCAGAGTATGCCTATCAAGCGATCATGCGGCATGGTCCGCTCCGCGGTCTGCTGTTAGCCCTAAAGCGTATTTTGCGATGCCACCCATTTCATCACGGCGGTGTTGACCCGGTTCCCTGAACCAGTAACGATGTGAGCATCGGTGAGGCCGGTTGTGACCGGCCCTTTTTAAACGGAAGATTACTAAAATCTGCAATTTGTAAGGAATGGATCTCTTAAGCTGAGTCCTAGACCGGATCTTATCAGCCCTCCATTAGGTCAGTCCACAGAGAACATGCCCCGTTTAATCGACCAAATTCCAATTGGGGCGAAGCCCTGATGTCAATTCAGCTTTTTGTTAGTATTAGGAGAAGACAATGGAACAAGCGCGTTTGTTAATTGCTATTGTCCTGTCGGCCGCGGTCTTTTTAGTGTGGCAGTTCTTTTTTGTTGACAGAGACGCAGTTCAGAAAACTGCCAAAAAGACCGATCCGCCACCGGCCAGCACGGAACAGGTCCAGCCTGCGAAGCCCTATGCCGCGGAGCAGAAAGACGCCGTTATCAAAGCAACCGGTGTTACGGAAACTGCGGTTGCCAATGCCGCCCTGCCGGCCAAAATCATTACCGTGGATGCCCCGCTTTACAGAGCGAAGATCTCGGAGGAGGGCGCCGGGTTTACCAGCTTTATTTTGAAAAATTACAGAGAAACGAATGCCGAGGATTCTCCCTTAAAAGAAATCATTCCCCAGCACAGCGCATTTAAGACCGTTTTGGTCGGCTATGACGGCAAGAGCCTTGTCGGACTGGACAACGCGATTTTTTCAGCCAACCTTAATGTTGATACCCTCAGTGTTAAGGAAGGATCGCAGAAGATTACATTTTCATGGACCTCCGAGCAGGGTGTCATCATCGAAAAAACCTACAGCTTTTCACCGGAGTCTTATATAATTGGACTTGATGTCACTGTCAAAAACGGCTCTGATCTAAACATCCAGGACAAGTTGTATGTGGCCTTAAGGGGGAGCGTCCCCAATGACAACCGGGTCTATGGGTTTGAGGGACCCAGCGCGTTTATCAATGACGATCTTGAAGAGGTTGACATCGATGACATTGCCGAAAAAAACACATATTCCGGCAGATTAAAGTGGGTTGCTGTGCAGGATCGATATTTTATGACGAGTATCATTCCCGCCCATGCCGAAGAAGCCAGCATGCGGCTGTATGTCAAAGAAGACAAGCTGCTGGAAGCCCAGTACCTGAATCCGATCAGCGATATCCGTCCCGGCACCCAGCATACGTACCAATTCGCGCTTTTCTTCGGTCCGAAAAGCATGAAAATTTTGGACGCGGTGGGACATGATATTTCCAAAGCGCTCGACTTCGGCTTTTTTGATGTTATTGCCAAACCCTGTGTCTGGTTAATGAACAAGCTTTACAGTGTAATTCCCAATTTTGGCATTGCCATTATAATCCTGACCGTTTTAATCAAAATTATTCTGTGGCCCCTGGGTTCAAAAAGCTATAAATCCATGAGTGAGATGAAACGGATCCAGCCGCTGATGAAGGAGATCAGAGAGAAACATAAGAATGATAAGAAAAAAATGAACGAAGAGGTCATGGGCCTTTACCGGACCTATAAAATCAATCCTCTGGGTGGCTGCCTGCCCATGGTCGTCCAACTGCCGGTTTTCTTTGCACTCTACCGCATGTTGTATCAGGCGATCGAGCTGCGGCACGCTCCGTTTTTTCTGTGGATCGATGACCTGTCGGCTCCCGACCGCCTGGGCAACTTCGCAATTGACCATGTCCCCTTTATGGAACCGCCGTACGGCATTCCGGTCCTGACGATAATAATGGGCGCTTCGATGTTGTTGCAGCAGAAAATGTCCCCTCCGATGGGGGACCCCACCCAGGCGAAAATGATGATGTTCATGCCGATTATTTTCACGTTTATTTTTATCAATTTTTCATCCGGACTGGTGCTGTACTGGCTGGTAAACAATATTCTTTCGATTGGTCAACAGTATTATATCCAGAAGAAATTTGCCTAGGGCGGTAACGGAGGTTTTATAAAATGTCTTCGTTAGAATTTGAAGGTAAAAATGTCGAAAAAGCCGTCAAGAATGCCTGTGACGAGCTAAATATAGCACCTGACGACCTCCATTATAAGGTCTTAGCACGTGGATCCAGCGGAATTTTCGGATTGACCGGCGCTAGAAAAGCCCGGATAAAGGTCGCCGTGCCCGACAAGACTCCGGAATTCGCTGGTGATCTTGATTCTGAAAAGCATGATGCCCCCGGCCCTGCGGAAAAAGTTCAAACCGCAACAGTTTTTTCGGGTAGTGACAGTTCCGATGGCCTGCCACGGCCTGGTCTCGAGGACAATCCCCTGGACCTTGCGCAGGCTGTATTGCAGCGCATTGTCGACGCGATCACTTCCGATGCAACCATATCGGCTGAGCATACAAACGGACGGATTCTGTTGAATATCGCCGGCGGAAATGCCGGAGGTCTTATCGGAAAGAAGGGGCAAACCCTCGAAGCCATCCAGTCCCTTGTGGATAAAATCGTCAACAAACACCATGACCGCCATGATAGAATCAGGATTCAGGTGGATGTTGAAGGTTATCTGGCTACCAGAGAACTCAACCTGGAAAAACTTGCCTTGCGCCTGGCTGAAAAGGCCAAAAGGATCCGCAAGCCGATATCCCTGGGTCAAATGAACGGATACGATCGCAGGCTCGTTCACCTGGCCTTAAAAGATGACCCCGGTATTCAGACCAAAAGCAACGGAGAGGGCTATATGCGTAAGCTGGTCATTTTTCCAAAAAACAACAGTCCCCGCAGGCAGCCTGCGCCTTAGCTGTTAAAAGTCTCGGGATTTCTGTGGTTTGATTGAAATATAGTGATTTTTGTGGTCTCCCTCGTAATAACCAAAGGAATAGTGGAATGTTGGAATACTGGGTATAAAAAGCGGAAAGAGGTCTATTCTTGTTGGTTGTGATACTTCTTTTTCATTAGATCCAACGAACCGTTGCTTGCTCAGAACCGGTGGTTATTCTGGCCGAAGTTCAGAACCCCAAATTCCATTATTCCAACATGCCATCATTCCAATAGTGAGCGAAGCGAACTACCCATGATGGATAATGCCACGATAGCAGCCATAGCGACACCCGGCGGCCGGGGTGGAATCGGAATCATTAAAATATCCGGCTCCAAGGCCGTTTGGATTGCATCGGCGATTTTTTCCTCGGCTGAACAACAGCCAACGTCTAATCCCGAAAACTTTCCATCACCGCAGAGCGCCTCCCGCACGGGTTTCGATAGCCACCGGCTTAACTACGGTCATATTATCGACCCTGATAGCGGGCGAATCGTCGATGAGGTCCTGCTGTCAGTCATGAAGGCACCCCGATCCTATACCAGAGAGGATGTGGTTGAAATCAACGCCCATGGCGGACGGATGGCGCTGCACGCCATTCTGGAGTTAGTTTTGCGGCAGGGCGCCCGGCTTGCCGACCCCGGGGAGTTTACCCAGCGAGCCTTTCTAAACGGACGCATCGACCTTACCCAGGCCGAAGCGGTTATCGATCTTATTAACGCCCGCACGGATAAATCCCTGCGGGTTGCCAGCGCTCAGATCAATGGAAAGCTCAGAAGGGCGGTGGAGCAGATCCGGCAATTTCAGGTCGAATTATTGATTCACACCGAAGGCGCAATTGATTTTCCGGATGATGTGGCCGACTTTGTCGATCCCGAAAGGACGGCCGCCGAGGTGGAGGCCAGCGTTATAAAACCGCTGCAAACCCTTATACAGCACCATGTCGACGGCAGGGTTCTGCGGGAGGGTTTAAAGGTGGCCGTGGCCGGTCGACCCAATGTGGGAAAATCAAGCCTGTTAAATTGCCTGGTTCAAAAAGAGCGGGCCATTGTTACCGACCTACCGGGAACTACCCGGGACATAATTGAAGAAGCTTTAAATATCAATGGTTATCCGGTAATCCTGACCGATACTGCCGGGCTGCATGACACCGATGACCTCATTGAAACCCTCGGTATTGAAAAAACCATTGAAAACGTTGATGGCGCCGATCTGGTGCTTTTCATGCTTGAAGCCAACTGTCCGGTGACCGCTGAAGACCGTAGCGCATTCGAGCGGATACGTTCCAAACCGATGATTATTGTGATGAATAAAATTGATTTAATCAACGGTGATGAAATTTGTAAATTGCCCGCAGCCTGGGGGGAATTTGATTGTGTTCACACTTCGGCGTTATACGATCAAGGCATTGATCGTCTCAAGGATCGGATCAGTAAAACAGCCTTCGGGGATAAACCCATTGATCTGGATGCGGTTATCGTTCCCAACATGAGGCAAAAATTGCTGATGGCGGACAGCCTCGAAGCGGCCGAGGCCACCTGCCAGGCTCTGAAAAACGGCACGCCCATGGAATTGGTTGCCATCCATCTTCAGGCGGCCATCGATTCGCTGGACCAGATTCTCGGAACCAATGTCAAAGTCGATCTGCTGGATGAAATCTTCAGCCGGTTTTGTATAGGAAAATAAAACTTTTTTTAATGTTTCACGTGAAACATTAAAAAAACCGTTCAGGGTTCAGGGTTCAAAGGTTAACCCTTCGAATGGCCCATCAGCTGTTTGCGCTTCGGTTGTTAACCCTGAACCTTGAACCCTGAACCCTGAACCCAAACCAAAAAGGAGTCAACCAAACACAATGGACATCAACCTGAAACCCTATTTTGAAAAATACGAATCATTGGTGGCAAAATCAGACGAGGCCTTTAAGCGGGTAAAAGCGGCTCATGCTGAATGTGTCAAATGCGAGGAAAAATGTGCGGATTGTTGTTTTGCCCTCTTTGATCTGACCTTGATTGAGGCGCTATATCTTCATCACAAGTTCAATGAAAAGTTCGAGGGGTCCGTCAAAGTTGAGCTTGTCGAAAAAGCCAACCGTGCAGACCGCCAGATTTATAAAATCAAACGCAAGGCCTTCAAAGAGTTCCAGTCCGGAAAAAATGAGGGTGAACTACTAGCCGAAATGGCAATTGAACGGGTTCGTTGCCCGCTATTGAGCGAAAAAGACCTCTGCGAGCTTTATGATTACCGGCCCCTCACCTGCCGATTTTATGGAATCCCCACCGCCATCGGCGGTGCCGGACACACCTGTGGCAAATCGGGTTTCAAACAGGGAGAGCAATACCCGACAGTGAATCTGGATGCTGTCCACGGTCAGTTGCAACAGATATCAGCCGAACTGTTGCGGGATATCGAATCCAGGAATGTCAAACTGGCGGATCTGCTCGTTCCCTTATCTTCGGCCATGATCATGGATTTCGATGACGTATTTCTTGGCGTCGCCGAAGAACCGGTGGAGGAACCGCAGCCCAAGCGCCAGTCGAGGAAAAAGAAATGAGTGAATTTTCGAACAAAGATGTCGAACAACGCAAACAAGCCGTATTTGACGCCATGGCACCGCGTCGGCAGAAGCACATTCTCAAAAAGGGTTTCGACAAATGGGATCCTTTTCAAGAGCCGAAAGACCCCATCGACATCCGCAAGGATCCAACCAAGCGTACCAGCCAGATGCTTGTGCGGGAATTTCTGCAATCGCGCAGTTCTGAAGAATACAGCAATGCCTATGGCCGGGGGGTCCTTGAGATGGCCATCGGCATTATCAATGACGACGAGCGCTTTGTCGGGATGTATGAATTCGCGCGCTGGCATCAGGAGCTTCTGAAGAAGGAAGGAATCGAGTGACATTGGACGAGAAGGATCGCTAAGATGTTCCTTTTATTGACCAGGTCCCTGCGCTTCCCAAGAGGAATAATGGAAAGATGGAATAGTGGGTCTTTGAAAATGGTGAAAGGGGGATTGCGCCAAACCAATTAGAGTAGCCGATCCAATAAAAATAGACAATTTCCTTATTTAAAACCAACCTTCCAATATTCCACCATTCCATTATTCCATGAATTTGGCAGAAACGAACACCTCATCATATCGGGATAGATATATAGAAGCAAAATCGTTGAAGTATTCAGCTCTAATCCTCGACGAATGCGCCCAGTTTAAACTCCTGATACTCGGTTGATCCTTCCTGGTAAGTCTCCAGCATTTGCTCCAGGGTTTGCCTTATATTATTGCGCTTCCAGTTATACCAGCTTTCCATGTCCTGCCAGGTTCCAATTACCACCATAGTTCGAGGAGCTTCAGTGGAGGTAAGCGTTTCGCCGGAAATGTAGCCGGGTTGGTTGAGGGCCCCGGAGCGTAACTCTCTGAGCAAGGCGATAATTTCTTTCTGCTTGCCTTTTTTGAATTTTCTTTTGATGAGAATTTTAGCAGTCATGATGGTCTCCTTATGTGTTTGAGCCATGTCGGCCGTGGCAGTTTGACAAAAAGGATTCTATCACTCGTTAATATCTATATAAAGAAGCTCCACAAAATACCAGCGCAAATGGCGGAACCGATCACGCCGGAAGAATTGCATGCCATTCCGTGCATCAGTAAGAAGTTGGTCGGGTCTTCTTTGAGACCCATTACATGAACTTCGCGCGCCGAACCGGGGACCGCGGAAACACCGGCAGCACCCAGCAGCGGGTTGATTTTTTCCTTTAGAAACAAATTCATGATTTTGCCGAAAATCACACCGGAAGCGGTGGCGATTGAAAAAGCAACCGCACCCAGACAGAAAATGCCGAGGGCTTTGGGGGTCAAAAATACATCACCCTGGGTACTGGCGCCCACGGTAAATCCCAGGAAAATGGTGGCCGTATCGATGATCGCCGACTGGGCCGTCCCCGCCAGGCGGTTGACAACCCCGCATTCTTTTAAGAAATTTCCCAGGAACAGCATCCCCAGCAGCGGCAGAGCGGTGGGTGCCAGATAGCAGCACAGCAAAACCCCCACCACGGGGAATATGACGAGCTCTTTCTTGGAAACATCCCGGCCGGGGGGCATTTTGATCAGGCGTTCTTTTCTGGAAGTTAGCAGTCTCATAATCGGCGGTTGAATAACTGGAATCAGGGCCATGTATGAATAAGCCGCGATGGCGATCGGCCCGATGAGATGCGGGGCCAGTTTGGCGGTCAGGAAGATGGAGGTCGGACCGTCGGCGCCGCCGATGATGGCAATGGAGGCCGCTTCCTTGGGAAGGAAGCCGAAAAACAGGGCCCCCAGCAGGGTAAAATAAATCCCCATCTGGGCGGCGGCTCCCAGCAGCATAAGTTTGGGGTTGGCCAGCAGGGAGGAAAAGTCGGTCATGGCGCCCAGGCCTAAAAAGACGATCGACGGATAGACACCGGTTGTCACGCCGAAATATAGATAGTGCAAAACGCTGTTGGATTCATAGATCCCTATGCCAAAGCCTTTAAAGAAAGGGACGTTGCCGACCAGAATACCAAAACCGATGGGCACCAGCAGAAGGGGTTCGAATTTTTTGGCTGTCCCGAGATAGAGGAATATGCAGCCGACGATGATCATAATGACATGGCGGTAGTCTGCCAGGAAATAACCGGTGTTTGATAAAAACTGGTAAAATAGATCTAACATGGTATGACCCTTAATTTGCTTTTTGTTTATTCCAGATGAACGTGCCGTCTCCCTGGGCGACCAGAAAATCGGCCTCCTGCAGACACTTAATGGATAAGTGGGGGTGAGGAAGATTCATTTCTTTAGTTTTTTCAAATAGATGTATAAGCTGGAAGGGCTCTTTCAGCTGTTCGACCAAAGGCCTGTAGATGCTGCAAAGCTCTGAGGCCGTGGGGAGGCGCTTTTCGGTAAATGCGGGCCCTTTTTCTTCGGGCGGTTTTTCCAGATGGGCTTTCTTCTTACCCCTGTTTTCCCATAGATCGAGAATTTTATGGATCTGGGAAATAACAAAGGAAAGTGCGACAAGGCCCAAAAACACCGTCGTGGCCCCAACCACCGCCATGGCCCATCCATTGTTGTTGGTTATGTTGTCAATGCCGAACATTATATACCTCCCCGGTAGTGGGTTTTTCAGGTAGCGTCAAAATCGCTTCGTGCTGCGGTAAACTATATGTATTTACATGGAAATGAGCCCAATTGAAATCAAAATGCGAAACTGTCTATCCAACATATTCCCACAGAAAAGTCAAGACTATCTTTGCCATTAAACACCGGGAAATGCAATAATTTTGATCCCTCTGATATTGGAATGATGGAATACTGGAATGGTGGAATAGTGGGTATTGGCCTTCGGCCGATAAGAGCGGCAGGCTTAAGAGAACTCTGGCAATGAAATCTCCAAATGCCTGGACGCCAATGAAAGTTCTATAAAGATGATATCCTTTTCCTTGAACATCATTGCATTATTCCATCATTCCAGTATTCCATGCCGGTTTGGAACTTTGAGTTCCAAATGCCCTTGAATTCTATTCAATGAAAAATTGCAGGAAAGGATATTTACCTTCCCCCTCGCCTGTAGGGCTCGGCGAGCATAGCCGGTGCATTGAGCTTGCGGCTGTCATGCAGCGCACCGATGAAAAGAACGAGCAGGGTGGAGAGATAGGGCAGCGTGGCCAGTAAATTGGGTGAAATGCCCAGGGGCTGGAGCAGATACTGCATGACGAATATGCCCCCGAATAAAAAG
>Ga0209536_100009136_pt1 | contig 14757 bp, 12 predicted proteins | sample DeeMarSeWOR28_12_FD_187461 | JGI IMG/M metagenome (GOLD analysis project Ga0209536, IMG submission 187461) | Marine sediment microbial communities from White Oak River estuary, North Carolina - WOR-2-8_12 (SPAdes) (version 2) | ecosystem: Environmental > Aquatic > Marine > Intertidal zone >...
CTGTCGTCGTTCCTGTATCGTCATCAAGATCAGTAGTGAAATCGAAATCCAGCAAGTCTTCTTCATCGGCATCGACTTCACCTAACGCATCGTCCATGGCATGCGCACCGCCGCCGCCAAACAAACTGCTGTGGGGGCAAATTTCACGGCCAAGGGGCACGATATCCATCCAGTAACTATTGGATTCATCACCACCAATTTTCTCGTGCAGGATCTGCGCTTGTTCCTCGAACGCATCAGAGTTTTTGGCCGCATGGAAGACTTCTAAAAGTTTGGCATGCAGATCCAGCTGATCCGGTGTTTTATCCAGCGCTTGTCGCAGGATATCTTCTGCTTGCTGGTGACGACCATAAGCCAGGTAGACATCCGCCTCAGATATGGCATCCACATCGGATCCATCAGCTTGCGCACCAGTCATATCACTCATGACGAAATCACTGACCATGGCGCTTTCCGGTCCACCCGTCGCCGCTGCTGCTGCGGGAGCACCCGCACCCAAACCAACGTTAAGTATGCTTTCTTCAAAACCGCCTTGCATGCGACGACGGCGCACGACCAGCCATCCGACGACAGCAACTATCAGCAGACCTGCAAGACCCAGCAATACCGGATCAGACAATAGCTCATCGGTCATGCCAGCTTCTTCTGGTGCTTCAGCCTTGGGTTTCGGTTTTGGCTTGGCGGCTGCTTCCGGCGCTGCGGCCTGTTGCTCAGGTTCCTGAACCACTTTGTTCTGCAACGCCAGCAATTCTTCATCTTTAAGCATGATGAGGCGCTGCATATTCTGCAGTTGTTCATCCAGCTCCGCCATGCGCGTATCCAGCTCTTCAGCTTCCTGACGGTTGGCATCCAGCGCTTCAGTTGCTAACAGGAGATCTTCTTTTACCTTGCGCGCATCGGCATCTTCATCTGAGGCACCACCCGATCCCAGATCTTCCGTTCCCGGCGCCACCAGTTTCAAGCGGGCTTTTTCCCCTGCATCGGCAGTTTGTGTAGCTTCGGTATCTTCAGCAACCTCATCGCGTATGGAACTGAGGCGTGAGTCGCCTTCAGGCGCTACCTGTTTCACCACTCGAGTGCTGCGACCTTCGCGCCACGCCAGATTTTGACGGCGAACCTCACTCATGGCTTCGCGCTCCGACGTATCATTAATGCTGGAGGCATCTTTGATACGTAATACGTAACCCGCCTTCAGTTTGTTAATGTTACCGTCAATAAATGCCTCGGGGTTGTCACGGAGATAGGCCAACATCATTTGGTTGATGCTGACACCATCGGCACGAGTATCTCTGGCTATTTCATACAGAGTGTCACCACGTTTTACCCGGCCATAATCGACATCCCCACTCGGTGCAGCACGCTCAGCCTGACGTGGTGCAGGTGGCGGCTCACGACGTACAGGTGGTGGCGTGGGTTGTACGGGCTGTTGCGCAACTCGCGGTTGTGGCGGACGTACTGGCTGCACAGGTCTCGGGCGTGATTGCGTTACCTGCTTCGGTGGTTCAGCAAAAACAGGTGCCGTCGTGGTTTGCTCCACGGGCGCGGGTGTTTCCGCTGTCAACACGGGCGGATCTACCAGCACTGTATATTCTTTTAAGGCTCGTCCACGCGGCCAGCGTGCTTCAATCAGAAAATCGAGGTAAGGTTCGGTTACCGCCTGGCGAGTAGTTAAATGGATGTAGCCGGAGCCATCAGCGCGAAAGCGCAGCTTGAACTGAATTTGAGTGAGGAATGCAGTACGTTCAACACTCACCCGGTTAAAATCTTCGGCAGATGCCAGTCGTACGGCAAATCCATCCAGATCCCCAGGTTGCACTGAATGGATATCGATCTCAGCATCCAGCGGTTGGTTGAGTGATGACCGCATGGTGATGGGTCCCAACCCTAAAGCGAAACTGATCGCCGGCACCAACAACAAAACCGAGCCTAGCGCTCGGGCGATTAACTTACCCATGCTTACTCCCGTTTTCTCCAATTCCATGTCTACTGCGGTTTCCCAAACTAGCTAACTTCCTTTAATTATCGTCAGCACATGACAAAATTTAATAATATTAGGCAATTACGGCGCTGTCATAGAATTTACTATAGCTTACAAATACTCTTTTACCAGAATTTCCGCGATTTGTACGCTATTCAACGCAGCGCCCTTTCGGACATTATCCGCAACCACCCAGAGATTCAGGCCCCGCGGATGGGAAATATCTTCCCGAATCCGACCCACATACACAGGATCCTTTCCTGCAGCTTCGGTAACCGCTGTCGGATATCCACCCGGCTCGTGTTTGTCCAGGACTTCGACTCCTGGTGCCGCTGCCAACAGCTCGCGCGCCTTCTCGACTGTGATTTTGTCACGGGTTTCGATATGGACGGCTTCAGAATGCCCAAAAAACACAGGTATACGGACAGCTGTCGGGTTAACCAATATAGCGGCATCCTCAAATATTTTTTTAGTTTCCCACACCATTTTCATCTCTTCCTTGGTGTAGCCATTGTCCAGGAACACGTCAATCTGCGGTAAGGCATTGAAAGCTATCTGTTTTGGGTAAACCTCAGCCTTGATCTCCTTCAAGTTGAGCAAGGCAGTCGTTTGCGCCGCCAGCTCTTCGATCGCCTCTTTACCGGTGCCCGACACCGCCTGATAGGTCGCCACGTTAATGCGCTCAATGCCCACCGCGTCATATATAGGTTTTAACGCCACCAGCATCTGGATGGTAGAGCAATTGGGGTTGGCGATAATGCCACGGTTTTTATAGTTCGCAATGGCATGCGGATTCACTTCTGGTACCACAAGCGGAATGTCATCGTCGTAACGAAAATGGGATGTGTTATCAACAACAACGCAACCAGCCGCCGCTGCTTTAGGCGCATAGTCCGCTGATACTGAGCCACCTGCAGAAAACAAGCCGATCTGGGCCTGAGAAAAATCAAAAGTGGCCAGGTCCTGTACGGTGATGTTTTTGCCCTTGAACTGAATTTTGGAACCGGCAGACCTGCTGCTCGCCAGCGGATATAAGTTACGAACGGGAAACTTACGTTGTTCGAGAATGGAGACCATGGTTTCGCCCACGGCGCCTGTCGCACCGACCACGGCGACATCAAATTCCTTGCTCATCTGAAATTCCTCTATAAGCTACTGAATGTTAATAGTTTTAATAAACTGTTCTGATCCAGCAGTGTCCAGCTCGAGCGTTATCCTGCAAACTCGTAGAAGTGTTAAACCGATTTAAACGACTTTGTAAGTACCTTATATTAACGTTGTTTCGAGCCTGACACTAGCGGTTTTGAAAAGCATTTTCTTGACTAACTTCTAACCGCTCAACGCCGCTGTCACCGCATCTCCCATCTCGGACGTTGAAACAGTTTTCGTGCCTTCACTATAAATGTCTGCGGTTCTGAGCCCTTGATCGAGGACAGAATTAACAGCGTTCTCAATTCCGTCGGCCATGGTGGGCTCGTTCAGTGAATAGCGCAACATCATAGCGACAGATAACAGGGTTGCCAATGGATTGGCGACATTTTTTCCGGCAATGTCCGGTGCTGAACCATGAATGGGTTCGTACATGCCTTTACCATCTGCATCCAGCGACGCCGATGGCAGCATACCAATAGAACCCGTTAACATCGCGGCCGCGTCTGACAAGATGTCGCCAAACATATTAGTAGTAACCATCACGTCAAACTGCTTAGGTGCGCGCACCAGTTGCATGGCGGCGTTGTCCACATACATATGACTCAGTTCCACTTCGGGATAATCCTTTGCCACCTCGATCATCACTTCACGCCATAACTCGGTACACTCCAGCACATTGGCCTTGTCCACTGAGCACACCCGTTTGTCACGCTTCATAGCAATATCAAACGCCGAGCGCCCGATGCGCTGAATTTCCGATTCTGAATACACCAGTGTATTAAAACCCTGGCGTTCACCATTATCCAGGGTCCTGATGCCCCGCGGTTGACCAAAGTAAATACCACCGGTAAGCTCGCGCACGATCATAATATCAAGACCCGATACTACTTCGGGTTTTAATGTCGATGCGTGCACCAACTGTGGATACAAAATCGCGGGACGCAAATTGGAAAACAGTTTCAACTCTGAACGTAGTCCCAACAAGCCTTTTTCTGGTCTTACCGAAATATCCAGTGATTCATATTTTGGGGCACCCACCGCTCCCAATAAAATCGCATCGGCTTGCCTGGCCATCGTTAATGTTGCATCAGGCAAGGGTGTGCCATGGGTATCATAGGCAGCACCGCCCACTAGGCCCGATTCCAGTTCCACATCCAGGCCAAAATCATTTCGTAACTTTTCCAGGACTTTTACCGCTTCGGCAATAATTTCCGGACCAATCCCATCGCCGGGTAACACCAGAATTTTTTTGGTCATATTATTTTCCTCAATTCATTATTTCGTTCTTTATTGCCGCTCCTTTGTAGAAAGGAGTAACAAAGTTTCCCCCATTTTTTAAACAGGGATTGAGGGGGATTTAATCACAACTGAAAAATCCTCCCTAACGCTCCCTTAAAAAAGAAGGAACTTCGGAGTCTAGCCATCAAATGAAATCAACCAAACAGCCACGGCGCTGCTTGTGCCCGCTTCTGTTCGTAAGCTTTTATCTCATCGACATGCTGTAAGGTCAAACCAATGTCATCAAGTCCGTTAAGCAAACAGTACTTGCGAAACTCGTCAACATCGAAACTGATCGTTTTACCGGACGGTGTAGAAATACTTTGCAACGCCAGATCCACCGTCAACTGATAACCTTCGTTGTCGCAAACCTCTTTAAATAATTCATCAACGACCTCCGCATCGAGCACAATGGGTAAAATGCCGTTCTTGAAACAGTTGTTAAAAAAGATGTCGGCATAGCTCGGCGCGATTATCACCCGAAAACCGTAATCTTCCAGTGCCCAGGGTGCGTGCTCCCGTGAGGAACCGCAACCGAAGTTTTCCCGCGCTAATAAAACTTTCGCACCCTGATAGCGGGGCTGATTCAACACAAATTCCGGATTCAAGGAACGCTTGCTGTTGTCCATGCCGGGCTCGCCATGATCCAGGTAACGCCACTCGTCAAACAGGTTAGGGCCAAAACCGGTACGCTTAATGGATTTCAGGAACTGCTTGGGGATAATCGCATCGGTATCCACATTGGAACGATCCAGTGGCGCAACAATGGCGGTTAAGGTTTGAAATTTTTCCATCTTAGTCTCCTCTACATGTTGCGCACATCAACAAAATGTCCGTGAATCGCTGCGGCTGCCGCCATCGCCGGACTCACCAGGTGCGTGCGACCACCCTGCCCTTGCCGGCCTTCGAAATTACGATTGGAAGTCGACGCGCAGCGTTCACCCGGTTCCAGGCGATCGGCATTCATGGCCAGGCACATGGAGCATCCCGGTTCGCGCCATTCGAACCCTGCGTTAATAAAAATTTTATCCAACCCTTCTTCTTCAGCTTGTTTCTTCACAAGACCTGAGCCTGGTACCACCATTGCCAATTTCACGCGCCCGGAGACCTTGTGACCATCTACTACCATTGCTGCGGCGCGCAAGTCCTCGATGCGGGAGTTAGTACAGGAACCAATAAACACCTTGTCGATTTCGATATCGGTAATCGGGGTATTCGCTGCAAGCCCCATGTACTTCAACGCAGCGCGCATACCTTCACGGCGGGTGGCATCGCTCACCTGATCCGGATCCGGCACCTTGCCATCCACCGGTACTACCATTTCCGGCGATGTGCCCCAGGTTACCTGTGGTTTAATAGTCGCGGCATCAATATGCACTTCACGATCGAATACTGCGTCATCGTCAGTAGTTAACTCACGCCAGGTAGTGACTGCCTGTTCCCACAAGTCGTCCTTGGGTGCATAGGGCCGGCCTTTCACAAACTCAATCGTCTTTTCATCCACGGCCACCATGCCCGCACGCGCACCGGCTTCAATTGCCATATTACATACTGTCATGCGCCCTTCCACGGATAGGGCTCGAATTCCGCTGCCGCCAAACTCGATGGCATAACCGGTACCACCTGCCGTGCCAATCTCACCGATAATCGACAGCACGATGTCTTTGGCGGTCACACCAGGTCCCACTTCACCATCGATGCTGACCAACATGTTTTTGGATTTCTTCTGGATCAGGCATTGCGTCGCCAACACGTGTTCTACTTCAGAAGTACCAATACCAAAGGCCAGCGCGCCAAAAGCACCGTGCGTTGATGTGTGGGAATCACCACACACCACCGTCATACCCGGCAAGGTGGCGCCCTGCTCCGGACCGATTACATGCACAATACCCTGGCGCACATCATCCATTTTGAATTCTGTAATGCCGAACTCGGAACAGTTCTGATCCAGTGTCACTACCTGTAAGCGCGATATGGGATCGGCAATGCCTTTGTCTCTATCGGTGGTCGGCACGTTATGATCCGGGGTAGCCAAATTTGCGCTGACACGCCAGGGTTTTCTGCCAGCCAGACGTAAACCTTCAAATGCCTGCGGCGAGGTCACCTCATGCACCAGGTGCCGATCGATATAGATCAAGCAGGTGCCGTCATCCTGCTGCCGGACCACATGGGAGTCCCACAATTTGTCGTAGAGTGTTTTGCCTGCCATGGTGTTCCCCTTCACTGAAAAAATACTGTTGATAGCATTAAAGATACTGCAGGAATTCCCATTACACAAATTCATAATTTTCATGTATTCTATTCCAACTAGGAATACCACAACTATAGTAAACATGGATACTGCCAGCCTGAAAACCTTTGTTACCATTGCCGACACCGGATCCTTTTCCCTGGCTGCGGAACGTCTCTATTTGACACAACCGGCTATCAGCAAACGCATTCAGGCACTGGAAAGTGAACTCGACGCCAGGTTATTTGACCGTGTGGGACGCCAGACACTGCTCACGCCGGCCGGGGAAATCTTTTATCAACGCGCGCAAATCATCCTGCAGCAACTCGAAGATAGCCAACGGGAGATCGCCAATCTCAGCGGCGAAGTAGCCGGTACCTTACATGTGGGCACCAGCCATCATATCGGACTGCATCGATTGCCACCGATATTAAAACGACTCAACCAGGAATACCCCAGGCTGACCCTGGATATTCATTTTATGGATTCAGAGGTTGCCTATCGCCAGGTACTCAATGGCAAACTGGAATTAGGTATTATCACCATCCCCAATACAACGGAACGAGAATTAGAAACGCGTAGCATCTGGAAAGATCCGCTGGATTTTGTTGTCGGTAAAAGTCACGCGCTTGCCACAACAATGAGCGCTAAAAAATCCGCACACATCAGCTTAAAAAATTTATCACAGCACAACGCAATCCTGCCTGCCAAATCCACGTATACACGGCAAATTCTGGATGCAGCATTTAACAAGCAGGGGCTGGATATTAGCACCACATTATCTACCAACTATCTCGAAACCATTAAAATGCTGGTGAGTGTTGGTCTGGGCTGGAGTGCGTTACCACGCACAATGGTCAATCGGGAATTAATTGTACTGAATGTGCCACGCCTGCAACTGCAACGAAACCTGGGGATCGTCTGGCACCCCAAACGCACGCTATCAAATGGTGCTACCATGATGATGAAAATACTGGCGGAGTACGCCCGTTAACTTGAAGCTAAATGGGTCATCTGCAGATAAGCTAGGGAAGCGTCGCGATCACTTTTACGTTGGATTTCTCTCTAACCATAGATAACGGCACATAGGCAATAGCGCTGGGATCACGTTCCACATATGACACCACGATGTTTTTAGCTTTGACGCGCACCGAATTGATTGCCGCATTATGCTCTCGGCGTTGCGACTCAGCTTCGTCGGCTTCCAACGCGGTCATGTTGAGTATGTTTTTCGAAAACTTTTCCCGGTGCCGGTCACCCAGAGGCAAATTGTAGAGCATGATCTTGGAACCATCTTGCCACTGCGTAATACGATCCATATACATGGCGCGTATTTCGTTGATTGTCAGGACCTGATCGTTTTCCTGATGAACAATTACCACAATCTTGTTCTGGTTTTTTTTCTGCTCGATGGATCGCGCCAGCAGGCCCAATGGTTTGGTTTGAGAAGGTGGTTCAGTTGCCGTAGTGTCAACCTCATTCATCGGTACCGACGACGCAATATCCTCAGTAGCAGTTTCCTCAAGTGTTAGCAATGAAACTTGCGCATCGGGTTGGCTGGGGGCAATCGCATTCTGATCCGGCAACTGTCCAGCGACTGTGGAATCCACATGCGACGGTGATTCAGGTGATGAACTTACTGATTCTTGCGCTTGTTCAGCCGGCAACGCGGCCAGTTCAACCTGCTTGTTGGTCACCTCATCTTCGATAAAAGGATCAGCCGCATTGGTGGCTTCCTGGGCAGGTTGTTGTTCTTGTGGATTTTCGAAGGGCTCGTGTAGCACCACGGAAATCCCAAAAACCATCAGAAACAGAAAAACTGATATCCAGATTACTCGCATTAAAACAGCCCCCTTTCGTCGAGCATTATTGTTTTGCGCAATTCGACAAAACAACTTTTCTCCCTGCAATGACTGCTATGAGCCCTTCTTATCTAGCAACTGTTGTATTTGCTGAAACTCAATTCTACCGGGAAAGGTTTCATGATGAACCCATATCGCAGTCGAAATTCCGGCATTTTTGTTTTTATGTTCAAAGCCTGGCCTAAATTATAAAAACCAGGTGATCTAGAGTAGCCAACTATAATTTGTGAGACTGATATTATTTTATACTTTATTCGCTTTCTCAACCCCACAGTGGTACACATTTCCCTCACATTTTACCCTAGCAAAGAATGATATTTACCGGAAAAAATATAATTCACGAATTTTATTGGCAATTATCTGATGTCAATGAAAATGAGGGGCGTTCAGAAATCGATCGGGCGACTAAAGCGCAAAGACTGGCACTGACGGTTTAACTCGACCGTTATAACCGTCAGTGACGTTACAGAATCTAAAGACGTGGCTCTAAAGAATTTTTTTGCAAGGGGCGGACTCAGGCCAAAGTAGAATTTTCAGGCCGAGCGCTCTGAGTCTATTGCTCAGGATTGCCGGTAGATCAATCCGGGCGCGAACAATAATTCATCTTTATTTAATTGGTCTAGCGGACATCCATCCCGGTCACATTCCGCGAGCCGATCAAACACGTACTTTTTTCCCGATTGTACAACTGAATCATAGATGGGTTTACCCAGGTGGGATCCAATAGGTTTTCCTAGACGACGCTCATTCACAATCATACCCTCAACGTTTTGCAGGTGAATAAAACTGACTTACCTTCGAGTTATCGTCCGCCCTATCAACGTCTTTAGTCCTGAGCAGAAAACCAACAGCAAAAAACTGTGACCCTATTCGCATCCTGTTTTCATAGCCAGCCATCCTCGAATCCCAACGTAGAGCTGTCTATTTCCTTCAGCGGCTCAATTAGTTAGCTTACTACATTTGTTGAACGCCCATCAGTGACGCAGTGAAGCTCACTGCACCGCACATGCGCCACAATCGCAAAAAGGAATAACAAAAATCGACGAACAGAATTTTTAGCCTGCAATGAGTTTTAATTAATATCTGCATATATTAAAGTAGATTGTGAAAGTGCATGACGCACAAGATTGGCCTGACAATAACGTATAATTCGGCAGTTAATTGATAAAACTAAGACTTCAACGATGAGAAAAGCCATTTGCTTACTTTTTGCCTACTTCGGATTGATGCCCTGCAATGCAGACCAGTTTCTAATCCCTAACGTAGAGGAAGCAGAGAAAATATTCTGGAAGGATTTATACCCCGACGGAGACACGCATTTCACGCTCTATTGTGGAGAACGCTTTACCAGTAAGCATGACGAACTCGTCATAGAACTGGTCTACCCCATTCAATGGGTGGTGGAGCACCTGGGCTGTGGCACACTCACGCAATGTAGAACAGACAGCCGACGCTTTAACCGAATGGAAGCCGATCTCCACAACTATTATCCGGTACTGGAAAGAATCAATCTCGCACGCTCTGACTATGTCTTCGGCGACGTCCCCGGTGAATTCCGGGAGTTCTTTGAGTGCGATTTTGAGCAGGATGTGAGAACAAAAACCGTGGAAGCCAGAATCATTGCCCGCGGTAACATCGCCCGGGCCCTGTTTTACATGCACTGGGAATATGGTTTACCTATCAATAACCACAACATTAATACACTAATCGCCTGGCATACCGAAGATCCGCCCAGCAAGGATGAAAAACGCCGCAACGACATCATTCAGAAATTGCAGGGCACACGAAACATATTTATCGACAATCCGGGCAAAGCACTGCAACTGACTACCAAAGGTGCGCCCGGTATTTAACCAGGCTGCACTCAAATGCGCTTTACCCTCACTTCGGGAAATATCCAAACCCAGCTTATTAATAACGCCAGCAAAGCAACGCTAGTGGCGACCAGAAATGCCGCGGTTGATCCTGCGGTATCCCACATCAAACCACTATATAAACTTCCCACCGCACCACCCGCGCCAAAGCTCAGACTACTGTACAAGGCCTGACCTTTTCCCTGGTGGGGGCCGGTAAAATAACGATGAATCAACTCGATGGCACTCGCATGATAGATACCAAAACTCGCCGCGTGAAAAAGTTGCGCAATGATCAACACCCACAAGGTATCAACGTAAAAACCAATCATCAACCAGCGCAAAGCGGCCAGCAACAAACTCAGCATTAGCAGCCTGCGCAAGCCAAGTCGTGGCACCAGCATTGGCATGAGTAAAAACAGAGCCACTTCGGCGACGACACCCAAAGACCACAATTGTCCGATCAACCAACTTGAATAACGATGTTCTTCAAGATAAATGGTGTAAAAAGTGTAGTAAGGCCCATGACTCAGCTGCATTAAAAAACACACCACCAGCAAGGCCAGCACTTGCGGATTTTTTAGCAGCTTACTTAATTTGACATGCTCCACTGGTAAATGGTGCGCAGCTTGTTCGGAAACCAGAAGACTGGTCAGCCAGATACCTGCGAATAAAGCAATCAGCACAAACGGCAGAATTCCCGCGCCCTGCAAATCCAGAACCGAGCCGATACCAGCCACTGCAATAATGAATCCGATGGAGCCCCACAACCGGATGCTGCTGTAACGATGGGTATAGTTCCCCAGATAGTTGAATGTGGTAGCTTCAAATTGTGGTAACGCGGCATTCCAGAAAAAGCTGAAGGACACCATCACGGCTAGCAGCCACCAATAGTTATTACTGACAAACACACCACTAAAGGTAACTGCCGCCAGCAGGCAGCCTAGACGCACAATCAACATGCGGTGACCGAGGTGGTCGGCAATCCAGCCCCAAATGTTGGGGGACACAATCTTGGTGCCCATGATAGTGGCCATGAAAATACCAATATCATGCGCGCTAAAACCGGTGGATTTGAGGTACAGGCCCCAGTAAGGCACCAGCGCACCCAGCGACGCAAAATAAAAAAAGTAAAAGCTGGACAGGCGCCAGTAGGGCATGCGGGAAAGTTTAATTATTAATATTGCTGGGTGTTAGTTATCAATGCCAGTCACACCACCTGGTTGGCATTGGTCCATAATCATCGTTGTCGACGACTAGACTAGTATAACTTCAATCCAATGTAAAAAAGCGGAAGAACCGCCAGCACGAGAATAGCGCCAAAGGTAAAAACCAATGGTTTTTCCACCAGGTCGCGACAGATAAACACCCGAATCATCGTATATAACACGGAGGTAATCACCAGCAATCCAATGGTATGCGGTACAAAAGTATCAATCAGATAGGACGCCTGGGTCTCTTCCCAGCGTAGCGACCCACCATAAAACAATTTGCCAATCACAAACTGAACAGCGTAGTAATCAAGGATGACCAGAATCAGACACAACAGGCCCAGGAAGAACGCAAAGGTGATACCCTTTTGATATTTCTTGGACCACAATACCCAGAAAATCGATAACAGGGCAAAGATCAGCATGGAAAGAATCCAGACCACAGCGACAACACATGCTACACAATTGTTGTCTTCGGGGTTAGCTGGACTAAAATACCACCATTTGCTGATCAGCACCCCTAAATAGATTAACCCCATCCAGACTAATCCATAAGGATCCTTGCTTAAAATTCCCGATTTGGAACGTACTCTTCTTCTGCCAGTTGCCATATTTTTCTATTTCGTAAATTTCTTAAACATTCTAAACAACAATTACGCTGTGGATTATTGTTAACGACCTTTGATAAGTGATCATTAGTCTTTGCCGGCAGGAATTACCGGTGTTTGTGACTGCACAGCCGCGTTTTGTGCGCGGTGTCGCAACATATGGTCCATCAACACGATTGCCAGCATGGCTTCCGCAATGGGCGTCGCGCGAATACCAACACACGGATCATGCCGCCCCTTGGTAACCACCTCCTCCGCATCACCATTGATATTCACGCTGCGCCCGGGAATTCTTAAGCTGGAGGTGGGTTTCAACGCAATGCTGACCGCGATGTTTTGTCCTGAAGAAATACCACCCAGGATACCGCCGGCATTATTGCTTAAAAAACCATCCGGTGTGATTTCATCACGATGTTCCGTACCTTTTTGTTCAACACTTACAAAACCAGCACCGATTTCCACCGCCTTCACGGCGTTAATACCCATCATGGCATGCGCGATATCCGCGTCCAACCGATCAAAAATCGGTTCGCCCCATCCTGGTGGTACATTGCTCGCCACAATATTGATGCGCGCGCCAATGGAATCGCCTTCCTTGCGCAGCTTATCCATGTAGTCTTCCAGTGCCGCCACCTTGCTGGCATCGGGGCAAAAAAACGCGTTATTGTCAATTTCATTCCAGTCGATGGTTTCCGCCTTAATGGGTCCGAGCTGACTCAAATAACCGCGAATCTCGATACCAAATTCCTGCTTCAGATATTTCTTGGCGATGCCGCCTGCTGCCACACGCATTGCGGTTTCACGCGCTGACGAGCGCCCACCGCCGCGATAATCCCGCACGCCATATTTTTGCTGATAGGTATAGTCCGCGTGGCCGGGTCGAAACACATCCTTGATATTGGAATAGTCTTTGGATTTCTGATCGGTGTTATAAATGATCATACCGATAGGTGTACCGGTGGTTTTACCTTCAAAAACGCCGGAAAGAATTTTCACTTCATCCGCTTCTTTACGTTGCGTGGTATGGCGTGATTGGCCGGGCTTGCGGCGATCCAGATCATACTGCAGATCTGCTTCCGTTAATGGCAGGCCGGGCGGGCAGCCATCGACAATACAGCCCAGCGCAACGCCGTGGCTTTCGCCAAAGCTGGTCACTGAAAATAATTTTCCTATCGTGTTGCCGGACATAGCCGCATTGTAGCCCTTGATCTTTGATTTCTAAAGTAAAATGAAAAATTAATTTATGCCGGAAAAGAAATTATTTTGGCTGCCACGTTAACTGCACGCCAACCTTGTTCAGGTTATGCAATACACCGGCAAGATGTTGATGAATGAATTGAATGCGATGTGGATTCTTACGAGCTAAATTGGCCCAGCTGCGCCCTGGTACCAAACCGGCGAAATCATATAATCCGGGCTCCGGGAAAAAATAAGCATCCACAAACTGGTTTAGCATACGCTGCAATACGAAGCGAATCATCAATGCCTTAGCTGCTGAGATCTCCTTGACCCCAGCATCAACCATACGCCGTGAGAACGAAATATGACGCGCTTCGTCGACAGTATGAAAAGTGGCGACATCGAAAATTGCCGGGCAAATCGTATTCTTGTTTTGCCGAATTACCCGATTAATGCGATCCGGGATTTCCTGACCGAGCATAATGGTCAGCCAGAATGTCACCGAATCAACTGAAGAATGGCGGGTAAACCAGTCCATCCAGCCCAATTCATGAAAGCGAGTTTTTACGCGCGGCAATCCGCTGCGTTGGATAATTTCCGCAAACACCAGGCTATGCCCCGCCTCTTCGCGTAATTCATTTAAATGGTACTTTAATAGCGCGATGTTCTTCCTGGCATAGGATGCTGACTGCGCCAGACGCTCCATGAACAGGCCTTCCAGCCAGACCTGTGCTTCCAGCAGATGCAGGTACTCGAAATGGGACAGCGCCTTGCGCTGCTCTGGCGGCAGCACCATGAACTCCGAAACGCCATACAGCGACAACGCCGCTTCCGGTAACCAGTAGTCATCCAGATTCAGGCGTAGCCAATTCACGCGATTCACCGGATCCTGGTAAATTCGGTGCTGCGTCAGTTGTTCAAGTATTTCGGCGGATTTAACCGATAACAGGCTCATGAGATATACTACAACCCTTTGATATTTCGCTCTTTATTAATTATTTTGGTTGTTTTTTGTGTCTGCTGGGTATATTAGCAAACCCGCTTATCGATTGCACCTGCACAAAAACTGGTTTAACCTTGCGCGTCTTTAATCGGGTCATTATCTATGTTTAGCTATCTCCCGGTTACATAACGAAAAGTTTGGAGGGGTGTCCGAGTGGTTGAAGGAGCACGCCTGGAAAGTGTGTATACGTTAATAGCGTATCGAGGGTTCGAATCCCTCCCTCTCCGCCATATAACAAACAAAGGTCACCGAAAGGTGGCCTTTTTTTGTTATGTGTGGACGAGGTAATGATAAGTACCCAGGGTTCGACAAAATTGCCGGGAGCAATTTTGGACGTCGCGTAGCGACGGCCCAAAGGGCTGAGCGCAGGGATGCGCGAAGCAATCCCCCCTCTCCGCCATAT
>Ga0209536_100009137_pt1 | contig 14752 bp, 13 predicted proteins | sample DeeMarSeWOR28_12_FD_187461 | JGI IMG/M metagenome (GOLD analysis project Ga0209536, IMG submission 187461) | Marine sediment microbial communities from White Oak River estuary, North Carolina - WOR-2-8_12 (SPAdes) (version 2) | ecosystem: Environmental > Aquatic > Marine > Intertidal zone >...
ATTTGGTGTCAGGTTGCAGGTTTCGGGTTTCAGCCTGCAGATTGAGGGGCATGAACTACGGGGCGTTCTTTACGGCAATGGGGCCTAAACGCGAAACGCACATCACGCAACCCGCAACTCGAGGATGACACCTGACCACTGAAAATTGAATATCCAAGCTAAGAGATTAAAAGGAGGAGATTGCTTTGAAAGAACTTAAAGGGATCTGCGCCGCCTTGTGCACGCCGTTTACAGATGATGGTGAAAAAGTTGATGAAGGCGCATTGAAAGACCAGATCGATTCCATGTTGGAAGCCGGAATTCACATTCTTCTGGTTTGCGGCGGAACCGGTGAATTTGCTTATTTAAGGCCTGAGGAAAGAAAAAAAATTGCCGAGATTGCTTCAAAACATATCAATGGCAGAGCCGGATTCATGGTTCAAACATCGGCCATCAATACGGCCGATGCGGTCGAGTATGCCCGGCATGCTGAAGGGGTCGGTGCGGATTGTTTGCTGATTTTACCACCTTATTTTGAAGGACCTGACAGCGAAGGGGTTTATTATCATTATGAGAAGATCGCTGAAACCATTAAGATTCCGATCATGGCCTACAATATTCCAGTTCATTCGGGCATTGATATTACCCCGTTTTTATTCAAACGTCTTATGGAGATCGATAACCTCCAGTACATCAAAGACAGTACCGCTGATCTCATTCGAATCCAGGAACTGCTTGCGATGGGAGCCAACGTATTCAATGGAGCTGATCCGATTGCTTTTTTTAGTTTGATAGCCGGATGCCCCGGCTGTGTATGGGGAGCCCCCAACGCTATGCCAAAGGAGGCTGTTGATCTCTTCAACTTTGTTGAATCGGGAAAACTGGCTGAGGCAGCGGATCTATGGCACCGCATGTTTCCTGCCAATCTCTTCTTCTGGACTCATGTCTACAATGCAGCGGTCAAGGCAGCCACGAATCTATCCGGCAGAAAAGTAGGCCTCTGTCGCAAGCCCGTTCAACCCTTGACGGATTCCGAAATGAGGGAACTGTGTGAAGCTTTAAAGCCGTTGGGAATATGAGGCTATTCACTGGTGTCCAAAGAATTTTGAAAGTGATCAACAATCCACTGAAAAATCAGAGCTATCCAATGAGAGACGGGAGTATTGGAGTGTTGGAGTACTGGATTATTGTAAATTCTAAATAACAAATCACAAATATCAAATATCAAACAAATCACAATGATCAAAATTCAAAATCCCAAACATGTTTTGTTTGATCATTGCATATTAGATTTTCTATTTTGGTGCTCAAATTGAATCCATGGGCTTAAAAAAAACAGTTACCCATTGCACAAGTGCGGAATAAACAAGTTTTGGTCATTGGAATTTAGAATTTGGAATTTATTTGTTATTTGGATATTGTAATTTGGTGCTTTAAAAGTTGGTGCTTGAAGCATTGGATGTTTTTCAGATAATTTACCTTGCCAATACGCCAATACGCCATTACTCCAAAATTTATCCTGTTGAAACGATCCAGAGGTAACCACCATGAGAATTACGCGTGTATTTTCGTCAATCGACACCCATACCGGCGGACAGCCCACCCGGACAATTACCGGGGGTATTCCATACATCCCGGGAGCCACCATTGTGGAGAAGATGACCCATTTAAAGGCAAACATGGACTGGATACGAACGTCTTTGATGTTTGAACCCCGGGGTCGCGACATCATGTCCGGTGTTATTCTAACCGAACCGACTCACCCCGAGGCAGATATCGGGGTAATTTTTATTGAAACCACCGGCTACCTGCCGATGTGCGGCCATGACACCATCGGTGTCTGTACCGCCCTGGTGGAAACCGGTATGGTCAAGGTGGAGGAGCCGGTAACCCATATTGTATTGGACACCCCGGCCGGGTTGACCCGTATTCGTGTGGATGTGGAAAACGGCAAAGCCAAGGGCGTCACCTTTAAAAACATACCCTCATTTGTGTTGACTGAAGACGCCGAGGTCGATGTGCCGGGATTTGGGAAACTTATCATGGATGTTGCCTACGGCGGCAATGTGTATGCGATCCTGCCGGCGGACGCCGTCGACCTTGAGATCCGTCCCGAAAATGCGCGCAAGGTGATTGACATCGGCAGAAGGATCAAGGCGGCGGTAAATGCCCAGGTGACGATACTGCATCCTGAAAAAGATTTTATCAATGAGTGCACGCATGTGCAGTTTTATGGACCGCCTAAAAACCCGGAAGCAGATCTTCAGAACACGGTGTTTTTTTCCGAAAGCGGTATTGACCGATCGCCCTGCGGCACCGGCACATCCGCCAAACTTGCCGTTTTACATGCCAAGGGCGAGATAAAGCTCAATCAGGATTTCGTTCACGAGAGTATCATCGGGAGCATTTTTAAGGCCAGGATTGTCGAGGAGACCCATGTCGGACCTTTTGCCGCAATTGTTCCGGAGGTTACCGGAAGTGCTCATATCATGGGAATCAATCAATCATTCATAGATCCCGATGATCCCCATTGGAACGGGTTTCTTCTGGGCTAAAAGTCCGACTTCGAAGGGGCCAATACCCCAATGCGTTTATTACCGGCAGAACCTATTATTTTTGTTCTGGCTTAAAGGACTAGGTTTTCTGTGACGAAATAGGAGGAAGTTTAAATGCAGAAATTAAGCGGAACGTTTACGGTAATGGTGACACCTTTTACTGAAGATGAGCAGCTGGATGAAAGAGGATTTCGTGAAAACATTGATTGGTATATCGAGGAGGGGATCCATGGTGTTATTTGCCTGGGAAGTACCGGCGAGTTTGCCAACCTGTCCATTGAAGAGCGCAAAAGGGTCATTGATCTCACGGTCGATCAGGTCAAGGGCCGAGTTCCGATAATCGCGGGTACCGCTGCCAACTCCACCCGCGAAACCATTGAAATGACAACATACGCCAAGGACGCCGGCGCCGATGCAGCCATCATTGTTGCGCCTTTTTATGGCTTGCCGACTCAGGAAGACCTATTTGAACATTACAAGTCCGTATCTGAAAATGTGGCAATTCCGATCATGGTTTATAATAATCCCGGATTTTCAGGCATCGATATGCTTCCGCCCCTCATGGAAAGGCTCGCGGCGATCGATAATATTTTGTATCTTAAAGAAAGCACCGGGGATATCAAACGGGTGCATGAAATTATGCGACATTGTGGCGACCGAATCGATGTATGGTGCGGATGGGATGATCTGGCCTATGAGTGTTTCATTTTAGGCTGCCGAGGGTGGGTAGCCCCCGTCGCAAATTTTATGCCCAAAGCAGCAGTTGAGCTCTTCACGTTGGTCGAGAATAAAGCCTATGAAGAAGCCAAAGCCCTTTACTTCAAAATGCTTCCCTTGTTGAGCTATCTGGAAGAAGGCCAACTATTGGCGAAAGTAAAAGAAGCCATGAATATGTTAGGTAAAGCGGGAGGAAAACCGCGAAGACCTTTTCTCCCCATTACTGGAGAACAAAGAGACGAATTGCGCAGAATGTTAAGCGAGGTGGGTTTAATATAGGAAGTGCCTAAAAATAAGAATGCCTAAAATGCCTTTTGACTCTCAAATAAAGGAGAATAATCATTTTATCATGGACGGAATTCCATAATCCGAAATCATGGAATTCATTCAAAGCTAGGTTATCTGGGCTTGGATTCTTTACTCTGGAGCTAAGATGAAGACAGGCAAGAGTGCCGATGTAGTCGTCATCGGCGGAGGGGTCGTCGGAACAGCGATTGCGTACTTTCTGGCCCGGAAAAACATGGACGTCATTCTGGTGGAAAAGGGAGCTATTACTGCTGGTACTTCCGGCAGAGGCGAAGGGAATGTTTTGGTTTCTGATAAGATGCCCGGATTCGACAGTAGACTGACCAAACTCAGCCAGGATCTTTTTCCGGAAATTGCCAATGAATTAGACTATGATATCAGCTGGACCCGCAAGGGAAGCCTCCTTGCTATTGAAAACGAAGAGGAGATGGAGGTAGCAAAAACGTTTTGCGCCCACCTAGCTGCCGAAGGATTGCCGGTACGGATTCTGGATCAGTATGAGGTTCATGAGGATGAGCCCTATCTGGCCCCCGATATTGCCGGTGGTATGGAAACGGATTGTGACGGCTCCCTGAATCCGATGGCTCTGGCCTATGGGCTGGTTCATGGTGCCAAAAAGATGGGCGCCAGAGTGCTGACGCACAGCGCTGTTACCGACATTCGGCTGGATGCAAACGGCTGCATTGAGCGGGTCGTTACCGAGCAAGAGGAGATCGTCACCCAACGGATCGTCAATGCGGCGGGTGTTTGGGCACCCGAAATCGGGAAACTGGTGGGATTGGATATTCCCATCAGACCCAGGCAGGGACAGCTGTTGGTGGCTGAGCGCACTTTCACCGTTGCCAGACGAAAAGTAATGGAATTTGGATATATGATGGCAAAATTCGAAAGCAGTCGTTATACCCGCGATGTAAACCCCGAGATGGAAAAATACGGGATTGCGCTTGTGTTTGAACCCACCGAGGCAAAAAATTTCCTTATTGGCAGCAGTCGCCGGTTTGTGGGCATGGACACGTCGTGCCAGATCGTAGTCCTACAAGCAATGGCCCAAAGAGCCATTCGTTTCTTTCCCGTCATAAAGGATATTAAAATCATTCGAAGTTATGCGGGACTCAGGCCTTATACGCCGGACCATCTGCCCATCATATCAGAAACCGAGATACCGGGCTTTTACGTGGCTGCGGGTCATGAAGGCGATGGCATCGGTCTTTCATTGATAACCGGAAAATTAATATCCCAAATGATCTGCGGCCAACAACCGGAAATAACAATCGAACCTTTAAGGCTGAGCCGGTTTAAGGGGAAAGCAACCAGGTTAGGCGCTTAATAATTATTTTCGTGTATTTTATGACAAGATATTTTCCAAAATTCGGAACGAACCAGAAATTTTTCCTAAAATAAGATGATCTATTCTGACCTGTTTGGTTCCGGCTGATCCGGGTCAGGGATGATAGCATGGACATCGGAGATACGTTTGAAATTGAAGTGGACGGCCAGACTATTTTAGCTCGCAGAGGACAGACGATTGCTGAGGCGCTGTTAGCCAACGGCTTGCGGGCTTTAAGGACAACCAGAAAGCAGGCACCCCGGGGCGTTTACTGTGGCATGGGAATTTGTTACGAGTGCAGAATGATTGTCAATGGCATTCCCAATGTTCGCACCTGCATGACCCTGGCCACACCCGCGTGCAAAGTAACCACCCAAGATGATTCAAGAATAACGTTTGAGAAATGAGAGAATTTGAGCTGATCATCATCGGAGGCGGCCCGGCGGGGATCACAGCTGCAACTGAGGCAGCCCGCATGGGAGCTTGCGTTGCTCTCATCGATGAAAACCAGCACCTGGGCGGAAAAGTGTTTGGGCCAACGGGTAACACGATCCCAGACAGTACGTCCGATAAAATCGAGCACAACCTTCGGCGTCAAATACTGAAAGACCTCGATCGGGTTGGGGATAAAATTGCGGTATATTTGAACACCGAGGTATGGGACATTGTTGATCAGAGGATGGCGTTGCTTTACGCCAAAGAAGGCTCTGCCGGACACCTAAAGCACATCAAGGGTAAAAAGCTGATTATTTCCGTTGGCGCCTTTGAAAAAGCCATTCCTTTCCCGGGGTGGACACTTCCCGGTGTGTTTTCGGTTGGTGGGTTGAACGCGCTGATTAAAAAGGGAATTCTGCCGGGTGAACGTTTTTTAATTGCCGGAAGCGGTCCTTTGCAGCTCGTACTGGCAGATCATTTAATCCATGCCGGTGCCAAGATAAGCGCAATTGTTAATGCCGCTTCTCTGAGAGATATTGCGGCACGTGCGTTCCAGCTTATTACCAGTATTGACGCTTTTAGATTACGATCCGGTGTCGAATACCTGTGGCATATCAAAAGACAGAAAGTGCCTATCTATTCTTCATATATTATTTCCAAGGTCTATGGTAGCAACGAGGTCGAAAAAGCGGAAATTGTCAGGGTTGACGGATTATGGAATCCGATCAGGGGAACGGAACAGGAAATAAGTGTTGATACCCTTGCTTACGGTTTCGGTCTGATTCCGTGTACCGACCTGACCCGGCTCTGCGGGTGCAAACATTTTTTCGATGAACGACTCGGATACTGGAGGGTCGAACTCAACGAGAAAATGGAGACCACCGTACCCGGAATATTTGCTGCCGGTGATGGTCTGACCATCAAGGGCTATTCTGCGGCCATTGAGGAGGGCCGGGTTGCTGCCATTGAGGCCTGCAACCAGCTTGAGCGAGTAGACCGAAGAGAAGCCGATAGATTACTTCGACCCTCTTTGCGAAAATTGAAACGGTTCAAGAGGATTGGCCAAATCATGGACACCATATCGTCGCCGAGACCGGGGATTTTCAATATCCTGACGGATGATGCGATTGTGTGTCGCTGTGAAGAGGTAAGCGTACAAGATGTGGTCTCTGCGGTGGCTGACGGTGCCGGAGATGTGAATGATATCAAAAGAAGAACCAGGCTGGGAATGGGACACTGTCAAGGACGTTTTTGCGGGCAAGTTATAAATGAGTTGATCTGGAAACTGACGGGCATTCGCAAGCAGCGCGAAATTTTCACGCCGAGAACCCCGGCCAAACCTGTTCCTTTTGCGTGTCTCGCCGGGGAGTAGAGACCGCCTTTTCTGCATTCTGTATAAATATCTGAAAGTTACAGTGCCCTTAATGTTAAGTCTGTGCTAAGCTCATCCGGTAGGGGAGGGGATAACCCGCATAAGCGCTAAGTTATTTTTAGGCCGGGGGACTGTGGAGGGTTTACTAAAAAAAAGAACATCGAACGTCCAACATCGAATCTTGAATGGGAAAAGATGAAGAAACAAACTTATGACCTAGAAGAAAGGATGCTAAAATCAAAAATAGGCATTCTTAATTCAACAGCCAAGGGGATAAAAGGCGGCGCCTGAGAGAGGCCAACGCGCAGGGGAGACATAGGAAAAATGAGTTACCGTTCTAAAGACCAAAAACTTTTTTCGGGAGATGAAGCCGCCCATCGGCGCGCCATTTACAAGGGCTGCGGATATGATGATACTGATCTTTCGCGCCCGTTGATCGGGGTGGTTAATACCTGTAATGATGCCGCCCTGGGACATGTGCATCTTGATAAACTAGCCGAACACGTCAAGGCGGGAATCTGGCAGGCGGGTGGAACACCCTTTGAATTTGGTACCATTTCCACCTGTGGAGAAATCTCCATCGGCACGCCGCATTTGCGCTATGAAATGGTTATTCGAGATGTGATTGCTTCCTCGATAGAAATCATGGCCAATGTTGAATTATTTGACGGATTGGTTCTGCTGGCCTCTTGTGACAGCATTATTCCGGGAGTGATCATCGGGGCGCTCCGGACCGGGCTTCCAAGCATCTTTCTTTCGGGCGGACCGCAACTTCCAGGAAGATTTGAGGACCGGCAGGTGGTAATGTCCGAACTCGGTCAGGAAGTATTTGGCGCCCGGCCCAAGGGCAAAGAAAAGCAGCAGCGGCTGCGGGATTTTGAAGATCAGGTGTGCCCGGGGCCGGGAGCATGTTCATTGATGGGAACCGCCAACACTATGCAAATAATTGCCGAAGCCTTAGGCATGGCGCTGCCGGGCTCATCGACTGTTCCGGCCGTCTACGCCGAAAAATTGAGATTTGCCAAAAGGACCGGCAGAAGAATTGTGGAGATGGTGAAAAGCGATCTAAGGCCTTCGGCGATCGTGACAAAGGCGAGTCTTTTAAACGCGATCATGGTAGAGCTTGCCATCGCAGGATCAACCAATGCGGTTTTGCATCTTATCAGTTTTGCCCGAGAGATGGGAATAGATATAGGTCTTGACGACTTCGATCGACTTTCCAGAAAGGTACCGGTTATTTCCAGGGTAATTCCAACCGGAAGTGCCACGGTGGTTGATCTGCACAATGCCGGGGGAGTCCTTGCCATAATGGGTGAGCTTTCATCCATGCTGGAGGTCAGCGCAAAGACGGTTTCGGGAAAGACGGTGGGGGAAATCACAAAAGATGCCAGATCGACCGATACTGCAGTGCTCACAACGATCGAGGATCCGGTTTTTCCGAGCGGCGGTATTGCGGTGCTGAAAGGCAGCCTGGCGCCGTCAGGTGCCATAGGCCGGATTACAACCATTCCAAGCAACCGGATGACTCACAGAGGCCCGGCGCGGGTATTTCACTCGGATGAAGAGGCCTATCAGGCAGTCACAACCGGAAAAATAGAACCGGGAGATGTGATCATTATTCGCTACGAAGGACCTGTGGGAGCACCCGGCATGAGAGAGATGATGATGACAACCGATGCATTGGTGGGCATGGGGAAGGCCGACGATATTTTTGTGGTTACTGACGGCAGGTTTTCAGGCTTTACCGAAGGGTCTGCCATCGGTCATGTGGTCCCTGAAGCAGCGATTGGCGGCCCCATAGCTATTGTAGAAGAAGGCGATCCCGTGATGATCGACATACCTTCGAGAAAACTGGATCTGGGTATTTCCGAAGCGGAGATTTCCAGACGATTGAAAGATTGGTCACCGCCACCCGCAAAGGTCAAGCGAGGAATCCTCGCCATTTATGCTAAAACTGCGCTCCAGGCGCATGAGGGCGCCATGATTGATGACAGGCTGAAAAATTCAGAATAAGATGGTTCATTGCTCTACATATCGAAAATTGCAATAGTCACCTCCTTCCATGATTGTTTTTGTTCGCTTTAATGTTATTCTTGGATTAAACCCTTCCAAAAAGTAAAAATCTCTAATACAAGAAAGAATGCATCCAAGTTTTTTGACACCCAATTTTTCGTATATCTCAACGTATCCACAATAAGAAACGTCAAAAAATAATTCCTTTTCAGTTTCCTTTACCATTTTTATTTCCAGTGCATCGTCCTTAGCCCATACTTCTTTCGCAATTTTAGAAAGTTCAGCAATAGAATTTCCAGAATATTCTTCTGCTAAAGTTTTCCCTGACAATATCGCATCTTCTCTGATAACTTCTTTTGCTATGTCTACTGCTTTGTCGTAACCTATTTTATTAGCAAATGCTCTGATGAGTGATGAAACAATCGGTGCTTGTACTTCTCTACGTTTGAGATGAGTTATCTTCATTTTTTTCCTCTTTCTTGTTGATAATATCTAAGTTTCGAATAAATTATTTTTAGATAACGAATAGAACCATTTCAACCCATGAAACCAACAAAACTATAGCGTAACCTCTCCCTATTACAAGCACTATCAGATCGATCGAAAGGACGTGATAATTTATAATCGGGATCAATTGCAGATGACGATGAATCCTTCCGTGGCATTGACGGTTACATGCTGCCCTGTTTGCAGCATCTGGAATGAGTTTTCATCAAGAGAGATAATTGGGATTTTTTTGCCGTAAAAATGTTTGCAGACGAGGGGTCCTGTGGCCAGGATGGGTTCGGTTCTCACGTTAACAATTGCGGCCGGGGCCTTGTCCACTCTGGCCAATTCCAAAATAATTAGTGAGCCGGTACTCGACCCCTTGCCAAAGGGAAATACCAGCACTTTTCCCGCCACGCTTCGGTTGAAAAGCTCATGACGAGGGTCGTTGATCAGGCCGGTTGCAGGGTCTACGCCGCCCCAGAAACTGATGGGCTGTGAGGTCGTCAGCACCTCTCCCATGGCAATTCCCGGGACTACTCCACATCCCTTTATTTTTTTCTCCACGGTGATTCCCTCCTGCAGATTTTTCCCTGAACCGCACTTGCAACGCAGTCTTCTATACTTCCATAGGCCCCATCAAGTCCCCTTTGGGAAAAGCAGTAATTGGCAAACTTGGCAGAATCAGTCATCGCAGAAGTAAAATGCCAGGTCTCTTTGGGATATTGTAAGGGACATCCGTCGGTAAACACCATAATACCCGCATCGGTCAGATGCGCGAGTATACGATTTTCTTCTATCCATGCATAAACGCTTCTGTTCGTAAATGCCCAAAATACAACCGAGTTGTGGATTGTTTTGTCTTTAATCAGTTGAGCCAGCCGGATAAACTCAGCCGGCGAATAATGCGGGCATCCGGTGACAACCAGGTCCACTGCATCACTTTTTATCGCCCAGAGTCGATCCTCTGCCTGCCTGATCAATTTGGGGGTTATATCATAAATGTTCTCCGGTTTACTTCCGTGAAGACACATTTCCAGGGTCTGTGCTTCAGGAGTGATTCCCACCATATGGAAAAGGCCAACTGCGCCGGAAGAAGCCGCCGCGGCGCAAAACCCCTTGAGACTGTCAATTTTTACATTCTGCGGGATTCCGGTAACGGCCGCCACCTGATCACCGGCCATCTCTCCCAAAAGATATCCCAGAAGCGGATATATTGCCTCATTTTCAAACATCTGATCGGTGATGTCATTTAGTCGAATCAGCATCCTGGCTTTTCGATTTTCAGTGAGATGAAGACCGAATTTCGGAACCTTTCCGATGATCGCCGCACAGATATCCATAAGGTCTGCATACCGGTTGGTTCTGGCACCGATGATGGAGTTGGCAAAAGCGATGGCATTGGATTCGCCCCAGGCAATCTGTTCCCCGAATCGTGGTATTATCCCGTGTTGATAGGGGGCACAGGTCCACGTGGGAGTGGCCCGCATTTTTAGATAGGCCGCTTCCATGCGCTTGTGTTTCGGCAAAATTTCAGGTGGGACCCTGAATTCTTTCCATCGCTGAAGATCGATGGAACTGGGGTTGAGAGAAGTGGGAACCGCTACTTCTCCTCCCGAATCGGTCATTTTTTCGACAAACTCCAATCCGGCATCGACCATGTAAAGGGTGGCATCGATATGTGCCTGCGACACTTCCATCAGTTCCACGGCACCGAAAAGCTCTCCCAAGTCGACCAGCACCGATAGGGCTATTCTTGCTGCTTCTCCTTGTTTGCCGTCCAGGATGCTCTTCTCCTCATCCGTTAAACGCATAAGGCTGATTCCTTATTCGTAGTCCCTAAATTGTTATCATTTATTGTCTGCTAATTTATGGACCAATTGAAACATACTGACCTGTGATCCCCCATCAACCGTTATTTCTTCGCCGGTGATGTAACCGGCATCGTCCGATGCGAGAAAGACGGCGGCTTTGGCGATCTCTTCAGGTCTTCCATGTCTTCCCATTGGTATTGCATTATTGCGAGCTTCCAACAGTTTTTCACTCGGGTAAGCTTTTCGTTGCAAAGGCGTCATAATCGGTCCGGGACTGATTGCATTTACTCGAATATTGTATTTTGACCATTCAACCGCGAGAAGACGCGTTAATCCTATTACCCCGGATTTACTTGGCGTATAGGCGCCCCCATGGATCTCGGGGATGTGGCCTGATATGGAAGCTACGTTAATTATCGATCCACCTGATTTTCTTGCGATCATATGCCGCCCAACTGTCTGGCAGAATAGAAATACCCCCTTTAGATTAACGGCAATTACTCGATCCCAATCCTCTTCTTTTGTTTCTTCAATCGGGTCGGCGACAAAAATCCCGGCATTATTAACGAGGATATCGATCTTACCGAAAGTCTCAATTGTCTCCTGCACAATTCGTATGACATCTTTACTATTAGAAACGTCTCCCTGTGAAACGACGCTGCGGTGTCCCTGCATTCGAATTTGTTCAGTAACTTCCTTAGCGGCCTCAGTATTCCGATTATAGTTTACGACAATGTCAGCACCTGCTTCTGCCAGACCCAGGGCAATACCTCTGCCGATTCCCTGACTAGCTCCTGTGACAATTGCTACCTTGTTTTTTAATCTCATGAGCAATTTACTCCCACATGCAAAGTCGCGTCCTTTAAACGACAATTTTTCATCGCTTTTAGTACATTCCTCCTTCACTCAGAGGTTTGTTTTCCAATATTCTCTCGGGCTTAAAAACAGACAGGTCCAGCAAAGGAGGACGGCTTAAAATCAGTTCCGATAAATAACGACCAACTGCCGGTGCTTGTTGGAAGCCATGACCGGAAAAACCATTGGCCAGAAAAAGACCGTTTACTTCTGGCCATTCACCCAGAATAGCATTGCCATCCAGGGTGTTGACGGCATAAAGCCCGGCCCATCCCCGTACTAATTTTAGCCTGTCAAACGATGGCACAAACTGGGCAAGATCTGGCCAGAGAATCTCTAAAAAGCGTTTGTCGTCCCAAGTAAAATCGAATCCCACCGGATCATCATCAAAGGACTTACCCAGAAGAATCAACCCACCGGTTTCACTGCGAAAGTACAGTCCCGAGGGTAAGAACGTCAGTGGTAGGGGAGTTTCAGACTTAACAGCGGTGTCGAGAATATAGATCTGGCGCTTGACCGGAATCACCGGAAGGTTGACATTTGCTGTTTGGGCCACCTCAGCGGCCCAGGGGCCGGCACAATTTACTACAAATTTGGCTGATAGGTTGTCTTGCGAGGCTAGTTTAACGCCGGCAATCCTTTCATGAGTTGTTAGGATTTCAACAACCTCAGCCTTAATATATTCTGCTCCCAAAGATCTAGCTTTAGCTTTGAAACCCATAAGGGTCGCATACGCATCTAAATGACCATCCTGGGGGCCAAATGTGGCTCCTACAAATCCCTTGGTTTCATAGAGTGGATATTGTTGTTCGATTTTATCAGGAGACCACCATTCAACTTGGCAGCCTAAATTTTTTTGTAGCGCTAAAGCTTCTTCTGCTTCTTTGCGGTCGGCCTGGTCCTTCAAGAAAAGGTTTCCTTCTCTCTTGAAGTAGATCTTAGGCTTGTTGCTCTCTACCTCCATTTCATCTTCAAACCGCTCCAGAAATTCAGATGCAAATTGGGATATTTGAATATTTTCTTTGAGGCTGAATTGGATGCGGACATTGGATGCGGATAGGGTGGTGGAGGCGTGAGTATAAGTGGGATCCCGCTCGACCACCGCCACCTTCAGGGTATCGTCATATTTCATCAAAAAATATGCGCTGGCGCTGCCCATGATACCACCACCGATGATGATAACATCAAATACTTTATCCATTTTATTTTAATACTTTATTCAATGCAGATTAATTTCAATTTATAGGTCCTTGTTTTCTAAGTTGGGTTGAAGAACAAAATCCAACATGGAACTAAAGCGCTAACCAGGTACCTATACCCTTCTTCACCGCTCGTTGGTAAATAAGGGGTGCGACTGCCATATCTTCTAGCGCCATGCCCAGGTTGGTGGCCATCGTCCGTTCTTCAGGCGATTCGCGGCCTGGCTTTTGGCCGGTAGCTAATTCACCCAGATCGGCATGCACCTCTGGAATATCCTGAAAATAACCGGCTTGCTGATATTGGCGCAACTGGGGGGTATCATCCGTGCAAAACTTGGCTGTTTCTCGCATAGCATCGGGGTGCCAGTAAGAGTCAAAATCCACCAGCGACGCAAAGGCGCCTTCGTCCAGCCAACCGGCCTGAATGGTGGCATGGGGTTTTTTCAGGATCGGTCCAGCCGTGACGACGATGTCACAACCGCTTACCGCATCCCGCGGTGTTTCAACCGGTACAACCTCCAACTCGAGGCTGCTGCTGGTTTCCTCTCTATAACGGCTTAATGTCTCGGCGTTTATATCGTAAGCCATGACTTTTTTTAGCGGAAAAATAATCTTTAGCGCCTCAACGTTGCTCCGTCCCTGCACACCACAACCTAAAACGCCCACGACTGATGAGTCAGGACGGGCGAGATAACGAGCAGATACTGCGGTAGCGGCTGCGGTACGCATGGCAGTGATCCAGATGCAGTCCATCACGGAAACGGGAAGGCCAGTCTCAACATCGTTGAGTATGAGCAGTCCGTTAATGTAAGGAAGGCCTCTCTTATAGTTATCCGGAAAACCGCTCACCCATTTGATGCCCGCTGATTTTATATCCGGGATGTACGCCGGCATGGCATGAATAAAATTGTTCCCGCCACCGGGATGAATACCCGGTTTGGGAGGCATTTCGGTTCGACCTTCACCCTTCGCTAGGAAAGTAGCCTCAAGGTTTTCCATAATTTCAGCCATTGATAAACCTAAAGTTGTGACATCAGCCTGGGTAAGATAAAGCAATCGGTTTGTTTGCATGACACCTCCAGTTTAAAAACACTTGATTCAGAGTTATTGTTTCGTTATTGAAATACTCCCTGGACCTATAACGGTAGACTGACTCGAGTGTCAAGAGGTTTAAAATCAGTTTTGATAAGAAGTTTCTATACCGCCGTTACGCCCCAATGGGTTCGGATAGCAAACATCGATTTTTCTTTGAAACATTTAAATCAACATCTTCAAATACATAGAAGCTTAAGCATCTATAATGAGTGATTTTTATCAATTTCTTGCAGATCACAACATCGAATACGAGCGTCATGATCATCCGGCGGTTTATACCGTCGAAGAATCTGAACGATTGGTACCCCCATTGCCGGGAGCGAAGACCAAAAATCTGTTTTTACGCGACAAAAAAGGGCAGCGTCATTTTCTAGTGGTGATTCCAGCGCAAAAACGGGTTAATATCAAAACACTACCGGAGGTGGTCGGATCGAGCCGGTTAAGTTTTGGTTCGGCCAAGCGTCTTAAAAAATATCTGGGGGTGGAACCCGGAGCGGTAACCCTTCTGGCCATTTTTAACGATCCTGACCATAAAGTGGAGGTGTTCATCGATAGGGATTTATGGGAATCAGAGGCATTTAATTTTCATCCATTGGTCA
>Ga0209536_100009138_pt1 | contig 14750 bp, 12 predicted proteins | sample DeeMarSeWOR28_12_FD_187461 | JGI IMG/M metagenome (GOLD analysis project Ga0209536, IMG submission 187461) | Marine sediment microbial communities from White Oak River estuary, North Carolina - WOR-2-8_12 (SPAdes) (version 2) | ecosystem: Environmental > Aquatic > Marine > Intertidal zone >...
CGAGGTCAAATAACCGCGACAGGGAGGGGGCGGCGCAAGACTCGTAGCGGACATTTGGAGCGCGGTGGCCCGGCCGACGTCACCGCCCGTGTTGCGCGACATGAAGCGAGAGTCTTGCGCCGCCCCCGACCGCGACGGCGCCCAATCACTCCTCTAGCCCTTCGAGATTCGCGACCTCGCGCCCTAACGCCTCGCCCAAGAACTCGCGCCGTTGCCGATGGGTTTGTGTCGGCGGAAACAGACTTCCCTGCCGAACCCCGTTGCCGTTGAACGCGCCCGCCAACTGATAGACCTGCTGCCGTAGACGCCGGATGCGCCGAGATAGAGCCGCCGCCGAGTCGGCCTGCTCGACCAATGCTGCCTGGGGCTCTCCATCGGTCGCCGCCGCCTCGCGCTCTTCGTTCAGCCTATTCGCCAGCGCCTGGCCGCGCTGATCCGCGTCCCACGCCCTTCTTTGCAGTTGCAACAGCTCGACCAGGAAAGCCTCTCGGTTGCGCCATTGCTCATCGGTCAAATCGATGAGCGGGTCGCCCCGGACTTGTAGCTGCTGCGTTGAACTGACTCCACCTGCATCGAGGGTCACGGTGTACGTACCCGGGGCAACGAAGGGCCCGCGCGGAGTGATGGGGCGCGGCAGAACCGGCAACGCTTCTACGCGACTGGTGTCGGGTTCGAACGGTGGCGACTCGTGTCGCAGGTCCCAATTGACGCGATGAATGACGCCTGCGGCGCGGGGAACATCCAAACGCCGAACCTCCCTGTCCTGCGCATCCGTGATGGTTACGGTCGCCTGGTCAGCCGAACGGCCCAGGTAGTAACTGATGATGGCGCCTTCCACCGGGTTCTCGCCGGCATAGGCGTTCTGGCCCCTGTAAGAGGTGTCCTTCCAATACTGGAATACCGTCGCGGCGCGAACCGGGAAGAGATGCGCCCTCGACATCTGCACGTCCGAGGACCAATGAACCAGGGGCCCCACATCATCGAGGATCCAGATGCTGCGACCGTGCGTGCCGACGATCAGGTCATCCTCTTGTGGGTGAATGACCAGGTCGTCGTACAGCGTCGTGGGCAGGTTCGACTCGAAGCGTGCCCAGCGACCTCCGCCATCCGTCGACACGAAAAGCGCCTGTTCGGTACCCAGGAACAGCAGGTTCGGGTTCCTCGGATGCTCGCGGATCACGTTCACCGAGCCGTCGGGCGGCAGTCCGCGAATGATCCGCGTCCAACTGCGTCCGAAGTCCGTGGTCTTGAACACGTACGGCGAGAAGTCGCCGTCGCGGTGCGCGTCGAAGGTGACGTAGGCGATGCCAGGGCCGGCGACGGAAGCGATGACCCGGCTGACATAGGTCCCGTCCGCAACGTTGCGCACGTTGCGTGCTACCTCCTGCCACGTTTCGCCTCCGTCTCGAGAGATTTGAACGTACCCATCATCCGTGCCCACCCAGAGGATATTCGGGTCCAGCGGCGACTCGGCGATGGTCGTGATCTCGCCGTAGGAGTCTGTGCCATCGTTCTTCGATAGCGCGATATCGGCACCCGAGACACCCATCATGTACAGTGAATCCCGATTGACCGCACGGGTCAGGTCTTTCGTGCGTTCCCAACTCACGCCGCGGTCACGGGAGATGAAAAGGCGATTGCCGCCGAAGTAGACGACGTTGGTGTAGTGCTGCGATACGAGACTCGGGGTCACCCAGTCGAACCGGTAGGAGGGCTCGTCTTCCGGTGGGTACGGCCTCACGTCGAGATGATCGCCGGTCTCGGGATCGAGTCGAACGAGGTTGCCGTTCTGAGAATTACCGTAAACGAAGCGATGGTCGCTGGGGTCGGGCTGGTGATACATCCCATCGCCGAACCCGATCTGCCGCCAATCGTCGTTGATGATACCTATGAAGTGGCGGGTGCGGCTGGGACCCATCCACGAGTGGTTGTCCTGCATCCCACCATAGATGTAGTAGGGCTCGCGCATGTCGACGCCGATCGCATAGAACTGACCGATGGGCAGGTTGTTGATGCGGATGAAGGTCTCGCCGCGGTCCCAGGTCTCGTGCAGACCGGCGTCGCCGGCCAAATAGAAATGCCGCGAGTCGTTGGGATCTATCCAGAGCGTGTGAAAATCGCTGTGCACGCCCACATCGTACGTGGGTCGCGTCGGCATGGTGCGAAAAGTCCGGCCGCCGTCCTCGCTCATATAGAAGGACGTGGCGACCGAGTAGACCCGATTTTCGTTAGTCGGGTCGATATAGATATGGCTGTAGTACATGGGACGCTGGTTCAGCGTGTTGACCTTCTCCCAGCTGTCGCCACCGTCTTCGCTCCGGTACGTCCCACCTTCCGACTCATGTTCGATCAGCGCGCCCAGCACCTGCCCGTTTGAAGCCGCAATGGCGAGGCCGATGCGTCCCAGGTCGCCTTCTGGGATCCCGTTCTCCAGCCTCCGCCAACTGGCTCCGCCGTCGGTGGTCTTGTAGATCCCGCTCCCCGGGCCACCGCCGTTGAAGCCCCACGTGCGTCGCAGTCGCTGATAGGCGGCGGCGTACAGGGTGTTGGGATCGGTGGGATCCATGACCAGGTCGACAACGCCGGTGTGCTCGTCCACGAGCAGGACATGCTCCCAGGTCGTGCCGCCGTCGGTGGTCTTGTAGACGCCGCGGTCGGTGCTGGGCGCCCAGAGGTTGCCGATTGCCGCGACGTAGGCGATGTCGGGGTCATTCGGGTGGACGCGGACTCGGCCGATGTGCCGGGTCTCCACCAGGCCGAGGTGGGTCCAGGTGTCACCGCCGTCTTCCGACCGATAGACGCCGTTGCCCCAGGAGGTGCTCTGGCGGTTGTTCTGCTCGCCGGTGCCGGCCCAGATGATGTTCGGGTTCGAAGCTGCTATGGCCAGGTCGCCGAAAGTGCTGACCGCCTCGTGATCGAAGATCGGTTTCCATGTCGTGCCTTTGTTGGTCGATTTCCAGATGCCGCCGGAGGCGGTGGCCAGATAGATCACCGAGGGGTCGTCCGGCAACGATTCCACGTCGTGGATGCGACCGCCGGTCACGGCCGGACCGATTGAGCGGAATTTCAGTTGGTCGATTACGTCTGACGTGATTTCGGTCGACTGGGCTTTGATACTAGTTGCCGAGATCAGAGCCAGGAGGAGCACGACCAGAACACTGGGCGAGTACTTCGGTATCATTGCTGGCTTCCTTCTATATAGTGCGCGGGCGCGGGGCGGGGACGCGGACGCGACGTCGACGTCGTTATCGACGGGAGGTGGTTGCCGTGGTGGTGCATCGCGGGCTTAGGAATATCGTGAGCGTTACGAGCTTCCGGTGTCAGTTGGTGAACAGGTCGAATATGTTGCCTAACGTGCTGCTGTCCGCTTTGTACAGTTCGGTATAGCGGCAGCGTTCGCAGGTGACTGCCGTGAACTTCTTGTGTTGGACATCGAAGATCTTGCTCCAGAAGCCGCCCGCCGTACTGACCGTGCTGACTTCGCAGCGGTTGCCGCTGCATTTCGGGCATTTGAAGTTGAATTGGGTGGGGCCGTGAACGTGCATGATGAGTCCCCCTATTAGCCGCGCAGACCTTCGGCCAGCTTTGCGATATGTTCTGGGGTCGTGCCGCAGCAACCGCCGATGACACGGGTGCCCATCTCTTTCCAGCGCTGCGATTCCTCAAGCAACGTCGTCGGCGGGTACTCGGCGGTGAAATGCCACTCGGGCGGATCGAAGCGACCGATGTGAGGATAGACGCCGCACGGACCTTTGCGTACCGCAAGCAGTTCACGCAGGCCGGCCGTAGCATCGTCCGGGGGGATGCAGTTCACCAGGATGACATCCGGCTCGAGGGGCGCCAAGGCGTTCTCGACATCGGCCATCGTTTCGCCGGTGAACAGCTCGCCCTGTTCGTTGCAGACGAAACCGACCCAGCAGGGCAGTCCCGCCCGAACCGCGGCTTCGAGTCCGACCCGCGCCTCGGTAACGCTGTTCACGGTCTCCAACAGGATGAGGTCGGCACCCGCCGCAGCCATGGTCGCCATGATCTCGCGATACTCCTCGCGCATCTGGTCTTCGGTCGGTGCCAAGTCGGGTCGGAAGCACCACTCGAGCGTAGTTACCGCGCCGGCGATGGCCACCGGGCGGTCCGCGCCCACGTTGTCTCGCGCCTGCTTGCACAGGTCCACGGACGCCGTGAGCATCTCCGCGGCACGCTCTTCCAGGCCCGGCACTCCGATGTAGTTCATGTGCGCTTCGTCACGGAAGTGCCCTAAGAAGCTGCGTTTCGCCAACTGGAACGAGTTCGTGGTGATGACGTCCGCTCCAGCCCGGATGTAGTCCTCGTGCAAGCCGCGAATAGCATCGGGGCGGTCGAGCACCTGGTGGTCCGACCAGGTCAGGTCGCGACGAAGAATCTCGGTGCCGATGCCGCCGTCGAGTATGATCGTTTCGCCGCTGATCATGCGGGCCCGAATATCGTCGTAGGGACTCACAGAATCTCCCTGAGCGCTCGAATGTAGTTGGGATCGGTTCCACAGCAGCCACCGATGATGCGGGCACCGGCACCGCGCCAACCCTGGGCCTTTTCCGCATACTTCTCGGGCGACCAGTCACCGCTGTCGGTGAAGCGCGGATGGAACTCGAACTTCCAAGACGGCGGGTCGAATCTTCCGACCTGGGCGAAGGCGCCCACCGGCAGGCTCGTGGCCATACGAAGTTGCTCCACGCCGTGTGCGGTGTCCTCGGGTGGTACACAATTTACCAGGACCGCTTCCACGCCGAGGGCATCGACGGCCCGCACGCCATCGGCCAACGGTTCACCGCTGAGGATGGCGCCCTCAGGCCCCATGATGAAACTCACCCAAACGGGTAGCCCGGAACTCACGGCGGCCTCGGCCGCCATGCGAGCCTCGCCGACGTTGTTCATCGATTCCAGCAACAGGAGATCGACGCCAGCTTGCGAGAACCAATCGGCTATCTCACCGTGCTGCTTGAGGGCGGTCGAGTCGTCGGGCGCCAGGTCCGGCCGGAAGCAGTGCTCCAGCGGCGCCATGACGCCAGCGATCGCAACGTCGGTACCCGATTCGTCGCGGGCCGCCACAGCCATCTCCACCGCTCTGAATGTCAGGTCGTGCGCTCGTGTCTCGAGCCCCGGTGCACCGATGTGACGTCGGTGGTCGGGATCACGAAACACATTCAGATAGATGCGGTCGTTCAGCTGGAACGTATTGGTGCGAATCACGTCCGCGCCTGCGGCTATGTACTCGGCGTGGAGCGCCTGGACCTGGTCGGGGTCAGTACGCAGACCATGTCCGCGCCAGCGAATGCCGCGGCGGACCAACTCGCTGCCGATGGCCCCGTCAAGCAGGACGGCGGTGTTATCGTCCAGCTGCCGTCGGATTCGATCGTAGGGAGTCACGGTCTCCACTCGTTGGCTTTTGTGCGGGAATAGGCGCAGATTATGGAACGAAGTATGGGAATCGGCTGTGGCCGCAGCAAGAGCGTGGTAAGAGCACGCGGAGGTCCGCATGACCCGTATAGCAACGAGAGGCTGCGCGGTGGTTCTGGCCACCGCGGCACTCATGACGGGCTGCGGCCCCAAAGAGACCGCCGAGCCCAAGGAGGGCCTGACGCTTCAAGATGCCCGAGGGGCCGAGTACACCAGCGAATGGTTCGAGTCTGGACGGGTTGGATTGAGTGATGGCGAGTACGTGGACGCCGACCGGCGCCTAAGGATCCGGCTGACCGACCATTACGCGTTCGGCGATCTGGATGGCGACGGATCGGATGACGTCGCGGTCGTCCTGGTAACGGACCCGGGCGGAAGTGGCACCTTCTTCGACCTGGCGGTTCTGAGCGAACGGGGTGGCGACCCAATCAACGTGGCCTCGACCGCGCTGGGAGATAGAGTGGACCTTCGCTCTTTGACCGTAGAGAACGGGCGGATTACCGCCGATATGGTCACTCACGGGCCGAACGACCCGATGTGCTGCCCCAGCCTGCGTCAGGTTGTCGCCTACCAACTGCGCGGAAATGCGCTGGTCGAAGTGAGTCGCGAGACGGTGGAGGGCGAGCCGCCTGAGGGGCGCGACCTTGCGGTCAGCGGCGAATTCAAGGCGCTGGGCAACGAACCTTTTTGGAATGTCGAGATCGGGGCAACCATCGCCTTCTCGCGACTGGGCGAAGACCCAATCCTCTTCCCCTACTCACCGCCTCAGCGGACCCGTGCTCGGTACGTCTACTCGGCGACGATCGTCGACCCGGCGGTGCACAGCATAGAAATCGTCATCGAGAGAGAAGCTTGCATAGACTCGATGTCCGGAGCACGATTCGACTACCGCGCGATCGTATCCTTCGACGGCCGCCAATACAGAGGCTGTGCAAAGGCGGGCTCGCAAGTACCGAGATGATCAAGCTCAAGAGACGCTATGTCGTCATAACCACCATCGCCGTCCTGCTGCTCGCGGCCGGTTCGTGGGCCATGAGCCGGCTCTACGCGTCGATCCAAGCCAACCTGCTGGCCATGCTCGGACTCACACTCGCCGGGATGGTGTTGATGGGGGTCATGTGGGGTCTGTTCGCCATCGCGCGAAGACAGACGGCGGAGAGCGAAGCGCGGCACCGGGCGATGCTGGAGGCGATGCCCGACCTAATGTTCCGTTTGAGCAGCACGGGCGAATATCTGGACGTGCACGCGCCGGAACCCGCACGGAAGCTCCTTGCGACCGGTACTCGGATCGGCGCGACCGTCAGGGAAACACTGCCGGGCCCGGAAGCCGAGCAATGGCAGATGGCCATCCAAAAGGCACTGGGCTCGGGGACGGCGCAATCGCTGGAATACGCTCTGCCGCTGGAGGCGGGCGAGCGGAGTTTCGAAGCCCGAGTCGTCCCTTTCGGCTCGGACCAAGTCGTGTCGGTGGTCAGGGACATCACCGAACGCATCGAAACCGAGCAAGCCGTTAGGGAAAGCGAGCGGAAGTTCCGCGCAATCTTCGACCAAGCCGTAGAACTGATCGGCGCGGCCAAGCCGGACGGTACACTGTTCGAGATCAATCGCGCGGCATTGGAGATGCTCAACGTCGATGCATCCGACATTGTGGGTAAGAAGATATGGGAGATTCCCTGGCTACCCGACGCGCCCGAGAGCCAGGCCATGCTGATGGAGAGATTCCGAACGGCGTTGGAGCAGGCGCTGTCAGGCGAACGCGTTCAACAGACGCACGTGATCGAGGCTCCCGACGGTGAGACACGCGTACTCGATTTCGCGGGCGGACCGGTGCGGGATGAGGCCGGGAACATCGACTTTCTGGTCGCGCGTAGCCACGATATCACCGACCGAGTCCGGGCGGAGACTGAACTACGGGCCAGTCGTCAGCAGCTGCAGAGATTGTCGCGTCGACTGATCGAGTTGCAGGAGCGGGAACGCAGTCACATCGCGCGCGAGCTTCACGACCACGTAGGCCAGGCACTCACCGCCGCCAAGCTCAACCTCGCCATGATCGAGCAAAGCACTGATGAGCCAACGATAAAGAAACGAGCACGGGACGGCGTCTCCATCGTCGACGGTCTGTTGGACGAGGTGCGGACGCTGGCTTTCGAATTGAGGCCTCCGATACTGGATGACTTGGGCCTGGTAGCGGCGCTGCGTTGGTACACGGGCCGACAGGCCGAACGCGCAGGGATTAAGGCGAACTTCCGAGCATCGGCATCGGGTTGGTTACTGGACGACCAGGCTTCCTCAGCCTGCTTCCGAATAGCCCAGGAGGCCATCACCAACGCTTTGAAACACGCCAACGCCAGCCAGATGGTCGTCGAGCTGATCGCAGAGAACGACTGGTGCATTCTGACGGTCATGGACGACGGATCCGGATTCGATGCGGCCGGGGCCACGCGAGCGGAGCCGGACCCTTCAAGCATGGGGATCGTTGGGATGCGGGAGCGTGTCTCACTGGTGGGCGGCAAGCTGACCATCGATTCGGAGCCCGGCATCGGCACGACCGTGAGCGCCAGATTCCCCCTGGGGGGGCAAGAACCCAGAGTGAATACCGAAGAGCAACGATGAGTCCAATACGCGTACTTCTTGCTGATGACCACACGCTGGTCCGCGCCGGCATCCGGGCGCTCCTCGAGCAACTCGACGATGTCGAGGTGGTCGCGGAGGCAGCCGACGGACGCGAAGCGCTCGACGCGGTCGCTCAGCACCGACCTCACGTGGCGCTTTTGGACATCGCGATGCCGGAGATGAACGGCATCGAGGTCGCGCGACGTATTCAGCAGAAGCACCCGGACGTTCGAGTCCTGCTGCTGTCGGTCCACAGCAACGAGGAGTACGTGTCCGAGGCCCTCGCCTCAGGAGCCGCAGGCTACGTTCTCAAGGACGCCGGCGTGACCGAGCTAGACCTGGCCGTGCGGGCCGTCGCCCGCGGCGAATCGTATCTGAGCCCCAGTATCGCAAAACAGGTGGTGTCCGGTCACGTGCAGCCGGGCGGAGATGTCTCCAGCAGCCTGGCGCGCCTCACCGATCGGCAGCGCGAGATCCTGCAGCTGATCGCGGAAGGCAACTCGACCAAGCAGATCGCCAAGAAGCTGGGGGTGAGCGTGAAGACAGTGGAAACTCACCGTGCTCAGCTGATGAGCCGCCTGGACATCCACGATATCGCCGGTTTGGTGCGCTACGCGATGCGTGTCGGTCTCATCTCCCCGTGAATCGACCCGTCATCGCTGAAACTCCCTGTTCTACAAGCATTCTTGCTTAGGGTATTTCCCTCCCATTAACTAAGGAAATCCCCGATAGGACCATCGCCCATTGCCCGCTAGCCTTATTGCACCCGTCTGACAGTCGATGTTCCCGCCGCCCAACGGTCTCGGCAGATGCCGGGCTGGTGTGGTGCTGTGCCACCTGAGACGTGGGCAGCGATGAGAGCGGGACTATTCAGCAAGAACGGCGCGAGAGCGCAGTCAGTCGATAAGATGCCGGTCAGAGTACTTCTCGTAGATGACAATATCATCTATCTCCGCACCGTGAGCGCGTTGCTCTCGAACAAGCCGGAGATAGAGATCGTCGGATGCGCGGTATCGGGCGAAGAAGCCTTGGAGATGGTAGACGTGGCCCAACCCGATCTAATTCTGCTCGATCTGAAAATGCCGGGTATGGACGGACTCGAGGTCACGCGCCGAGTCAAGGCGGAGCACGATGCGATCCGGATCGCCATCGTCACGGCGAGCTGTGACGGCGAGTATCGGGCGGCTGCCGCGGAAGCCGGGGCCGACGATTACATATGTAAGGACAGGCTCACTTCTGAACTGCGAAGGTTACTGGAAGAGCTTTCGTCCTAGGAAAACAGAAGCGTGGTGCACAGGTCGTTGAAGGGGAGTCAGGGGGCAGTTCGCCTGTGTATCACGCTTCTTGCTGTGCCCACACTGAGTCTTGGGAGTAGGCAAGTAAACGAGTAGTTGAGCTGGGGAGACTGCGAGTTTCGAGTGCGTGGGGTGGCCGAGCCACCGGGAGAACCTACGAACCCCACTCCAAACTCGCAGTCTCGATTACTCTATACCCGTTTACTCACCTGCTCCCAATCACTTTCCCGACCGACCCTCACCGCATTAGTATGTAGTCTGCCCCGACCCACACGCAGCACCCCAAGAAACGGGGTTCAGTTCCAAAGCCGTAGACCCAGTCGGGAGTCGACCGATGCTGAAAGGCACGCCGTTCCACTCCAGGACACAGCCCTTGTGCCAGGCCCAGAACTGGCGCCGCTGGGCCGGCTACATCGTGGCGAGCTCGTACGAGTTGACCCACGAGCGGGAGTACTACGCCATCCGCAGCGCCGCCGCCTTGATCGACGTGTCACCGCTGTACAAATACTCGATCACCGGATCGGACGCCGTGCGTTTCGCGAACCGGGTGGTCACCCGGGACGCCGAGAAGTGCGCGATTCACCAGGTGATGTACGGGCCCTGGTGCGACGAAGGCGGCAAGGTCATCGACGATGGGACGCTGCAGCGCCTGGGTGAGCAGAGCTTCCGGCTGACGTCGGGCGAACCGAATCTGCGCTGGTTGCTGAGTAACGCGGCAGGGCTACGCGTCAGCATCATCGACGAATCGGACTCGGTCGCGGCGCTGGCGCTCCAGGGCCCGACCTCGCGAGACATCCTCGCCGCCATCTCGGATGCGGAGTTGGATGAGCTCAAGTACTTCCGCCTCACGTTCGCACGCATACGCGACATCCCCGTCACCATCTCCCGCACCGGATACACGGGTGACCTGGGGTACGAAATCTGGGTCGAAGCCGAGCACGCCCTGGAGTTGTGGGATGCGTTGATGGAGACCGGCCCGGACTACGGGATCACACCCGCCGGCATACTCGCCCTCGACATCGCCCGCATCGAAGCCGGGCTTTTACTCATCGATGTGGATTACATCCCGGCGAACCGGGCGATCATCGACGCACGAAAATCTTCGCCGTTCGAACTCGGGATGGGTTGGGCGGTGCGACTCGAGAAGGACTACTTCGTGGGGCGCGAGCCGTTGCTGGAGGAGTGGAAGCGAGGGCCGAGCTGGGACTTCAAGGGCCTGGTGCTCGATTGGGACTCGCTGGAACAGGTCTACGCCGAGTTCGGGCTGCCACCCCAACTACCGAGCGTCGCTTGGCGGACCAGCGTGCCCGTCTACGCTGACGGTCGACAGATCGGTTACGCGACCAGCGGTTGTTGGTCGCCGACTTTGAAGAGGTATATCGCCCTCGCCCACCTGCGCGCGCCGTACGCAAAGCGGGGCGGCCGAGTCGAGATGGAGATTACCGCCGAGCACCAACGGAAGCGAGCGGCCGCTCAAATCGCCGAGCCCCCCTTCTTCGATCCGGAAAGGAAGCGGGCCTAGATGAACAACGCAGGCGCCTACGACGCGATCGTTATCGGCGGCGGACACAACGGTCTAGTCAACGCGGCCTATCTGGCGCGTGCGGGCAAACGCGTGCTCGTCTTGGAGCGGCGCGATCGGGTGGGTGGCTCGGCCGTGACCGAGGAAGTGTATCCCGGTTTCAAGTTCACTATGCTGTCGTATGTGGTCAGCCTGCTCCGCCCCGAGATCGTGCGCGAACTGGAACTGGCCAGCCACGGGCTCGAGATTTTGCCGCTCGAGAGCACGATGACGCCGCTGCCCAACGACGACTACCTGGTCCGCTGGGCGGACCACGACCTGACGCGGCGCGAGCTGTATCGGCACTCTCCGCAGGATGCCGAGGCGTACGACGACTTCGGCAAGTTGATGTACCAGTTGGCCTACGCGATGAAGCCCATGCTGGGCACCATCCCTTCCGACCCTACGTCGCTGAACCCCAAAGACCTGCTCGGCCTGCTCAAGCTCTCGAAACACTTCCGCGGTCTAGGCAAGGACCAGTTCTACGCGCTCTGCAAGCTGATGACGATGAGCGCGGCCGACTACCTCGATGAGTGGTTCGAGACCGAACCGTTGAAGGCGACGATGTCGGCCAGCGGGATCATTGGGACATTCCTTGGAGTTCGTTCGCCCGGCACCGCCTACGTTCTGCTGCACCACTACATGGGCGAGATCGATGGCGTGTTCCGGGCCTGGGGGTTCGCGAAAGGCGGGACCGGTGCGGTGAGCGAGGCAATCGCCGCCGCGGCCCGGCGGCTGGGCGCCGAGATCCGCACCGAGGCCACGGTAGAGCGCGTCATCGTCGCGGACGGAACGGCGGTCGGCGTGGCCCTCGACACCGGCGAGGAGATTCGTGCAAAGGTCGTGGTCTCTGGGCTCGACCCCAAGCGCACGTTTCTCGAACTGGTCGAGCCTGAATCTCTTCCGGCGGATCTGCTCGATTCGATTCGACGGTTCAGAATCCGGGGATCGTCGGGCAAGGTGAACCTGGCATTGGGCGAACTGCCGAACTTCACCTGCCTGCCGGGCGCGGGCCCCCACATGCGCGGAGCGATATCCATCAGCCCCAGTTTGGACTACATGGAACGAGCCTACGACGATGCCAAGTACGGCGATTTCTCACGTCACCCGTACATGGACATCATCTTCCCGTCAATGATCGATCCCGGCATGGCGCCACCGGGCAAGCATGTGATGTCGGCCTTCGTCCAGTACGCTCCGTTCGAATTGAACGGGGGATGGAACGAAGAGAAACGCGAGGCCTTTGGCGACGCCGTCGTCGACACGCTCTCGCAGTACGCTCCGAACCTCAAAGACGCGATCATCCACCGCACCGTTCTGACTCCGTGGGAGATGCAGGAAGAGTACGGTCTCACCCAGGGCAACATATTCCACGGCGAGCTGTCGCTCTTCCAGCTGTTCTTCATGCGACCGGCCAACCCCTGGGCGGATTATCGAACACCGCTGAAGCGCTACTACCAGTGTGGATCGGGCACGCATCCCGGCGGTGGCATCACCGGCGCCTCGGGCCGATTGGCGGCTCGGAACATTCTGAAGGACTGGTAGCGATGAGCGGCGCATACGACACGGTGGTCATCGGCGGCGGCCACAACGGCCTGGTCGCCGCGATCTATCTCGCCAAAGCCGGCCAGCGCGTGCTGGTCCTGGAGCGTCGCGATCTACTCGGCGGATCAGCGGTCACCGAGGAGATCCACGCCGACTTTCGCTGCGATACCGGAGCCCATCGCATCAATCGGATCCACCCCACGGTCCTCAAGGACCTCCGGGCGCTGCCCGCGGGCTCGGTGAGAATCTCCCGGGCCGATCCGTCGGTCTTCACGCCCCATCCGGAAGGCGGACACCTGCAGCTGTGGCGCGACCCGCATGAGTCCATAGAGGCGATCCATCAGTGGTCCAGCGCCGACGCGGAGAAGTATCCAGCGTTCATCAAGCTCGTCTCCGACTGCACGAGCCTTCTGGAGTCGCTGTACGATCGCCGGCCACCCGACGTTCTCTCACCCAAGCGACGTGAGATGTGGGAAACGCTGAAGCCGGTTCGCGGTCTTCGCCGGCTGGGAAAGAAGGACATGATCGAGGTCCTGCGCGTCTTGCCCATGACCGTGCGGGAACTGCTCGACGAGTGGTTCGAGTCGGACATACTAAAGGGGACGCTCGGCGCCGCGGGGATCACTGGAATCTGCCAAGGGCCCATGGGCGCGGGCACCGCCCTCATGTTCATGCACCAGCACGTGGGGATGCAGGACGGCGCACTGAGACCGGCGGAGTTCATCCAGGGCGGAATGGGCAAACTCATCGCAGGGCTGGAAACACTGGCGCGACAGGCGAATGTCGAGATCAGAACGGGCGCATCCGTGGCGGGAATCAGGGTCGAGGATGGCAAGGCGACCGGTGTGGTCCTGGAAAACGGCGACGAGGTCCAAGCCGCACGTGTGGTCTCCAATGCGGACCCCCGCAGCACGTTCTTCGACCTGCTGGGCCCGTCTCAGCTCGAGCCCGAGTTCGTCCGAGCCGTCGAGAACATCCGCTTCAAGGGCGTATCCGCGAAAGTGATCCTGGGTCTCGATCAACTGCCTGATTTCACTTGCCTTCCGGGTGACGGCCCTCACCTCCGCGGCGTCATCTCCATCAGCCCAAGCCTGCCGTATCTGGAACGCGCTTACGACGACGCGAAATACGGGGGAATCTCTCGCGAACCTTACCTGGAGGTCGTCATCCCGTCGCTCGCCGATCAAAGCATGGCACCGTTCGGCAAGCACGTGTTGTCGATACTCGTCCAGTACGTGCCATACCACCTACACGAGGGAACCTGGGACGACGCCATGCGCGATACCCTGGCCGACCGCGTGGTGGGGACGCTGAGTCGCTACGCGCCGAACGTCGAGTCGGCGGTCATCCACCGGCACGTGCTCTCGCCGTTGGACCTGGAGGAGGTGTTCAGTCTGACCGAGGGCAACATCTACCACGGCGAGATGACGTTGGACCAACTGCTGTTCATGAGACCGGTGCCCGGGTGGGCGCGTTACGGTACTCCTGTGGATGGGCTGTATTTGTGTGGAGCCGGGACCCACCCCGGCGGCGGCGTCACAGGTACACCCGGATTCAACGCCGCCCGGGAGATTCTGCGGGAGGCAAAGGGCAAGTAGCCCGCCGAGTCGAAGCGGCTAGCGCTTCGGGACCCTCGAGACCTCTTCCCCGGTCACGTCGTAGAACGTCAGGCTTCCATCTCCCTTGAGGTAGAGGACCGCCGCCCCATCGCCTCCCGGTCCGTGCAGAGCGAAACCGCTCGCGCGGTGTTCGCGCCGTCATGTGCGGCCAAGCGCTCTTTGACGTGTGTATCCGTCTGCCACGTCATGAGGCCTTCGAGTCAGTGGTCCACGACGTTTGATCTTGATCCGTGGCGCACTTGGGCCAATCAGATATCGAGGGCGGCCGCGGCTCGACCGTATTCTTCGGCCCTGACGTAAAGGACGTAGCCGTAGTTGCCCTTGCCGTCCGCCACACCACTCGAAGCGAAGACGTTCACCTTCGCTTCGTACAGCTTCTCGTGGATGCCGGCCAACGCGCCCAGCTCGTCGTCTCCCTGAACCAGCAAGGCGGGGTGCGGTCCATCAAGGGCGAGTCCCACCTTCTTGGCCTCATCCTCCAACTTCGCCGCGTCCTCGGGGAAGATCGTCAACTGCGTGTGCTCGGGACCGATGGGCACAGCCGTGAAGGACAGCAGATTGATGCCCAGGTCAGCCAGAACGGTCAGCAGCTTGTAGCCTTCGCCCGGCTCGTCCTTGACGGTGGTGTAGAAATAGTCGATACGGCGGATCTTGAAGGCCATAGTAGGGCTCCTTCCGGATGGT
>Ga0209536_100009139_pt1 | contig 14746 bp, 18 predicted proteins | sample DeeMarSeWOR28_12_FD_187461 | JGI IMG/M metagenome (GOLD analysis project Ga0209536, IMG submission 187461) | Marine sediment microbial communities from White Oak River estuary, North Carolina - WOR-2-8_12 (SPAdes) (version 2) | ecosystem: Environmental > Aquatic > Marine > Intertidal zone >...
GTCGCCGGCCAGCTGTCGTTCCTGGACCGCTGGCTCACGTTGTGGATCTTCCTCGCGATGGCGCTCGGCGTGTTCGTCGGCTACGCGTGGCCCGCCGGCGTGGAGGCGCTGAACGAGGCGTCGCAGGTCGGCACGACGTCGATCCCGATCGCCATCGGCCTGATCCTGATGATGTATCCTCCCCTCGCGAAGGTCCGCTACGAAGAACTGGGCGACGTGTTCCGCAACCGGAAGATCCTGGGGCTGTCGCTGGTACAGAACTGGGTGATCGGTCCGATCCTGATGTTCGTCCTGGCCGTGATCTTCCTGCGCGACGCGCCGGAACTCATGGTGGGAGTGATCCTGATCGGTCTCGCCCGCTGCATCGCGATGGTGATCGTGTGGAACGACCTCGCCGACGGCGATGCCGAATACGCGGCCGGACTGGTCGCGTTCAACTCGATCTTCCAGGTCCTGTTCTACAGCCTGTACGCGTGGGTGTTCGTCACCGTTCTGCCCGGGTGGCTGGGGCTCGAGGGAGCCAGCGTCGACGTGTCGATGGGCGAGATCGCGCAGAGCGTGTTCATCTACCTGGGCATTCCCTTCCTCGCCGGTATGCTCACGAGGTTCTTCCTGCGCCGGGCGCGTGGCGCCGGGTGGTACGACGAGGTGTTCATTCCGAGGATCAGCCCGATCACGCTGATCGCCCTGCTGTTCACGATCGTCGTGATGTTCTCGGTGCAGGGCGGGTCGATCGTCAGTCAGCCCCTGTCGGTGGTCCGGGTGGCCGTGCCGCTGCTCATCTACTTCGTCCTGATGTTCACGATCACGTTCTTCATGAGCCGGCGCGCCGGGGCGGACTATGCGCAGACCACGACGCTGTCGTTCACTGCGGCCTCCAACAACTTCGAGCTCGCCATCGCCGTGGCGATCGCCACCTTCGGAATGGCGCACGGCGCGGCGTTCGCGGCCGTGATCGGGCCGCTGGTGGAAGTCCCCGTTCTGATCGCCCTCGTCAGCGTCGCCCTGCGCTGGCGGGAGAAGTACTTCCCGGCCGAGCAGGCCCGACTCGCGGAAATCGCCAGCTGTGCCGTTCCCGGCGGGGTTCGCGCACGGGAGACGGAATGATGGAACCGAAGATCGAGGTCCTGGTGACCGCCGACTGTCCGCATGCCGGACCCGCCGAGGAACTCGTGCGGGAAGTCGCCGCTCGCCTTGCACCGGCCGCGCGGATCGAGCGGACCTTCGTGTCCGACCTGGCGGATGCGAAGCGGCTCGGCTTCCCGGGTTCTCCGACGATCCGCATCGCGGGAGAGGACCTGGAAGGAGCGACCGCGCGTCCGGCGGCCCTGGCCTGCCGGCGCTACGAGGGCGGAGAGGGGGTTCCGCCGCGCTGGCTGGTCGAGTCCCGCCTGCTGCGGGCCCTCGCTCCCCGGCACCTGCTGTTCCTGTGTGTCGCCAACTCCGCCCGCAGCCAGATGGCGGAGGGAATCGCCCGCCGCCTGGCCCCGTACGGCGTGCGAGTGTCCTCGGCCGGCTCGGAACCGTCGCGGGTGAATCCGTTCGCCATCCGCGCGCTGGCCGAGATCGGGATCGACGCATCCGAGCATCGGTCGGAGGGAACCGAGGACATCGCGGCTCGTGTAGAACGGAACGAAGCAGCGCCCGTGGATGCGGTAATCACGCTGTGCGCGGAGGAGGTATGCCCGGTATGGCTGCATGCCGCCGCCCGTGCACACTGGCCGCATCCGGATCCGGCCGGGGCTGCGGGATCGGAGGAGGAGATCCTCGACTCCTTCCGGTCGGTACGGGACTCGCTGGTACGAAAGCTGGAGACGCTGTTCGACACGGAATACCCGGAGGACTCGATCAGATGACGCGCATCGACCTGAACATCGACGGCATGAGCTGCGAACACTGCACCGCGAGAGTGAAGAAGGCGCTCGAAGCGACCGACGGCGTGACTGCGGTGACGGTCTCCCTCGATCCCGGTGGAGCGGTGATCGAAGGAGAGTCCCTCGATCCGGAGGTGCTCATCGCGGCAGTGGAGCAGACCGGCTATGAGGCGAAGCAGTCCAGCTGAGCCCTACCCTGCCTCCGTGCCGTCGAACTGGCTCGCGAGCACGGAATCGAGCTGTCGGCGAAGCTCTCCCATCTGGTCCGCGGCCAGCCGCTGCCCCAGGTAACTCAATCCGTGGATGCCTGCGATGACCGCCAGGCCCGCGGGAATCGCCCAGTACCCCCACGGCGTCTCGTCGGATACCTGTTGCACGTAGCCCAGCGTGGCCCCGAACAGGATCAGGAACGCGACGAGAAAGTAGACGAACATGAAGCCCGTCCACACGTCGGCGCGGGGCGCGAATCGGCCGCGCAGCGACGATCCCCCCGGTGCGTCCTCGACCTGAATGGTGAGTCGTGGCGACCAGACCTTCCTGTCCGACCCATCGACGTGAAACTCGGCGTGCCGGCCTGCACTCATCGTCGTGTGGCACAGCTCCGGCGAGTCCAGGCCCCGCCGGATCCTGCGGATCGCCTCGTCGGCCGGCACGGGGAGCTCGAGGTCGAACTTCGGACGCAGGCGAGCGGCATCGATGCCGACCTCAGGGAGATCGTTCACGACTGCCCTGCCGCGCGTCCGGCAGTCGAGCGACACTCCGGAATGTACTTGCGGGCCCACGCGGCCAGCACTTCGCCCACGTAGCTCGCGTCCGACGGGTCGGTGAGCAGGTGGTCGGCCGCATCCAGCGAGATGAAGCTCTTCGGATGCCGGGCGGTCTGATAGATCCGCGCCGCATTGTCGATCCCCACGATCATGTCGATCGGGCTGTGAAAGATGATCAGGGCCCGGTCCAGCGAGCGGATCCGCTCCGCCTGGCGGGTTTCCTCGAGGTCCTCCAGGAACTTGCGACCGATCCGGAAGGACCGTCCGGCCAGTATCACCTCGGCCTCGCCCTCTTCCCGGATCTCGTCCAGCGAACCGGTCAGCAGGTGCGTGACGTGCGCCGGGTCCGCGGGCGCTCCGATGGTGGCCACCGCGGCAGCGGACGGCACCTCGGCGGCGGCCTGCAGCACCGCAGCGCCGCCCAGCGAGTGCCCCACGAGAATCTTCGGCGCGGCGTACCGGGCCTCCAGGAAGCCCGCGGCAGCCACCAGGTCGTCCACGTTCGAAGCGAAGCTGGTGTCTGCGAAGTCTCCTTCGCTCTCTCCCAGCCCGGTGAAGTCGAAGCGCATCACGGCCAGTCCGGCCCCGTTCAGCGCCCGGGACAGGTTCACGACCGCCTTCAGGTCCTTGGAGCAGGTGAAGCAATGCGCGAACAGCGCCCAGGCAGCCGGCTCCGCATCCGGAAAGTCGAGGCGGGCGGTCAGGAGATCGCCCGAGGAGCCGGCAAACCGAACCTTCTCGGACCGCATCAGGGAAGCAACCAGGCGAGGTACGCGACGTAGGCTGCGATCAGTCCAGCACCCTCCCAGCGGCTGATCCGCATACCGGTCTTCATCATCGGGATGAGCAGCGCAGCAAAAAGGATCATGACCCCGAAGCTCGCCATCGACACGCCTCCCCGCGTGAGCGGACTGACGGTCGAGGTGATCCCGAGGATGGCGAGCAGATTGAACATGTTCGAGCCGACCACGTTTCCCAGCGCGATCTCGCCCTGGCCGCGCCATGCGGCCACGATGGAGGTCGCGGCTTCGGGCAGGCTCGTCCCGACCGCCACCACGGTCAGGCCCACGATGGCCGGACTCACTCCGAGTCGGATCGCCAGGTCTTCGGCTCCGTTCACGAACGCGAAGCTGCCCATGATCAGCATCGTGAGCCCGAAGGCGGCGAGCCCGATCACGATGCCCACCGGCCGGCGGCGAGCCTGCTCTCCGAAACCGGATGTCTCGAATTCCACGTCCAGTTTCGCCTTGCGCAGCGACAGGACCACGTATCCGATGAGCAGCAGGACCAGCAGCACGCCGCTCACGCGGGAGAGCATTCCGTCCCCGAACAGCAGGGTCACCAGCAGCGACGCGGCGACGACCAGCGGAAGGTCGAGGCGGAGCAGCTGCGCCTCGATGCGGATCGGCTTGACCAGCGCGGCGAGTCCGAGAATCAGGCCCACGTTGGCGATGTTCGAACCGACGACGTTTCCGGTGGCGACGTCTCCCAGACCTCGGAACGCCGAGATCAGGCTGACCCCCAGTTCGGGGGCACTGGTTCCGAAAGCCACGACGGTGAGCCCGACGACGAGGGGGGTGAGCCCCAGGCGGAGCGCGAGCGCGGACGAGCAGCGCACGAACGTCTCGGCTCCGAACCAGAGGAGCACGCTGCCCGCGAGCAGATAATAGGCCGTGATCATGCCGTCGGGCACGCGGCCTCCTCCCGGTTGAACCAGCGGAACCAGAGCGTGGTGATCGCCGTCCACAGGATCACGCCGCCCCCCACCTTCATCAGCAGCCCCGCGATCTGCTGGTCTTCTCCCGCCGTGATCCGACCCACCGGCGGCGCGAGTTCGTAGATTCCGTAGTAGGGGGTCTCCCCGAACGTCAGGAAGGCATACGGCATGGTGTTCAGCACCGTCGCCAGGAACAGATATCCCATCTTCAGCGGCTCACCGAACCAGGTTCGCTCCGGAACCGGCGAGATCACCGGCCACCAGAACAGAAGCCCGCCGAGCAGCCACAGCACGTCGATCGTGAACGAGCCCCGCTGCGTGGCCATCAGCCCATCCACCACCGCCGGCAGGTGCGTCCACACGAGCACGACCTGAAACAGGGCGAGCGCCACCAGGGGATGCGTCAGCAGCCGGAACACGGCCGTGGTGCCCGCGGATTCCAGCCGCTTCCAGGACTCGTCCGGCACGCCCAGCAGCAGCAGGGCCGGGACGAGCAGCGCGATGAGCAGGAACTGCAGCATGTGGACCGAGGACAGATAGCCTCCCCCCAGGGCGCCGATCGGCCAGTCCAGGGCGAGCCAGAGCACGGCGAGCCCCACGATCGCCCAGCCGCGGCGGGGCCGGCGCGATCCGCCGGCCGCATCCGGATCGCTTCCCGAATTCCCGGAATCGACACCGCGCGTCAGCCAGAAGTACAGCCCGGCGGCGCAGAGCACGAACAGCCACACGCCCGGATACGGGCGCCAGTTCCAGTCCCAGGGAACGGCCTGCGCCGAGCACCACCACTGCAGGTTCACGAATGGGAGCCGGCCGCTGCGAGTAGCGGTATGTCGTGCTTCCAGTCGGCCTGCCGGGTGCCGAACGGATAGACGACGCGAATCGATCCGTCGGGGGAAAAGGCCAGCACCTGCGAGGCGTGCCCCACCACGTAGAAGCCGTCCTCATCGGGCGGTTCGTAAATCGACGGAGGCAGACCCATGGCAAGCTGGATGCTGTCCACCGTCGCCTTGTCCCCCGTCAGACCCACGAAGTCCGGGTCGAAATTCGCCAGCCAGGCGCGAATCCGCTCCGGGCTGTCCCGTCCGGGATCCGTGGTCACGAACACGACCTTCATCGATCGCTGGAGCTCTGCCGGCAGATCCCGCCGGACGGCGGCCAGACTCGCCATGTGCACGGGGCAGACGTCCGGACACGACGTGTAGCCGAAGAACAGGAAGGTGACGAACCCGTCGGTTTCCGCCCGGAAGTCGTACGGCGACCCGTCGGCGTCCAGCAGCGTGAACGACGGCTTGGGTGGCGGGTTCTCCAGCACGATCCCGCGCCAGCCGGTCTCCTTCTCCCGCCTGTCGGCTTCGTGTCGCTCCGCGGGGTCCACGCTGCAGGCGACCGCGGCGATTGCGGCGGCCGCGAGGGCAATCCGGGTCATACACCTCCTCATTGTCGGGTCCCGGTTCCGCGGGACCGGCTTCGATCGCTCCGCGAGACCGGAGGGGCGAGCCAATGTACGCCCTGCCGGAACCGGAACAAGCGGCGGGCAGGCTCGCGGGGAGTCCGTTCACGCTACATCTTCATCGGCCGATCGGAACACAACAGTCCCGCAACCCAACGGGGGATGCCAATGGATCAACGGACGCCGCTGCACGACCTCACCTGGACCGCACTGCGCGTGGTCACCGGGCTGCTGGTCTTCTCACGAGGATCCGCCAAGCTGTTCGGCTGGTTCGGGGGATTCGGCGAGGCGGGGACCGCGGAGCTGATGACGCGATTCGGCGTGGCGGGCGTGCTCGAGACCGTCGGTGGCCTGCTTCTGATCGTCGGGCTGTTCACGCGCCAGTCGGCATTCGTGCTCTCGGGGATGTTCGCGGTCGCCTACTTCTGGCAGCACGCCTGGGGGAATAGCCTCTGGTGGTGGAACAACGGCGGCTTTTCGGCGATGCTGCTGTGCTTCCTGTTCCTGTTCTTCGCCGTGTGGGGAGCCGGTCCCTACAGCCTCGACGCGAGGCGTGCCGGGACCGACTTCAAGGCCTGATCCAGCTACCGCGCGGGAAGGCCCTCCCGGGCGGTCTCCGCCCAGGTGATCAGGCGTTCGCGATCCGCGTTCGACAGAACCGCTGATCGGTGTGCCAGAAGATAGTCTTTCAGCGGCATCCCCTCCTCGCGGACTTCGTCGGCGATGTCTTCGTAGATCTCTTCCAGGTCCTCGGTGCCGTAGCCGGTCCACTCGGTGAAATTGACGTGTTCACGACCCTCCGTTACGTGCTGTGAAAGGCGCCAGCTCACAGGCGCCAGGTATCCGTACCAGGGCCACCTGGTCTCGTTCGAATGGCAATCCCAGCAGGAACGTCGGAGGGTCAGCATCACTTCCTCCGGCGCATCCACGACTCCGGTGACCGGCGGACTTGTGCGATCGACCGGAATGAACTGCGCCAGCAGAAGAAGCACTCCGATGCCGATCAGCACGTACCTCAACCCTGCGTTCATGTATTGTGCTCTCGCGTTTCGTTGTCTTCGGAGGTCGCGGACACCTCCGGCCGGGAAAGCTGCCGCTTCAGTCGCGCGAGGATCGCGCCCATCCCCCGGAGACGGAGCACCGACACCACCTCCGAAAGACCCATGTTCCGGTAGAAGTCCGAGGGGACCGCGAGGATCGCATCCGCGGTTTCTCCTTCCAGACCGGCGTGGAGAATTCCCGCGAAGCCGCGGACCGTGGGCGCCTCGGGGGGGCAGTCGAACCAGATGCGCACCCTGCCCTCCGCATCCGTCTGCGAAGCCAGGAAGAAAGGCGTCTGGCACTCGTGCACCTGCTCCAGCCGTTCACGGTGGTCGGCGAATTCCTCGGGCAGCGGCGGAACCCGGTTCGCATACTCCAGAAGCGCCTGGACCCGCAGCTCGCGCGGGGCGGAGGCAAACTGGTCTACGATCTCCTGAAGACGCGAGGGTATCGGCACTGCGTGACTCGCTCGGATCGGGGAACCGGGTATCTGACTCCGACCCGGAACTCGATCCGGGCCGAACGATATGATGCCGGACGGTGTATCGTCCGGCAATCGGCGGGACAGTCAACGGGAACCTGGGGCGGAGCGATGCACGCTGTGGATGACAATCGAGGTGCGGACACGGGCTACGCGAATCCGGAGATGCTGGTGTCCACCGACTGGGTGGCCGCGCACCTGGACGATCCGGGACTGGTCCTGGTGGAATCCGACGAGGACGTGCTCCTGTACGACACCGGACACCTGCCGGGCGCCCTGAAGATCGACTGGCACATGGACCTCAACGACCCCCTGGTCCGCGACTATCTGGACGCGGAGGGGTTTGCCGAACTGATGTCCCGCAAGGGCATCTCACGCGATCACACGGTGATCTTCTACGGCGACAATTCCAACTGGTGGGCCGCCTACGCGCTCTGGGTGTTTTCCCTGTTCGGACATCCCGACGTGCGCCTGATGAACGGTGGACGTCGCAAGTGGGTGCTCGAGCAGAAGCCGCTGGTAACCGAGGTGCCGGATCGGGAACGGACGGAGTACCCGGTCCCCGAGCGCCGCGACGCTCCGATCCGCGCTTTCCGGGACGATGTGCTGAGCCACCTGCGCAAGGGCGGCGCTCTGGTGGACGTCCGGTCGCCGCAGGAATTCTCGGGCGAGATGCTGCACATGCCCGACTATCCGCAGGAAGGAGCCATGCGGGGCGGTCACATTCCGGGCGCACGCAACGTGCCGTGGAAGCGTGCGGCGAACGACGACGGTTCTTTCCGCTCGGCCGCGGAGCTGGAGAAGATCTACGCCGACGAGATCGGATTGAACCGGGAAGACGAGATCATCGCGTACTGCCGGATCGGAGAACGTTCCAGCCACACCTGGTTCGTGCTCAGACACCTGCTCGGCTACCCGAACGTGCGCAACTACGACGGATCCTGGACCGAATGGGGCAACCTGGTGGGCGCTCCGATCGAACGGTGAGATGAGGACGATCGGGTTGCTCGGCGGCATGAGCTGGGAATCCACCGTGCCGTATTATCGTGAGATCAACCGCACCGTGTCGGCGCGTCTCGGCGGCTTTCACTCGGCGCGTATCGCGATGTGGAGCGTCGACTTCCACGAGCTCGAGGCGCTGGCTTCCGCGGGAGACTGGGAGGCGGTCGGAACGGTCCTCGCGGACCGGGCGCGCAGGATCGAAACCGCAGGTGCGGACTTCCTGGTTCTCTGCACGAACACCATGCACCGGGTCGCCCCCGCCATCGAAGCCGCCATCGACATCCCGCTGCTGCATATCGCGGACACGGTGGCGGAGTCGGTCCTCGAGGCCGGACTTCGGACCATCGGGCTGCTCGGAACGCGATTCACCATGACCGAAACGTTCTATCGCGAGCGGCTCTCCCTGCGTCACGGGCTGGAAGTCCGGGTCCCCACCGCCGAACAGTGCGCGGAAGTGGACCGCGTCATCTTCGAGGAACTCGTGAAAGGAGACTTCCGGGCCGAATCGAGGGAGAAGTTCTCACGCATCATCCGGGACCTGCAGGCGAACGGAGCGGAGGGCGTGATCCTCGGCTGCACCGAGATCGGCATGCTCGTGGGCTCCGAAGACGCGTCCCTGCCCCTGTTCGACAGCGCGGTCATCCACGCCCGCAGGGCGGCGGAACTGGCGCTGTCGGAACCGCACGGAGCCTGAGCGACTGGACCTGGACATCAGGTCATCCGGCCTTGTCGCCCGACGCGAGCCCGTACAGACCGCAGCCGGCGACCGCCGCCCACGCCGGCGAGACCGCTGCCAGTCCCGTCTCCCCCTCCAGCGCCACGGCCAGGACCACCGACAGCAGTCCAAGGGCCTGCGCAGAACGGACGCGCCGGCCGCGCAGCGGCGTCGCGCCCACGTCCGTCAGCGTCCTCGGCGCTCCCGATTCCCGCATCACCCGCAGGAAGGGAAGCAACAGGACCAGCGCCGAGATCGTAATCCAGCTTGCCCCGCTTACCAAGGGGGGAAATCCCGATCGGGTGGCGGCCACGCCCGTGAGGGCGAGGGCGGCCCCCGCGGCCGCCAGGTGCGGCCGATGCGGAACCTCCAGCGTCCCGTCGAGGAGCAGGGCGAGGAACAGCACGAAGCACCCCACCCAGTCGCCGCTCCACGCCACCCAGCCCGCCAGACCCAGTAACGCGATCGTGTCGAGCGGACGGGCCACGGGACCCACGGTCCGATTGACGATCCGCAGGGCGAGCAGCAGCAGCAGCACCGACGCGAAACGCGGCATGCCGGTCAGAAGAACCGCCGGAACCGCCAACAGCGCCCCGACGAACGCGGCGAGATCGTGATCCGGGTCCAGTTCCCGGGCAAGCGCCCAGGCCAGAAAGACCGCGGCGCCGGCGACCAGGCCGTCCAGCGATGACTCCGGCAGGGGCTGCCGGGCGAGCGCCGTTCTGGCCACCGCGACCCCGGCGGCGCTGACGAGAGCGAGAATCACGATCGCCCGGTTCGTCGGCCACTTCGGGTCCACCGGGCGTCCGATGGAAGTCCAGCGGTTCAGATTCATTTCCGTCCTCTCGTTCGGCATCCCGTGCTATCGTCCCTGACGCGCCTGCAAGGTATACTCACGGGTCCCTGGATTCGGGCAAGCGACAAGGGAGCCATCATGGGAGTTTCCAGTCACCTCGGTGGAAGCAGAGTCGGGGAGTTCGGAGTCCTCTTCGTGTCTCTGCTCGCCTTCCTGGTTCTCCCCGAGCTGCTGCCCCAGGAAGGGAAGGTGCACTGGCAGCTTCCGCTGTTGTTCTCCGTCGTCATGCTTTCGGCGCTTTCCACGGTCAGCCGCCGCCGAGGCGAGATGCTCATCGCCGGCTCGCTGCTGGTGCTCGGTCTCCTGCCCCAGTGGATCGGTGCATTCGGGATGGCTGGGGTGGACACGGCGGGTCGCATTCCTCTCGCGCTGTTCCTGGTGTACGTATGTGGTCTGATCCTGCGCATGGTGCTGACGGCCAGGGTCGTGGACCTCGAGATCATCCTGGCCGCGCTGTGTGTCTACCTGCTGCTCGCTCTGATCTGGGGCATCGCGTACTACCTGCTCGAAGTCTATCAGCCGGGTTCCTTCTCCATTCCGGCCGCCATGCTCGCAGAGAATTCGAACCCGGCACGGACGACTTCGAGCGCGCTCCACTATTTCAGCTACGTCACGATCACCACTCTGGGCTACGGGGACGTGACTCCAGTGGCGCCGCTGGCCCGGTCGATGGCGATGCTCGAAGCCGTCGTCGGCCAGATCTACCTGGTCACGCTGGTCGCCCGCCTCGTGAGCATGGAAACCGTCCAGCGCGAGGATGAGGCCCGAGCCGATCGGGACTGAGCAGTCACTTCAGCCAGCCCTTGCGGCCGAAGTACGCCACGAGGCCCAGCGCAACGGCCGCCATCAAGGCGAGCGCGAAGGGATAGCCCAGCGCCCACTCGAGTTCGGGCATGTTCCAGCGCGATGCTTCCGGATCGAAGTTCATCCCGTAGACGCCGGCGATGAAGGACAGCGGGATGAAGATCGAGGCCATGATCGTGAGGACCTTCATCACCTCGTTCAGCCGGTTGCTGACGCTCGACATGTAGCCGTTCATCAGGTCGGCCGACAGCTCCCGCATCGTCTCGATCAGGTCCACGATCCGGATCGCGTGGTCGTACGTGTCCCGCAGGTAAACGGTCGTCTCCTGCGTGATCCGACCCTCCGAATCGCGAATCAGAGAGTTCACCTTCTCGCGGTGCGGCCAGGCCGCCTTCCGAAGTTGCAGCAGATCCCGGCGGACCTCGTGAATCTCCTCCATCGTGCCGCGATTCGGATTCGCGAACACCTCCTCTTCGATCGCCTCGATCCGCTCGCCGAGTCGTTCGAGGACCGGGAAGTAGCCGTCGATCGTCGCGTCGATCAGGGCATACGCCAGGTAGTCCGCCTTTCGGGACCGGATCTGGCCGCTGCCCTGGCGGATGCGTTCCCGCACGGGATCGAACACGTCGCCCGGATGCTCCTGGAAGGTGAGCACCGAGCCGGGCGACAGCACGAGGCTGAGCTGTTCCGTCTCCACGCCGTCCCCGCGGGGTTGCCGCGCGACGACGTACAGGTGCTCGGCAAACGGCTCCATCTTGGCCCGCTGCCCCGTATGGACGATGTCTTCGAGTACGAGCCGGTGGAGTCCGAACATGTCTCCCAGCTCCCGGATCGTCTGCTCGGATCCGAGCCCGTCCACGTTGATCCACACTACCGGCCAGCGCTCCAGGTACGGCGGGATCTCCGCGACATCGGAGATGGGCGATTCCTCGAATCCATCGGGCCCGTAGGCGATCACCTGGATGACCGATGCCTCGGCCTCCGGATCGACATTCATCGTGCCGGGCATCGCGCCCGGCGGCGCTCCCGGACGACGTACGAGCCGCCGGGCCTTCCTTCGGGCACTGTTGGAGCGCCGCTTCTTCCGCTGCTTGCGATTGGCCATCGTTACCTTCCACCCTGGGATTCGACCGCGCTTCCGTCGGCGCCGAATCCGGCCCGCACACGTCGCGTGTACTCGCGGCCCACCCAGAACGCGACTCCGAGCCAGATCAGTACCAGTATGATGTTGAACTTTGCGAAACCGGACGCATCCAGCGCCAGCCACGTGGTCCCGATCCATACGGCAAGCGCCGACAGGACATCGCCGGCCCGCCAGAAGAACGCATCGATCGCCTGCTTCGCCTTGTACTTCTGATCTCGCGTCATGGGCAGGAACAGGGTCTGCCGGACCGTATTCTGCAGGGAGTAGTCGGTGGAGTTCTCCGCCGTCTTGGCCCAGCGGACGATCCCCAGCACCGGCATGAACGCGATCAATGAGTACGATCCGAGTGCGATGATCGGCAGTACGAGGATGGCGATCTGGATGCCGAGGTACTTCACGATCCGCGACACCACGAACAGCTGGAGCAGCAGCCCGGCCACGTTGACGACCGCGAAGAAGTCCGAGTAGAAGGACCCGATGTACTGCCCCGCCGACTGTCCCGCCGCCGCGCCGCTCGCGACCGCCGCGTGCGCGGTGTCTTCCACCACGCTTCCGAGGATGTACTCCCCGGTCGTGTTCACCCAGTTCACGAACAGCATCAGCAGGGCGATGGCCAGCAGGTAGCGGGACTTGAACACCAGCGCGAACGCGCCGGTCCCCGACTTCCTTTTCCTCGCTCCGGTCGACTGCTCCTCATCTCCGTCCTCCGGTGCCGGCTCCGGCCCGGGCCGGCTGCCCGCCGCGGATCGGCGCTCGACCGCTCCGGTGACGAGCAGGCTCGCCACCAGGATTCCGGCCGCGATGAGCATGGGAATCCAGATGCCCAGCGGATCGATCAGCTTCCCTACCACGACGCTGCCGAACACGGCCCCGGCCGACGCGCCGAACTGCACGAGGGGGAACAGCCGTTCTCCCTGGTCGTTGGTGTACAGGTCGTTGGCGAACGACCAGAACTGAGCGATGACCATCAGGTTGAAGATCCCGACCCACAGGAAGAACACGACCCCGAGGTTCAGGCCCATCCGCCCGAGCACGAAAAAGCCGACGAGGCAGGCGGCGAAGAACAGCGTGACCCGATTGATCAGCTGTCTGCGTGGAAGGCGGCCCGCCAGAGCGCCGTACGCCGGGACGGCGCCGAGCAGGATGATCGCCTGCAGGGCCGACGCGTAGCTCTTGATCTCGGCTCCGCTCTCGTCGAGGATCAGCGCCTCGCGCAGCGGCTTGATGAAGTAGTAGGCGGTGAGCAGCAGGAAGACGTTCAGGGCCAGCAGCACCACCGTGATTCCTTCGCCCGACCGGACGTCCGAGAACAGCCGGAGAGCCCGATCGAGCGGGCTGGCGCTCGCCTGGTTTTCGCGCACCGCGTTCACCTCCCGGGTCACCGCAGATTCGTCGGGTACCTGCCCGACGCCTGATCCCGTTAGATTAGTGCGTAACCGGAAGCACCGCAGGAGCCGACCCGGTGCGCCGATGGCAACGGAGGAAGCGATGCGCCTCTATGATGCAGCGACCGCGACCACGCAGGCGATGGGCGAGTACGCCGGCCCCCATTTCGTGCGCGAATTGTCGCGCAATCTGTTCACCATGGTCACCGACAACCTCTGGTACATCGTCGGCGGGCTGGCGGCGGTGATCGTGGTCTGGCTCTACGTGCGGCGCTGAGGATTCAGTCGTCGCGGCAGAAGGTCGTAAGCAGCTCGGTCATGATCCATCCCCCCGTTCCATTGGTTCGGTGAAGAGCACTGAACATCGACGGAAGGAAGTCGTCGCAGAAAGCGATCCAGCTCGACGGAGAGCGTCATATCCGTCTGTTTTGCAGCGTATTATGAAATAGTCAGACAACTCCACGCAGCGTGCGATCGCAGGCGGTGTGGCGAGCCTGCTATGGCGCTGGTCTCATTCCGAAGGCAAAGCTCGGATTGCGCAGAAATCACCTGTCACTTCCGGGCCCCGGACGCCGCTCGCCCAGTCACCACCGAATCCACCCTCCGAAATCCAGCGGACATACAGCGCGGTATACGCTCCATCGAACACCGCCATGCCGCTCCGGTTCGCGTTGGATCCGAGGCGGATCGTCACGCCTCGGATGCGTCCTGGATCGTCCGGGTACCCTGTCGTCAGCACCAGGACCCCGGGTGACTCCATGCTTCGGGAATCCAGCGCTCCCAGCTGGTGAGCGTCGACCTCGGAAAGGTCTACGTCCGTCCAGCCATAGAACGGGACGCCTGCCGAGTCGCGCCGGACGAGCGTGAGAGTCCCGGCCGTGCTGGCCTCTGCCTTCTCGCCCTCCCGGACCGTGAGGAGCAGCCTGTATTCGCCTTCGAGACGGGCGACTCCGGAGAGTGACCGCGGGTCGGCGTCCGAAGCCGTGCAGATCGGGTCTTCGATGAACGCCGGTGCTTCCTCGACCTGTTTGCCGCAGGCCGGGAGGACCAGCATGGCCGCTACCAGTCTCGCGCCACGGCACGCCATCTTCATCGATCTCTGCTCACGACACGATCTCCGTCATCGTACGACACCTCGGACGCTCTTGTAGCGGTCACCCAGAAAGATGGGGCCGCGCCACATATCGTCCTTGAGATCCACAAGCGGTGCGCCCGGCATGCCCGCAACGAGATTGAAGCCAAGTGGGAATGGATCGGCGGCGCCCGCATCCACCGTGTACCCCATGTCGCGCAACGACTCCACCGTGACCAGGCTCATGGGGTTCGACGCCGAACCGATGCCGGGTGTCATCAGCTCGGTGCCGAAGATCCCCTCGCGCCAGTGCCCGTTCAAACTGCCGTCCCCCCATACTGGCGCTGGGGTCTGGTTGTCGTTCTCCACCGGCACCTTGGCGCCCGCCGTGTAATCGGGGTCGCTGATGTCATCGAAAGCGGCCACCGCGAACGGACC
>Ga0209536_100009140_pt1 | contig 14746 bp, 8 predicted proteins | sample DeeMarSeWOR28_12_FD_187461 | JGI IMG/M metagenome (GOLD analysis project Ga0209536, IMG submission 187461) | Marine sediment microbial communities from White Oak River estuary, North Carolina - WOR-2-8_12 (SPAdes) (version 2) | ecosystem: Environmental > Aquatic > Marine > Intertidal zone >...
AGAACCTAAATCGGACAAATCATGAAAAAATATATAATCATCTTTTTATTTTTAGCTTCATCTTTAGGGTTTTTAAATGCACAATCAAATAAGGCAGAAAAGAAACCGAATGTATTGATAATTCTTACAGACGATCAGGGATATTATGATGTAGCCGCATGTGGAGCCAAAGACCTGGTCACCCCAAATATGGATCAACTTTTTCATGATGGCATGAAATTTAATTTTTTTTATGCCAATTCTCCGGTATGTTCTCCAACCAGAGCATCGCTAATCACAGGTCTATATCCGGATAAAGCCGGTGTGCCGGGAGTGATTAGAACCCACCCGGAAAATAGCTGGGGGTATTTAAATCCTAAAGCTGTAACTATAGCTGACAAATTTAAGGAGGGAGGATATCATACAGCCATCATTGGCAAATGGCACCTTGGGCTTGAAAAACCGAATATTCCCACGATGCGGGGATTTGACTTCTTTAAAGGGTATCTGGGGGATATGATGGATGACTACTGGTCGCATCGAAGACATGGCATAAATTACATGAGACATAATGAACAAGAGATTGATCCTGAAGGACATGCAACGGATATTTTCACTAAATGGGCAATTGAATATATTAATGATCATGCCAAAGTTGAAAAGCCCTTTTTCCTCTACCTGGCTTACAATGCTCCTCACTTCCCGGTTCAACCTCCTGAGGATTGGTTAGAAAAAATAAAAAATAGAGATCCTGAATTGAGTGAAGGAAGAGCGAAACTTGTGGCATTCATCGAACATTTGGACCACGGTATCGGTACTGTGATAGGTGCTTTAAAAGAAAATGATCTGTATGAAAATACTGTGATTGTATTCACCAGTGATAATGGTGGCCTGTTGAGAGATGAAGCTAATAATGGCCCGCTCAGGGATGGCAAGCAAAGTGTCTATGAAGGCGGTTTACGGGTGCCAACTGCAATTGTCTGGAAAGATCATATAATTTCAGGCTCAACAACTGATTATAAAGCAGCAACAATGGATTTGTACCCTACACTTTTAGACGTTGCGGGTATTAATATAAAGCAAAATATTGATGGCAGGAGTTTTTTACAGGTATTGCATGGGGAGCCTGTCAGTGACGTGGACAGATTACTTTATTTTACACGAAGAGAAGGTGGTAGTCGGTATGGCGGATTAACCATTCAGGCTGTGCAATTAAATGACTGGAAGTTGCTTCAGAACAGTCCCTTTGAATCACAGGAACTATATAATCTACGAGAGGATCCATATGAAACCTTCAACCTGATTGAAAGTGAACCGGAACAATACCGGAATTTAAATGAGTTGATGATGAAGCAGCTTCAGGAAGGAGGGAAAATCCCCTGGCAAAAACCTTGATTTTAATTTCAGCATGAAATGCTCGAGGGTTTGTTGAATTAATAATGGAAATCAAATTTAATTCAGAATTTATTGCCATTTTTAAATAGATTTTTTGTATGAAGTAAAAGCTTCGCTAAAGTCTGACACAGTTTTTTATAGACCACAGTTAACAACCATTTATTATTTCATTGCGGATAAATGCAACACCAAAATTATAACAAAGCTGATAACGTCTATTGTCAGAGGATATCCCTGCTGATTCTCTTATGCATATTTTTGGTGACTTCCAAATTATATTCCCAGGATTCTGTAATATCCAGGGATGACAAATCGCAGTTAGCGTTGACCAGGGCTATACATACTTATGATCAATACATTGGGAGAAATGCTTTGGTTTATACTGGAAGCAGCTATTTTGATGCATATGGGAATATCCAGAATCATCAATTTTTTGTGGATGATTATTGGGAATTTGGCAGTGTCATCTATGATAATTATTCATATGACAGCATATTTCTCATGTATGACATTTACCAGGATCTCCTGCTGATTGAAAATTTCAATTCCGAAGGGTTTTTGTCTCCAATTAAACTATACACTCCGAAGGTATCATATTTCCAGCTTCATGGTTTTGAATTTATTCGGTTGGAAAAAGATACGATTTCCAATATTAAGGAAGGATTTTTTAATCTGATGTATAATGGTGATGATTTGCAGGTACTTGTGAAAAGACGCAAAGAGATTGTCAACGCAAATGAAATTAATTCTGTTCGGGAAGAGTTTATCGAAAAAGACAGGTATTACATCCGGAAAGATGGTTTGTATCACCAGGTTAGAAAACGGGGATCGATTCTTAAAGTGTTGTATGATCACAAAAAAGAAGTAAAGGCCTTTATCAGGAAAAATAATTTCATGTTTAAGATCAGTCCTGAAACACAAATGGTTGAGGTAGTTAAGTATTATGATTCACTTAATTAAAGGGCAGGTATGAAAGAGTTCTTACTGTGTGTATGTTTTTTATCATGTTTAATTACACATTCTTTCGGACAGCAGGAGGAATTTGTTTTTTCAGGGCAGTATGAGCATACACCTTTTGATCTTTTCGTGGATGACATTGAGCGGCAATTACCTTTGGAATTTATGTATCACCCTCAAATGATAGATAGTTTTTTTGTTACGGCCATTTTCAATAATGAATCGTTGGAAAGAGGATTAAAAAGGGTATTATCAGGTACCGAACTAAGCTTCTTTATAAGCAATGACAATAAAGTAATACTTACACAAAATTATGAAGTGCGAACAGAATTGCCCATTAATTTTTTTGATAGGTCAGGCGAGGAATTAGGCAGATCCGAAGTGCAGGTGGTAGATTTTTTAGAATCTGAAGAAAAAAAAACAAGGCTGTTAAAAACACTTGAAAATTCTGTAATTGAAATTGGCAATAAATCTACACCAATGGATGGGCAATATACAACATTAGCTGGGCACATTAGGGATTCTGAAACTGGCGAGCCACTGATTGGAGCTTTGATTTATATAGAAAACCCACGTATCGGTGTGGCCAGTGATCAGTTCGGGTATTATTCACTTACGATTCCAAATGGGAAACATGAGCTACAATTGAGATGCATTGGCTATAAAAATACCAAGAGACAGATCAGCCTTTATAGTGCAGGTACTTTGGATATTGATATGATCGAAGATATTATTCCCTTGAAGGAAGTAGTAATAGAGTCTGAGAAAGACATCAATATTGCAGGCATGCAAATGGGGCTGGACAAGCTTGATGCCCAGTCTATGAAAAAAGTTCCTCCAGTTTTGGGCGAGGTAGATGTGCTGAGAATTGCACTCACCTTACCCGGAGTACAATCTGTAGGTGAAGGTGCAAATGGCATAAATGTTCGTGGTGGCACGGCCGATCAAAACCTGATGCTCCTAAATGATGCTCCCATTTACAATCCTACTCATTTCTTTGGATTTTTCAGTGCGTTTAATCCGGATGTGATTAAAAGTGTGGAACTTCATAAGGGGGGTATCCCGGCACATTACGGAGGCCGAATATCCTCTGTTTTTGAAGTACAGACAAAAGAAGGGAACAACAAGAAATTCGTTGGGAGCGGAGGCATAAGTCCGGTAACAGCCAGGTTGGCATTTGAAGGTCCTATTGTAAAAGATAAGGCATCCTACATTTTTGGAGGTAGAAGTAGCTATTCCAATTGGATTTTGAAACAATTACCAAATCCTGCTATAAATAATAGTCGTGCTTCTTTTTATGATCTGTTCGGGAAGCTTTCTTACGAAATAAATGATAAAAATAGCATTTTCGCTGCGGGCTACTACAGTGATGATGAATTCAGTTTTAATTCAGATACAACATATAGTTATGCCAATGAAAATGCTTCGCTACAGTGGAAACATATTTTTACGAACAAATTCTACGGTGTGTTTTCCGGGATTTACAGCGGTTACAGTTACAACGTCTTCAGTAAAAAAAACGAGGTAAACGCTTTTGATATGGATTATTCCATCAGGAATTACAGTGGAAAAATTGATTTCAACTACTTCCCCAACTCCAACCACAAGATCGATTTTGGAGTGAGCACAATCTATTACGATCTGGAACCAGGTTCGATCACGCCAAAAGGCGATATATCGCTCATCAAGGAAATACTTTTAGAAGATGAACAGGGTCTCGAAAGTGCCATATATATTGGTGATAAATATGATATAAGCCCAAAATTATCCATATACCTGGGATTAAGATATTCATTTTATCAGTTTTTGGGACCAAAGACTGTAAATGAATATGCTCCTGACGGACCAATCGATGAAAGTACAAAAACCGGAGAAACAGTTTATGGAGATGGAGAGGTGATTGATTCAGACCATGGACCGGAATTGAGATTATCTGCCAGGTATTCATTAAATGATGAGAGCTCTCTAAAATTGAGCTATAACAGGATGAGACAATATATCCATATGTTATCAAACACCACTTCAATTTCTCCAACAGACATCTGGAAACTTAGTGACCGTTATTTTATGCCCCAGGTAGGCGACCAGGTATCTCTGGGCCTTTATAGAAATTTTAAAAACAACACCATAGAGGGATCTTTAGAAGGGTATTACAAAATCATTCAAAATTTATTGGATTATAAAAGTGGTGCGCAACTGATACTCAATGATCAATTGGAAGCAGATATTGTGAGTGGTTTTGGGAAGTCATATGGGATTGAATTCCTGTTGAAAAAGAAAACCGGTAAATTGAATGGCTGGGTAAGCTATACCTATTCCAGGTCCCTGATCAAAGTGGACGGGGAGTATACGGGAGAAACAATCAATGACGGGGAGTTTTATCCGGCCAGTTATGATAAACCGCATGCATTTAATTTACTGTCAAACTGGAAATTTTCTAGAAGATTAAGCGTATCGGGAAATCTGACCTACAGTACTGGTCGGCCTATTACGTATCCGGTGGCTAAATATTTTTATGGCAACACTGAACGCCTTCACTATTCTGAGCGAAATCAGTTCAGGATACCTGATTACTTTAGGTTTGATATATCCGTTAACATTGAAGGCAATCATAAGGTGAGAAAACTGAATCATAGTTCATGGACGCTTGCCATTTATAATGTCACGAGCAGAGACAATGCATACTCAATCTATTTTGTTTCCCATGATGGTGACGTAAAAGGGTATAGACTTTCCATTTTTGCACAAGCTATACCTACAATAACTTATAATTTCAGATTTTGATGAATTTTTCCAGGTACATCCTCATCCTTGCCAATATCATTTTATTGTTCACAAATTGTGTAACTGAATTTGATCCTCCGTCAAAGGGATATGAAAATTTATTGGTTGTCGAGGCATTTTTATCAGATGGCGAGGAACCATTTGAAGTAAAATTATCCAGATCCATTCCAATTGATACTTCAGCATTTATACCTGAAAGAGGAGCATCGATTAGCCTTTCAGAAGAAACAGGTGAGGTGCATAATTTGGTTGAAAGCTTATCTCCTGGTATTTATCAGTTTCCAGGAGTAATTAATGCGCAAATTGGTAAATCATATCAATTGCATATCCAAACAAATGATGGAAACCAATATGAATCTTCCAGTGTGACTATGCGGGATACACCAGAAATTGATAGTGTGACGTATAGATATGAAGAAAAACCAACTGCAGATTTGAAAGGTGTACAGATCTATGTAAATACGCATGACGATCAAAACAAGACCTGGTATTATCGTTGGGAATGGGATGAAACATGGGATTTCTATACACCATATCGTTCAGATCATGTGTATGAAAACGGGCAGATTTTACTTAGAGAGGAGAATATTAACCATTGTTGGAAAAGTGGAAGCTCCACATCAATCGATGTCGCAACTTCAAAAAATTTAACCGAAGATGTTATAAGTAAATATCCATTATTATATGTTTCTACAAATACTGACCAATTAGGCATTACATACAGCATAAATGTAAAACAATATGCTTTGAATGAAGAATCCTATAATTATTGGACAGAACTGCAGAAGGTTACTGAATCCCTTGGGACTTTATTTGATCCCCAGCCAGCTACAGTTTTAGGAAATATTTATAATGTAAACGATGATGCTGAGGTGGTATTAGGTTTTTTTGATGCTTCAACAGTAACGGAACAACGAATATTTATAAAAAGGAGTGATTTGCCACCTATCAGAACAGCGAACTATTACTCGTACTGCATCGACTCAACAGTTAACTTTAACCAAATTGAAGAAATGATAACAGCTGGTTATATGCTGGCATACGAAACGCTGAGTGATTTTGGACCATTTATGGTTTATGTGATGTCTTATCCGGTGTGCATAGATTGTACTTTTGCCGGAACAAATGTTAAGCCTGATTTCTGGAAATAAAATGACAAATACTCCATGAAAAATGAATGTCTGCTTTTCATTTTATTTTTTATAATTCGCATTAATCTTGCTTTTGGAGGTAATGATGATAGCATATCTTTGAGGGTAGCTAAATTTGAAACATATTACCAGGAAAATTATCAGGAACTTGTCTATATACACACAGATAAGGCATATTATCTTACAGGAGAGCGGATAAAATTTAAAGTATATTGTCTGGAGGGCCTTACCCATACCCCATCCAGGTTAAGTAAAATTGCATATGTTGAAGTTTTAGATGATGAAAATGATGCTATTTTACAAGCTAAAATTGACCTGAAGGAGGGAAGTGGATATGGCGAATTATTCATACCGACAAATGTAAATTCGGGTAATTTTATATTGAGGGGATATACGCGGTGGATGCGGAACTACGGGCCTGAAACATTTTTTCACTCCACGCTGACTATCATCAATCCGTTCAAAAAACTTGGATTGCCTCCGATTGCAGAAAACAAGGACATAACCATTAAATTTTATCCTGAAAGTGACCACATCATCAATGGCCTGAAAACCAAGGTTGTATTTGCATGTACTGATGGGAATGGATATCCGGCAGCTATAACCGGAAGACTCTATGCCAATGATACAGTAATGCTTACAGAGTTTCGGCCTTCAATTAATGGTATGGGAAACTTTACATTTACACCAGATATTAATAACAGGTATCATGTGGAATTACTTCATGAGGATAGCACGACCTCAAGCCATATATTCCCCTCAATAAAGGAAAAAGGTCTTGTCATACAGGTACATGAAAAAGAGCATGCATATGTGGTAAATTATTTTTGTAATGATCCGGCGTTAATCATTGGCCAGGAGGTTTTATTCACTATTTTAAATCAAGGTGGCAATATCCTGCAGACAGATGATTTCGTTCTGGAAAACAACAGAAAATCAATGGAGATTGATCGATCATTGTTAGATCAGGGAACTTTTCGCCTTTCTTTATTCAATTCCAAAGGAGAATTACTAGGGGAAAGAATATTATTTAAATATGACCATATTGACCATAACAATGCAATCATTGTTGATAAAGATGCATCTGGCCCGCGCGAAAAGATATCGATAGATCTCTCCGGATTCATCACTGATCTACCTACCGACTTGCCGGATATATCTGTTTCAATTTCTGCCCAACAAAGTGAATTTGACCATCAGACGTTAAACTTCAATGATTATTTGCTTCTAAATAATGAATTAGCAGGAATTGTCTATGGGATCGAGAATTATTTTAAAGGAGCTCCCACAGAAATATCTAATGCAATTACCGACTTACTAATTGCTAAAGGGATAAAGAAAAATTTGTGGCAAAGAATGGATCAATTGACAGAAATCAAATATATACCCGAGTATCGTACTCCATTAGTGACAGGAAATATCAGTAACAAAACCACAAATTCACCTGCTGTTGGAATTTTAACATTCCTTTCTGTTCCTGGAAGAAACGGGAAATTATATACAACAAAATCTAGGCATGATGGCAGTTTGATTTTTGAAGCCAAAGATTTTTATTATGGCAACGAAATAATTGTTCAAAATGACTATACAAAGGATACGATCTATTCGATAGAAATCGATAATCCGTTTTCTGAGGAATACCTTGACATAGATTTGCCTGCCTTAAATATCGATGAGGAAATGGAGAATTGGATCAAACAACAAAGTCAAAATATGCAGGTTCAAAATGCGTACCTTCAGTTTCAGCCAAAATTTCCGTCGCTTACACAAATTGATTCCTCGAGTTTTTATAATCAACCTGATGGCAGGTATTTCCTTGATGATTATACTCGATTTATTGTCATGGAGGAGGTAATGCGTGAATATATTGCAGGGGTGAATGTCAGGAAAAATCGTGACGGATTTCATTTTATGGTCATTGATATTGAGCGCAATATTGTCTATGAAAAAAATCCTCTGATGATATTGGATGGCGTACCAGTTTTTGATGCCGATGAACTCATGGCCCTTGATCCTTTGAAAGTAGAAAAAATTGAAACTGTAAAAAGGAGATTTCATAAAGGTAGCCTGGATTGTCAGGGAATTGTAAACTACACAACTTATAAAGGTGACCTGGCTGGTTATGAACTAAATAAGCATGCAATGGCAGTAGCGTACAGTGGAATACAATCCGGGAAACAGTATTATTTTCCTACTTACGCGTCTTCTTTTGATAAAAGATCTAAAATACCAGATTACAGAAATACACTTTATTGGGAACCTTTTATAGGCCTTATTGAAAAAAACAAAGAAATTGACATCTACACTTCGGATTATGTATCTGCATATGAAATTAGAATTGAAGGTATTGACAAAAATGGTAAAATTTATTCCTACAACGGATACATTCAGGTCAAGGGAATACCTAATAATTAATCTTTGCGTAAATTTCCACCTTGTAAGATCATTGGAATTACATTAAATTTTCTTTATGCATTTTGATTTATTTTAGAAATCAAAAGAATTGTAAAAATCGTTTAAGTCATTATTAATTATTCCTTGGGATGGAAACATCATGAAGGTAAATTAGTTTTTCAGATGTAACTCAAATTAATACGTCAGGTGTAAAACGATAATTAAGTTAACCTAAACTTTAGGATTCTTTAAGAACTTTTAGCAATTTATTATCTCAAAAAGTGGTCGTTCCAATCTTATAAAAGCGGTTTTATCAAACAATCAGGAAAAACATATCGGTTGCGAATATCATTACTCTTTCTTTTGTTTTTGGGATGGGCGTATGCGTCAATGGCTCAATTCCAGACGGAGGTTGTTGGAATTATTGTTGACGAATCTACAAGTGAGCCCATTCAATATGTGAATGTATACTTCAAAGGAACAAATGAAGGAACAATTACGGATGCCGACGGATATTTTTCGTTGAAAAGTGAAAGTAAGCAAAAGGCTGTGGTAATCTCATATGTTGGGTATGAGCAGCAGACGATATCAATAAATGGGAATGAACGTCAGACATTAACTGTCAGATTGAAAAGTGAATTGGTAAATCTGGATGAGGTTGTTGTGTTGAGTGGTGAAAATCCAGCCTGGGAAATCATTAGAAAGGCTGTTGAAAATAAAAAATTTCATGATAAGCAAATCCTAAAAGCCTACGAGTATCAAAGCTATAATCGCATCGAGTTTGATATAGACAATATTTCCACCAAGCTAAGCAAACGAAAACTTGTAAAGAAAATTTGGGAAGGTATCGATAGCACGGCTTTGGAAAAAAATAATAATGGGAATGCGGTGTTGCCTATTTTTCTATCCGAATCCATTTCAAGATATTACGTAAAAAATGATCCGTTTGCCCGCAGGGAGGAAGTGCAGAAAACCAAAGTATCCGGTGTTGCAGTAGAGGATGGCAGTATGATATCCCAGCTTGTGGGTACTGCTTACCAGGATTATAATTTCTATCAAAACTGGCTTCGCTTTTTAGAGAAAGAATTTGTTTCTCCGATTTCTGATAGCTGGAAGATGTATTACGATTATGACATTGAAGACACCTTGCTGATTGGAAAAGATCTGTGCTATGAGTTATCCGTTTTTCCAAACAGAAAGCAGGATCCGGCGTTTGATGGTAAAATCTGGATTACGACTGACCGTTTTGCCCTTAAGAAAGTGGATTTGTATCTCGATAAAAACACCAATCTCAATTTCATTGAAAGAATTGACCTGGAGCAGGAACTTGAAACCACAGAAGAAGGTCCCTGGCTACCAGTGAAAACAAATATGGTCATTGATGTGAGCAATTTGGGTAAGAACACTGCTAGTTTCATACTAAAGGTATTCAATACGAGCGAGGATTGGAAGATCAATGATCTTAAGGACAACAGGTTTTATACAAATGAAGTAGTAGTTGCCGAGGATTTTAGTATACATGAACCGGATTACTGGAGTATAGTACGACCAATGAGTTTATCCAAGGCACAGCTTAAAACTTATGATGTGATTGATACTTTAGTTGAAATACCGACAGTGAGAAACTATGTCGAATTTATTAAACTCGCGACTACAGGATATTGGCGGAGAGGTAAGGTTGATCTGGGACCATACCTGTATTCCTATGCATACAACAATTTTGAAGGTCATGCCATACGCTTGGGAATGAAAACCAATGAATATTTTCATAAAAAGATCACCTTACGAGGGTATGTTGGGTATGGCACCATGGATGAAACCTGGAAATACGGTATTACAGGGAGTTATATCATCAGCAGAAAACCCTGGACAGAATTTAAGATACACAGCTCGCAAGATGTCGAACAGGTGGGGATTCGTGGAGAAGATCTAATTGATAATAATTATATTTTCTATGCCGCTACTCGGTGGCAGACATTTCGTCGGCCCTATTATATTACGGATAACAGCTTTAGCATTCAGACTGAACCGACCAAAGGGTTAATGCACAAACTGACCCTTCGTCATGAATATTACGATCCCCAATATCCATTTTACTATGATGAATACCCGGGAACTCCTGATTCTGAATTGAAAAGTGACATTTCTTCACCAACAATAAAGTTTACCACACGTTGGGCTCGAGATGAAATGTTTTTGCAGGATGGGAATGAAAGAATAAGTCTTGGAACCAGGAGATCCCCGATCATTCAGTTCGATTATACCTATGGATTTAAGGATGTACTGGAAAGTGATTTTGAATTCCATAAGCTCGAATTGGAATTTAAGGATAAGCTGCGGTTAGGAGGACTTGGAGAATCGAGATATAAACTAAAGGGGGGATATATTTTTGGACAAGTTCCTTATTTACTTTTAGAAAACCATATTGGTAATGAATCGATGTTTTATACCACAGGGGCATTCAATACGATGAATTATTTTGAATTTGTATCTGATCAGTATGTATCCTTTCATTATGAGCATTTTTTCCAGGGATTATTACTGAACAAAATCCCACTGATAAGGTCATTTAAATGGCGTCTCCTGGGTACCGCCAACATTTTGTATGGGTCACTCCGGCAGGAAAATAAGGATATCATTTCGCTGGTAGATCCGGATGGGAATCCTGTACCCGGATTTAACTATCTGGATCCAGGGCGACCCTATATAGAGTTAGGTTATGGCATTGAGAATATTTTGAAATTTATCCGTGTTGACGGCGTTCATCGCCTTACCTATAGGGACAATCCTGATGCTCAAAAGTTTACCTTTAAGATAAGCTTCCAGTTTAAATTGTAAGAGCCCAGGTTAGATTCATGCTTTTAGGATTGCATAATTGCTGGTGATTTATGGTTTCAATCCATAATACCTAAACGGTCCTTTTTCGCCAACCTTGATGAACCTACGGCTGATTTGCTTATTTACCGGATTTTGGTCCGAATTAAATTCAGTCGTTAATACGTATCCTCCTGATTCTATAGGAAGTGTTATCGAAACCGGTAAACTTTTATCTTCATAAGGCAATAAACTTACAGTTTGGTCAAAATTCACTACGACTTTACCTTGAGCATCCAATAGGTTAAGGACCATTTTCCCATTAACTTCCTCTGTCAGGTCGTTGATAGCATTCAAGGTGAACAGCAACGTTGAGCCAGGCTGATGCGGAGGAATATGTTTGGTATATCGTTCGTCGGTAAGATTTATAAATACAGCCGCTGGTGCAAAAGCATGTTTAAACCAATCCAGCGTTGGGCCAGGTTTCAGATCTTTTATATTGTCAATGTACCAGTCGCCAGTATAGCCATAATTGTTTGTCAGATGGGTAAATGCAAGCACACCTGCGTGAGCACGTTCACTGCGCAGCCATTCTGTTTCCAGCTGTAGCCAGTACGCCTGGAATTCCCGGTTTTGCTCGGCTGTCGAGTTTTCACCCAAATAGTATTTATAAACATCAACAGTGAGTTTTGAAGGCGTGCCATCTCGCCACAGCCAGATCCAACCATACTCATTGACCAGCTGGGCTGCACTCGATTCCACACTCGATTGTACTATCCTGTTTTTAAAGTTCAAGTTGCCCAATGGGTATGGGTCTTTTTCAAATTGTTCCATGTTCATCCAAGGCCTCGGACCCTCATAAGGATGGGGCTCATCCATTTCATCCTGCGCCATCTGATCACCAGTCATATATCCGGCATCCCAGATACGTGTGGGATCCAGCTTCATAAGTTCAGGAATCAGTTCATTGCCGATATAAGCATCCCAGTTTTCATTAATGGCATCCCAAATCACGATACTGGGATGACTTCCGTCGCTCCAGATCCAATCCGTATATTCTTTTCGTATTTGATCGTCCCAGCCATGATTTTGCCAGTACAGCCATTCGTTCTGAAACATCATCCCGTATTCATCAGCGAGATCGTACCAGAAATCCGGTACGATGCCCACACAGATGCGCATGGCATTCCAGTTTACGTTTTTGGCATCATCGATGATCAATTTCTTTACCCAGTAGCGGTCCCAGGCCAGGTTGCCACAATCGGGATCCTCAAAAAATCGCTGCAAGGTGATATTAGTTCCGCGTAAAAAAGTCTTTTCCCCATTGAGGTAAAAATATTTGCCTTTCCGCTCAAAATCGCGCATGCCAAATTGGTCCGACAGCTTGTCGCTGGTTTTTTCATTATACGAGATAGAAGCGGTTGCTGTATAAAGGAATGGATCATCCGGAGACCAGGGATTGACATTTGGTATTTCGATATCCATTTGTACCTGGGTTAACCGGTCCCGGATGGCATTAACTGTCATGGATTTCCTGGCAATTTCTTTACCGCTTTTCTTTTCAGCGATCACCACCTCAAATATCCCTTCATCTTCCATCGGATCGCCATACTCCAGCTGAGCTGGATTAAAATTCCGGATCAGTGCTTTTACCGTTATTTTTCCATCTTTAAGTGATGGTAAAACCATCATCCGGTGAATTTTCAGTTTATCGCTGAATGAAAGATGTACATCATCCCAGATGCCCGGAAGGTAATGCTCTTTTTCCTTATCTGTGCCACCGGCTGCTTCACTTGGCAACCAGATGCGGTCGCCAATTCGGATCAGGAGTTCATTCGATGCTCCATACTTCACATAATCTGTAATATTCAGATCGATCGGGGTGTAGCATGCCATGCTGGTGCCTGCATCCATGCCATTGACATATACCTGGGTGACATACTGCGATTTTTTAATGTTCAACACGACTTCCTTGCCAGTTTGATCTACAGGTATTGTTATTAACTTTTTGTACCAGCTATATTTTGGTGTATAATCCATGTTTTGCAGATTATGTGAAGTCTCAAGTGCAACGCGTTCGGGGCGCTTAAAAAATTTCTCATAATCGACAATGCGAGGTTCAGCGAGATGGATCAATCCCGGGACGGGGATTTTCCGCGTAAATTTTTTGGGAGGAAATGCCGTTTCAGTTTGATCAAAATCCCAGGTACCATTAAGATCGATGATATTTTGCTGGGCGTAACTTTGAATTGAGAAGGAGAAAGCTGTAATGAAAATAAAAAATCGTACCATGATTTTGAGGGTTAAAAAGTTAGATAAAAATAAAGCATTTGCCTGTATTTTCATGAGAACTTTAGTACAAAGAATATGATATAACGTTGATTTTTTAAATTTAGGTTCTTCTAATTTGTGATTGAATAATGAATCAATATCAATTAAAAACCGTTTTTATTCATATAAGCATGGAATGATGATTTTGTTGGTCCACTTTAAAAACCATTAAAGTCATGAAATGCTCAATCACTTCCGTTAAAAATAAAGTAAACTTTCTCTTATTTATTGTCATCTTATCTTCCTGTACAGCCAGCACAAACTATAATTCAACAATAGTTGGAGAAGATAAAATGGCCATCATTAAAACAAAGGAAGGTTTTACTTATTATGTACCCTGGTTCGAAGTGAAAGATGGATATGCCACCAGTATTTTGAATACTTCAAAAGTGGTATTAGATAAAGGTCAGATCAATCAATTAATTTTGCTCGATCCATTTCCAAGGAGAACTGTGTTGGACAGCGCATTAATTCACGATGGGCCAGTGATAATTACCACAATCCAACCGGATCGAAGTGCTCGTGAGTACAGGTTTATAAAACTCCGTGAATACATGGGACAGATTGTTGGTTACAAAAAAACCGGGGAATACACGGCAAACATTGTGATACCCATTGATCAGATCAAAGATATTGATGTCGAATTAACAAATGGCACTCAGGATTGCAATCCTTATGTACTTGATTTCTTCCTCATTGCTACTGAAATTATTTTTTGGGATTGGATCATCTATAAAGATTATAGTTACCATCAGCGAAATGGGTATTGATTATTTTTCCGTCTTAAATCTTCCTATTGTAGGATGCCCCTGAATTGTGCGCGTTCGCAATACGTGCCTTTCCACATCCAATCTTCTATTTTTTATCATTTTAACCTAACTACTCTTATCATTTTATATTTACATCTCATCTTCCGTCGTCTTTTTTCGCACGCGTTACAA
>Ga0209536_100009141_pt1 | contig 14746 bp, 13 predicted proteins | sample DeeMarSeWOR28_12_FD_187461 | JGI IMG/M metagenome (GOLD analysis project Ga0209536, IMG submission 187461) | Marine sediment microbial communities from White Oak River estuary, North Carolina - WOR-2-8_12 (SPAdes) (version 2) | ecosystem: Environmental > Aquatic > Marine > Intertidal zone >...
AATTTATACTATTTTTTAATATGCATTTAATTTGAGTAAAGACACCCGATTATTCCTTTTAAGGAAGGATCAAATTCCATATTTTTATTAAAAATTATTTTCCTTGATCGGCCGAACACTTAGAACACGGATATCATTTATTCTGGGGATCATCAGCTATCTGCTGATGTCAGCTTCCGGCCTTATATTGGTGTTCTCAGATATGAATAATATTCCGACCGGAATGCCTCCTTTTCTGCCGTTAATTTCTTTTATCGTATTATTCATTTCGTTGTATATCTTTTATCATTATCATCTGGGGAGGCTTAAGACAACGAATCTACAGGAACTGTTGTGGAAGGTATTCGTCACGGGATTGATCGCCACCATTTTATCGCTAGGGATTATGCTGCTGGAATTTTTATTCAGCAACCATCGGGTAGGGGAAAATCCCTTGTTTATCAATCTTCATTATTTTTTGAATGTTGGATTAATTTTGGGCTTTATCGTTTCCACTTTTGTGGTTTGGGAAAGATTTATATTTTATCAGAAATCGAAGCGCTTAATTTATTCCTGGCGCTCCTTTATTTATTTCCTACTGCTTTCCCTATTTCTAGTATTTGTACCAATAGATATTGGTGAACCTCTATTTTATGTTTTCATCGGATTAACCTTCCTGGTCAGCATATATTTTTCCGTTAATCTAAAGTGGGTCGCCTATTTAAATTACAAGCAGAAATGGAAAAGCATATTACTTTTCATATTGATCGTCATTTATTTGGGATATTTTATCCAGGAGCTTTCCAGTTATTCCGGCGACATCATTATACTGGATTTATTCACGAATATTACAACACTCTGCATTTTTACATTTGTATTTGTCTATGCTATAACCTCTGTGCTGGTATTGCTTTTCAATTTGCCAACTTCATCGGTTTTTGAGAAAAAGCTAGAAGAAATAATCAATTTTCAGCGTTTGAGTCAATCCAGGAATACCGGTAAAAATAAGGAAGAGGTATATGAAATTTTACTTGAAAGTTCAGTTAGTGCCGTAATGGCTGATGCTGCATGGCTAGACATCAACCAGCCGGAAAACCATGAAATAAAACAACTTACCTACAGGATTTCCAAAAATGAAATTCTCGATGTACAGGAACATATCCCGAAAGCCAAAATACAAAAAATATTAAGCACGGATCCGGTTAAGAATTTAAAGACAAACAGATATATTGCATCCGTTCGGGATTTCAAATATCGATCCATATTGGTCTTTCCAATATTCATTCAGAATGAATCTTTTGGTACCCTGAACCTGCTTAAGGAGATCAGTGACGGCTTCAATGATGATATGATTGGGATCATAGGAACGTTCATTAACCAGGCATCCATATCCATTGAAAACTTCAATCTGATTGATGCGGCCGTCGAAAATGAACGATACACCAAGGAATTGAATATTGCCAAAACCGTACAGAGGAGTCTGCTTCCTGCCAAGCTTGAAAAGAGTAATTATTATGATATAATAGGGTATTCGGAATCGGCCGATGAGGTGGGTGGAGATTATTATGACGTATTCAAGATCAATGAAGACAAAACAATTCTCATTATCGGGGACGTTTCAGGTAAGGGTACCTCAGCTGCTTTCCATATGTCGCAGTTAAAAGGGATATTTCATAGTCTTGTACAGCTGCAATTATCTCCAAAGGATTTCTTAATATATGCCAATAATGCACTGGCCAAGGGTCTGGATAAAAGTTCATTTATAACTGCAGCTTACTACATTATTGATACAAAGGCCAAAACTATAGAATTCTCACGGGCTGGTCATTGTCCAACATTATTTTACGATACAGGAAAAAGGTCAGCAAATTATTTTTATGGAATTGGCCTCGGATTGGGCATTATTAGAAACAATGAATTTTACAGATACGTTAACATAGATAAGATAAAGTATAAACCGGGGGACATTCTGATCCTGTTTACCGATGGAATTACAGAAACGAGAAATAGTGATCAGGAAGAATTCGGATATGACAGACTCAAGGAATTGATCGTTAAAAATGCAAATCGTACACCGAATGAAATTAAAGATGAGATAGTACAGGAAATGCATTCATTTAGCGGATCTACCACCACAGAAGATGATTCTACATTAATAATAATAAAGTTCAAAGAAAACAAAACTTAGTTTTTTTATTAGCGTAATTAAAGCATGATTACTATTGAAACAAACACAGAAGAAGATTTTTATATCATAAAGGTAAGTGGGGAGATAGACGCAAGTTCGTCCATTTACCTGGATAATAAAATTGGTGAGATCATTAAGTCTGAAAAGAAAATTCTGGTTGACTGTAACGATCTGCAATATATATCTTCCGCGGGGCTGGGTGTATTTATGTCCTATATACATGAGATGGAAGAGGAGGATATAAAGATGGTACTATTTGGCCTTGGGAATAATGTTAAAAACGTATTTCATATACTTGGGCTTGATCAGTTGATCAATATGGTGGAAACCAAGGAGGATGCAAAGAGTTTAGTGGATGCAATATAATTACTCTGCACAGTGTTCTAAGAAGAATCTTGCTGAAATAAGAAAATTCATCAGCGAGACCTTAAATAATCATTTCAATTCAGAGATTGATATTCATCACATGGTATTGGCTGTAGACGAAGTATGTGCCAATCTAATGATTCATTCCCACAATTGTAATCCAAAAGAATCCATAGATCTTTCTGTTGACATAAAAAAGCATGAAGTGATTATTGAAATAAAAGATACCGGCCACGGATTCAATATCAAAAATTACCAGGAACCTACCATTAACGAAATCATCGTTGAAAAGAAAAAAGGTGGACTTGGGTTAATGCTTGTCAAGAGAGTAATGGATAAGGTCGAATTCATTAAAAGCAGTAAAAGCAATATATGTCGACTCAAAAAGTCTTTTTAGCCTATCAATATTCCTCTATTATCCCTCAATCATCCTTATTTTCTGGTTAAAATTATGTAAAATTGCACTCGACTTACGAAGTGTACCTGCTGATTATGAGAGGATTATGTCTTTTTCTTCTTGCCATATTTACTCTAAGTTGTAGCTTGATCAAGGGGGATTCTCCCGGCAATCAAATACTCTTCGATATAAGCGGTACGCCTGTTTCATCTGATGAATTCATCTATAATCTAAGAAAGAATTCAAGCAACAATGAGGTTCCTCTTTCAAAGGATGATATAGAGGAATACCTTGAACTCTATATCAATTTCAAGTTAAAAGTACGAGAAGCAGTCAATCAGGGACTGGATACCACAGAATCCTTTAATAAAGAATTTTCTAAATACAGGAATCAGCTGACAGAATCTTATCTGAAAGATGATTCCATTATCATGCATCTGGTTCAGGAAGCATATGAAAGAATGCAAGTTGAAGTGAATGCATCACACATCATTATACGGATACAAAATCCGAACAATCCCATAGATACGCTACAAGCTTTTAACAGGATTTCCAACCTCCATAGTCAGTTAGATCAGGGAGCAGATTTTCAAGAACTGGCCATGACTTTTTCAGAAGATCCATCCGTTAGAATCAACAGGGGAAATCTGGGCTATTTTACAGTCCTTCAAATGGTATATCCTTTTGAAACCATGGCATATACCACAACTGAAGGATCCTATTCAGATCCGTTTAAGACTAAATTTGGATACCACATTTTAAAGGTCAATGACAAAAGGCCTGCAAGGGGAAAGGTTGAGGTGGCACATATCATGTTAAGAATGCCAAATAATGCGACCAGGGAGGATTCTGCAGCCCTGTCAGGAAAGATTAACATGATTTATGATTCATTAAATCGGGGAGGGAATTGGGATGCCCTTTGCGGTCGATTTTCTGAAGATGCAAATACCAGGAATCAGGGAGGAATGCTGCAACCTTTTGAAACTGGAAGGGTTATCCCCGCCTTTTCGGAGGCTGCATTTAATTTAACAAATCCGGGGGATATCAGCCGGCCTGTCTTTACTCCTTATGGTTGGCATATTCTAAAACTTATCCGGAAACACCCTTTAAAGCCCTACCCTGAAATTAAAGATGAATTGACGGAAAGGGTGAAAAGAGATGCCAGATCGGAACTTACACAAACCTACCTGATCAGGAAATTAAAACAGGAGAACGACTATGTACTGTACCAAGATGTTTACAGCACATGCCTGGATCAGACTGACAGCAGCCTGATCGCCGGCACATGGGCATATAGCGGACCGGATTCCTTATTAAACAAAATTGTATTTACAATCCGGGATAATCCATATTACGCTAAGGATCTCTTTGAGTACATCCATTCCCAACAGTCAAGGATGACAAACACGGACCCTGGGGTTTATATGAAAACACTGATCGATCAATATGTGGATGAGATGCTGGTAGAATTCGAAAAAGAAAATCTGGAAGATAAATATTTTGATTACAAAATGCTGGTTAGGGAATACCGGGAAGGGATTCTATTGTTTGACCTTATGGATAAAGAAGTTTGGAATAAGGCCATTGTTGATACAACAGGACTAGTAATTTTCTTCAACGAGAACCGGGACAGGTACAGGTGGTCAGACCGTATGCAGGCCATGATTTTCAGTGCTTCAGATCCGGGTGAAATTGATAAGGTCAGGGATCTTTTATCACAAACATGGTATACAATACCGGATACCAGGATGACTTTCCAGATTTCGGAATCACTAAAGATCCTTGAAAAGGATTATGGTATAATTGACAGTCTGTATCAGGTTGTGTCGCGGGATACAACCAAGTTTCTGGAAGTAACGACTATACCCTCAGTTTCTGGTGATTTGATTATGCTCGCCAAAAAAAGGGGATGGTCTTTAGATGAGATAATGATTGAGCCAACCGATCAAGAAGTTTTCACCATTAAAATCGTTTCCAATTCGAAAAAATGGGTTGAAAAGGAAATTAATGAAAATTCAGCTTTAACTTTGCAGATCGAATCCGGTGTATATGAAAAGGGCGAGCACGGTATAATTGACAGGATTGATTTTGAACCGGGATATCATGATCTTTCAATAGAAGAATTGGAATATCTGGTATTTATAGAGAATGTGATACCTGCACAGCCTAAGGAGCTTGATGAGGTCCGCGGGCAGGTAATCTCTGACTATCAGAATTACCTTGAAAAGGAGTGGATAAAACAATTGCGAAATAAATACAGTATACATATTGACAGTAAGATCTTATCCAGGGTATATGAACAATTTAAGGTTAATTAGTGCTTCAATACTTATAACTTTGAGTTTTTCCTCTTGTGATATCATCAATTACAAGGGAAATGACTCTGGGATTAAGTTCAGCGACAATGTTGCTGTAAAACCCATAGCCCGGGCTCATGATCAATACCTGTATCTTGAAGACCTGCAGGGACTGATTCCCGCTGATATTTCCAAGGCTGACAGCGCCAATCTGATTCAACGGTATGTTAAAAGCTGGATCAATAAACAACTGGTGATAACCGAAGCTTCAGATAAACTGAACCTGGGAGAGGTGGAAATCGAAAGAAAGGTATTGGATTACAGGTATGCCCTGATGATACATGAGTATCAGAAATTATACATCAATGAAAAGCTTGACACGGATGTTTCGCCAGCCGAGGTGGAGCAATACTATATGGAAAATAAGGATAATTTTCAATTAAGACAGAATATCATAAAATGCAGGTATGTCAAGCTGGCCAATGAAGCACCGAAAATGAATGTGTTTAAGAGATTGTTCAATTCGGGGAATGATAAACAATTTGAGGAATTGAGGTCATATTGTTATCAATATGCCAACAGGTTTCATCTTGATTCCTCATGGGTTAATTTTGACGAAGTCATTGAAAATACTCCAATGGCAACCATAGACAATAAAATACAGTTTTTAAAGAGAACAAACTATTACGAGACCACAGACGATAATTATCAGTATTTCCTCAAGATCCTGGAATACAAGATATCCGATGAGATATCCCCGATGGAATGGGTATATGATGATATCGTCAGAATCATTATCAATAAAAGAAAAGTAGAGCTTGCTAAAGAACTAGAAGAAGGGATTTATGAAAGGGCAGTACAAAATGAAGATTTTGAGATTTTTAATAATTAGCCTTTTTCTTTTTGGGAAGGTTATTCATTTTAGTCCGGTCGTGCTGGCACAATACAGTAAGGGCCAGATGATCGATAAAATCATAGCTAAGGTGGATGATTATATCGTCTTGAAATCAGATCTGGATAAAAACTACCTTGAATATGTGTCCAGTGGACAAGAAGGAGGTGAAGAGGTAAAATGTGGGATCTTTGAAAGTCTTGTAGTGGGTAAATTGCTCGTCGCCAAGGCTGAGATAGATTCCGTTATTGTACTTGACGAAGAAGTACAGATGAATCTCGACCAGAGAATGCAGATCATCCTTGCTCAAATTGGATCCCAGGAAAGACTTGAAGAATATTATGGAAAGACCGTTGAGGAATTTGAGGAGGAACTTTTTGATGATATCAAAGAACAGTTGATAGCTGACAAGATGCAACGGACCATTACTCAGGATGTTTCGGTAACTCCTTCAGAAGTTAAAAGATTCTTTAACCGCATCCCGGAAGATAGCCTTCCTTTCTTCTCCACGGAGGTTTCAGTAGGTCAGATCGTTGTAATACCTGAGGTGGGAGAGAATCAGAGAGAGCTGGCGCGCAAAAAGATATTGGACATACGGGATCGAATCGTAAAAGGACCTGATCTAAGCGGAACCTATGGGGATTGGACCTTAAATCTGAATGCAGGGAATAGTCTTGAACTGACAGATAGGGAAGGCGGGAAATATACCGGTTCCTGGGAATACGCAGTGAGTGACCGGCTGTTAACCATTACCCTTAATGAAATTAGTTTTACTGCCAATGAATTCCAATTTGTATGGAAACTTACTAAATATGGAGGTGACAGTCTACGGTTTGAAAACAGCGATTTCAACAACACTTCAAAATTCACTGCCTATAAAATAAATAATACATCGCAGAAGTCCCCGGTGATAAATATTGATTTTCTGCTGGGTTCCTGGAAGATTACCTCATTTAATGGTGACGGACAGGATTTTGCCGAATTGGCAAGAGAGTATTCGGAAGATCCTGGATCGGCAAGGTATGGTGGTGAGTTAGGATATGCCTCCAGGGGAACCATGGTCCCGGAATTCGAAGCCGTAGCGATGACCATGAAACCAGGTGAAATCTCTAAACCGGTGGAAACCGATTTCGGCTTTCATCTGATTCAGCTTTTAGATAGAAGAGGTAATGAATTCAATGCAAGGCATATTCTCATACGACCTGATTTTTCTGCACTTGATTTTGAAAAGGCCGAAAGTTTTCTGGACAGCCTAAAAAATGAGATTCTCTATGATAGCCTGATATTTGAAAAGGCAGCGAAAGAATTTTCTGACGATGATGCCAGCTCAGGGAATGGAGGATTTATGGTAGATGCAACAGGGTCAACAAGAGTCTCTGTGGAGGACCTGGATCCGGTGGTCTTTTTTACCATTGATACCATGGAGGTAGGACAAATTTCGCCGCCCATGCGATACCGGATGCAGGATGGTAAAGAAGCTGTAAGGATCCTGTATTATAAAGACAGGGTCAGGCCACATAAAGCAAACTTGAAAGAAGATTATCAAAAAATTCAAATGGCTACCATGAACGAAAAAAGAAAGGAAGTGATGGACAAATGGTTTGACCGGGCGAAGAAAGAAGTCTTCGTACAGATCGATGACGATTACAAGTACTGTAAAGTCATGGAGTGATTGTACTTTAATTTACTTTGAATTTCCAAATACCATGAAAGATACCAAGTCTGATGTAGAAGCTGCCGATAATCTTGTTAAATCATATAACAAGTTAAACGCAGAGATATCCAAAATAATAATAGGACAAGACGAGGTCATTAAACTGGTATTAATATCCATATTTTGTCAGGGACATAGCCTGCTTGTCGGAGTTCCCGGTCTGGCCAAGACACTGCTTATTAAAACCATTTCCGAAGCTCTTGATTTGAGTTTCAACAGGATTCAGTTCACCCCGGATCTTATGCCTTCGGATATTCTCGGTTCTGAAACATTAGATATAAACAGGAATTTCCAGTTCATAAAAGGGCCTGTTTTTGCCAACATAATCCTGGCTGATGAAATTAACCGGACACCACCAAAGACACAGGCTGCATTGCTGGAATCGATGCAGGAATATTCTGTCACAATTGCCGGACATTTCCATCAGCTTGACCGTCCCTTTTACGTACTTGCTACCCAGAATCCGATTGAGCAGGAAGGTACATATCCTTTGCCCGAGGCCCAGCTGGACCGTTTCATGTTCAATATTCTCCTTGATTATCCGTCTTTCAAAGATGAAATGGAGATTGTAGAAAAGACCACCACCACACAGACTACAGAAATTGATAAGGTGATGGGAAAAGATGAGATTCTATTTTACCAGGAATTGATTAAGAAAGTTCCAGTCACTCCAAATGTGATAGAATATGCGGTAAGTCTTGTTCACAAGACACGGCCAGGTACTGAAAGTGCCGCTCAGATTTCCAATGATTACCTGGATTGGGGTGCAGGTCCCCGGGCATCACAGTTCCTGATAAACGGCGCCAAATGTTCCGCATTGATGAATGGTAAATATTCCCCAGACATAGAAGATGTAAAAGCCATCGCAAAGCCCACCCTTCGACACCGCATCCTCAGGAACTTTAAAGCCGAAGCTGAGGGAATCACCGTTGATAAGATCATTGAGGAATTGCTATAGCGATTCCTAAAATTCGTTGGTAATTGTAAGAAGGTTGTCGTTTAATATTGTTCGGTACTGTCTCAATTGCAGTGATGCGGGCCCCCCCGTAGGAAAACCATTGAAATCAAAGCTTGAATTGCAGCATGTATCTAGGAGGAACAGTGAAGACTTATCGACACTTACCGTAGCGCATGCATCCATGGGCTGGAAGGTGCAGTTCTGCTCGATGGCAATATATTCACTCAGCGATTGACGGTATATTATGATCCCCCTCACACCCGCATTAAGGTATACATAGCCGCCAATTAGATTCAGGGGTTGGTATTGAAAATTATTCAGGTTTATCGTTTCATTTACAATCACAATCGGTATTCCATCTTCAGGCATCTCATCATCACAGGCCTGTATCAGCATGATACCGAAAAAAAGAAGATAAAAGTACTTCAGCAGTCTTTTCATCAATACAACGGGGTAAATTGCTTCAAAAACCTGATATCATTTTCCGTGAACAAACGGATGTCCTTAATCTGGTATTTCAACATGGTTATTCTTTCAATTCCCATTCCAAAGGCAAAACCCGTGTAGATTTCCGGATCAATATTACAGTTGGACAGTACGTTCGGGTCCACCATGCCGGCACCACCGATCTCTACCCATCCTGTATACTTGCAGATGGGACATCCATCCCCATGGCAGATGAGGCAGCTAATATCGAGTTCGGCGCTTGGTTCGGTGAAGGGAAAAAATGAAGGCCTGAACCGGACTTTCGTATTCTTTCCGAACATTTCGCGGGCGAAGTAATAAAGTGTTTGTTTCAGGTCTGCAAAAGAAACGTTTTTATCCACATACAATCCTTCCACCTGGTGAAAGATACAATGCGCACGCGCTGAAATGGCCTCATTGCGGAATACTCTTCCCGGGGATAGGGTTCGGATTGGTGGATCCGTTTGTTCCATCACCCTGACCTGTACGGAGGAGGTATGTGTTCTAAGGGCTATATCTTCACTTTTATCGTCGGATTTTGAGGTTTTTTCAATGAAGAAAGTATCCTGCATTTCCCGGGCCGGATGGTTATGGGGGAAATTTAAGGCAGTAAAATTATGCCAGTCGTCTTCTATTTCCGGACCTTCAGACACGTTGAATCCTATACGTTCGAAGATTTCAATGATCTGCAATTTCACTGAAGTCAGAGGATGTACCGTTCCCAGCGTATTTTGAACAGGGGGTAGCGTCAGGTCAATGCCACTTGATCCTGTGGCACCTGATTTACCCTTTGTCGCAGCGAGGAGTTCCTGAAATTTTGATTGAGCCTGATTTTTAAGTTCATTCAAAGCCTTTCCCACGGCTTTTTTATCCGTATTGGGAATGGATTTAAACTCGTCGAAAAGCTCATTCAAAATTCCCTTCCGGCTGATAAATTTTAACCTGAAAGATTCAATCTGGTCCATATCAAGGTCCCTGTATTCATTGATTTCTACTTTGAATGATTCTATTCTGTCAAGTAAATCCATTGGTATTATGCAATTAGTTTAACCGGATCGTGTTGGTACGGATGGGGCAAAATTAAAGTTTTTTTAGTTAAAAAGTTTTTTCCTGGAAATTTTAGAAGATTGGAGTTATAATATCAGCTTAATTACCTGCTATGCCAAAGGATCAATCAATTGAATTATTTATATGGAGGGCGTATGAAATAACTAAAAAAAGCGTATCAAAATTTCAAGTACCTGGATGAAATGGCTTGAAAATCTGATACGCTTCGGTAATTGGAATGAGAAATCGGATTTATCCGATCAGTTCTTTTTCCCTGAGGTAATTAAGTACGATATCCGTACTTGCCTCAAGTGAATGTTCACTTGTATCTATGACGAGTTCAGCATTCAAAGGCTCCTCATAAGGAGCGTCAATTCCTGTAAATTCCTTGATCTCTCCGGCACGCGCTTTTTTGTACAATCCTTTTGGATCACGACTTTCTGCTACATCCAGGGGCACCTTGACATATACTTCTATAAAGCGGCCTGCAGGAACCAGTTCACGTGCCTTATCCCGGTCACCGCGATAGGGTGAAATAAATGCTGTCATGGCAATGACCCCTGAATCAGCGAAGAGTTTTGACACTTCCCCGATCCTTCGGATATTTTCTTCCCTGTCTTCAGGGGAGAATCCCAGGTTTTTATTCAGGCCATGGCGTATATTGTCCCCGTCAAGGACATAACTTATATTTCCATTCTCAAATAGTTTTTCTTCAACAGCATGGGCCAGTGTTGATTTTCCGGAACCTGATAAACCGGTATACCATATAACGATACCTTTCTGGTTCAACAGTCTTTCGCGGTCTTCATTGGTAATAGCACCGGCGTGCCATGTTATATTCGTTGCTTTTTGTTCAGCCATATCTTTATTATTTATAAACTTTGATAGTAATCCATTAAAATTTGTCCGATTTCCGGCCTGGTAAATTCAGCAGGTGGCATTTCACCATTTGACAACATCTCCCGTACTTTGGTACCACTGATCAGCACCCGGTCTTCCTTACCATGTGGACAGGTTTTCATAGAGGCCATCTCACCGCAACCATGACACCAGAAAGTCCAGTCGATATTCAGAGGTTTGATAGCAAGGGCATCCTCCGGTATTTCGTCAAAGATCTTCTGTGCATCAAAAGGTCCATAATAACTACCCACGCCTGCATGATCACGACCGATGATCAGGTGGCTGCATCCAAAGTTCTGTCGGAATATGGCATGCAATAATGCTTCACGTGGCCCTCCATACCGCATTTCCATAGGATATACCTTCAATACCACGTTATCCTTCACATAGTATTTATCAATCAGTTCCGTGTAGCACTTCATGCGTACATCTGCAGGGATATCGCCCGGCTTCAGTTTGCCCACCAGCGGATGGATGAGCACACCATCACTGACTTCCATAGCAATTTTGGTTACATATTCATGTGACCTGTGGATCGGGTTTCTCGTCTGGAATCCTGCAATCCTTATCCAACCCTTTTCTTCGAAAATGGCTCTTGTTTCTGCGGGTCTGGCATAATGATCTCCATACATTTCAGGATAGGGCCCCTCGCTGAAAACTTTCACCGGTCCTCCGAGATACATATCATGTTGTTCGTAAATTTTTGCCACACCGGGATGTTCGGCGTCATCAGTACGGAAGACGTTCACAGCCTCATGCTTTTTATCATAGGCATATTTCTCTTCCACTACCATGGATCCCATAAGTTCGCCGCTTTCATCATCGATCAGGGCGATCTCACTTCCTGTTGCGAGGCTGTCGGCCTGTTCTCTGGAAACAGATAAAGTAATGGGTATCGGCCACATCGTTCCGTCTGCCATACGCATTTCATTGACAACACCGATGTAATCTTTCTCTCCCATAAAGCCATCCAACGGGCTGAAAGCACCCATGGCAAGCATGATCAAATCAGATGTTTCCCTTGAATTCAGTCTTACCTGAGGCAGGTTCTGAGCCTTTCGCATAGCTTCTTGTAAAGCACTACCTTCAAGCAATAATGGTTTTAACACCCCGCCATGGGGCGGTACTAATTTTGTAGACATATCTAAAGAATTTAAATGATCCTTGTTAAAAAATTGAATGCAAAAATAATATAAAAATTAGATTTTATTAGATAATTCAGGGAATTATATTAGTTTAGTCCAAAATATTTTAGATGGAAGACATTGAAATTAAACATATCTTAGAAATCGCAAAACTTGCCGGGGAGGAGATCCTGAAGATCTATAATGACCAAAGTCTATTTAATGTGGTTGATTTTAAAGCAGATGACTCTCCGTTGACCCTCGCAGATCAAAAATCCCACGAAGTAATTGCCCGTAATATCGATGATCTTTATCCACATATCCCGATGCTATCTGAAGAGGGGAAGGATATTCCTTATGATATCAGAAAATACTGGAATGAGTTCTGGTTGATTGATCCTCTGGACGGCACCAAGGAATTCATTAAAAGAAATGGAGAATTTACGGTAAATATTGCCCTTATTGAGGAAGGATATCCCGTATTGGGAGTTATTTATGCCCCAGTACTCGATACCTATTATTATGCGATTAAAGATGAGGGATCATATAAGATCAATGGTGGTCAAAAAAGTCATTTAAAGATCACCCATAAGAAAAAAGATCAACTTACTGCAGTGAGAAGCCGCTCCCATGCCTCACCTGAAGAAGAAGAGATATACAAAAAATATAATGTCACAGAATTTACCTCAGTTGGGAGTTCCCTGAAATTTTGTATGGTTGCCGAGGGGGAAGCAGATATCTATTACCGGCATGGTCCCACCATGGAATGGGATACGGGTGCTGGTCAAGCTATTGTTGAAAGTGCTGGGTTCGAAATGATCAATATGGAAACAGAGGAACGGTTCGCATACAATAAACAGTCGTTGTTGAATCCTGGATTTTTAGTGAGATAATTTCATTGATTGTTGATTATTTGACAATCTTGATAGAAGAGATTTACTGGGTTCATGTAAGATAACCCCCCCAGAAAATAATGAACATGTTTGGTTCTTTCGATTTATGTTTTGCCCCTAAAGAAATCATGTATTTTTATATATTTTTAAGTTCCTCCGGAGTAAAAATATATAGCAGCGTTAACCTGTCAGATTGAAATCTACAATTAAAAATCAATAGACATTGTCGTTTTCCCTTAAAAGGTGATTCAACGTAAGCAGGATAATTTTAAGGTCGAACAGAAGAGACCAGTTCTCTACATAAAACCTATCCAGTTTTACCCTGTTCTTCATGGAAGTCAGGTTATTTGTTTCACCCCTGTATCCCTTCGCCTGGGCAAGACCTGTTATACCAGGTTTTACTGAATGCCTCAGCATGAATTTTCTGATCTGGGGTTTGAAGTCATCATTCAGTTTTATTGGATGGGGCCTTGGGCCGATAACAGACATGTCACCCATGAGTACATTATAAAATTGAGGGATCTCATCAAGGGAGGTTCTGCGAAGAAAATGGCCAAATTTGGTAATCCGGGGATCATTTTTTATTGCCTGCCGGAATTCGGAGCCATTTTCGGGAACCATTGTTCTGAACTTATAGCATGTAAATGGTTTATTATCCTTTCCATGCCGTTTTTGCCTGAAAAAAGCCGGGCCGTTTGAATCCAGTTTAATGAGAAATGCAATTAAAGGGATCAGCCACCAGAGAATTGTAATCATGACGAGGCCCGAAAACACGAAATCAAAAGATCTTTTTATGAACTGGTTGAATTTATCGTCAAGAGGCTGTGGTTTGACTTTAAGTACTGGAATATAGTCATAGAGTTGTACTTCAAGATTTTTGTATAGAAGTCCACGAAAATCGGGTATGATTTTGGCTTTAATGAAATGCTCTTCAGAAAAATCTATGATCTTCTGGATCTTTTTCGGATCGATATCTGGCAGGCAGCAATAGATTTCATGAATGTTATTGTTCAATACATATTCAAACAGTTGATTTATTTCACCTTTAATTTGTTTGCCCGAATAATGATCATCGAAATACCCATGAAATTTATACCCATGTTCCGGATGAAAAATAAAGAACTTTCTTAACTCTCTTCCCAATTCACCATGCCCAACGATCACCACATTTCGAAAGTTATAACCAATTCTTCTATAATATTTCAAAAAGAGTATAAAAGATAAATGAAATAATGTGATGCCAAGTGAAGTTAGAAAATAACTCTGAAGAATATATAATTTATAATAGTTTTCACCTTTCATTCCGATAAATGCGAAGATTAACACTAAATATAAGCCCAAAGCATTCGTTAATTTTCTTAAAATTATTTCGAAAGGGGAAGTTCTGGAAGTATTATGTAATTGAACAAGGAAAGCTGAGAAAACCCAGGCTATATTAAAGAATAGTTGAAGCTCAAAATATTTGGAATGAGTAAGAGTAGATAATCCCTTAAATGTATAATAATATCCAATTATGAAAAAACAAT
>Ga0209536_100009142_pt1 | contig 14745 bp, 7 predicted proteins | sample DeeMarSeWOR28_12_FD_187461 | JGI IMG/M metagenome (GOLD analysis project Ga0209536, IMG submission 187461) | Marine sediment microbial communities from White Oak River estuary, North Carolina - WOR-2-8_12 (SPAdes) (version 2) | ecosystem: Environmental > Aquatic > Marine > Intertidal zone >...
GCTCGCCAGCCTTCTCCTCGGCGACGACCTTGTCCTTGAACCGAGTCCTCATCCGCTCCCGCAGGCCGGACAGGAGATCTGCCTCCCATGCTGCCCTCGGATCCATCTTCCGGATGGTCGCCTTGCCGATAGCAAGGGCACGAGCCACGTTGGTGAGCCCATTGGCCAGACTCATCCCTGCGTGGAAGTAGTGCTGGTTGGCCTGATGGAGATCCTGCATCACCTTCTCCACCTTGGCCACGTCCCCGCTTGCCAGAGCCGCCTGGAACCGCTCCTCCTGATAGTGGATCTTGTTCGCCAGCTCGGTGTGGATCTGACGGAGGAGCAACACCTCTCGGTCCCTCAGTCCACCACCCTTGTTCCGGAAGGCGATGGCCCAGTTCTCGGGAGTGTCGATCCCCAGCAGCTCCTTCACCTCTCCCTTCACCTGATCCCATCCCCTCACCCGGTCGCGGGCGAAGATCTTGTTGTTGGACAGGATCTGGGTGTAGAGGACCGTGCGCTCCTTGATCGCATCCGGGATGTCCGGGTTGTGGAGCATGTTGAACACACCCTCCATCTGGTCGCCCTTGCGAGGAGACGGAAGCGACTTCCTGAGCTGGTCCTTCTCAGCCTTGGAGAGGTGCTGGTGCATCCGGCGGGCCATCTCCCACGCCGACTCGTGGGCGTAGGACAAAGCCTTCTTCTTGGGAACGGTTTCAACCAGAGCATCGAGCAGACGCTTGGCGTGCTCGACGTTGTCAGGAACTACTTCTCCTCGCGCTTCGAGGGCGTCGACTTCTTGGACAAGTCCTTCGTAGACACCTTGCGCCCCTTCCGTACCTCTCCGAGCGCGAGGTCCAGCTGCTTCTCCTTTGGCACGTCTCGCGGCAGCAGCGCGGTCAGCAGCGGTGGAGCGTCGAAGCTCTCGGGCCGGGACTTCACCGCCTCGTTGTACAGAGCTACGGGGTCGTACCCCATAATCGAGGCCACGCGCAGCAGCCTCCTCACTTCTGCGACCTCGATACGCGCGGGGCGCAACGCCGCCCTCAGCTGTCCCAGCAGGAAGTCTCTCGAAACGCGCGGCTCGCCAGGACTCTCTTGCTCCATACTCGTTCCTCATCTTCTGGAACTCGGGTACCAGTTCCTTCCTGATCGCGTCGTGGTTATCCTTGGTGAACCCCTCCTTCAACCAGCCCCGGTACTCGTCCCACTTCCGCTCGGCGTCCATGAGGTTCTTGATGTAGTTCTCCATGGTCTGGAACGGCCACTCGTGCCCACGCGCCTTGTTGTGGGACACCTCATGGATGATCGTGTGGAGCGCCATGTCCACCGCGTCGTCGTAGTCGCCCTTCCCGTACTCGACGGCCTCGACGATGTTGGACAGCACCCGCGACTTCCCAGTCGGATCGTGAAGAGCCAGCCCGCTGAGGTGAGGCGACGAGGTGAGCCCGGCATACTCAACGTCGAGCTTGCCCTCGAAAGGCTTCACGTCGTCCCGTCCGTTGATCGTGTCCCGAAGGTCCACGACGATCCGCTTGAGCGCCGTCGCCGCCCCTGTTCCGTGCTTGCTGTGCGCAGCGACGAACTCGTCGGAGGCGATCCGGTCGTTGTTCGCGTTGACCAGCCCCTTCCCGATCCGGTCGGCCACCGCCAGATCCGTCTCGTAGTCGTCGATGCGCTGGAGCCGGTCCATGATGCTCAGGTTGGAGTCAGGCTCCAGCTCCAGGAAACTGGCCCTCATGACATCGAAGGTCGGGTTCTTCTCCATCACTGCCCAGATCGTTCCAGCCCGCGTCTCCAGGTTCGGGAATACCGTGCCGTAGTCGGAGAAGACCAACCTCCACGTATCCCCCTTCGGACCGGTCCACGTCACCATGTCAGGAGTGGGGTTCTTCTCGGGGATCCAGCCCATCTGGTCGAATCGGAACTTCGACGTGCCCCAGGTGTCCCTGTTGGCAAGGACGTCGTCGATGATCAGACCAGCACGCTGCGCGTTGGTGAGCAGATCTGCCGTGTAGTCGAGGTGGTCGGTCAGGCTCATGCCGTCGGGCAGAACCATTTCGGCTTCCAGTCCCAGTCTGGCTGCCGCCGACTCATCATAGAGCTTCAGGTCGTCGGCCGGAATCTCCTGGAGGATACGCTCACTGGTGGTGAGCTTGGCCGACGCATCGAACGAGGGGAGCTTCTCATCAATGAAGAACAGCCCCTGCATCTCGGGGTGGACCGTGTAGAACATCGGCCCACTCACGTCGTCGTAGAGCTTACCCTTCGCCAGGACCGGCATCACGAGAGCCCGTTGCTCCTTGGTTGGGTAGTTGAAGGTCGGCATCCGCCCAACCCTCGCCACCATCCCACCCCCATCAGGGGTGGTCCCGTTGAGCAGATAGACTCGGTGGTACTTACCCACTGCGATCTCCTCTGCGAGATCGTTCGGGTCGATGTCGAGCCCCTTCTCTCGGAGCTGCTTCCTGAGCTTCAGCGCAAACTCCTGCTTGCCCAGAGCAGTAGCAATGTCCCCTCCGGTAATGTCGTCGTCTATCTGGAGAGGAAGAACCTCCTTGACGAAGTCGTCCATCCGGGACGCCATCGTGTCCACCTTGCCAGGAGCAGAGTAGAGGATCATGTTGGCCGGTCCGTCTACCTGCTCCAGTCCCAGTCTCTCGACGGCCTCCTGGATTGGACTCCTTCCCCCAATCCGCTTCGCTCCTGCAATGTCGATGGCAGTGATCCTCGGCTCGGCGAACACCCCGCTCAGGGCCTCGACGATCTTCGCGGTGTCGTCGCCGTTGCTCTCCACCTGAATGATGAAGCGGTTCGGTCCTCCCTTGTCGGAGATGGCAGTGAGCTTCAGCCCACTGGCCGGGTCCTCCCAACCCCCACCCTTGGTCGCCTTCAGATCCGGGAAGCGCAGCGGACCAGTACGTCCAGCACGCTCCACCTGAGCCTCAAGCTCAGCTGCGTACCTGACGAACGCCTTGGGGTCGAGGCCAAGATGCTTGGCGATGGTGGCAGTGAGTGTGACGGCATCCGGCTTCGGAGCGACACCCTCGATACCGAGATCCTTGGCGAACGCCTTGAGGAGGTCGTTGGACTTGAGCTTCGTCGGGACTCCCTGTCCTGCTTCCTGACGGTCGTAGGCGAACTTGAGGAACCGACCCAGCGCGACCGACGCCTCCTTCTTGTTGTTCGCCATGGCCGTCCGGAACTGCTCAGGAGTCTGGTCCTTGGCTCGGGACGGGAACTTGACTTCCTTGTGGGCCCTCTCCAGCTCGGCAACTCGTTCGGGCGTGGCCGTCTCGACCTTCGTGTCCGCATCACCCAGCTCGCTGACCAGAGAACGCCGCAGCTTGCCGTTCCTCCCCACCAGCTTGGAGATGATGTTGGCCACGGTCCCGGGAGCCATCTGCTGAGCCTGAAGGGTGGCCTTCGTCGCCTTCGTCGCGTCCGCGTGCGAGAGTCCCTTCTCGACGTGGTTCAAGAACTCGTTGACGACGATCTTCTCCTTCTTGCTCAGCCCCTCCCACGACTTCGAGTCACGGAAGAGCTGACGCAGGGTCTTCTTCTGCCCTTCAGCCACCTGCTTGAGCAGATCCATCTGCCCAGCCGCGCCCCGCTCCCGCTGCTGCTCCTTGATCGGGGGCTTCTTCCCCTTTCCAGCCTGCTCTACCGTCTGGGTTGCGGCCTCTATCTTCTCGGGGGCGACCTTGGTGCTTCCCCCACCGGCCCCCTGCTCCTGAGCCTTGATGGGGTTCTCCTTGGCCAGCGCCCGGAGCTTGCCCATGATCGCGGCCTTGCGCTCCTTGGAACCCACCTCCCCAGGAAGATCCTTCAGGGCTTCGGCCACCACCTTCGGTTCCGTGGTCAGCAGCTCCGTGACCCGCTCCGTCAGGGTGCCTCCCTCAGGAGCCTTCCCCGACTTGACGGCCCTCGCCGCCTCCCGCCGTCCCTCCGACTCCACGAGGGTCTGGAAGTCCTTGTCGGCGAAGACCCCTTCAGCAATGGTCGGAGCTTGCTCAGAAGGCGTTTCTGGGGCCCTAGAAGGCTCAGGACGGGGCTCAGGGGGTGCCTCCGGGGCAGCTACCCCTCGGGTTTCAGCCTCGGGGCCAGGAGGGGCCTCAGGAGCGATTTCCGGGGCTCTCGGCTCAGCAGGCTGGGCAGTACGCTCAACCATGCCCAGAGACTCGGGCGTCTCCTTTCCGGAGAACAGCGCAAGTCTATCGTTATGACCAAGTTCCAGGAACTGCTGCCTGGAAATACCGAGCTTGCTGAATGCGGCGTTAAGATCCTTGCCAGGAGCGAACTCAGCATAGGGGGCAAGGATGTCGGTTGGGGCCTCAGGAGCGGGCACTGCCTCGGGAGCGGGAGCCTCCGGTGCCGCCGCCGCAGGCTCTGGCTCGACCGGGCGGGCAGGCTCGGCCCCCTCAGCCCCGGGCAGTGTAGCACCCTCCTTCATCGCCGCCACAGGCTCGGTGACCGGGGGAACCTCCCTCGGAGGGGGAGCTGCCTCAGCCTCCTCAGCCGCAAGGCGCTGCTCCTCGACCATGCGGTCATACTCGGCCCTGAGATCCTCGCGGAACCCCTTCCGGACGGACGCCCGCTTGTTCCGGTTGAGGACGTACTCCTTGTTCGGGTCGATCTCCTTCCCGTCGAAGTAGTCGTCGAGGATGTCCGGAAGCTCGTAGCCCTTCTTGCGCAGACGACGCGCCTCACTGGCCGTCCGCAGGTTCCCCGCCGACTGAACCTGCTCGATGGCGTTGTCGAGCCCCTCCATCTGGGCATCCAGCTCGTCGGCCACCCACCGCGCCCTCGTGGTGTCCCGGGGCAGCCGCGTCGACGCAGCACGCTTCCTACCCATCCCCGGGAGCGCGGGCGGGAGCCTCCGCTGCGACGGCTCGATTGGCCGCTCGGGAACGACCTCTCCAGGCAGCGTGATGTCCGGAACAGCTTCTGGCACCTGGACCGGCTCCGTTGGAATCGGTCTGGGCTCACCCCCGATGTCGACCGGGAGGGCAGGCTGACCCTCGGGAGGAACCCGAACCCTCTCTGGTCTGCTGATGTCGGGCCGGGGCGGCTCCTCCCACACGTCCGGAATCCACGGAGGAACCTCAACAGGCGGCACCCTCTCCGGAACCTGTACCAGCGGTCCTTCAGCGACTGGAGGAGCCTCAGGCAGCGGAGGAGGCTGGTACTCGATCCCGGCTTCCTCAGGGAGTCCACGACCCATCCCCGGGTACTCAGCCTCGTAGGGAATCCCTGCTTCCTCGGGGAGCCCCTCGATTCCTGGGTAGCGTGCCGCCTCTTCAGCAGCGACTTCACTCGTGACCCGGTCGATGTCCTTCGGGATCTGACCCGTCTCCTTGAGGTGCTGTCGCCACGTTCGGGTTGCCTTCCCTGCGTCGATGACGCCCTTCCCCATGAGCGCGGTGAGCCCACCCATGAGCACTGCGTTGATCCCGGCAGCCGTCTTGTCGCCGATGTCCTCGGCTTCGACTGCCATCTTCCCAGACTCCCACGCAGCCTTCGCAGCCTCGGGTCCGTAGGCGAACGCCGCACCAGCACCCATAGCCAGCGGACCCGCTTCCGCGATCCCGATCCCGGCCCTGAACGCAGCCTGCTGCGCAGGCGTTCCCTTCTCCAGAACGAGCTTGGCGAGGTGCTGAGCGTCCTTCAACCGAGAGGCAGCAGCAGCTTCCCTGGTCAGCGCCCCTGTTGCCTGTGCGACCCTGCGCCCCTTCTCTGCGGTCTCCACTGCTCGCAACGCCGCCGTGCCGCCTTCCACACCCGCGACGGCACCTTTGGCGATTCGACCCATGATCCCACCCACGTAGGTGGTTGGGTCGGCGAGGATGTTGCCCCCCATTCGAGCAATCGGACCGAATGCTCTCCCAGCCCAGCTCTCACGAACATCATCAGGAACGAGTTGGGCAAGAACATCACCCGCACCGGGAAGTGCCTCGGCCTGTTCGTACCATGGGCTCTCCTCCGAGACACCAAAGGCACCGCGCATCTCCTCCTGCGCCTGCTGGTATGCCTCTGGAGCTACTGCCCCGACGGCGAGCCCGCCGGGGGCCTGCGATGCACCGAAGAACGTCCGGACCGGCTGGAAGATGTCGAGCCCTTCCTCTTCCTCCGGAGGCAGTCCCGCGTAACGGCGGGCTATGTCTCGCGGGGACTCCTTCTGTTCATCTCCCTCAAGGATTCCTGACGCGAGCCGCCGAGCGGTCTCGACAGGATCGAGAAAGGACATCTGCCTCCACCTAGATCGTCAGCCCGATGTTCCTCGACAGCACATCGTCCCACTGCGCCACGTCCTGATGCTTGGACGCAAGGTACTTGGTGATTCCCTCTCTCCAAGCCTGAGCTTCCTTCGCAGCGTAGTCCGGAGTCCCGGGCTGCGCCCCAGTGAGCTTGGAGTAGTTCTCCATGACCAGCCGAACGTCGTTCTGCAGCTCGGGATCGGCCTTGGCCATGTCGATGAACTTCTGGTAGAACGGAGCCCGTCGAGCCATCAGGTAGTCGAGGTCGGTCCCCATCTTCCGCTCGTGCTCAACGAGTCCAGCCTGCTCCTCGGCGAGCTTCGTCGCGGCTCGGGTTTGTCCAATCCCACCCACCATGCCTACCTGCTCGGCGTACTTCTCCTGGGCCAACGGGCCCATGCTCGCCCAGTCCTCACTCGTCAGCTCCTGCGTCGGGTCGGCCATGAACGGCTGTGACACACCCGACGCACCGATGGGAGTCTTCTGGCGCACCGTGAAGTCGCGCTGCGGACGAGGGATCCCTGTCGCCGAGATGGCGCTCCTCTTCGGCATCAGCCCCAGCTCCCTGGCTCGGGCCACTGCCGCGTCGTGGATGGACGCCTCGTCTCGGAACGCCTGTACTCCCTTCGTGTAGTCAGCACGCTGCTCAGGAGCGAGCGGGAGCGCTTCCCCACCGGTACCGTACCCACCGACGTTGGTGAACACTGGCTTCCCATCCACCCACCGCACCCCGATGCTGCCACCGGAACTGGGAGGAGCCTCAGGAGGAGCCTCAGCTGTCACGTCGATGGAGGTGGACGTTCTCAGTGGAGCAGTGACAGCGGAAGGGACATCTTCCAGTGCCAGTGGCCTGTCCGGGGGAGGACCGAATCTCTCCGGGAGACCCAAAAACTCCGATGGAACCCCCGCTCCCATCAGCCCCATCCTCAGTCCGAGATCAGGCCCAATCGGGGAGACTGCTCCTCCCGGAGTGTAGGCAGTCGTCGGATCCCCGGCTCCTGCTGCTCTCCTGCGAGCCAGAAGGGCCTGATGCGCCCGCATCCGTGCCTTGTCGTCTTCGGACATGCCTCGGTCGGTCATCCACTGCTCGGTCTCGTCGTCGAGCCTCCCGGGATTGAGCAGCGAGCTGGCCAGAGAGTCTTCGTAGTCAGGCATCGCTACCCCCTCCTCCGGGTGAGAGAGTCTTCGGCTTCTGCTGGGAGGAACATCCGCCGCTGGGCTCCGGTCATCCGGATCGTGTCGGGGGTCAGTCCTGTAACGATCTGGGGACCGGACACCTGCCGCAGGGGCGCCCCACCGAATCCGGGCGTCCCGTACTGAGCACGGGCCTGCGCGATCCGAGCCCGGTTCTCCTCAGCTCCTGCCATGTCGGTCAGGCTGGAAGGGGCCTGGGGGGATTCGATCTGGAATCGCCGACGGTCACGCTGATCGGCCATCCGGGCTCGCCAGTCGTCCCATCTCGTTGCGTCTCGACGCATCCGCTCCTTGTCGGCTCTCAGCCGCCCGATCCATTCGTACATGTCCTCGAAGCCGAAGTCCCCGCCCAGAGCGTCGAGCTGCTCTCCTGCCCCACCCACATTCGTGAGCATGTCCGTGTTCGGGAGGAAGCTCGTCCTCGCACCGAAAGCCATGACGCCCTCCTAGATCAAACCCGAGAGCGAGGCCATTGCACTGATCCTCGCATTCATCGCGTTGTTCTGCATATCCGCGACCCGGAGCGGGTACTCCATCATCGCCCGCGAGAAGTCCATCTGGTTCCGCTGAGCCTGATTGAGGAAGTCCCCTTGCGTTCCAGCCAGCCCGCCGGCTCCACTGATTGCCCCACCCAAGTCGGCGAGGAGTCCCCGCTCGAACTCCAGCCGCTGCCTCTCAGTGTCTCCTGTCAGTCCAGCCTGAGTTCTGTACTGGTCCGACATGAGGTTCCGTCGCTCGGCGCTCGACATCCCACCACCACGCTGAGCCTGTGCTTCGGCTTCCCTCATAGCAATCGAGCCCTCGGCCCGAGCCCGATTGAGGATGTCGTCGACGTTGTACTGCCCAGCAAGATCGCGGTTCTGCTGGATGAGGTCACGGTACATGTCCATGACCTCCTTCATGTAGGGGGTGGACTCCACCTGGAAGTTCCCCTCGCGTCCCCCACCAGGGGGCATGTAGGGCACACCACCGCCTCCTCCAGCCGGACCGGCACCCCCGCCTGAAGAGAAGCTGGCATTCCGATTGGCAAGGAACCGCCGTGCCCCTCCCGGCCCCATGACGTACTTGCTGCTTCCCAGCGCAGCCGTCTCTTGGTAGGGGTTCGCCTGCCTGTGGGTCTGCTGACGCTTCCACCGCTGGTAGGCTTGCTGGTCCGGGAAGGTCCGAGGGCCCGTTGGATCGGGGTTCTTGAACTCAGGCATCTCCTACTCCCAGCACATTATAGACTACGGCTCGCCACCTTCAATGAACACCTGATTGGTCACGCCAGGAACGAACTCCCCACCAAACCCCAGGAAGTACCCCTCGTAGGCAGGGTACAGCTCTGAAGACGGGTTCCTGTTCCATCTGATGTCGAGCCACAACCCACGCCCCTGGAAGTCCAACGGACTGGCGTACAGGATTCCTTCGGTGATCCGATCCCGGTCAGCCTCGGCCGTGGACAGGTCGATCCCAAGGTTTCTGGCATCGAGGATGAGCCCACTGTTCTGATACTGCCTTGTAGTCCCCCACAACTCTCGGCTGTGCCCAACCCAGTTGTCGTTCCAGAACGACGAGTCCGGCCCTGAGTAGACCGCAATAGTCCACCCTGAGTCGTCCAGCCCAGAGAAGTGGAACCACAGACGTGTGAACTTCTTTGCCTCGAATGGAAACCCCCCGAACTCGTTGAAGTAGTAGTAGGGGAGGATGAGCCTTGGCTGCACCCGCCGCCAGAAGCTCGTCGGCAGCGCGAAGCTCGACGCCACGTTGTAGTTCATCATGGCTGTGATGACGAAGCTGCACCCGTAAGTCGACGGCCCGATGGACTCGCTGTAGGGGTCAGTGTATCCGGAGATGATCGGACCGGCACCAACGTGATAGAGAGCACCCGCTCCCCACGGAGCCCGCAGGTACTTGATGAACTCGACGTCGGAGTTCCCCTCGCTCAGCTTTCTGTCGAATGACAGACGGGCTGGACGAAGGGCCCCACCCGTCTCAGGAGCCACGACCGTGTAGTCCAGCACCGCGAAGTAGTGGTCGTCCGAGGTCACGGTGGGCCCCAGGATGTCTTCGTGGGGTTCCATGTACGGCCGGTCGAAGTTCCGCGCCGCGACGTGAGCCTCGGACACGATGTAGGTGTTGAAGTAGGGATCGTCGGTGGCGACCATGTTCGGCCCTGCCGACTTGAGCGGATCTTGTGGAGTGAAGAGCGTCCCCTCCACAAAGTCGCTCACCGGCAGCCACCGGTTCTCCGGGCTCAGCGGATGGAACGCCCCGTTGTACATGTACGGACCCTTCTCGGTCCACACATAGGGGTTTCCATGGATGACGACGTTGCAGTTGTGGCCGACCGCACCAAGGCTCTGGTCGATGAGCTGGAAGGTGTAGTCGGTGTCGGTGTACCCCTGGAGCATGTACGTCGAGTTCCGGGTGAACACCAGACAGTAGTCCCGCGTCGAAAGGATCCCCGTGACCGGTTCCCCGCTCTTCGTCCGGTAGGCCAGCCCGTCCCATCGTTCCGGGTAGAAGAGCTGCGAAAGGTAGACCGTATCCGGGTTCGCTGGGTCACCGGCCAGGATCTGGCGGTCATGGTAGATCGCGTTGACCGTCCCTCGTGGCAGCCGCTGGAACGAGGAGATGAACGCCTCTCCCAGATCCCCGAGCGCTGTTGCCTCGGTCACCGTCTGGGTTCCACGAGCGACACGCAGCGCCAGCCTGGGGAAATCTGCAGCAGGCTGCAGCCAAAGCTCAAGGTGAGTCGCTCGCGTGACCGGCACGATGTCGACTGGACTGTCCGTCGGGATCATGGTCGACCAGTCATTGAACCGGTCGAAGCACAGGGGCTTCATCCAAAACGCCATCGAGAACCGGCGGTTCGTGGCGTCGAGGAGGTCGATCTCGTCCCCTGGGCGCATGAGACTAATCCGGCCACCCGGCGTTTCGGTGTCGTCGATCCACCAGATACCCTGATCGAAGTCCCCACCAGTCCCATCGAGGTCGACGATGTCGTCGTTGGCGTAGTAGTCGTCTGGCGGGCGCTCAGGAAGGTTGATCCACTGACGAGACGAGCCAAGAGGAATGTCCACTGCTGTTCCCAGCGAGAGTGGACTCCTCTCCCCAGTGAACTCGTCGTACCAGCTGAAGTAGGCCGTGAGAGTTCCGCTCCCACCTCCTGAGGTGAACTCGGGAACCTCTCCCGGAGCCCGGATGCCCTGCTTCCACAGACGATGATGGGTGTCGAGAACGAGGTTGTGGGAGTAACCGCCAGCCAGGTAGAGGTTGCCCTCGTAGGTGGCCTGAGAGCACGGAGCCTTCAGGGCTACGACTCCGAACGGCAGGCTGCAGTACCACCGTCCCCGCTTCTGGCCACACCACTCCTTGTTGCTGATGGCCATGTTCCCGTCGGCACCCCACCCACCCTTGTTGTGGGGTTGCCACAAGTACACGCCTCCTGCGTAGTTCGCTTCTGGAAGTCGAGTTCCAGCTTTCCAGAGTACTCCGCAAGCGTACATGTCAGATCGCCTTGAAGAAGTAGATGGGAAACAGTCCTTGAGCCACGCCACCGAACGAGTCGCTGGGACCGTTCTGACCGTCGCAAACGAACCAGCCGTCATATGGAGCGAACTGTGCCGAGTGGGTGAAGACCAGTGAGTTCCCGACGGGATAGTTCCCGATGGCAGCCCACAGTCTTCCTCGGTACTGGGCCAAGGCGGTTATCGCCGGGTCGCCTCCTTCAGTCGGGTAGCCACCCAGCGTGGTGATCTCGTAGTTGAGCTGGAAGTTCGGTATCCACCGGTAGCTTGCTGCAGCCTTCGCATCGAAGCAGCCGATGGTCACCTGGTTCGGGGTCTCTTCCGTGTCCGTCCACCCGAAGTAGAGCCGGTCGTTCAGAGTCGCACAGCAGAACGCAAGAGCAGGAATCGCTGGATTCCCTCCACCACCCCTACCCATCTCCAGTCCCGTCGCCGAGATGGTGTAGGCAAGAGCGAGTGCTGAGCCGTCCCAGGAGTAGATCGTGTCGACCCCGTCCATGATGTAGAGCTTGTCGCGGTACTGGGCCATCGAGTTCTGGAATGGAGACGAGTCGAATCCGCCGATGGTTGCCGTCGACCATCCACTTCCAGGGTCGTAGTAGATGATGCTGCCGTACCCTGCCACCGTGAACACCAGCTGGTTCTTGTACAAGGCCGCTGCCGCTCCCGAAGCAGCAGGAGTGGCCATCGCGTACTCCTGAGTGACGACGTAGCCGTCCCACGAGTAGATGTATCCATTGGTCGAGGTGAACGGGTCGGTCAGCATGAAGTAGAGCTTCCCCATGTACTCCTGCACAACAGCACAGCGGTACCCAGGGAAGGTAGAGATGATCTCGTCAGCAGGGGCTGCCGACGTGAAGGTCGGGTCGCTTCCTGCCGGCACCTGTACCAGCTGGAGCTTCTTCAGCTTGCTGTAGTCACCAACGTAGACCTCACGGTTGAACCTCTCGATGGATGGAGTCCACGTATCGTTTGCCGGGTAGTCCCCGACGTTGCAGAACGGCGGGTCGAAGTCGGTGTCGATGAAGCCGATCCGGGCTCCGTAGTCGGTCACGACCCAGTCAGGAGGAATCCCCTCATAGGAGAGGGGAGGATAGCCTCCCCACCACAGCCGAGTCCCGCCGACCGCGTTGTGTTCGCCGATCCAATGAGGAGCCCACGAGTCGAACCCCGTGACGGAAAAGGGAGGGCGGTTGTTGCTGTTCCCCGTCGAAGGATTGAACCGAGGAATGATCGGGACCATCGTCCCTCTCGAACCGTAGTTCGGAGCGGTAATGATCCCACCACCCTGGATCCGGCAGTTCCCGATGTACCGAGGACGGTTGGGTGGGTTGCCCCCGGGATCGACCTTGGTGGCCATCCCTTCCCAGGCAAACCCGTCCTGGCCGTTCCGATACTCGAAACGCCGCCCTCCCTTCTGGATCGGCTTCTGTGCCACTTACTTCTTCACCTCTTCCGGGGTCTTCGCCATCCCGACTGCTTTGAGCAGCTTGTGGGCCCACCCCACGATCAGCAGGATGATTCCACCCCAGTAGGCCACCGTGTGATCGGGCACTCCACCAGCAGTGAGGATCGTGGCGATGACCTCCCAGATGATGGGAATGCCGACGAGGATCGACGCGATCAGCGTCTTCTTGCCGTTGAACCAGTTCCACAGCCCGAGCAGAAACTTCAGCATCTCGTTACCTCCAAACGCCAAGAGCACACGGAGCCACATTGGCGGCTTCTTCGGACCCTTCGGTCGAGGTCCATGCTTCTTCATCTCTCGGTGAGCTGCCGTGAACGCCCTCCGAGCATTCCATCCCTTCTGGTGCTGGAAGAACACGTACCAGTCCCGCCAGAGCTGATCCCACTCAGCCTGTGTGTGGGGATGACCACACCGAGGACAGCTCATCACCGGTTGCCCTCCAGCACGACGTTCGGCGCATTGGCGCACCACGTCTTGAAGTGACCTCGACAGTTCGACTGAGCAGGGTTGCCGCGCCAGCCTCCAGCAGGCTGTCCGTTGCATTCCCACTTTTGGTTGCACAGCTCCTTCTCACAGATCGCCCGCTGGTGGCAGATGGCATCGGGCGGTACGTCCGGTCCACACTCGGGACGGACAGGACAACCACCACGGGGAATGCAGCCCGGAGCCCCACAGACGTTGTTGCCGGTCCCAGGCATACAGCAGTAGCCGATGCTTGCGCAGAACTCAGGCTGGCCGTCGGTTGTCAGGGTAGTGTCCAGGTGACTCCCCCTGTCCTCGTAGTTGAACTTCATCTTGGACATGTTGGGCCATGGTGAGGGGCACTTCTGCACGACCGACCCGTTTCGATGACAGCCAACGTACCGCCCTCTCCAGTTGTTCGTCCACGAGCCATCACCGAAGTAGCAGGTGTGATTCTCCTCGAAGAGACCGTCATCTCTTTCGATGAACACAGCTTCCTTGCCGGCGATCACACAGCGGCCAGGCATCTGCTTCCGAAGCTGGACCCCCAAGGCGTCGAGGTTCTCTCGACACGACCGACCGGTTCGATCACCGAGAGCCGACGTGGCTGCGAAGATCTCGTCATGGAAGTCTGGTGCTGGCGTGCTGTCGGCAATCAGGTACATCTCTTCTGGACAACCGACAGGAGGAGTAGTACACGGTTTCCACGTCTGCCCTTCGTAGCAGTCGCAGTCGTCGGCAAGGACACACTGTGGTCGCGGGAGCGGATCGCACTTCACAGCCTCCTCGCAGTAGTAGGGGTCCTGACTGGGGTTCGTCCTGCAGGGACTTTCCTCGGACGAGCACTGCTGTCCTACGTCCTTGCACCAGGGCCACAGCGGCTCGCCCTCGGGGTGGCCGTTGTAGGGGCAGTTGTCCGGCACGCACGTCCCATCTGGAAGGCACTGCTGTCCGTCGGGGCAGCCCACGTCGAGACAGGTTGCCGGTCGGCACTTCCCGTCCTCGCACACCTGACCGTCTGGACACCCAGTCTCCTCGCACGGTGGAGGAGGCTCAGGGGGTTCGATCGGCGGAATCCCCCCACACGAACAGAGCACGCCCAGCAGAAGTACCACAAGTACTGTGCGCATCGAGCTGCCTCCTACAGAGTGAAGTCCAGCAGCGAACGGACATGGGAGATGCGGTTGGCGATGGTGACATCTCGACCATCCGACATGGTGCCGCCTGCGAACAGCAGGCCCACCAGCGCCGCTTGATCCTCGGAAAGTATGGCGCTTCCACTGTCGCCCCCCTGGGAGAACGGGTTGCTGTCCGTGAAGATCATCAACTGATCCTCGAACAGTGCGATGAAGCTTCCGTACTGCACCTGCACCGAGAGGTCGATGGCCTCGACCCAACCCGAGGTCACCTCCGTAGTCCGTCCCACCTTGGTGACCTTCTCAGAGACGACGGCGTCTCGGACGACAGAAGGACGGTTGAGCCTGTGCATCTCTGGGGTGTAGCCGGTGCCCCACTCCTCGGCGAGAGCACAGTCCACGAGGTTGGGGTAGGGCTGCGAGATGTTGAACGGGCTCTTCCCCCCGGGCCATGGGATCTGATCAAGACAGCCAGGCGGCATCGGGCCCCCATCCTCTGAGTTGATCGTCACGAAGGAGTGGAGTCTGCCGATCCAGTTCGATGGGTCAGTCGTCAGCCCGTCGAGATCGACAGGACCCGGTTGTGTGACGGTGTCCCCGACAACCGCCTCGTTGGAGTTGGCGAGAACATGGTTGTTCGACAGGATCATCGGCTTCCCGTCCTTCATGACCCAGAGGCCCAGCGTCCCTGCTGTGATGCTCTTGTGTCCGACGCTGAAGCCTCCCGGGCAAGG
>Ga0209536_100009143_pt1 | contig 14744 bp, 13 predicted proteins | sample DeeMarSeWOR28_12_FD_187461 | JGI IMG/M metagenome (GOLD analysis project Ga0209536, IMG submission 187461) | Marine sediment microbial communities from White Oak River estuary, North Carolina - WOR-2-8_12 (SPAdes) (version 2) | ecosystem: Environmental > Aquatic > Marine > Intertidal zone >...
TTGGGATAGTATTATTATTATCCATCTGGGCATTCTCCGGTTGGCGTGCGGTTACCAAAGTTGTAGATAACGGTACATCTCATAATGACCCAGCTGATCAAATCAGTTATTCATATTTCGATCCAAATTTTGGACCTTGTTCTGATTATATAAATGCTAACTTCGAACTTCTTAATATTTTCTGTGGACAGGTAAAAGTAAAAGATAGTGAGTAACCAGTTGGTAGTAATTACCAAATAGGTTTATTTATAGGAACAGATGGGTCAACAATCTGTCTGTTCCTAATTATTTAAAATTTATCTTAGGAGAGTAAAGAAGCATCGTAGAATTACTCATTTATCCGTGAGCAGCTTATTATGAGCCTTTAAGACGACTTTATACCATTAGCTTTGTCCTCTTAAAAATTCCAAATGCTTTCCTCAAATCTTGTTACTGTTAATACTTATTAGAACAACCGAAAAGAAAGATTAATAAACCTTTCTATTTGTTTAACGGCAATAAAATGTTTAGCTTTGTTTACTCACCCATAACGAGGGCAGCAAGAACATCCTTCAAATCTTAAATTTTCATTTGAGCAGATCGGATGATATATCATTCATTTGTTATGCAGATCGTATTCTTATAACAGTTGAAGAAGTAATGACTGCAATGAAAAAGCTCTGTGGGTAAAACTAGAACTACCGAAGGTTAAAATAATTAACTTACATATCAACAAAACTAAGGAGATAGCATGAGAACCACTCTTGCAATTCTATTTATGTTCATTGTTTTTATCTCAATGAACAATTCAACTTTTGCCCAATCAGCACAGGGCAATGTTTTCGTAGTCACTAATTTCGAAAGAGCATTTCCTGATGACGGCTCTACAAGTGAAATGGATTCACTCGCTGTTTTAATATTAAATAAAACTTTTGGAAAGGACAATGAATATGTTGTCAGCAGTAAAATTATGCGTCATTGGTGGGGTAATGATAACCGTGATTTTATACAGGTCATCGAAGTAAAGTCGTGGGATGATGTAGTGAAAGCCAACCAGCGTTCAGGCGAACTTTTTGAAAAAGCCTGGCCTAATAAAGCAGACCGTGATGCAATTAACAAGGCATATGGTAAATACTTTACCGGTAAACACTCAGATGAAATTTACAGCCAAGTAGTTGCCCCTTAATATCTGATTAAGATTAATTAAAGAGCGAGTGATCAACTCGCTCTTTATAAATACTACCACAACCAGGCCGCACAAATTAGAATAAGTATCCCTAAAATTAAATTTGTTTTAGAAAGATGCTCTATTTTTTTAGAATAAGTTAAAAATTCCGCTGAAGGTCTCTCACCGGGCTTAGGTGTGCTTGCTTTCAATTTGGGAACAAACACAAATGTAATTATTAATCCAACTATTATTGCACCGATAACCAGGACATGCTTTATCAACAAATATACACCGTACTCGTCCGATGTATCAAAATACATATCTGACGGAGTTTTTATAATACCAGTAATAATAAGTACTATAATTGCACTCCATGCAGTAATGGTAAACTTTTTTGCAATCATGCCCATTAGCTTACCGCTTTCTCCAGGATCAATTTTTGTCAAAGAAGGCATAAGTATCAAATCCATATAAAACATTCCACCTATCCAGACTACCGTAGCCATTAAGTGAAAGAAGTTTATAATTTCTTCAAGCATTTTAAACCTCCAGTAATTTATTTATAAATTAATTAGTTCCCGTTTATTATCAGGTTTTGTATGCAAAAAAGTGATAAAAATTATTTAACGCAAACACAGAACATAATCTGATGAACTGCATCCACGCCTTAGGAGAAATGAATAAGTAATAGGGTTGGAAAAATATTTAGGTAACCTATTACACTTTCCTTAAAGAGTAGATGAATTTATTGATTGTCAAACATTAAATATTTTCTGTTCAAAAACAATAGCAGGAGATTTGAAAAAATCAAATAATAAGACGGTCCAAATTTCGTGCTCAATAATTTATTCTTACTAAATAGCTGCCTTTTCTATGAAAGAAAGCATTAAAGTGATTCGGCGTTATTTTATCAAAATCATCTTCTTTGTTTCAACAAATTTGCCTGCTTGTAATTTATAAAAATAAACTCCGCTCGGAATGTCGGTTCCGTTAAATTCAATCTCATAACTTCCAGTAGATTTGTATTCATTAACAAGTGTTGCCGTTTCGTTACCTAAAACATCAAAAACTTTTATCGATATAAATTCTTTTTGAGGAACTGCATATTGAATTATTGTCGATGGATTAAACGGATTGGGATAATTCTGCTCGAGTGCGAATGTATTTATAAAAGCAAGTTCATTGTTATTTTCAACTGCAACTGGATTGTGGTTTATCCTTCCATAATAAACATCTTCTTCTCCGTTAAAAGTACCTGCCCAGGCTATTGATGCACCGTCATTATCTGAAATCATATCAAAGTAATCTCCCATTTTATTTTGCTGCGGCCATCCAACGTGCGGGTCGAACTCATCGCTTAATCGTTCGTTCTGTGACCAAGTTACTCCGTAATCAGTTGAGTACGAATAATAAAGTGATGAAAGATACGTGCCCGGATTATCACGTGTGTCCAGCCAGATTACATCAATACGACCACTTGGTGCAACAGACATAGTTCCAAACCACTGCCAGGCAGAACTTCCGGGATCATCATTAATTCGTAAGGGGGAACTCCAGGTATTTCCTCTATCCGTACTGCGAATAAAATTTACATCACAAGGATCCGTGCCAGGTGGATCTACTGAAGAAAGTACATAAACAGTACTATCTCCCGATGAACCAAAATTATCACAAGCAACTATAGTCTGACCTAATAATCCTCCGGGATTTGGACCTGTATAAGCAGCGAATGAGCCACCCAGATTAATTTGAGTTGAATACTCAAATACAGGTGTTACTTGTGAATCAGGGGCATTGGTTGAGCGGGCAAATGCAAACTGACTGTTGTTAAAAGATAAACCCGCAGCATATAATTCTCCATCAACTCCGACTGCGAGTGTTCCTCTTCCGGGATTTAATGGAACATTTACTAACGGCTGAAAAAAATTCCCCCCATCAACTGATCTTGTCATCACAATTGTGGTTGAAACATCATTGCGTGAAAAACAATATATATTGCCTTCACCAATACTTGCAGTTCGATCAATTGTCATCCAGCCTTTATCTCCGCCATAAGCAGGAACATATCCCATCCAGTTTGCACCACCGTCAATCGAGTTGAACAATTCACAGGTGTAATTTCCTGAAGTTGATAAGCTGTAATAGAAAAACTTACTCGAGTTATTTGCACCCAATACTGGATCGGAACGAAAAATCCCAGGTTCAATGCAACCGGGGAAAGTCCATGTTTGTCCGGCGTCGGTACTAAATGCGTAACCTGCTTGCCGGAAGTTGCTGCTGATAGTATCGAATTGTCTCCAGCCGATGGCAATATTATTCGGATTAGCTGGATCGATAGTTATTGAAGGTTCGTTTGCAGCATCACCAACAATGTTTTGCCCAAGTTCATCAACATTTACCTGTACAGAAAAAAAATCTGTTGTAGATATTCGAAAAGCAGGAGATTTGAGTTGATTTTCTCTCTGAACTGATATATACGCATCATCCGGAGTTTCATCAAGTTGCTCAAGTTTCCATGGATAATCTTTTTCTAATTCTGCTCTGTCTTGTGCAGAAATTGGAAGTGTATAAACTAAAAATGAAAACAGAATTAAGCGTAAGAAGGAATTTAAATTGTTCCGGGTTGACTGTAAAGTTTTTTTCATTGAAAGACCTCAAGTAAGAATAATTTATTTCCAAAATCAGTAATTCTAATCTTAAAGTCAATTACCTTGCATTTTTAGCTTGCTTTTCCCGCTTTACTTTATATATTATAATAAAGTTAAATAACGAAAGGAGAAAGAATAATATGTCAGAAAATGATAGAGTTAGTTCGTTTTTGCTCGGGGTAATAGTTGGAGGAGTTATTGGCGGAGTTACAGCTCTATTACTTGCACCAACAAGCGGAAAAAAATTAAGAAGAAAAATTTCCGATAAAGCAGAAGATTTTTATGAAGACGCACAAGATTATTATGAATCAAGTAGAGAAAAAGTTGAAGAGCTTTATAAAGAAGGAAGAAAAAAAGTATCTGATATTGTTGAGGATGCCAAGAAGATTGTAAACCCTCAATGATCATTCGGGGTGTCACGGGATTTACTGTGACACCCTGAAAAGTTTAAAATAATAAATTTATTTTGGAGCTGAAGAATCTCCCGCCTTTGAGCTTTCTGTACTAGTTTTAAAGCTTCCGGTTTCCCCCATTTTGCAATTACCGTTAAATACTGCTCCTGATTCTACGGCAATTGTCTTCGTAAAAACGTCTCCCTGAAGATTTGCTTTAGCATCGAGAACTAATTTTTCTTTCGCTTTTACAGTACCGGTAACTTGTCCGCCGATTGTAATATTTTCAGCATTAATCTGACCATTAACTTTTCCATTCTCTCCAATAATCACAGCGCTCTGGGAGGATATATCACCTTTCACTTCGCCATCCAAACGTATACTGCCGCTGCAGCTTAACTTCCCCTCAATCTTTACACCCTTACTGATAACTGTAGCTTCATCCGATCTCATCCCCTCAGAAGTTGTATTTTTAAGCATTATATGTTTCTCCTTATTTTTATTTATGTATGTCTCACAATATTTGTGCTGTTAAAAATAATATAAGTCTAAAATTATACCATTAATATTTTTATATTTGGTCTAAAATTAACCCCCACATAACAAATTTAACTTGCAACTAACCAGTTAATTTTATCTTCTTATTTCATTCACAAACTAAAATCTACGACTGTTATATGCAAGTCTTGCCAAAGTCAATATTTAGAAAATTGCCTCATTATCTTAAAATTATTAACCTTTTTACTTGTTGGTTGACAAATAAATTCTTAGCTTAATTTACTTACTTCCCATAGAGAGGGTGGCATCCAAATAATTTTTAAAACAATTTACTAATGGAGGAAAAGTGAAACAACTAACTCGATTTCTGGCAATAATGTTTGTCTGCATTTTAGTAGGTAATGTAATTGCACAAAGTGAAGAACAACCATTACTGGTTGTAAGTTTCCAAAAAGTTAGATTGGCTGACATAAGTGCGTTTAATAAATTGGTTAATGAAAAATTTGCTCCCATACTTAATAGCCTAGTTGATGATAAAATGCTATTGGGCTGGGGACTTTTCAATCATGCCTGGGGCGACGAATGGAATGCAAATGTTTGGTACACTGTAAAAAATGTGGCTGCATTCGACCAATTTTGGGATGAGTATATGAAACGGATTAGTGAAAAACAACCAGATGCTTGGAAAGAAATGCGAGGATATATTCAGGAACATAAGGATAACATTTATACCATTATGAACCAGTATCCTATGCCCCCTTCCAAATAACTTTATACAAAGTATTCAAAACAAAGATGTCATTTTTGTAAGAAGGTGACATCTTTTTATCATTACTTTATTTTCTAACTTAAAAACCAAGTAAAAGCTAAACTCAATTAAATAAAAGGAAAAAATGAAAAAAATAATTAATCTTCTAAATCTGATTATATTATTAATAGCTATCAGTCTTTTAACATTATCATTACAGGGTTGTAAGGATAATACTAATGAAACTAGTGAAACACCCGAGTACTTTCTTTTACGGCCGGAGCTTGAGAAGATGTATGGCTACTCGCATGCAGTAAAGATTGGTGATGATCTCATAATTTCAGGCGCAGTTAGTATGGATAATGGTGGAAATTTAATCGGGGCAGGTGATATGGATTTGCAAATGAAAAATTGTTACAGTGATCTGGAGAAAATCTTAAAGCATTTTGGATATACGTTTGATGATGTGGTAAACGAAAATGTGTACACCACAGACATGGCTGAATTTATCCGGGTTTCAACGTACCGTAATTCAATTTATAAGAAGCAATTTCCTGCTGGTACCTGGCTTGAGGTTAAAGGACTTGCATTGCCGAATCAGATGATTGAAATTGATATGGAAGCACATAAGTCGAAATAGAATAATCATATGCTATTCATAAAAACTAATTCGCAAAAGACAAAATCACTTCCTGCTTTGTCTGAAAACAATTTTCTGAGATATTTTACTTTTGCTGCACTCTATGTCGCGCAGGGAATTCCTGAAGGATTATTGTGGTATGCAATTCCTGCCTGGCTGGCTATGCATGGAAAAAGTCCTGCAGAAATAGGTTCTTATGTGGCAGTGCTTGGAATACCTTGGAGTTTAAAAATCATAAACGCTCCTATAATGGATAGATTTACTTATCTGGCAATGGGAAGACGCAGACCATGGGTCTTAATTGGACAACTCGGGTTGATTCTTAGTTTCTTTTCGATGTCACTAATTATTAACCCTCTTGAAAATTTATACCTATTAATGATAACCGGATTTCTTGTTGGTTTCTTTGAGGTAACTCAGGATATTGCAGTTGACGGAATGGCTATAGATATTTTACCAGTAGATCAGCAAGCACGTGCAAATGGACTTATGTGGGGCTCGAAGACCCTCGGAATTTCCGCCGCAGTTGCAACGGGCAGCTGGATAATGAATGAATACGGATATTTTTACGCAATTATATCTTTCTCATTCATTGTTATGCTAATAATTACTATTCCATTGCTTTTAAGAGAGAGACCGGGCGAAAAGCTGTTGCCCTGGACGGAAGGAGAACCTTCAAAGTTTGCAGAAAAAGTACAGCTCCATAGCTGGAAGAAAATCTTTAAAAGCCTTGTGAAAGTATTTTTTCTTCCCGTCAGTTTAATAATGGGTATAGCAGCCTTTAGTTACTCAACCGGAAAAGGATTAATTGATACACTTCTTCCTGTATTTACTGTTCAAAAACTTGGCTGGTCCGATACACAATACTCACAGTTCTTTGCAACTGCGAATCTGATTTCGGGAATCCTCGGAATGTTTGTTGGTGGGTTCCTGATTGATTATTTCGGGAAAGTAAAAATGATCTCAATTTATCTCGCACTATTAATCATAATGGTTTCAGCCCTCTCATTCCTACAATCTTTTTGGCAAAATGAAATATTTATGATGGGATTCATAATAGGATTTTACGCTTTAATTACATTTGGCACAATTGCAATTTTTGCTTCTGCAATGCAGCTTTGCTGGAAAAGGATTGCAGCGACACAGTTTACATTATATATGGCAATATCTAATCTTGGTTTAGCTGCCGGCGCAGCAGTAATGGGTCAATTAAAAAGTTATTTTGAGTGGGAGTATGTAATACTGGCTTATGTTTTATTTGCAGGTTTGATGCTGGTGTTGATGAGATTTATTAATTTCGATAAACATACAGCAAGAGTGGAAGATTTGGAAAATAAATACGTTGAGTAATAATTATTAACAAAAAAGGGCGAGTTTAACTCGCCCCCAAAAATTGTTCATCCTAGTCGTTGTCGATTTCGCCGCCGTGATCACCCACAAGAACCCACTTGTCACCCTTCTTCATAAGAATATCTGTCCAGCGTCCTTTTTCTACGTTTGGTTTTCCGTCAGCACCCTCTGTAACCTGAGTATAATAGTAATGAACATAAGCGAAGTTACCATTTACCCAAATCTTAGCAGGTGTAAGTATATGATACTGCTCTTTCCCCTTTTTAGTCCAGTAACCGAATGATTTTGTAACATCGCTTTTAGTTGAAGGCGCTTCATTGTCATAGCTCCAACCTAAATATGATTCATCAAAATAATTCAGAAACTCGAGAGGGTTGTCCTGATTGACTTGCCAATACTTTTCAACTCCTGCCCAAACTTCTTTTTGTGCATCAGACCACTGCTGTGCTGAAACACTTGCGGCAAAAATAAAAACCGCAACGAGTGCGAAACCAATTATGTGTTTCAAAATAACCTCCATAGTAATTTTGATTTAATAAAGTGTTGATTAAATGTTCATCAAGATTGGTATAAAATTCTAATTAACCAAATTAAAGTTGTCATTTATTTAAAATAATTAATCTGATTAATTGTTGTTTTCCCCAAAAGTGGATTGGTAATCTTCTCGGAGTTTTTCAAGAAGACTATGATGATGGGCCTCCTCACCGGATAATTCTTTTAGACCTTCCTGAGCAATTTTTCTTAACAGGCTTCTGTCAAACTTTTCATTTTCAAGTCTTGGTACCGATGGAAGAAAATACAGTTCATCCGGTTTTGCTATTGCACCTATTTTTTCTGCAACAAAGTTCCTTAACTCTTCTTTTAAAAGAGGAGTTCCCTCGGCATCAGTTAGAGAGACAAATACAACAATTGCGTTTTCAGTTATTTCATCCGGTCGTTTAACAACTGCTGCTTCTTTAATTAAGGGATGAGTAAGTAATACTTTTTCAATCTCTGATCCACCAACCCTATTGCCTGCAGTTTTAATTACATCATCAACTCTTCCAAGAATTTTAATAAAACCATCTTTTTCCCTGATTGCCGCATCTCCTGTAAAATAGTTGCCTTTAAAAAGTTTCCAATAATAAAATACCGACTCTCCTTTTTCATCGCCACCTATTTTAAACATTGACGGCCAGCTGTCCTTTATTACCAAATACCCTCCATCTCCGTCCTTTACTGAATTGCCATTAATATCCACAATGTCTATCTCAACTCCAGGAAATGGTGAGCTTGTATAGCCGGGTTTAAATTCAGCGGCTCCCGGAAGCGGAGAAATTAATGCTGTTCCGGTTTCAGCTTGCTGCCAGGTAGTAACGATTGGGCATTTCCTTTTACCAATGTTCTCATACAGCCAGAGCCACGTATCTTTTTTAATTGCTTCTCCTTTTATACCAAGCAGTCTTAAACTTGAAATATCGTTTCTGAAAACCCACTCATTTCCAAGCTTTAATAAAGCACGAACTGTTGTGGGATTAATATGAAGAATATTGACTCTATACTTTGAGATTAACTGCCAATATTTGTCTGGTTCAGGATAAATTGGAACACCTTCATATAAAAATGTTGTTACGCCGTTCAGTAATGGTCCGAATATGCTGTAAGTGTGCCCGGTTATCCAGCTGATATCCGATACAGACCACATAATATCATTTCCTTTCAAATCGAATATCCATTTTGCGGAAATGTAGGTTTGAACCATGTAGCCGCCGGTCAAATGAAAAATATTTATCAAATCACCATTTGCACTATTTGTAAACATACTGAAAAGCGGATGCTGAGATTGAAGAGGCACTGCCGGAAAATCGTCTGAAACCTTTTCAATTTCATCCTGCCAGATAATTTCTTTTTCATTTAGTTTTAACTCTTCTTTTGATCTTCTATAGAGAATAATATTTTCAACAGAGGAAGATTTTTTTATCGCGTCGCCAACTTTAGCTCTTAGATTTATCTGGTTCCCTTTCTTTAAAACAAAATCCTGTGTAATCACATATTTACTGGAGAGATAATTTATTCTTTCTGCAAGAGCATCACTGCTTAATTCACTGCTAACCACCGAATAAACTGCGCCGATTCTTGAACAAGCGAGCATTGCGATAATCGCCTCGGGCATTACCCCCATATATATTAATATATATTCACCTTTCTTAACACCGATTTTCTTCAATAAATTAGAAAATCTGCAAACCTGGCTGAATAGAAGCTGGTAGGTTAGAATTTTTGTCTCTCCGGATTCACTCTCCCAAATAATGGCTGCTTTGTTCCTTTTTTCGGTTGTCAGATGTTTATCAAGACAGTTATAGCTTAAGTTAGTTTTTCCTCCAACGTACCATTTTGAGTTTTGTGCTTTACCCAGTTTTGTTTCTTTCCAGAGTTCAAACCAAAACAATTCTCTCGCCTCTCCGCTCCAGAACCTTTCCTTATCAGCAACTGAAAAATCGTAAACATTTTTGTACTGATTAAAAGAAGAAAAGTGTGCTTCATCTTCAAATTCAGGCGATGCTTTGAATATCGATTTGTCGTTCATTGTTCTTAAAGGTTTTCCCCTTTTGGGATATTGAAGTTATCAACATTGAAATTGGAATCTAATACTTGTGGTTATAAATTAGATATTGTACTTTGTAAAATCAAACAATAAGAATTGAAATTTGTAATTAAGTTTTGTTAAACGAGTGTTTATGAAGTTTCTTAATTTCATCGCGATTTTTTCAGTAATAATCTTTATTTCCTTTTCGGCTTGTTCAGATTCTGAACATAGTTATTCGGCGGTTGTTGCTGCAGGTTCTCCGGAAGCTGTTTCCGCCGGATTGACAATACTCAAGCAGGGAGGAAATGCTGTTGATGCATCAATTGCCGTTGCATTTACTTTAGCTGTTACAGAACCCGCACAGAGTGGATTGGGAGGGCAAGCTCAGTTTCTAATTTACAAACCGGGTGATGATCCAATTATAATTAACGGTACTTCTTTTTCGCCTTTAATATTACCTAACAATATTTCAAAAAAGGAACTGGTAAAATATAAGGCATCAACTGTACCTTCGGAGGTAAAGGTGCTTAACTACATGTGGAAGAATTATTCTGCAGGACTAGACTGGGATGATTTGTTAAATCCGGCTATCGGTTTTGCAGAAGGCGGTTTTCCTCTTACTGAATTCAGACATAAAGTTTTAGAAATTAATCAAAGTGAACTAAGTGAGGATCCGGTTACAAGTAAACTATTTCTCGGAGAGGGTGGGTCTTTAATAGATAAAAATGAGTTTTGGAAGCAGCCGGTATTAGCAAAAACGTTAAAGCAGCTTTCAAAAAGGGGTGCTGATGATTTTTATGCGGGTGAAATTGCACAAAAGATTGTTAATGATATGAAGAAGAATAGTGGGTGGATTATGGAAGATGATTTAACAAATCTCCCGGAACCTAAAAAGCTGATTCCTCTTAGAGGAACCTATCGCGGTTATGAAATTTATACCATGCCTCCACCAGGAGGTGGCTGGGTAATTATTCAAGCATTAAATATTCTTGAACAGTTTCCACCAGAAAAGTTAACATTAAAAAACAACGATAGACTAACTTTAATTGCTCAAGCATTACAGGTTGCTCATCGCTCGAGAAGTGAAGAACCAATTGAGGATTTAATTAATTATCAGGAAAACGTAAAACTGAAAACAGATAAGAATCAAGCAAAAAAAATAATTGATGATCACTTAAGGGGAGAAACAACTCATTTCTCAGTGGTTGATAAAAACGGAATGGTAGTCAGTGCTACTTTGAGTGTTAATAATTACTTCGGTTCTAAAGCTGCAAGCCCCGAACTAGGTTTTCTCTATAACGATTATATGAATGAATTCAAGATAAACGAACCGGGAAATCCATTCACCCTTAGACCGGATGCTATGCCTTATTCGTCTATGACACCGACCATACTCATGAAAAATGGGAAACCAGTAATGGCAATCGGAAGTCCTGGAAGTGAAAGGATAATCTCTGCAATTGTGCAAGTTGTAAGCCTGTGGATTGATGCAGGATTAAACATAGAAGAAGCCGTCTCAAATCCGAGAATTCACGTTACACCGGACAAGATCATATACTTGGAATCCAATGATATGTCGGAGACACAAAAAAATAATCTTTTAAGTTCCGGTTTCTCGTTCGAACAACCGCCTTCTGAAATAATCGTGAATGGACTTAATCCGTACTTTGGTGGAATAAATGCGATTGCTTCTGAAAATGGTGAGTGGAAAGGAGCAGCAGATCCAAGAAGAGATGGAGCAGTTGGTTATACATATAAATGAAAAAAATATTTGAATAATTAAAGGAGTATAAAATTTATGAAAGAGTTTCTTAATCAAACGTATTTTGGAAATACTATCGAAGCATACTTAATCGCTTTAGGAGTTTTAATCGGTGGAATAATATTAATTAAGATTTTCAAGAAAATCATTTTGTTTCGTTTAAAGAAATGGGCTGATAAAACAGAAACAACTCTTGACGACCTTCTCATAAAGAGTGTTGAAAAATCAATAGTTCCTTTATTTTATTTCGGTGTTTTTTATGCAGCTATAACAAGTCTTACTCTCACTGATAAGGCAAGAAATATAATTGAGATAGCATCACTTGTTATTTTAACGTTTTTCATTGTGCGTTTTATAAGTTCTACAATAATGTTCACGCTAACACATTTTATTAAAAAACAGGAAAGAGGAGAAGAAAAAGCAAGACAGTTACGTGGAATGACTGTGCTAATAAATATTTTTGTTTGGGTGATTGGTATTGTATTCCTGATGGATAATCTTGGTTTCGATATTTCGGCAGTTATTGCAGGACTTGGGATAGGCGGCATAGCAATAGCGCTTGCTGCTCAGGCAATACTCGGTGATCTTTTCAGTTACTTTGTAATATTTTTTGACCGCCCTTTTGAAGTGGGAGATTTTGTTATCGTCGGTGATAAAAAGGGGACTGTAGAATACACCGGAATAAAAACTACACGTATTCGTGCTTTATCGGGTGAACAACTAGTTTTTTCTAATACTGATCTGACTAATTCCAGAATTCATAATTTTAAGAAGATGCAGGAAAGAAGAGTGGTCTTTGGATTGGGAGTTATATACCAGACAACAGCAGCTCAACTTGAGGAAATTCCAAGACTCGTACGAGAAATAATTGAAGCTCACGATGATGTTCGCTTTGACAGAGGCCATTTTTCATCTTACGGAGATTTCAGTTTAAACTTCGAATTTGTGTATTTCGTAATTAGTTCCGATTATGTAAAGTATATGGACACCCAGCAAAGCATCAATCTTAAAATATATTCTGAGTTTGAAAAAAGAGGAATCGAGTTTGCTTATCCAACGCAGACGTTGTTCGTGAATAAAGAGGAAAAAGTTCAAAATTAAAAAGAGAAAAATGTTTATACTTGAAAATTTTATATTAGGATTACTATGAGAAACTCAAATAACTCCAACGAAGTAATAAACAAAATAATTGAAGTGCCAAAAACCATTATCGAGGCACCAATAAATCTTCTTAAACAGCTCACACCCAAAATAAAAAGAAGGACTTCTTCTAAAATCGGACTTCCGCCTGGCTCTATTGTATACCTGGGAGAAAAGAGAGTTGAAAAAGTTACAATAAAAGTAACCGAGTATGATGAAGCAAACGCAGAAACATATGAGATTAAATCTGTTGAAGAAATCGATCCTTTTACTGATACGCCGCAGGTAACCTGGGTAAGTGTTTGCGGACTTCACGAGACTGATTTTCTTAAACAAATCGGAGAGAAGTTCAAAGTACATCCTCTGGTGCTTGAAGATATTCTCAATCCAGACACAAGACCAAAAATAGAAGTCACAGATGACTATCTTTTCATTGTAATGAAACTTGTGCTGTTCAACCCCGAACAAAAAATCCTGGAAACGGAACAGGTTAGCTTTATACTTGGTAGAAGTTTTCTCTTCAGCTTTTCGGAAAGAACAGATGATATCTTTAATCCTGTGAAAGAAAGGATCTCTAGTCAGCTTGGTAAAATCAGGAAAAGAGGAAGTGACTACCTGCTATATGCTCTGATGGATGTAGTTGTAGATAATTATTTTCTTGCTCTTGAAAAAACCGAGGAACGGATCGAGCTGCTTGATGATGAAGTAATAAACAGACCGGACCAATCGCAGATACAAAGTATTTACAATTTACGCAACCTTCTTCTTATGATGCGAAAGTCTATCTGGCCATCAAGAGAAATAGTTAATCAATTAATAAAGGATGATTCAGATCTGCTAGATGAGAGTATTGAACCGTACCTTCGTGATCTATATGACCATACTATTCATATTACAGAAACAATTGAGCAGCAGCGAGAAATTACAAATAGTCTTATGGAAATTTATCTTTCAATGATGAGCAATAAAATGAACGAGGTGATGAAGGTGCTTACCATTATTGCCACTATTTTTATCCCGCTTACTTTTATTGTCGGTATTTACGGAATGAATTTCTCGAATATGCCGGAGATGGAATGGCCGTGGGCTTACTTAGCAGTTTGGGGGGTGATGATTGCTGTTGTAATCGGGATGATATTCTATTTTAGAAAGAAGGATTGGTTTTAGCAGATTGAAATAAGAGGAAAACATTTTTAAGTTTTTTGTGACTTTATTTACTTACCCCGCTTACTGCAACTGTCCCTTGGGGAAAAATGTTAATCGCATAACAGGGAAGAACCAGACGTAACACTAATTGAAATGTTTAAGCGATTTTTTTTGCAGTATAATTAATAAGAATAAGTTTAGTATAATGGTCAATGTAAAGTAACTGTAATTATATTAAACCTTAAAAAAGGAACCTTGCTATGGTTTCGAATATTCAAAAAGAAAAAACCGAACTCTTCCTGAAATATCATCACGACAGAGAAATTTTAGTTTTGTTGAACTCGTGGGACATTGGAAGTTCTAAATTAATTGAAGCAAGCGGCTATAAAGCAATTGCTACAACAAGTATGGGAGTTGCTGCCTCTTTAGGTTATCCCGACTGCCAGGTAATTACATTGTCTGAAGTAATTCAGGTTACAACGGGAATCGTAAACGCAGTAAAAGTCCCGGTATCTGTGGATATCGAAGCCGGATTTGGAAATGATTTAAATGAAATAACCGAGTCTGTTAAAAAGATAATTTCAACAGGAATTGTTGGAGTAAACATTGAAGACAGTCTTGATTTAAACCCGGTATTAATTGATGAAATGGAATTCTGCGAAAGAATATCTGCTATTCGTTCATTATCAGATTCCCTGGGCTTTCAT
>Ga0209536_100009144_pt1 | contig 14742 bp, 13 predicted proteins | sample DeeMarSeWOR28_12_FD_187461 | JGI IMG/M metagenome (GOLD analysis project Ga0209536, IMG submission 187461) | Marine sediment microbial communities from White Oak River estuary, North Carolina - WOR-2-8_12 (SPAdes) (version 2) | ecosystem: Environmental > Aquatic > Marine > Intertidal zone >...
CGTACAAAAAGATAAAGTTTCTGTTCGCCTTTATCTATTAATGGGATTTTTCTCATTTGTCATTCCGTTCGGACTCGTTTACTGGGCAGAGCAGTTTGTACCATCTGGGATGGCATCAGTTCTGTTTGCAGTCTATCCATTTTTTGTAGTTATTTTTTCTTATGTCAGAATGCCCTCGGAAAAAATTGGTTTTTACAAAATATTTGGAACCATACTCGGGTTTTCCGGCATAGTGATAATTTTTTCAGACTCATTTAAGGGTGATATTACAAATTATCTTATTGGTATGATTGCTGTTGTTGTCAGCGGAATTATGCAGGCTTGGATTGCAGTTTCGATTAAAAAGTTCGGTCATCATCTACATCCGCTTTCAATGAATTTTGTTCCGATGGTTATTGCGGGCATTTCTATGGTAGCAATTGGATTTTTATTTGAAGATCTCTCTAAAATCAGAATAGATCAAAATGCGGTATTATCTTTACTTTATTTATCATTTTTCGGAAGCGTAATTACTTTTACATCCTTTTATTGGTTGATTAAGCGTGTGAATCTGGTTATTCTTTCTTTAATTGCATTCATCACCCCAATAGTAGCACTAATTCTAGGATTTTTATTTTACAGAGAAGAGCTTTCTGCAAATCATTTTATTGGCTCTGCATTTGTTCTAACGGGTGTATTTTGGGCAAACCTCGGCAATTTGCTAAAATTGAAGAAAGAAAAGATTATAAAAAACTTAAAGACGGTTGCATCGGGTGAAAAATAATTACTAATCAATTTACTTTGTAATTGCTTAATTTAATATCTTAAAAGTACTTTTAATATATGGTAAATATTATACGAATAAAAAATGCCACTTTTTATGGCTATCATGGGGTAAGTTCGGAGGAACAAAACGTTGGTGGTAAATTTGAAGCCGACGTTGATATCTACACTGATTTCTCTGGAGCAGCAGCCGAAGATAATCTAAAAAAAACCGTTGATTACTATGAAGTTTATTCATTCTTAAGTAAACTTGCGATAAATCAGAAATACTATCTTATTGAGGCTCTTGCTACTGAAATTGCCGATGAATTATTAAATAAATATTCAACCATACATAAAGTTGCAGTAAGAGTTAGAAAAAATAATCCACCTCTGGGCGGGGTTGCAGATTGCGTTGAAGCTGAAGTAATTAAAGAGAGAAGTGATCTAAAATCATTTAGTGAGAATTTAAAATAAATAATATAGCATACATAGGAATCGGCTCAAACATTGGCGTGCAGATAAACAAAATTGATTCGGCTATTGAATTAGTTGATCAGGATTATTACTGCCAGGTAGACGCGGTTTCATCAATTTACGAGACAAAACCATACGGTGATCTAAAGCAGGAAAACTTTTTTAATGCTGTATTCAATATTAAAACTTATTACCAACCAGCAGAATTATTTGAGTTTCTGAAAAGAGTTGAGGAACAAGTTGGCAGAAGAAAAACTGTTAAATGGGGGCCAAGGGAAATTGATCTTGATATTTTGTTTTATAACAATCTTATTTATAATAATGAACAGCTGACTATTCCGCATAAGGATATGTTAAACAGAGATTTTGTATTAATTCCACTCTGCGAAATTGCCCCTGAATTGGAACATCCTGAAATGAAAAAAAAAATTTGTGAAATTTGTAATTTGCAGTCTGAGGCTGATGAGAATTTGGTCCAACTAGTACAACAACATATAATAAGAAAAATTCCACATAGAGTAGTCCTAATAAAATGAGCAAGAATCGAAACACTAACAACGAACTGCATTTTATTGTAATTGAAGGTGTAATAGGAGTTGGGAAAACCAGTCTTGCTAAGAAAATTAAGGATAGGCTCGATGCCAAATTAATTTTAGAACAGTTCGATAATAATCCATTCTTAGAAAAATTTTATTCTGACAGAAAAAGATATGCGTTTCAAACGCAAATGTTTTTTTTGATAAACAGGTTTAAACAGCAGCAGGAACTTACACAGGAAGATTTATTTACAAATTACATTGTCGGAGATTATTTATTTGACAAAGACAGAATCTTTGCGTACTTGAACTTAAGTAAAGATGAACTAAATCTTTACGAAAGTATTTATCCGCTACTTGCTCGCAGCTTGCGTAAACCCGATTTAACCGTTTACCTGCAAGCAAGTACAGACAGACTGATGTATAATATTAAAGCCAGAAACCGCAAAGTTGAGAGAGCCCTTTCAAGAAATTATCTTGATGAACTCAGCGAAGCTTACAACCATTACTTTTTCAGATATGATAACACACCGTTACTGATTGTAAATGCTACCGAACTGGATTTTGTACACAAGGAAGAAGATTTCGATTTATTATTTAAACAAATTTTCAGAGAAGACCGTGCATATACCGAATATTTCAGCCCACAAGCCGGGAAAATAGAATGATTAAAGTTATTCAGGTAATAGTTTTTGGGATTTTAATTTTTTTAATTATACGACTCGTGAGATTAATAATGAATTACTCTGCAGGAATAAAATCAAAGCTTGATAATAGGAAAAACGAAAAAGAAAGAATCAGAGAACAGTTCAATGATATTGAAGAAGCAGAATTTAGAGATATTACAACAGATGAAGAGGGGAATATAAAAGAAAAAGAAAATGGCTGAGAAAGGATTCTTCGGAAATATTTTTTTGAAACTGTTCAGAGCTTTACTCTCAATTGAAAAAAATAACGATAGGGATATAGGAAATCCTAAAAAAATTTTAATCATTCGCCAGCATAATCAATTGGGTGATTTATTAGCGGGGGTCTCACTGTTCAGAGCTGTAAAAGAAACTTATCATGATTCTCACATTACATTAGTCGTTAGCCCATTTAACTATCCCGGAATGGCTAAGAACAAATTTATAGATAAAATATATATATTCGATAAAAAACGATTATTAAATCCTTCTTATTTAATAAAAACATGGCGCATGCTAAGAGAATATTATGACCTTGCTGTTGTACCTGTAGTTGTTTCAATTTCGTTTACTAGCAACTTACTTGCAAGAATTTCAAATTCTGAGATTAGAATCGGGGCTGATTCGCTGGAAGGGAAACCAAATCCAAGCGCATTTTTTTTTGATAGAAGGATTGATCTTGATTGGCGACAACATCCGGATTCCAATGTTTCAGAACGCAGTCTGGATATCCTAAGACCATTTGGAATAAATACTAAAAACTACAGATCCGAAGTAAGTTTTAATGGATCTGATAATGCATTTGCAGATAATTTTATTAAAGAGTTTGCAGATGAAAGAAAGAAATATCTGATTGGATTACACGTGGGTGCAGGGAAACCAAACAACAGGTGGTCCTTGGAAAAATATGCTTCACTTATAAAAAAAATTGAAGCCGAATATCCTGCAAATTTTTATTTAACCGTTGGAAAATCTGAAAGGGATGATATTTACTACCTTGAAAAAAAGACTGAAGTTAATTTCGGAAAATTTATAAATAAACCTATTCCACAGGTTGCTGCATTAATTTCCAAATCCGATTTATTTATTTCCAACGATACAGGAATTATGCATGTCGCCGGCACAACTGATACACCACAAATCTCAATTTTTGGTCCCACAAATCCGTTCAATTGGGCTCCTATTGGACCGAACAAATACTTTATTCGAAAGTCGGAACTAATCGAGGATGTTTCAGTTGATGATGTATTTCATCTCTGCACCACTATCTTAAATAATAGGGAGAGCAAAAAATGAAAAAGTGCATTGCTGCTATTGATATGGGCACTAATTCCTTTCACCTGATTATTGTTGAACTTAAGAAAGAAAGAACGTTTAAAATTGTTGACAGGGAAAGAGAAGTAATTCGTTTAGGATCACATAAAGATGGCTTTAAAATTATTTCCGAAGGTGAAATTGAAAAAGCGATTGATATTTTAAGAGATTTTGGAAAGATAGCACAATTTTATAAAGCCGATGTAAGAGCAATTGCAACGAGTGCAGTTAGGGAAGCAAAAAATAAAAATGAATTCATCGAAAGAATTTTTGAAGAGACTGAAATAACAGTTGAAGCAATTGATGGTAAAGCTGAAGCAGAGCTTATTTACCTTGGAGTGCAAAATGCTTTGGATGTAGAACAAAATAGAATTCTTTGTGTCGATATTGGCGGCGGCAGCACAGAATTTCTTTTGGGTGAGCGCGGCCTATCTGAATTTGCTGAAAGTGTTAAAATTGGTGCAGTAAGATTAAGTAAAATGTTTTTCCCTGATTATATACTAACAGATTCTGGAATTGATTTATGCAGGCAATATATACAGGATAAAATAAATTCAAATATTAATCTTCATCCCGAACATAAATTTGATTTTGCCGTTGGGACGTCTGGAACGATTGTAGCTGCTGCTTCAATTATTTCGTTCAGACGTTACCAAAAGTTTAAAAAATCGATGAACGGATTTGCTTTTTCTGCAGATGAGATTTTTGAACTAACAGAAGATATTTTAAAATGTAAATCCCCGGTCGATAGGTTATTTATTGAAGGAATGGAAATTAAAAGAGCAGATATAATTCCTGCAGGGCTGCTCATTCTTTGCCAGGTTTTTGAAACATTTAAGCTTAACGAAATGAAAGTATCTGAAAATGCTTTACGGGAAGGTATAATTGTAGATACTATTTCAAAAATGGAAGAAATGCAAAGCATGGCAATTTAAATCATAACTTTATTTATCATAATCGGAACTACCTTTAATAAAAACCGACCCCTCGCTATATTTACAGAGTAATTAATCTTTACGTATGGAACAAATTAGAAATTTTTGCATAATTGCGCATATAGATCACGGTAAATCTACTATTGCAGACAGGCTGCTTGAAAAAACAGGTGCCGTGACGGCAAGAGAAGCAAAGGACCAGGTTTTAGATAATATGGCTCTTGAAAGGGAGAGGGGTATTACGATTAAATCTCATGCTATCCAAATGCATTACACTGCAAACGATAATAAAAATTATACTCTTAATCTAATAGATACACCAGGACATGTTGATTTTAGCTACGAAGTATCACGATCACTTGCAGCCTGTGAAGGAGCTCTATTAGTTGTAGATGCAGCGCAGGGCGTAGAAGCTCAGACTATCAGCAATTTATATTTGGCAATTGAAGCAGGATTGGAAATAATTCCTGTATTAAATAAAATTGATTTGCCAAGTGCCGAAACTGAAAAAGTTGCTCATCAAATAATTGATTTAATTGGCTGCGAAGAAAAGGATATTTTGAGAGTTAGTGCAAAAGCTAATTTAGGAATTGATGAATTGCTCGAAGGAGTGGTGCAGAAAATTCCTCCACCAAAAGGAAATCCGGAATCCCCTTTGCAGGCTTTAATTTTTGATTCTATTTTTGACTCTTATCGCGGAGCAGTTGCTTATATCAGGATTTTTAACGGTACAATTCGTACAAATGATAAGATAAAATTTTTTGCCTCGCACGAAATAATGGAAGCTGAAGAGATTGGAATTTTAGGTTTAAGAAAAGTAAAAAGTAATGAACTATCAGCTGGAAATGTTGGTTACTTGATTGCAGGCATTAAGGATTTAAAGCACGCTAAAGTTGGAGATACTGTAACTCATGCAAAAAACGGGGCGCAAAAACCGTTACCCGGTTATAAAGATGTAAAGCCAATGGTTTACAGTGGTCTTTATCCGACCAACTCGGATGATTATGAGGGTTTACGTGATGCTTTGGATAGGTTCCGTTTAAATGATTCTGCGTTAATCTATCAGCCAGAAACTTCTGCAGCACTGGGCTTTGGTTTTAGATGCGGATTTTTAGGACTACTGCACATGGAAATTGTTCAGGAAAGATTGCACAGAGAGTACGATCAGACAATTATTACAACATTGCCAAACGTTGAGTATTTTGTTTACACAAAGAAGGGTGAAAAAGTTGTAGTTGATAATCCGGCCGAGATGCCCCCATTGGGCGATATTGATTATATTGAAGAGCCATACATCAAAGCACAGATTGTTACGCCAAGTGAATATGTTGGAAATATAATGAAGCTTGCAATGGATAAAAGAGGAATCTACAAAAATACTACTTATCTCGATCCAACAAGGGCGGACCTGCAGTACGACTTTCCTCTTTCTGAAATTATTTTTGATTTTTATGATAAGCTTAAATCCACAACACGCGGCTATGCTTCGTTCGATTACGAATATGCTGGCTATATTAAATCAGATTTGGTTAAATTAGACATATTGTTAAACAGCGATCCGGTAGATGCGCTATCTATGATTGTACATAAGGATAAAGCATATGATTGGGGCAGAAAAGTATGCTCGAAACTGAAAGACTTAATCCCCAGACAAATGTTTGAAGTATCAATTCAAGCTGCAATTGGCTCAAAGGTAATTTCTAAATCGAATGTTAAAGCTTTAAGAAAAAATGTACTTGCGAAATGTTACGGCGGTGATGTCACAAGAAAGAGAAAATTATTAGAAAAACAGAAAGAGGGGAAAAAACGAATGAAACAGGTAGGCAACGTAGAAATTCCACAGGAAGCATTTCTAGCAGTGCTTCAAATTGATGATTAGGGTAATATTATTTTAAAGGATCTGGCATCAAAAAGCTAATTAAATTTTTTAAGGTTTTATTTTTAGTATTTATAATAGCGATTATTGTAAAAGCTTTTTTGTTCGATGCCTTTCAAATACCCAGCAGTTCAATGGAAAATACTTTAGTCCCAGGTGATTTTATTGTGGTGAATAAAATTGCATATAGTTTTTCAACTCCTCGCGAAATCCCGACTATTAACTTTCCAGTACCTAATGTAAGAATTTTTACGACGGGTAAACCATCAATAAACAATCTTGTGATTTTTGAGTTCCCAAAAGGATTTTATCGTGATTCACTTAAGAACAATTCAAAATTTATTAAAAGAATTGTTGCCTGCCCGCACGATACATTGCAAATAATCAATAAGGAATTTTTTATTAATAAAAAGAAAATCGAACTTCCTTCTACCATAAAAATATCTGAAGAAAACAGGCGGGGTGGCTGGGTAAAAGAGGAAGGTATTTATCCACCCGGCTGTAAATGGAACAGGGATAATTACGGTCCAATTGTAATTCCAGCGAAAGGGGATACAATTCAAATTACTCCACAAAATTTTGAATGGTGGCAATCGGTTATTGTAATGGATTTTGGCGAGCGCTCGCTAATATCAGAAGGATCTGTGATTACTTTAAACGGTAAACCGATTCAAGAGTATGTTTTAACTCAGGATCACTACTTCGTAGTCGGTGATAATCTCGATATGAGCATGGACAGCCGGTACTTCGGTTTCATTACAGACAAGATGATCGTAGGCAAAGCAATGTTTATTTACTGGTCTGTGAACCAAGATAAAGTTGCTCCTGGTCCACTTGGCTTTCTATCTGCAATCAGATCGGATAGAATTTTCAAAGGTATTGAATAAACAGCTTTCGGATTAAAAGTATGAAAAAAGTACTCCTAATTGTACTTATCCTTCTTGCTTCAGACATTTTCTCCCAATCTAAGTATTTTATTTACTTTAAAGATAAAGGAATTGAAAAAGAAACTTTGCTGGAGAAGGGATCAGATTTTTACAAAGTAGCAATTAATCAACTTACTGAAAAAAGCATTAACAGGCGAATTAAAAATATGAGTGATGAGAGGCTAATTACTTATGAAGATCTTCCTTTAAAAGAAGATTATGTCGCTCAAGTTGAAGCGCTTGGGGTTAAAATAGAAAACAAATTAAACTGGTTTAACGCAGTAACTGCATATTTAAATAGTGAACAAATTGAAGAATTAAGATTGAAAAACTTTGTCATAAGTATTGAGTCAGTTAAAACGTTAGTTTTTAGTAATCTTATACCAAAGGCTAATTCTATTTTTGATAAGCCAAAAAATAGCTTGTTTAGTTTCAATTACGGCCCATCGTTCGGGCAGCTTCAACTATCAGAAATACCAATAGTTCATTCAAAAGGAATTACAGGCGAAGGTGTTTTATTAGGAATGCTGGATACTGGATTTGATTGGAAAAATCACGAATCGCTTGTAAATGCAAATGTTATTTCAGAATACGATTTTGTATTTAAAGACTCATCAACTGCGAATGATTCATCCGATCTTCCAGATCAGCATTTTCACGGAACACTTGTTTTTTCAATCGTAGGAGGATTTAAAGACAGCTCATTAATTGGATCAGCATTCGGTTCGGATTTTCTGCTAGCAAAAACAGAAGATGTTGGAAGCGAAACCCATATCGAAGAAGATAATTATGCCGCTGCGCTTGAATGGATGGAGCGAAAAGGAGTTGATATTACCAGCAGTTCGTTGGGCTACAGTATTTTTGATCCGGGTCAATTTTCATATACTTACAGTGATATGGATGGAAAAACGACAGTCGTTACAAGAGCAGCAGAACTTGCTTTTAGAAGGGGAATAGTTACATTTACATCCGCAGGAAATGAAGGTGGCGATCCATGGTTTTATATTATCGCTCCCGCCGATGGTCTTAATACCCTTGGAATAGGAGCTGTTAATAACAACAATCAGGTAGCAGACTTTAGCAGCAGGGGACCGACTTTTGATGGTAGAATTAAGCCCGATGTAGTAGCACAGGGCGTAAGTGTTTACGGTGCACAGGCAGGCAGTTTTAGTGGATACATCAATGCAAGCGGAACATCTGTGGCAGCTCCCATTGCCAGTGGAATTGCTGCACTGCTTCTATCGGCTCATCCTCATTTACGGAACACACAGGTGCGAAATATTTTATTCGAAACTGCCGATAACAGCAAGTCGCCTGATTATGAAAGAGGTTACGGATTAATTTCTGCGCTAGACGCTTTGGAATTCCCAAACCTGATGGAAGCCGAAGGTTCGTTTAAGCTAATTAAAATGTTTTTGCAAAGAGAGAATATTAATTCGCAGACAGTAAAAATTCACTATTCAACAACTGGTGAAGATTATACTGAAGAAAGTATGCAATACAATGATCAATACTCTTATAAATTTCTTTTCCCGTTTTTATTTAACGGGGATCTTGTAAGTTTTTATATTACTTACAATGATTTCAATAACAACATATTTCGCGATCCGTTTGAAGATGTTTACCAATTCTTCTACGGTCAGCTCGATGTTCAATTAAACTTGGATTTGAAAAAGGAATTAACAGATTTTGTTATTAGTGAACCTTTTCCTAATCCCTTTCTACCTAATACTCAAGAATTTACTTCGATTCAGATAAAGTCTGGCGGAAACGAAAATCTCAGCATAGTTATAATTGATGCCCTGGGACAACAGGTTAAAAAGTTTAGCACGGTCACTTCACCAGGTACAAATGAATTTAAGTGGTTTGGTAATTCAGAAAACGATACTCCTGTTTCAAGCAGTGCATATTACTTTTTGATTGAATTGAACGGTAAAAAATACAGCAGAAATTTGATATTGCTACGCTGACAGAATATTTATGTGTTAATTATTGATACACAATAAGATTAGACTTAATAATTTCTTTACATTTAACCCTTTATATTCCACACATTTAATGCTAATTTTTTTTAATTTTGATTTTATTACAATCGTATAATATGATTTATAATGAACAAAATCTTTAATCCCATTCAGTTTAAATATATTTCCTCCTTCAGAATAGAAAGTGATGATCTTTTAAAGGAAATGGAAGCATATGCGCAGGAGAATAATATTCCTATTTTATATTGGCAATCTGCTGAATTCATTGAACAAATTATTCGGATGATAGATCCTAAAAGAGTTCTTGAACTTGGAACAGCAATAGCTTACACAGCAATTAGAATTGCCAGGGAGCTTAAAGGTAAATCTCAGATACATACAATTGAAAAAAGCACAAATAATTTTACCACAGCAAAACGATTTATTCAAAAATCCCGCGTTGGAACGAAAATAAAACTACTTGAGGGAGATGCATTGAATATAATGCCGCAGCTGAAGAAAAAGTACGATTTAATCTTTCTTGATTCTGATAAGGAAGATTATAAACGTCTGTTCGATTATTCAATGGTTTTGCTTAAACGCGGTGGAGTTATTATCGTTGATAATTTACTGTGGCAGGGTTATGCTGCATCCAGTCGTGTTCCACAAAAATATAAAGAATCAGCAAAAAATATCCGTGAGTTTAATAAAATATTCATGAGTCAGCCAAATTTAAAGGCAACAATTTTGCCTATTGGAGATGGTTTAGGATTTGGAATTAAAAAATAATTTAATCAGACTTATTACATATACTTAACTTTAAATAGTTGTATTAAGTAGCAGTTTTCATACTTAAATATATACTAATGCATTTGAATATATCTGATGAAAATTTCCTGAACGAAACAGAGAAGTTTAATAATCATACATTAAACAAAAAAGATGATATTCAGAAATTAATTTCTGCCGCGGTTAATTTAAAAAGGGAGTACGAATTTCACGAGCTGATTTTCACTGCGAAATATTTAAGAGGATTATTGAGGATTGTTAATAAAGCGCCGGGCATTCCTGAGGTGGAAAATATTGAGCATGTTAAAGCAGACATCTCTGAAAATATGAAAAAAGTATTGGATCAGTTAAGAGGCATACTTTCAGGTGTAGAAGAAAGCAAATTAAATTTATTTGAAGAAAATTATCTTTCTCTTAATCAAAATAGTATTAGCAATCTTAACCTGCTGCTTGCAGATCTAGAAGCAATAAAAAAATATTCAAATCACCTAAAACATTCTCAATAACTTTACTAATCGGGTTTCTTTAACCATTTTTCGAGAGCACCTAATAAATGCTCCATCGCTATAATCAATGGTTCGTGTTGGTCTCTGTCTATATCCTCCAGGATTTCATGATGTATATCAACATAAGCCCTGTTTAGCTGATTTACCAAATGTTTACCCCTTCGTGACAGAGTAACCCTCATATTCCTTCTGTCATTAGGATCAATTTCCCTGTTTATATAAGCTTTTTCCACAAGTCCATCTATTATTCTGGTTAACCTGCTCGGGCTCAAATTCATACGTTCAGCTATTTGTTTGTTGTTAAGGCTTTCATCGGTACCAAATAATCTCAAACATCTAAACTCGGCTTGAGTTAAGTTGTGGATCTCCGCAAGACGAACTTCCTTTTCCTGACAATTTGCTAGTAAGCTAAAGGTAAGATTGGCAAGGCGCTCCGCTGTGTGGTTAGTGTCCATGGTTTCCCCATGTTTTGTGTGAACGTAAATATTGTTTATATCAAATATCGCTAATAACGATATTTTAATCAAGATTTAAGAATAATTTTTTAATTCAACTTTTGCAGAATCTAGCTATTCATAAGTATAAATATTCATCAAATAGGTTATATTTTATGCTGCCACTGCTTTGATCCTTTAATTTTCGGCCTATTTTATGCGAAACTTGAGTCTTTACAATACAATTCAACTCTACTTTGTTTTTGTATACAGTGCCTTCAATCTGGGAATCAAATGCTGATAGTAAATTGTGCACAACTCTTAAATGTTCAAAATCTGCTATAATTTTTACTTTTTGATACAATTCCTTGGTAATTATTTCTGTCACTTTTACGGATTTATAGGCTGTTGTGTAGTAAGCTTTTCCAAGTGGACCGGTTCCTAGTTTAATTCCTCCAAAATAGCGTACTACAATTAACAGAATATCAGTTAGACCAAAATGCTCGATAGCTTTGCGTATTTTAACACCAGCCGTTCCGTTTGGTTCGCCTGCATCCGAGCTTTTTTCTGTCCCATCTGATACTTTATATGCATAACAGTGATGTGAAGCATCGCGATATTTTTTCTTAACTGTTTTAATGATTTCTTCTGCTTCCTTAGGATTGGAAACTGGAAAAACCATTCCTTTAAAGACTGACTTCTTTTCTTTCAGCTTGTATTCATTCTTTTTTTTTATTGTTTTTATTTTATCAGGGTAATTCATTTTAGAAAAAGTAAACAAGTGCACTTCGAATTAAATTGATTATTTAAGCTTCATTAGCTAATATAATTATTTAAAATTTTACATTAGCTTTCCTTGGAAAAAGAATTAATTGTAATTAAAGGTGCAAGAGAGCACAATTTAAAGAATATTGATCTGGAAATCCCACGGGATGCTTTTACAGTAATTACGGGCTTATCTGGATCGGGCAAATCTTCACTTGCATTCGATACAATTTATGCGGAAGGACAACGCAGATATATCGAGTCACTTTCTGCTTATGCCCGCCAGTTTTTAGATATGCTTGAAAAACCCGATGTTGATCTGATTGAAGGATTGAGTCCAGCTATTTCCATTGAACAAAAATCTACTACGGGGAATCCGCGCTCTACCGTTGGAACTGTTACTGAGATTTATGATTATTTACGTTTACTTTTTTCTCGTGTCGGTATTCCACACTGCTATAATTGCGGAAAGCCCGTTAAAAAACAATCCCCAGGACAAATTATTGATTCAATTCTTTCCGGATTCAAAAATAAAAAAGTATCTGTTCTATCACCTGTTGTAAGAGGAAGAAAAGGGCACTACCGTGAACTGTTCGAAGAAATTTTATCAGATGGGTTTTTAAGAGTTAGAGTAGATGGAGAAGTGAATGAAATTTCAAAAGGATTTAAAGTTGATCGGTATAAAGTTCACAATATTGAAATTGTTGTTGATAAGATTCTTATAAAAGAAACTTCTCGTGCAAGATTAACAGAATCAGTTGAAGTGGCTTTAAATTACGGGGAAGGTAGTGTAATTGTTAGCGAAGGAAAAGAGGATCATGTTTACAGCCGTCATCTTGCTTGTATTGATTGTGGAATTAGCTACAGCGAGGTCGCTCCAAATTCTTTTTCATTTAACTCACCTTACGGATCGTGTAAGGATTGTGAAGGACTCGGGGAAAAAAAGGAGCTCGACATAAATCTAATTATTCCTGACGATAATAAAACAATTAATGAAGAAGGATTAGCACCTCTTGGTAAGCCGAGGAAAATTTGGTTCTTCAATCAACTTGAAGCTGTTGCGGAGAAATACAATTTTGATTTTGACACGCCTATCAAAAAACTCAAACCTGAGCAAATTGATATTATTGTGAAAGGAACGAAAGAGAGAATATCATTTACGTATTCCTACAGTAACGGAAAACCTGTGCAGTACATGCACCGCTTTTCCGGGATATTAAAATACTTGAAGCACTATTACGATTCTACTTCATCAAATAACATCCGCGAGTGGGTCGAATCATATATGAACACAGCAAAGTGTTCAACTTGCAATGGTGGAAGACTTAGAAAGGAATCGCTTGCTGTAAAGTTTAACGGGAAAAATATAAGTGAAATAACTGAACTTTCAATACTACGAGCAATGGAATTTTTTCAAAAGGTTAAGTTAAAAGGGAACGATGCCATAATTGCTAAACCTATTTTAAAAGAAGTGAAAGAAAGATTAGAATTTCTGCACAACGTTGGCCTGGATTATTTATCACTTAACCGCTCAGCTCGAACGCTATCCGGCGGAGAATCACAGCGTATCAGACTTGCTACACAAATTGGCACTCAGCTAGCAGGTGTGCTTTATGTGCTTGATGAACCTTCAATCGGCTTGCATCAAAGTGATAATATTAAATTAATCAACTCGTTGAAAAACCTTAGAGATTTAGGTAATACAATTATCGTAGTTGAACACGACAGGGAAACAATCGAAAGCTCTGATTTTATAATTGATCTTGGACCTGGTGCAGGCGAGCATGGCGGTGAAGTTGTGCTAAAAGGTATTACAACTGAACTTCTGGGTTCTGAAAATGGGCACGATTCTTTAACTCTTTCCTATTTAAAGAGCAGGGAAAAGATAAAAATTCCCGGCAGCAGAAGAAAAGGGAATGGAAAACACATTATGCTGAAGGGTGCAAACGGCAACAATCTTCAAAATATAAACTTAAAAATTCCTATTGGAACATTAACTTTAATAACTGGCGTGAGCGGTTCGGGAAAATCTTCTGTTCTTAATGAAACACTTGTTAAAATTTTAATGAATAAAGTTTACAAATCCAAAACGGTTCCGCTTCCTTTTAAATCTGTGGAAGGGTTGGAACATATTGATAAAATTATTGAAATAGATCAATCTGCAATCGGAAGAACTCCAAGATCAAATCCTGCAACCTATACAGGTTTATTTACATTCATACGAGATTTATTTGCACAATTACCCGAATCAAAAATGAGAGGTTACAAAACAGGAAGGTTCAGCTTTAATGTATCTGGCGGAAGATGCGAAGAATGTAATGGAGATGGATTGAAAAAAATTGAAATGAATTTTCTGCCGGATGTTTATGTGCATTGTGATTCGTGCAAAGGTAAGAGATACAACCGCGAAACTCTGGAAGTTTTGTATAAAACAAAATCAATTGCTGATGTTTTGGAAATGCGTGTTGATAAAGCCCTCGATTTTTTTTCAGATCTTCCAAGAATTAAAAGAAAAATTAAAGCTTTGCATGATGTTGGATTGGGTTACATTACACTAGGGCAACAGGCTACGACACTTTCGGGCGGTGAGGCACAAAGAGTAAAGCTCGCAACAGAGTTGAGTAAAGTTAGTACAGGAAAAACACTGTATGTTTTAGATGAACCAACCACAGGACTTCATTTTGAAGACGTTAGAATTTTATTGAATGTTCTTAATAAGCTTGTTGATAAAGGAAACACTGTCGTAATCGTTGAACATAATCTCGATGTAGTTAAAATGGCTGATTGGATAAT
>Ga0209536_100009145_pt1 | contig 14742 bp, 13 predicted proteins | sample DeeMarSeWOR28_12_FD_187461 | JGI IMG/M metagenome (GOLD analysis project Ga0209536, IMG submission 187461) | Marine sediment microbial communities from White Oak River estuary, North Carolina - WOR-2-8_12 (SPAdes) (version 2) | ecosystem: Environmental > Aquatic > Marine > Intertidal zone >...
TCGACAATGGCTGTTTTACCCACGCCGGGCTCGCCGATCAGCGCGGGGTTGTTCTTGGTGCGGCGAGAGAGAATCTGGATGACACGCTCAATCTCTATCTGCCGGCCAATGACAGGGTCTAACTTGCCTTCAGCCGCTTGGATGGTGAGATCGGTGCCAAGCTGGTCTACCAGAGGAGTCTGTTTGTTTGATTCGCCGCGTCCGCTCGCTGGCTGTGATGCAGACTCCATCATAACACGGGCTGTTTGCGAGCGAACCTTGTCAAGGCTGACTCCCAACCCTTTCAGGACGTCAACCGCAACCCCTTCTCCTTCGCGGACCAATCCCAGCAGCAAGTGCTCGGTGCCAATGTAATGATGTCCCAGCCGACGAGCTTCGTCTACCGCCAGCTCAATGACGCGCTTAGTACGAGGCGTGAGACTGAGTTTGCCGTACGATGCTCTTTGTCCACGTCCTACTGTGCGCTCCACACGCTCGCGAATCTGACGGGGGTCTACCCCCAATTCACGCAATACACGTACTGCCACACCGTTCTCTTCACGCACCAGACCCAACAATAGGTGTTCTGTGCCGATGTAGTTATGATTCAGTCGCTGAGCTTCTTCTTGCGCCAGCGAGAGGACCCGCCGCGCACGTTTAGTGAACCGATCGAATTTATCTGCCATTATTCCAACCCTTTATCCCAATACTTGTTCTTTCCAAGCTCTAACTTTACCCTCAAAACCTTAATGAGTCAATGGCCAAAAGATCCTTAGGTCTGTCCCAGATTCTGGGCAGACCAGGGGGAATTGGCCCTCCCGGCCTGCGGCGCTTTACGTCCAAGACTTTGGACGTACCCAATATCCTTCATTCAGTCTCTGATACTAACTCTTCGCTGTCTTCTTGATCACTTTGATACTCTTGCCAGTCTGTCTCGCCTTCTGCTTGCCTCAGGCTTAACCCTATACGACGGCGCTCAGGATCGATACGGATGATCTTGACAGACACTTGATCGCCTTCTTGCACAACTTCGCGCGGGTGTGTAATGTTGGCATCAGTCAATTCCGATAGATGAATGAGGCCTTCTACATCGCCAATCTGGGCAAAAGCACCGAAGTTCGCCAGTTTGGTAATCTTTGCATCCACTATCTGACCAATTTCAAATTCGTCGAGAACTTGCGACCAAGGTTCGGGCTGTAGTCGCTTGAGGCTTAGGCCTATACGTTGCCGTTCGGCATCTATGTTGAGCACGTAAACCTCGATTTCGTCTCCCACCTGTAACAGGTCACTGGGATGTGATACACGCGACCAGGAGAGTTCCGAGAGATGAATCAAACCATCGGCTCCTCCCAGGTCCACAAAAGCGCCGAAATTTGCCAAGCTAGTGACGTGTCCTGTAAGCACGTCTCCTTCTTTGAGGCTGCTGAGCAAGTCTTCCTTTTGCTTCCTGCGCTCCTCTTCAACAGCAGCACGTTCAGAGAAGATAAGCCGGTTACGACGGCGATCTATCTCGATAATTTTGAGACTCAGACGTTGGCCAATCAAATGGTTCCACTGCCCCTCTTTGCTGGTACCGCCCCCCAGTTGGTCACTTGCCAACTGCGACCCTGGTACGAATCCACGTATCTGTCCAAAGTGGACGATCAGTCCGCCTTTGTTTTGCCCGACAACTTCACCTTCGTAGGTCTGGCCGGACTCGTACAACTTCTGCGCAGTCAGCCAGTCTGCTTCGGCCTGTGCCCGCGCCAGCGAGAGGATGGTATTCCCCTCTTCGTCTTCGGGTCTCACAACGTAGACGGGTATCTCTTGCCCCTCGCTGAGGGCAGCCAAGTCCTCACGAGACAGTCTCTCCATCTCGCGCCCAGCGACGATCCCCTCAGACTTGGACCCGATGTCGATCAGGATCTCATGGGGAGCGATGCTCACAATCGTTCCCGTCAGAATGTCGCCGCGCCGTACCTCCTTTAAGTCATACGACTGCTCAAGTAACTCAGCCATGGTCATTGCGGGTTGGTCCTCGGCTGAGTCGTCGCCAACTGGTGATTGATGGTCTGCCATGAGCCTCTTTGTGTTTCCTCCTCACAGACTTCTAATGCAAAGCCATTATACTGGATTTTCACCAAAAATCAAAACCTTAGTAGAGGGGGAAGGCACATCCCAGATTCTTGGTAAGCAAGCGTCAGTCAAACAGAGCTTGGGGCGGACTTATCGCGGAGGCAGCGCAATTTGTGATAAAGGCCCCCGGTAAGAGGAGATCACTTCCCAATAGAGCACTAACGTCCCAGAGCGGCCGACATGTCTTCCACACAGGTGAACTTAATGCGAGGACGCCCTGCCGCTTTGCCTCTAGTCACTTCCAGTTCGTCGAGGCGCAGCCAATCGGCATAGGTGAAGTAATTTGGCTGATACGCGCGGACAAGTTGTTCGGCGGCGGCCACTTCCGGCTGCTGGGGCTTGAGAGTCAAACCCTCGGCCACATCTTCTATCATACAGGTCGCCGTTTCAGCCGCATCGGGCTTGTTCGTGCCTATGACACCCGTCGGGCCTCGCTTTATCCATCCCGCGCTGTATTCACCTACCACGGGTTGCCCAGTGCCGGGATTGACTACCCGGCCTTTCTCATTTAGGATAACGCCCCACTTCTCATTGAAAGGCACCCCTGGCAAAGGGACACCTCGGTAGCCGACTGAGCGAAATACCAGGCCAACCGGCAACTCTTCAAATTGATCTGTATGCCTAGGGCGTAGCGTGCCGGCTTCGGTCGCATACAGTTCATTTCTTACCAAGCGCATCCCTGCTACCTGTCCTGCGTCATTGCCTATAAGTTCTACGGGCGACACCAGGAATCGCATGATCAGCTTACGCGATTTTCCTGTGGGTTTATGCAATGCGTAGCCTTGCAGAATCTCTATTTTTCTTATCGTAGCCTGGTCGGGATTGCGCTCGAGCGCGGCTCGACTCAGACTGTCTAGCTCAACTTCCTCAGGTAGAGCGGCGACGTTGGCATCCGTCAACTCACCCAACTCCTTGGCTTCTGGAGTAGTAAAGGCCGCCTGAGCCGGTCCACGCCGACCCAATAGATATATTTCTTTGACGCGGCTGCGACTTAGGGCATCCAAGGCGTATTCGGCAATGTCGGTCTTGGCTAACTCTTCCGGCGTGCGAGACAAGATGCGAGCTACGTCTACGGCGACGTTGCCGACACCCACTACTGCTACCCGCTCTTGCGACAGATCAAATGTGCAATGCCGGCAGTCGGGATGGCCGTTGTACCAGGTGACGAACTCAGTTGCCGAATGGCTGCGCTCCAGATCCTCGCCAGGAATGCCCATGTGCCGGTCAGTTTGGGCGCCCGTGGTGTAGCAAATCTGGTGATAATGCTGTCTCAGGTCGGCCAAAGTAACGTGCGCGCCGAATTCCACATTGCCATAAAAGCGAAAATTGGGACGGGACGCAATTCGATCAAACACTTTCGTGACAGACTTGATCTTCTGGTGGTCGGGGGCAACCCCGGCGCGTACCAGGCCGAAAGGGGTTGGCAAGCGATCAAACATATCCACTTCTACCACAAGGTCCCTCTGTCTGAACAGGTGGTCAGCCACATAGAATCCACTGGGGCCGGCACCTATGATAGCTACTCGCAGCGGGTTTGCGTCAGTACCTACTTGAGTCATGAGATGCTCCTTTGCGCAGTATCCTTACGGCTGAGAGTGGCCAAGCGTGATAAAACGGAGGTAGGCCACCCCCAAACTCCTCCCAGCTTCAGTCCTCGTCCGCTATGATCTGAGTTTCCAAAGTGTCGATTTCGCCCTTGTATTGGTCACGCTGGTATTTCACGACATCTCTTATGGAGATAATACCCACCAGTTCCCCTTGGTCCATGATTGGTAGATGTCGAAACCGCCTCTCTGTCATTGTGTCCATGACTGCCACGAGATCATCCTGTGGCAAGCCAGTGATGACCTCTCTAGTCATTGACTGGCCGACCGGCTGTGACAATGCGTCTTCGAGCCTGGCCGATGCACGTATAATGTCACGTTCAGAGATAATTCCCACCAGATCATGGGCTTCATCTACGACAACCAATGCGCCAATGTTATGCTTGGCCAACAAACGAGCCGCATCTCGGAGAGGCTGGTCGGGGTGAATCGTAATCACGTTTGTACCCTTAGTCGCCAAAATTGCTCGGATCTTCATTTAACACTCCTCCATTTCGTGCCGTATAGCACGCCCCCTCGGACAGATGCCTAGTACTCCGTCACACGCACTATGTCTGCTGGTCCCTTCAAGGGGCAAGTCCCTACGAGGGGAGCTCCCCGCGAGGGAATATGAAGAGGATCGTGCCCACGAGAACCGAGTGTAGCTTATCGGAATCGCTGTGCCGGGGCACCAGCACATACAGCCACAAGGCGAACTCCGTCAAGCCGGCTGGAAAACTAGGCCCAAATCGTCATCATTTGTCATCTAACGAGGCGTCGGCAGCAATCCACTCCTGAACCAGGTCGCGAACCAGGGCGGAAGGAATGGCAAAACCGATGCCTTCGGCCACGCCGCTGCTTCGCCCCTCGCGGATGATGTAAGTGTTGATCCCGATGACCTCGCCGCGCAGATTTACCAGTGGACCGCCGGAGTTGCCCTTGTTGATAGCAGCGTCGGTTTGGATGAGCCCCTCGATGACCATGTCTTCGTCTAACTCCAATGCCCGGTTCACACCGCTGACTACCCCGACTGTGACCGAATTGGGAAAGTCGCCCAGGGCACTACCGATAGCCACCACCCATTCGCCCGGCCGCACCTGTTTGGAGTCGCCCCAGTCCGCCATGGGCATATCGCCATTTTCGACGCGCAGAAGGGCCAAATCCTGGCGCGCATCACCAGCCACCAGGCGGGCTGGCAGCGCTTCCCCTGTGGTCAGGATGACTGTCAAATCACCCGTTTCCTCCACTACGTGGTAGTTCGTAATGATATAGCCTCGCCGATCTACGACGATGCCCGACCCCAGGATACGGGCGTCAACTGACACGCCAAAACGCGACGTGCCAGACTGTCGGTTCACGACAGTCACCACGGCTGGTACTACCTGGCTGACTGTATCAGCGATCGAGGGGGTAAGCGTAGGAACGGGAGTAGGAGTAGGCGTCGGCGGAAGCGGGGTAGGCGCAAGCGTCGGAGGGGGCGACGGACTAGGCGTCGTGGTCGGCGTGGTCGTGGCCCACCACAAGCCGACCTCCGCATCAGTGGCCCACAGCACCAGCCCGCCACCAGCCATGCCTCCCAGCAATCCGCCAATCAAGAAGGCAGCGGCTAGCAGCACCACCACCATACAGCCCGTGTACCATTGCTGTTTCCAGCCGGTCGACTCACCCTCACTAAGTGGCTCAAATTGGGTTTTCATTCATTGCCTCAATGACTGACCACAAAAGGGCCATGCCAAAATGTGGCTATGCCGCACAGCGGCTATGCTACAACCTCGATCCCTTCTCCCTCAAGCACTTCGCCCACCACCCAGGCTTGCTGTTCGTGGTCTGCGCATTCGTCGAAGAAACCATTCAGCCGCTGAGTAGGGACAGCCAGCAACAACCCGCCCGAGGTCTGCGCATCCCACAAGAGCATCTGGCGATCCTCTGGAATGCTCGCGTCGAACTGAACCAGGTGATCGTAATGCGCTTTGTTGTTATGCGAGCCACCGGGGAACACCCACTCGGCAGCGTAATCGATCGCGCCAGGCAGTAAGGGGATGGTGTGCATCCAGAAGCGAAAGCGAACTTCCCCAGCCTGGGTCATCTCAGTGGCATGGCCCAGCAGACCGAACCCGGTGATGTCGGTAGCAGCCCGCACGCCCGCAATCTGGCCGGCAACAGCAGCGCAGCGATTGAGTCGCTTCATGCTCTCGATCATGGCGGCCACATGGTCGGGATGGGCGATGTCACGCTTGAGAGCGGTGCTAATCGTTCCAGTGCCCAGCGGCTTACTAAGAACCAACCGATCGCCAGGACGGGCACCTCCCTTGGTGAAGATATGGGCGGGGTGGACCAGGCCGGTCACTGCCAGCCCGTACTTAGGCTCCTTATCCTGGATGGTGTGTCCACCGGCTATTACGCCACCCGCCTCAATCACCTTATCAGCACCGCCACGTAGGATCTCGGTGACCAGGGACGGATCCATATCGGGTGGAAAAGCGGCAATATTGAGAGCAAAGAGTACTTCACCACCCATGGCGTACACGTCGCTCATCGCATTGGCAGCGGCGATCGCCCCGTAATTGTAAGGATCATCAACGACTGGCGTAAAGAAGTCAGTAGTACTGATAATAGCCTGCTGGTCGTTCAGCCGGTAGACAGCCGCATCGTCAGCGACACCCAGGCCTACCAGCACCTCGGGATGCGCTTCAGTGGAGAATAAATTCTTCAGAGGGCGCAGGACCTGCGCCAGGACCCCAGGGTCCGTCTTGCCGGCTCAGCCAGCGCAAGCCGCCAGTGCGGTCAATCGCACCTGATCACGTGTCACGGCGAACTCCCCTGTACAGCCTAGAGATTTGGAGATTGGAATTGAGAGAACAACTTAGGCACACAGCCACGTGACTGCCCCGATAGCTCACGAACACTCTCTGCTCAGATTGTACCCGAACGTGCGCATCGCGCCAAATCATGATCTGCTGAAGAATGGTGACAAATGTCACTTCACATTCGCGCAATTTGTACTATAATGAAATTGCAAATCACTTGCAATAGGAACGGTTTCTGATGGCTCACACCGAAGCCATGACCCAGATTTTCCATGCAACCGGTCGAAGATTGACCAGCCAGCGTCGGCTGCTGCTCGAGGTACTGACTGAGCGCGACGACCACCTGGACGCCGAAGCAATCTACGCGCTGGCCAAGAAACGAGATCCGAATATCAGTTTGGCTACGGTTTACCGTACCCTGAAGGTTCTCAAAGAGGTAGGCGTTGTCCAGGAGCGGATATTGGACCGCGAGGGACAAAGGCATCACTATGAGCTGACCACCGAAGCTCATTATCACTTCACCTGCCTGAAGTGTGGCCGCGTCATCGAGTTTGAGTCGGCTCTGATCGAACAAGCCAGCGACGAACTGGCCAAACGTTTGCAACTGGATGTCGTCCATGCGCGCGTTCATCTTGATGGTTACTGCCCCGACTGCAGGTAAAAAGCCTCAATAGCAGAGGAGAAGCTATGACCGATGCCCTAAACCCCAAAGAGATGAGTGTAATCCTGGTAGTCTGCACGCCATCACAACTAGCACTGACATCTGACCCGGCGTGTGAGACTGCGCCCACCACATCACTGCCCATTGTCACCCCTTCAGGAACCCCCTCGAGTCCCGCGCAGAGGCAGGAGCCCGTTGCTCTGAGTCCACATCAAGCATTGGATCACACTATCCGCGACATCCTGGCACGCGGGGATTATGGCGAAGTGGAGACATGCTATTGTCGAAACGGATATCCGTCGGTCGAGGAAGCGATTGAACAGGCCATCACGCGCGGAGCTCGGCGGATTGTGATTGTGCCGACAGCCATGTCCCTCCTCCAGATTCCGCCCTGCGAATGCCTCGCAGAAGATTCACCGACCAGCCTGCGGCGGCGCGTGGCCGAGACTCAGGCCCAGCATCCAGGTACAAACATTGTATATGCCGGCCCTCCCTTTGATCACGAGCGCCTGGCTGACCTGATTCTCCGCAAGATTCGCGAATACGAGCCACCGACATTCAAGGCAGGTGTAACGCAACTCAATGAACTGCAAGCGGGCGAGACGGGGGTCGTGCGCGAACTTGACGGTGGCACGCATTTCCGCAGCCGCATGGCATCGCTTGGCTTCACACCGGGTGCGCTGGTGAAGATGCTGCAGAACTACGGCCATGGAGCAGTGATCGTCAGCCTGCGCGGGACCCGGGTAGCGCTGGGCAGGGGAGAGGCCCGCAAGGTGGGCGTCTCTCGTGGGAACGAGCATAGGTAAGCAGCGTTCTGAAAGGTGAGCGATGAGCACAGTTTCAGCACCGCGTGTTAGAACACCCTTGATCGGCGGGGGCCATTGCGCCACACCGAATGATGGCGTGCGCACTACCAATGCCCACGAGGGAACAACGCCTAGTGGTGAGCGAGTAATAACCGTCGCGCTGGCAGGCCAACCCAACGTTGGCAAGTCCACAGTGTTTAATATGCTCACCGGCCTTAGCCAACACGTAGGGAACTGGCCGGGCAAAACCATAGAGCAGAAGACAGGCACCTATCGATATAATGGCACCAGCGTCCAATTGGTTGACCTGCCCGGCACCTACAGCCTCACGGCCAATTCTCCCGAAGAGCAGATTGCACGGGACTTCATCATCAAGGAGCACCCCGACGTAGTCATCGCCATCGTAAACGCTGCCACGCTCGAGCGCAGCCTGTACTTGCTGTCCGAGTTGGTCTGGCTGCCCGTCCCAGTCGTATTGGGTCTGAATATGGTAGACGTGGCCGAGCGCGAGGGGTATCGGGTGGAGTCTCACGTGCTTGAAGCAGCTTTGGGGCTGCCGGTCGTGCCCATCATCGCCACTCGCAACCAGGGCATTCGCGAGCTAGTGGAAGCAGTGGACGCTTTGGTGCGGGATCCTTTGCGCTACGCCCCACGTCGCCCAGAGATCCGCGAAGACCATCGAGCAGTGCTGGATGAGATAGAGTTGCTTATTGCGGGCTATGTCCCTTCCCCCTACCCCAGCGACTGGGTCGCCCTCAAGCTATTGGAAGGTGACGTAGAGATTACTCGCTTGATCCAAACCCACTTGCCATCGGAGCGCTGGGAGCAGGTCCACAACATCCTCAGGCAGCATGAGGACGCCATCCTGGCCGTGGCCGGGGGACGCTACGAGTGGATTGGACGTATGATGCGCGCAGCAGTCGAGCAACCCCGGGTCGGACAGGTGACGCTTACTGACCGCTTGGACCGGGTGGCAACTCACCCCTTCCTGGGTTTGTTGGTGCTGACTGGCATCTTGGCCTTGGTCTTCTGGCTTACCTATACCATCGCCACGCCGATGCAAAGCTGGCTCGACGCCTACGTGGTTCAGGGGGGTGCTGAACTGGTACGCCAGATGCTGTCCGGCGCGCCGCCCTGGATAGTTGGTCTGCTTGCCGACGGCGTGATTGGGGGAGCTGGTACAGTCATTACGTTTCTGCCCATTCTGGTTATTTTCTTTGCCATCCTGGGACTCTTGGAAGACGTGGGCTACATGGCCCGAGCTGCCTACGTGATGGACCGCTTTATGCACGCCATGGGTCTCCACGGAAAAAGCTTCTTGCCCCTCTTTTTGGGCTTTGGCTGCAATGTGCCGGCTGTGGCCGGCGCTCGGATTATCGACTCACCCCGCGCCCGCTTGCTGACCATTCAGCTCGCACCACTGGTACCGTGCACGGCGCGCATGGCCGTTGTCGCCTTTCTCACGCCGGCCTTCTTCGGGCGGGGCGCGGCCCTGGTCGCCTGGGGCCTGGTATTGCTCAATCTAATCATCCTGGCGCTGGTCGGCATCGTCGCCAACCGCCTCGCCTTCAGGGGCACGCACGCTGCGTTCATTATGGAGCTTCCCTTGTATCACATTCCCAATCGACGCACCATCGGCATGTTTGTCTGGCAGAACACAACGGCTTTCCTGCGCAAAGCGGGCAGCATCATCCTGGTCGTCTCGGTAATTGTATGGGCGCTCTCGGCGTTCCCGGGACCCGGGTTGGAGAATAGCGTCATAGGACAGTTGGGGCAGCTTATGAAACCCGTCGGCCAGTTGATGGGACTGGACTGGCAGCCCATGGTCGCCCTGGTAACCAGTTTCGTTGCCAAAGAGAACGCCATAGCCACGCTGGGGGTGCTCTACGGGGAGGGCGAAGAGGCAGCCGGGCTGGGAGAGACCATGGCCGCCAGCGTCCCGCCAGCGGCGGCATTGGCTTTCCTGGCGGTGACTATGCTTTTCATTCCCTGTGCCGCCACGCTGGCCACCATCCGGCAGGAGACGGGTGGCTGGCGCTGGGCCGTGTTCAACGTGGGCTTGCTGCTGGCCATATCCTTCGGGGTGGGCATCCTCATCTATCAGAGCGCGGCATTAATCGGCTGGGGGGTATAAGGTGCTGGATCGTCTCTTAGGCATACTAAGGGCGGGGGGAATCCACACGCCAGACCGGCTGGCCAGCCAACTGGGAGTCTCGGAGCAGTTGGTAGATCAGATGCTGGCCGACCTATCGCGGATGGGATACCTACGTTCCATTTCCAGCGCCACGTGTCATGCGCTGCCTGACGGGGAGACTGGCGCCTGTGCCGACTGCGCTTTGGCTGGTACCTGCAGCGTGGGTGAGCCGGACGGCAACGTGTGGGCCCTCACCCAGAAAGCCTTCCGCTAATTAGAGACTCCTAGCTCGTCTCCTCGTCGAGTGCCCCTATCAGATAGCGACGCACCAGGTCGAGAGCGCGGATGCTGATCCAGCGGCGCGTCAGCTTGTCCTCACCCCCAAATGGGTAAGATCGGGTAACAACTTGATGGCCGTCGCTAAGCGCGAGATAGACCAGCGGCCGCTCGTCTCCTCGCCGAATAGTGCCAAACATGGCCAGACCCAGGCTGGCCCCCACGTCGGCCCGCGCCCGGGTGGCCAGGTATTCTGTCATGGCCTGTGGTTCTCCTGCGGCACCGCCTGATTCGAGACCATCGGCGATGGAGATAGTCAAAACACCCTCGGCGTGGGCCTCGGAAGCCAGCACGTGGGCGTGGGGCGTGTCGCCCAGGCGGCCGGCTACCTCGCCCTGGGTGACACTGTCGGCCAGGGCTAACATCATGCCCCGCTCAGTCAGCAGCCGGGCCACCACTTCCTCCAGGCTCTGGGTGCCCTCGCCGTAAATCACGTTGCCCAGGCGCGCCCGCAGCTCGGCCTCCAGCGGCTCGATGAGTCGGTCGGCTCCTGCCTCGTCGGGGGCTTTGGCGGTGATGCGCACATCCACCTGGCCGGAGTGGGCGGCCAGGCCAACAGTGGGGTTGCCACCGGTCATCAGGTCCCCGATGAGCGTGTCGATCTGGCTCTCACCGATGACACAGGTGCGCAGAATTTTGGCCTTGATGACCCATGCCTCCCCCATGCGCTCCTTGAGATAGGGGATCACGCGCTGGGTCATGAGGTATTCCAACTCGCGCGGGACGCCCGGCAGGCAGGCGATAGTGCCCCGCAGGTCCTCCACGATGAAGGCCGGGGCGGTGCCCACCGGGTTTTCGACGGCCATGGCCCCCTCGGGTATGTACGCCTGGCGGCGGTTGTTCTCGGTCATCTGGCGGCCAAAGCTGGCAAAGCGGGCCGCGATCTGGTCCAGCAGGTCCTGGCGGAAGACAAGCGGGCGGCCGGTGGCGTCGGACACCGCTTCGCGGGTGACGTCGTCCACAGTGGGTCCCAGCCCGCCCGAGACGAGCACGATATCCGTGCGGTCCAGGGCGATGTTGAGCACGGCCGCCATGCGCTCGCGGTTGTCGCCGACGGTGCTCTTGTAATGCAGGTCCAGCCCGATGTCGCGCAGCATGCGGGCCATCATAGTGGAGTTGGTATCATCGATTTCGCCGAGCAGCAGCTCGGTGCCGGTGACTACGATTTCTGCGTGCATAGCCTGGCTCCTTCATGTAGATACTATGATGAGGGCTTGAAAAGAGAGGTCGCTTCTGGTAAGCTCCAAGAAAGAGAACATACATTGAAAGGAGGGGCTTAGCGTGAAGGAAACGACCCGTGGGAAGGAGTATACCACAGAACAGGGCTTGCACCTAGCGTTTGAGCTGGGAGAAGGGAAGTGGAAGCTGGCCTTTGGTCTTGGGCTGTGACACAGTCCCCGGCAACGGGTGATAGAGGCCCGGGACGTGAAAGGGTTAGAGCGGGAGGTCAGGCTTGCCAAGCAATGCTTTGGAATGCCGGAGACCGTGCCCGTGTGGAGTTGCTATGAAGCAGGGTGAGAGGGCTTTTGCCTGCATCGCTATCTGGCAGCGCAGGGGATTGAGAACTTGGTGGTCGACTCGTCGAGCATCGAAGTCAATCGGCGTAAGAGGCGAGCCAAAACGGATAGGCTGGATGCAGGGAAACTGCTCTCAATGCTGATGCGGTATAGCATAGGGGAGAAGCAGGTTTGGCGCGTGGTGCACGTGCCCAGTATTGAAGCCGAGGATTGACGGCATCTGCATCGGCAATTGTTGACGCACAAGCGGGATAAAACGTGGCATGCGAACCGCATCCACGGCTTGCTGGCCACCCAGGGCCTGAGACTATCGCTGCGCGCCGACTTTCTAGAAGGCTTGGAGAGCGTGTGTCTGTGGGACGGTAGTCGGGTGCCGCCCGGCTTGCGGGCCCGACTAGAAGGGGAATATGCAGGCAGTCTGTTCAGCTCCAGATCCAGAAGCTGGAGGCCAAGCGCGCGGAGATGATCGCCACCTCGCAAGATCCGGCAGTCGACAAGGTACGTCAGTTGCTGAAGTTGCGGGGCATTGGCGAGAACAGCAGCTGATTGTTCGTGATGGAGTTCTTTGGCTGGCGTCAGTTTCGCAACCAACGTGAGGTAGGCGGCCTGGCCGGCTTGGCCCCCACGCCCTATCAGAGCGGAGGGCAAGCCCACGAACAGGGGATCAGTAAGCCCGGAAACCGTCCGGTGCGGGCTATGGCCATCGAGATTGGCTGGTGCTGGCTGAGTTACCAACCCGACAGCGATCTGGCGCTCTGGTACTGGGAGAATTTCGGCCACGGCGGCAAGCGACTGCGCCGGGTCGGTATCGTGGCCTTGGCGCGCAAAATACTGGTTGCCTTGTGGCGTTATCTGGAGAAGGGTGAGTTGCCCGAGGGCGCACAACTCAAGCCTGAAGCTGTCCAAGCCAGCTAGCCTGTTTCCTATCCGGTCTATCTTTCCCTTCCTTAGCCTGGTGTGAGCGTGTCGTCCTTGTCCCGGGTTTCCGAACGGAACCGCTTTTTAAACGGAACCGCTCACCAAGGGACTACACCATGGCCTCTGGGCGAACACAGTCTTAGGTGCCTGGCTAGGTTGAGCCAGCACGGATAGGAGGTAGTTCGGGGCCGTCGCTGCCTGACGCCTCACGAGCCACCAGCCACGGGAGAGCAGGCAAGACCGTTGTCGATTGTAGATTGGCTGTTCGCATATCTCGCACTTCCTGTGGAGACCAACCGACCCGAAAGGGCCAGATCTGCCTTGGCGTCTACTCACGTGGAGCTTGACAAAAGCGACATCATAGGAGATGCAACGCACTTAGCTCTATCTATCTTGAAATCGCCACCGCTTCAACGGCGGCGGCAGGTACCCAACCCTGTAGCTCGCCATCGGACAGCGCCAACCGTACCCAACTTCCTCGTGTCTCCAGCAGGCTGACCTCTGCCCCGTTGTGTAGAGCGAACTCGGTGACGTACTGCGTGCCGGGTCCGCTGGTGACGTCCACCTCCTGGGCCAGGACCACGGCCTCAGCCTGTGCGCTGTTCACGTACATGCGACTGACCAGTCCGACCAGGCTCACGGTCAATAGGAGCGAGGTGACGACCAGGGCGTAACCAAGGCCTTCTCTCAAGCCGCCCCCCTTCTTGCTGCTGTTGAAGGCGATAATCAAGAAGGCGAGTGACACCCACAGCCCTAGGCTGGTCATCGCCAACTCGTTGCGTGTCAGCCAGCCACCTGTCACACCAGCCAAGTTGGCGAACAAGCCTTCCTGGGTTGTGATTTCGTCCAGTTGATCCACAATCTGGGCTCGCGCCAGGCTGAGATTGGCCTCAATGTCAGCGTCACGCGGCGCCAGTTGCTCGGCGCGACGGTAGTTGAGGATGGCGTGGCCGTAATCACCCTGTTTGAAGTAGGAATTTCCCAGGTTGTAGAATAGGGCACTGTCGGCGAACCCCTGGTCGACCAGTTGTTGGTAGGCCTGCGCCGCCTGCGAGAACTGTCCCGCCTCGTACAGTTGGTTGGCGGTCAGCATAGTATCGGTTGCCGTGGCCGAGGGCCTGGCGTATAGCAGCGTCTGGTTTGCCAGAAACAAGCCCACGATCGTCAACGCAACAAGCGTGAACATGGTGATGATTCGTTTCATTCGAGCGACTCCCTTCACGTCTTAGAGACTCTTCTCTAAGTCACCGATTACGACATCGATCTCTCTCAGCAGGTTCGCGGCGTGAGCCGGATCGTTTGCCTCGGGCGAGAAGCGACCCAACTCGGCATCGGTTAGACAGGCGTTTACGCGTTCAATCAACTCGGGCTGGAGACCTTTCTCACCCAGTAGCGCCGCGAGCGCCTGATGGGTCAGGCCGGCCACCGGCTGATTCAGTTTGTCCGCCAGATAGGTCGTTAATACCTGGCCGGCCGTGCTGTAAGTATCACCCTTCTGCTTTTCCACCCGAGCCAACGCCTGTTTGGCTTTCTTGCGGGCCTGGGAACTCCGAGCCAGACCGGCGTTGTTCTGCCAGTAACGTTGTCGTCGCTGCCAGGCGAAATTCCCCACGATACCCAGCAGAGGCATGCTCCAGGCCAGCCAGTATAGAGGAGACTCGGTCACATGGTGATCGCCAGAGCTCAGCGCGGACGGCACAGGCTTCAAGTGTCGAATGTCAGTAGCCACTTGTTCAACGGTCTCCTTTTGCCCACCCGGCAAGGGAGCAGGCGGCTGCGCTTCAACTGCGTCACCCGGGGCGATCAAAACTGGAATCGGCTCGGTCGTGATGGTTCGATACTCGTCTCCGACCGGGTCGAAATAGGAGAACTCCAATGCCGGAATG
>Ga0209536_100009146_pt1 | contig 14740 bp, 16 predicted proteins | sample DeeMarSeWOR28_12_FD_187461 | JGI IMG/M metagenome (GOLD analysis project Ga0209536, IMG submission 187461) | Marine sediment microbial communities from White Oak River estuary, North Carolina - WOR-2-8_12 (SPAdes) (version 2) | ecosystem: Environmental > Aquatic > Marine > Intertidal zone >...
GGAATCGGCGGGCCAGGTCGAGCCTGGCGGTGACTGAAAGCGCGGCGGATCGCACGTGGAGGACCACGTCGCCGTACCGGCCCAGGGCGCGGGCGCGCTCGTCGAGGTCCGGCAGGGACAACACGCGGTCGCTCGTGACCGCGTGGAGACGCGGAACGGCGGAGCTCAGGAGAACGCGTCGCCCTTGAGGGCGCCGCGGCCGCGCAGCCACTCGTGGGCCGCCATGCGGGTCCTCCCGGCGGGCTGCACGTCGAGGAACTGCAGGGCGCCTTCACCGGTGGCGACCACCAGGGCGGGATCCGTCTCGACGATCTCGCCGGGCCGCGCGTCCGTTCCGATGGCATCCGCCGGTCGGGGGCCGTACAGCTTCACTTCTTCTCCGGCGAGGGTGGTCCAGGCCCCGGGGCGCGGGTCGAACGCCCGCGCCAGCCGCCCGATCCGCGCGGCCGGCTCCTCCCACCGGATGCGCGCCATGTCCCGCGAGATCTTCGGCGCGTACGTCGCGTGCGCTTCGTCCTGGTGGCGGAGCGAGACGGCGCCCACCTCCATCAGCGCCAGTCCCTCGACCAGGGCCAGTGCGCCGAGCTCGGCGAGTCGCTCGGTCAGCTCACCCCCGGTCTCGTCGGGCGCGACCGGCGTCGGGACCTGGTGGATGATGGGACCGGAGTCCATCCGGAGCTCCATCCGCATGATCGTGATGCCGGTCTCCTCGTGCCCTTCGAGCACCGCGTGCTCGATCGGTGCGGCACCGCGCAGCCGCGGCAGCAGAGAGGCGTGCACGTTGACCATCCCGAGCCGCGGGACCTCCAGCAGGGATGCCCGCAGGATGTGGCCGTAGGCCACGACGACCGCGAGGTCCGGCTCGAGCGCCTGAAGCCGCGTCCGGAACGCGTCGCCGTTCGGGTTGTCGGGTTGGTGGACGGGGACGCCCTCCTCGGCCGCCACCACCTTGACCGGCGGCGGGATCAGCCGCGAGCGGGATCGTCCGTGGGGTCGATCGGGCTGCGTGACCACGGCCGCGACGTCGAACCCCTCCCCGAGCAACGCGCGAAGCGAGGGAATCGCGAACTCCGGGGTGCCGAAGAAGACGAGTCGCACCGTCACCCTCTCGCTGCGGCACCGTCGGCCGGCGTGACCTCTTTGAGCAGGCTCGTGTCGCCCTTGCGGAACTTCTTCCACTTCTTCATCAGCATGCGGCGCTTGAGCGGGCTCACGTGGTCGATGAACAGGATCCCGTCCAGATGGTCGATCTCGTGTTGGATCGCACGCGCGCGCAGATCCGTCGCTTCCACGGTGATCCGGCGGTTGTCCGGGGTCGTCGTCTCGACCACCACGCGGTGCGCCCGGTCGACGTCCGCGAAGATCTCGGGGATCGACAGGCACCCCTCCTCCCCCCGCACGCTCCCCTCCCGGTCGAGGATGACCGGGTCGATGAGGACCACGGCGTCCTCGTCCTCGGTCTGGACGACGGCCACCCGGCGGGCGACGCCCACCTGGTTGGCGGCGAGGCCGATCCCCCGGTCGGCCACCATGGTGTCGAACAGGTCCTGCACCAGCGTACGGACCTCGTCATCCACCTCGCGCACCTCGACGGCGCGCTCCCTGAGGACGGGGGAGCCCAGCAGATGGATGGGCCGCAGGCTCATGACGATTCCGGCTTGTCCGAGAGAATGTCGGCGATGCGGTCGCGCAGGATCAGGAGCTTGGACTCTCCGCTCCGGACGGTCACCTGGTCGTCCTTGATGTGGACGACCTCCCCGATGATGCCGCCGACGGTCACGATCCGGTCCTTCGTCTTGATCTGTGACAGCCGCTCCTTGTGCTTTTTCTCCTGCTGGACCTTCGGTCGGATGATGAGGAAGTAGAAGATGGCGACGATCGCCAGCATCTGGATGAAGAAGATCGACATCCCACCGCTGCCACCCTGACCGGAAGGCGCGAACAGAAACAGTGTCTCAGGTCTCACGTTTTCCCCGTGTGTTGTAGCGATCCAACCACTCGTGGTGCCAGGTGTCGAACGTCCCGGCCCGAATCTGTCGCCGCGCTTCCTGGGCCAGATGCGTCAGGAACCGCACGTTGTGCAGCGAGAGCAGCCTCAACCCGAGCAGTTCTTCGGCGGCGAAGAGATGGCGAAGGTAGCCTCTGCTGTAGGTGCGGCAAGTCTCGCAGTCACACGTCGCATCCACCGGCTGGTCGTCCGTCCGATACCCCGCGTTCCGGATGTTGATGGGGCCCGCGGGCGTGTACGCCGAGCCGTTCCTCCCGTTGCGGGTCGGTGCGACGCAGTCGAACAGGTCGATGCCGCGTGCCACGGACGCGAGGAGATCCTCCGGGAAGCCGACCCCCATAAGATAACGCGGCCGCTCCCGCGGAAGCTCGGGCTCGAGTAGCTCGAGCACCTCGTACATCACCGGTTTCGGCTCTCCGACGGCAAGCCCGCCGACCGCCACGCCGGTCCAGTCCGCCGTCGCGAGGACCTCCCGGGCGTGGGCGAGCCGCAGGTGCCGGTGCGCGGCCCCCTGCAGGATCGGCCACAGCGTCTGGCGGCCGGGCCGCTCAGCGGCGAGCGTTGCGTGGCGGGCGAGGCAGCGACGGAGCCATCGCGTGGTGCGATGCATGGCCTCCTCCGCGAGCGTGGCGTCGGCCCCGCCCGGGACGACGTGGTCGAACGCCATCGCCACGTCGGACCCGAGCGCCCACTGGACGTCGACCGCCCGCTCCGGCGTGAGCCGGCGGCGCGCGCCGTCGACGTGCGAGTGGAATTCCACGCCCTCGTCGTTCACCTGCCGGAACCCCTCGAGCGAGAACACCTGAAACCCGCCGGAGTCGGTGAGGATCGGGCGCGGCCACGCCATGAACCGGTGGAGCCCGCCGAGGGCGGCGACGGTCTCCTCCCCGGGCCGCACGTGCAGGTGATACGTATTCGCGAGCAGCATCTCGGTGCCGACGGCCTCGAGATCGTACGGGGAGAGCGCCCGGACCGTTCCCTGCGTGCCGACGGGCATGAAGGCAGGGGTCTCGACGATGCCGTGCGGCAGGGAGAGCGTGCCGGCTCGCGCGGCACCGTCCATCGCGTCGACGCGATACGCGAACGCCGTCATCGGGCCGCCATCGCGTCACCGTAGCTGAAGAGGCGGTAGCCCTGCGCCACTGCCTCCCGGTACGCCGCCATGGTCCGCTCCGGCCCGGCGAAGGCCGCCACCAGCATGATCAGCGTCGAGCGCGGAAGATGGAAGTTCGTCAGCAGGCCGTCCACGATCCGGAACCGATAGGGCGGGTAGATGAACAGGTCCGTCCAGCCGGAGCCGGCCGTGATCGTCCCGTCGTCCGCGGCGGCGGTCTCGAGGGTCCGGGCCGCCGTCGTCCCGACCGCCCAGACCCGGTGCCCGGCGGCCTTCGCCCGGTTGATCCGCTCGGCGGTCTCGTCCGGGATCGCGTACCACTCGCGATGCATGACGTGCTGCGCCGGATCGTCGACCTCGACCGGCTTGAACGTGCCGGGTCCCACGTGCAGCAGCACGTCCGCGATCTGCACGCCGCTGCGCTCCACGTCCGCCAGCACGGCCGCCGTGAAATGCAGGCCGGCCGTGGGGGCCGCGACGCTGCCGTCCTCGGTGGCGTAGACCGTCTGGTACCGCTCCCGATCGAGCTCGTCCGGGGGCCGCTCGATGTACGGGGGGAGGGGGACGGCCCCGGCGGTGCGCATCAGATCGGCCACGCTGCGCGCGCCGGAGAATCGCACCCGGCGGAGCCCGCCTCCCACGACCGCCACGATCTCGGCGGTCGCGTCGTCCCCGAACGAAACCCGGCGGCCCTGCTTCAGCTTGCCGCCCGGATGGACCATGGCCAGCCAGGTGTCCGCGGACTCCGCGTGGACGAGCAGGATCTCGGCCGGCCGGCCGTTGTCCCGCCGACCGACGAGCCGCGCGGGAATGACCCGGCTCGTGTTGCGTACCAGCACGTCGCCGGAAGCCAGGAGCGACGGGAACTCCCCGAAGACCCGGTGCGCGATCGTGCCGGTCGCCCGGTCCAGCACCAGGAGCCGGCTGGCACTGCGCTCGGCGAGAGGGCGTTGGGCGACGGCTTCCGGGGGGTACTCGTAGTCGAAGTCGTCGGCCCGGCAGGCGCTAGCCACCGCCGTCGTCGAACATCGACGGCTGACCGGTGGGCCCCCCCGATGGCGGCGGGAACCCGAAGTGCCGGTAGGCCGCCGGGCTCGCGGTACGACCTCGCGGCGTCCGGTGCAGGAACCCCTGCTGGATCAGGAACGGTTCGTACACCTCTTCGACCGTCCCGGCATCCTCCCCGACCGCCACGGCGATCGTGTTCAAGCCCACGGGCCCGCCGTCGAACTTCTCGATGATCATGCGGAGGATCCGCGCGTCCATGTCGTCCAGGCCGTACTCGTCGACATTGAGCCGCGCCAGGGCCGCCTCCGCCACCTCGGCGGTGATCGCGCCATCGGCGCGCACCTGCGCGTAGTCCCGGACCCGCCGAAGCAGGCGATTGGCCACCCGCGGTGTCCCCCGGCTGCGCTTGGCGATCTCGAGCCCCCCCTCGGCATCGATGGTCACGGCCAGGATGCGCGCCGACCGCTCGACGATCCGGTGCAGGTCCTCCGTCGGGTAGTAGCCGAGGCGCTCGACCATGCCGAACCGGGCGCGCATCGGCGGCGTCAGCATCCCGTAGCGCGTGGAGGCGCCCACGAGCGTGAAGGGCTCCACCCCCATGGGGACCGTCTGGGCGTTGGGGCCCTCCGAGATGCGCACGTCCACCCGGAAGTCCTCCATCGCGGGGTAGAGGAACTCCTCCAGGTTGGGCCGCAGCCGGTGCACCTCGTCGATGAACAGCACATCGCCGCGGCGCAGGGTGGTGAGCAGCCCCACCAGATCACCCGGCCGCTCCAGCACCGGGCCGCTCGTCGTGCGGATGTTCACCCCCATCTCGCGCGCGATCAGGTTGGCGAGGGTCGTCTTCCCGAGGCCCGGCGGGCCGAAGAAGAGAATGTGGTCGAGCGGCTCACCGCGCTGCTTGGCGGCATCGATCGCGATCTGCAGGCTCTCCTTGACGTTCGCCTGCCCCACGAACTCGCCGAGCTGGGACGGGCGGAGCGAGACCTCGGTGGAGGTCTCGTCCGGCAGCGCCTCGGGCGTGGTGATCTCGGTCCGGTTCACTTCTTGGACGCCGACTCCCACCGTACCGGCCGTGCGGCCTTGCGCAGCCGATGCCGGGTATGGCAGGTCACGCACCGGTCGTCGGCCTCGGTCTGGCCCGTCTGGACGAGTCGCCGGTTGGTCGACCCGCACTTCGTGCAGTTCCATTCAGCCGTGGTCATCGTTGCCATCACGGTGATTTGGTTAACAGTTGCAGCGCGCCGCGAATGAGGTCAACGGCGTCGCCCGTTCCGCGTGCGGAGACGACCGACCGCACGGCCCGTTCCGCGTCGGCCGCCGGGTACCCGAGGTTCACCAGCGCCTGAATCGCCTGTTCCACCGGGGCGCTTGCCGCGGACGCCGCGCCCGGCACGGCGATGTCGCGCAGCCGGTCCTTGAGCTCCAGCACGATGCGCTCCGCGGTCTTCTTCCCGATGCCGGGCACCGTGCACAGCGCGCCGAGATCGCCGTCCTTCACCGACCGCACGACGCGGGCCGCTCCGAGCGACGACACGAGCGCGAGCGCGAGCCGCGGCCCGACTCCGGACGCCCCGAGCAGCCGCTGGAAGACGTCCCGCTCGTGCTCCTCGTCGAACCCGAACAAGTGCCAGCCGTCCTCGCGCACGACCAGCACGGTCCGCAGCGTGACCGGCGCGCCGGGCGCCGGGAGATGCTCCAGCACGCCGAGCGGCACGGCGATCTCGTAGGTCACGCCTCCCTCGGTCGCCACGAGCACCCGATCGCCGGTCTTGGACCGGAGGATGCCGCTGATGCCGGCGATCACGGCCGGTCGCTCCCGGTGATGAGGTAGGTCAGGGCCAGGGCGACGCCGTCGGCGGCATCGTCCGGGGTGGGGGGGGCGGCGAGCTTGAGCAGCTTCTGCACCATGAAGCCGACCTGTGCCTTGGCGGCGCCTCCCGTGCCCACGATGCTCTTCTTCACGGTGGCCGGCGGGAACTCCGCGATCCGGATCCCGCTCTGCTCCGCCGCGAGCAGGATCACCCCGCGCGCATGCCCCAGCGTCACGGTGGTGCGCACGTTCTTGGCGTAGAACACGCTCTCGAGCGCGAGGGCGACGGGCCGATGCCGGGCGATGAGCTCGGTGACGCCGTCGTAGATCGTGCGGAGGCGCTGCGGAAGGGGGGCGCGGGCGACGGTGCGGATCACCCCGCACTCCACGAGGTGTCCGAGGCGCCCCGTCCCCGGCTCGACGACGCCATATCCCGTCGCGGCTGTGCCGGGATCGATGCCCAGCACGCCGCCGCTCACCCTTCGACCGCCGCCAGGGTATCCGCGTCGATGTCGAAGTTGCTGAACACCTTGGAAACGTCCTCGTCGTCTTCGAGGGAGTCCATGAGCTTCAGCAGTTGTTCGGCCGCCTTGCCCTCGACCGTGATCCAGGTCTTCGGGATCATGGCGATCTCCACTTCGGACGGCTCGACGCCCTTGGCGCTCAGGGCCTCCCGCACGGCGTGCAGGTCCTGCGGCTGAGTCGAGACGACGTGCTGATCGCCGTCGGTCGTCAGGTCGTCGGCCCCCGCCTCGAGGGCGGCCTCCATGGTCGCGTCCTCGGGGTAGCGGGTCGCATCCACGTAGATCTGGCCGCGCTTCTCGAACAGCCAGGCGACGGAGTTGGGCTCGCCGAGGTTGCCGCCGCACTTGGTGAAGAGATGGCGGATGGAGGCGACGGTCCGGTTCAGATTGTCGCTGGTGACCTGCACCAAGATGGCCGCCCCGCCCGGGCCATAGCCCTCGTACATCGCCTCCTCGTACGTGACGCCCTCGAGCTCGCCGGTGCCCTTCTTGATCGCCCGGTCGATGTTGTCGGCGGGCATGTTCTCCGCCTTGGCGTTGAGGACGGCCGTGCGAAGCCGGGCGTTGCCGTCGGGGTCCCCGCCGCCCTGCCGGGCCGCGATCGTGATTTCCTTGATGATCTTCGTGAACTTGGCGCCGCGCTTGGCGTCCGCGGCGGCCTTCTTGTGCTTGATCTGCTTCCACTTGCTGTGGCCGGCCATCCCAGTCCTCGCTGTCCTGCAGGTCGTGCGCGACACCAGGAACATCGCATCGCGCGCCACGGAAATATACGCCCGGTCGGTAGCCTCACCAGCGAGCGCTTGCCTCGCCGCCGGGCGGTCGCTACGCTTCTCGCGTGCACCAACGACGCAAGACTCTGATGGCGCTCGTCCTGGCCGGCGTGATCCTGCCCGGCTGCGAGCGCGCGCGGCCCGCCGAGGAGCGGCCTTCGGTGGACGTCATGCAGCAGGCCCCGCTGTTCCAGCCGGCGCGCGTGACGGAACGCCACACCAGCCGGGAGACGGTCGAGACGCGCTTCCACAGTCCCGTCGCTGCGGATTCGATCGCGGCGTGGTATCGCGACGCGTTCGACAGGCGAGGATGGGAGATCGTCGGTGACCTGACGGGGCCGGACGGCGTGATCACCCTGCACGTCGCCCGGGAGGGCCCACCGTTGTGGGTGATCATTCGTCCGAGCACGGACGGATCCGACTTCAGCCTGATCGGCGCCGCCCCGGACACCACGCGTACCGAGCCCTGAGGGCCGGGTCCGCGGGAATGGCCCCGCTGTCCGGCCGGATTCTCGCTGCCTACGTCACCGTCAGCCTCGTCTGGGGCTCGACGTATCTCGCGATTCGGGTGGGGGTGCAGCGCTTCCCCCCGGCGCTCTTCGGCGGCATCCGATTCCTCGTTGCCGGTTCCGTCCTGCTGCTGCTGGCGCTGGCCATGGGCGACCGCCTTCCGCGCCGCGCCCGCGACTGGGCGACCTCGGCGTTGGTCGGATGCATGCTGCTCACCATCGGCAACGGGCTCGTGGTCTGGGCGGAGCAGTCCGTGGAGTCCGGCCTCACGGCGATCCTGATCGTGACCGGCGCGCTGTGGATGGCGCTGTTCGACGCGCTGATCCCCGGCAGCGAGGTGCGACCCACGGTGCGGCAGGCGGCCGGACTCCTGCTCGGATTCGCGGGCACGGTCCTCCTCATCGGGGGAGACGGGAGCGCCCTCGGCCCGAGCGGCCTGCTCGGCCCGCTGGCGCTCGTCGCCGCATCGGCGTCCTGGGCACTGGGATCGATCGTCTCCAAGCGGCGGCCGGTGGAAACGGGGCCGTACATGAACGCGGCGCTCCAGATGCTCGTCGGTGGCAGCGGCTTGACGATCATCGGTGTGCTCGCCGGCGAAACCGGCCGGGTGGCCGTCTCCGCTGCCGCCGTCACCGCCATCGCGTACCTGATCGTGTTCGGATCCCTGGTGGCCTACACGTCCTACGTCTACCTGCTGCGGCATGCCGCACCGACCTTCATCGGCACGCACGTCTACGTGAATACGGTCGTGGCCGTGCTGTTGGGATGGGTCGTGCTCGACGAGCACGTCACTGCACGAACGTTCGTCGCGATGGGCGTGATTCTGTGGTCGGTCGTCTGGGTGCGGCGGGAGACCGTCAGGGCGATGCGGCGGATTCCCGCCACCGGCTGACCGGGTCCGACCGCCCGACCGCCCAGCCGCGCACCGACCTACCGATCCGGGTCGAGCATGTCCTCGAACCGCAGCCACTCGCGATAGAAGTAGAGATCGACGAATCCCGTGGGGCCGTTGCGGTTCTTCGCGAGGATCAACTCGGCCGCGCCTTCGATCCCGCCGCCCGGGTTGTACATCTCCTCCCGGAAGAGGCAGAGCACGACGTCGGCGTGCTGCTTGACGCTGCCGAGCGCACCGAAGTCGTCGAGGCTTGGCCGCGGGTCGGGACGCGCGACGACGTGACGCGGGAGCTGGGCGACGACGAGGCAGGCGGTCCGGCATTCCAGGGCGAGGGCCTTGAGCGCCCGCACGGTCGCGGCCGCCTCCTCCTCGTGGAGGGATCGCGGCGAGGGCGGGGGCACCAGCTGCAGGTAGTCGACGATCACGAGCGACGGCGGGTGTTCCCGCACCGGCGCGAGGGCCTCCTCGAGGCCGTGTCCGAGCAGCGGGTACACGGTGAGATCCAGCGTCCGGAACCCCACCGCGGCTGCGCCGACCGCGGACCGGCGCGCGTCCGAGAGCCGTCCGCTCCTGAGTTCGTCCACGGTCACTCTCGCCTGGAGCGCCACGGCGCGCTCCATCAGCCGGTCCTCGTCCATCTCGCCCGAGAAGAACATGACGCGATGGCCCGCGGCCGCCGTCCGCAGCGCGATCGCGAGCGCGAAGGCCGATTTGCCCGAGCCGACGTCGCCGCCGAGGACGATGAGGTCCCGGTGCCGCACGCCGCCACCCAGCATGCCGTCGAGCGAAGGGAACCCGGTGGACACCGTGTCGGGCGGGATCGCCCCGGGCGGCAGCGTGTCGACCTGATTGACGATCTTCGTGAGCGAGTCACGCTCCCGGGCGCCGCCGGCGCTCATGCGCGACTCCGCTCGACCGGACCCTCCCGAACGAGCTGCCGGGCGGCCCGGGCGGCTTGGGCCAGGGCCTCGCCGATCGGGGCGCCGACCGCCTCGCGGGCCGGCGCGGCGAGTTGCTGGAGTGCGGTGGCGACGCGGTCGGCCTTCCCCGTCTGCATCTCGCGGATCGCGGCGGGCAGCACCCGGCGGAGTGGCGCCGGCAGCGAGAGGCTGCTCAGTCGATGTTCGAGGGCGGTGAGGCGTCCGCCGCGCGCAGGCGCGCTGAGCACGCGCGGCGGAAGCGTGTCCTCGCACTGTCTGACGAACAGCCACAGGGCAAACAGGGCGTTCTGACGCGGCCCGCGCGCGCAGCTCTGCATGGCGTCGAGCAGGCGGTCCTCGATGACGGCAAACGGTCCGTTCACGGTCCCTGCGGGTTGGGTGGCTGACGGATCTTCCGCCGCGGCCCGAGCCGGGCCTCGTCCGGGAATGTATCGGCGCCGGGCGGGCGGGGCCAGGAAGTGCGTTGCTGGCGTCCCGAGGGGTGTCTAGCTTTGAAGAAGCCGCCCGCCACGGCCCGAGTCTCTCGACCGGGCCGCGTACGAGCACCCGGACTTCCATCCGCACCCCGGTCAGCGCATGCCCCGACCGAAGACGATTCTCTGGGTCGACGACGAGATCGACGCACTCGGCGCGCACATCCTGTTTCTCCAGGAGCACGGCTACGCGGTCGAGCCCGCCGCCCACGGAGACGATGCCATCGCCCTGCTGCAGCGCCGGCCGTACGGCATCATCCTGCTCGACGAGCAGCTGCCGGGGCGGCGCGGCCTGGAACTCGTGACGGAGATCCGCTCGATCGACCCGGCCGTTCCCGTCGTGATGGTCACCAAGAGCGAGCAGGCCGAGACGATGCACGAGGCCATCGGGATCGAGCTGGCCGACTACCTGGTCAAGCCCGTGAATCCCCGCCAGTTGCTCACGGTCGTGACCCGGTTGCTGGAGGGAGACCGGATCCGGCAGCAGCGGCTCGCACGGGATTTCGTCACGCAGTTCCGCGAGCTGGAGCAGCGTCGCGGGGACCGGCTCGGGTGGCGGGACTGGATGGATGTCGTCGTCGACGTGCTGCAGTGGGAGGCGCGCCTGGGACAGACCGCGGAGGGCGGCCTGCAGGACGCCCTCGGGGGCTTTCAGCGCAGCCTGCACAAGGACTTCGGTGACTTCATCGAGCGGAACTACCCCGCCTGGCTGGCCAACCCGGACGGCGACCGGCCGCCGCTCTCGGTCGACGTCTGCAGCGAGTTCCTCGTCCCGCTCCTCGAGCGGCACGGCAAGGTGCTGTTCGTGGTCGTCGACTGCCTGCGCCTCGACCAGTGGGAGCTGTTGAAGCCGCAGGTGACGACCCTGTTCGACGTGGAGGAGTCGTTCTACTACGGGATCCTGCCGTCGGCGACGCCGTTCTCGCGCAACGCGATCTTCAGCGGGCTCTTTCCGATGGAGATCAAGGCACGCCACCCGGAGTGGTGGGGCGAGCGCGACGACGAGAGCCTCAACGCCCACGAGGACGCGCTCCTCAGCGAGCAGTTGGAGGAGGTCACCGGGGAGCGGGTGCCGGTGCGCTACGAGAAGGTGACGACGTCGTCCGAGGGGGAGGCGCTGCTGCGTCGGATTCCGGCGCACGTGCAGCAGGAGGGCGTGACCGCCCTGGTGTTCAATTTCGTCGATCAACTGACGCACGGCCGCGCGGAGAACGCCATTCTGTACGAGGTCGCGCGGGACTCCGGGGCGCTGCGCACGGTGACACGGACCTGGTTCGACGATTCTCCGCTGTTCAAGGCACTGCGGGAAGCCGAGCGCCGCGGCGTCCCGGTGCTGCTCACGACCGACCACGGGTCGATCCACTGCCACACCCCGGCGACGGTGTACGCCAAGCGGGACGCGACCGCGAATCTGCGCTACAAGTTCGGCGAGGACCTCCGGGCGGAGAACGCGGCGACCGCGATCCTCGTGGAGGACCTCCGCGCCTGGGGGCTGCCCAAGATGCGGCTCGGCGTGCGCATGCTGCTGGCGCGGGGCGATCACTTCTTCGTGTATCCGACCAAGCTCCGTGAGTACCAGGCCCGCTATCGCGGCTCGTTCCTGCACGGCGGCGTCACCCCGGAGGAGGTGATCCTGCCCGTTGCGCTGCTGACGCCCCGCGGGATGCGCTAGTGCGCCGCTACCGGCGTCTGTTCGGCTTCACCCGGCCCTATCGGCTCGCCTTCGCCGTCGGGTTCGTCGCGGCGGTGGTCGCCTCCGCGCTCGACGGCCTCACGCTGGTGCTGCTCATCCCGGTGCTGAGGCTCCTGTTCGGCGCCGCCACCGTCGCCCCGGACGCGGCGACGCTCGTCGAACGCGTCATCGCCGGAGCGCTGAGCGGCGTCCTGTCCGACGACCCGCGGGCGGCGCTCCGGACGGTCGTGCTCGTCGTCCTCGCCGTCGTGGCGCTCAAGAACGTCGCCGTGTACGGCGCGGGGGTGCTGAGCCAGTACGTGCAGGGCGGCGTCGCGCGCGATCTCCGAACGGCGCTGCACCGCCGCCTGGCGGCGCTCGACGTCGCGTACTTCCACCGGATCCGGGGCGGGCAGCTGCTGAGCAGGGTGCTGTCCGATGCGGACGAAGCCCGGTGGGTCGTGTCCGAGGCCCTGATCGGCGTGCTCCAGAACGCGGCGCTGATCGCCGTCTACGTCGGCCTGCTCTTCGCCCTCTCCTGGCGGCTCACGCTGGTCACGCTGGCGATCGCCCCCCTGGTGGTGGTCGTGCTGCGGCCGATCCTGCGGCGCATCCGCCACCGGATCGCCGAGGCGCTGGAGGACCGCGGCGAGGTGGCCGCCCTGGCGGATGAGACGATCCAGGGCATCCGGGTCGTGAAGGCGTACGGCGGGGAACGGCACGAGCACGAGCGGTTTCGGGATGCGGCGCAGCGGTATTTCGACGGCGTGCTGCGGGCCCAGCGGTTTGCGATGCTCGCCAGCCCGGTGAGCGAGACCCTGGGGGCCGCCGTGCTGACGGTGCTGTTCCTCCTGGGGACACAGGCGGCCGCAACGCCGATGCTGCGCCCCGAGGTGTTCGTCGCCTTCGTGACCCTGTCCCTGCGCCTGCTGCCCCCGGTGAAGCGGCTGTCGCAGTTTCCCGCACAGGCGGAGCAGTCCCTCGCAGCCGCGGACCGGTTGTTCGCGGTCCTGGATCACCCGCCCGAAGATGCGGACGACCCGCGCGCCGAACGATTCCCCGGCCTGCACCACGCGATCGAGCTGCGGGACGTGTGGGTCCGGTACGACCGCGAGGCCTGGGTGTTGCGCGGGGTGGACCTCACGATCGGGAAGGGCGAGATGGTGGCGCTCGTCGGCCCGTCCGGGGCCGGCAAGTCGACGCTCGCCGACCTGCTGCCGCGGTTCGTGGAGCCCGGTCGCGGCACCGTCCTGATCGACGGCGTCTCGATCCGGCAGTACGACCGGCGGTCGTTGCGCCGGATGCTGGGGATCGTGGACCAGCACCCGGTGGTCTTCAACGACACGGTGCGGAACAACATCGCGTACGGTGACGCCGCCGGCGCGGCGCACGAGGACATCGTGGCCGCGGCGGTCGCCGCGAACGCGCACGACTTCATCATGCGCCTCCCCCACGGCTACGACACGGTGCTCGGCGAGCGCGGCATGCGCCTCTCCGGCGGCGAGCGCCAGCGCCTCGCCATCGCACGCGCCGTCCTGCGGGATCCCCCGATCCTGATTCTCGACGAGGCGACCGCCCACCTCGACGCAGCGGCGGAGCGCCTGGTGCAGGAGGCGCTCGCACGCCTGTCCACCAACCGCACGGTGCTGGTGATTGCCCACCGGCTCGCGACGGTCGCGCGCGCGGACGCCATCGTGGTGCTCGAGGACGGCCGGATCGTCGAGCGGGGAACGCACCGGGACCTCGTGGCCTCCGGCGGACTCTACCAGCGCCTCCACGATCTGCTCGCCGGCGACGCCGACGTGCCGCAGGCCGCCCTCGCCGGTGGGGACGCATGACGAACGCGCGATTCCGCGAACTGCGCGACCGCGAGTTTCCCTGGACGGCGGATGTCACGTACCTGAACAACGCCAGCATCGGCCCGCTGCCGGAGCGGACGCGGCGCGTGCTGGATGCCTTCGCCGCGCGAAGGGCGACGCCGCATCTCCTGTCCGATCGCGAGCTGCAGCAGATGCTGGCCGATGCGCGTACGGCGGCCGCACGGCTGCTCAATGCCGCGGTGGAGGAGATCGCGCTGGCGCCGAACACGACCGTGGGCGTCAATACGGCCGCCGGTGCGCTGCCTGTCGCGGCGGGCGATACGGTGCTTCTCTCCGACCGCGAGTTTCCCGCGAACGTGTACCCATGGCTCGTCCTGCGTGAGCGCGGCGTGCACGTGGAGTTGGCGCGCACGACGCCGGAAGGGTGGCCGGACGAGCCATACCTCCTGGAGCGGCTGCGCGATCCCCGCGTGCGGGTTCTGGCCATCTCCTTCGTGCAGTTCTCCAATGGCTTCCGCGCGGATCTCGCAACGCTCGGGCGGGCGTGCCGGGAGAACGGCACCGTCCTGGTCGTGGACGCGATCCAGGGCCTCGGCCAGTGCCCGCTCGACGTGCGCGAGATCCCGGTGGACGTGCTCGCCTGTGGAGCGCAGAAGTGGCTCCTCTCGCCATGGGGAGCAGGGTTCGTCTGGGTGCGCCGGGAGCTGATCGCCGATCTGCGGCCGCCCATGGCGGGGTGGATGGCGTTCGAGGGCACCGACGACTTCACGCGGCTGACCGACTACGGGACCGCCTACCGCGCGGACGCCCGGCGCTTCGAAGTGGGCACGCTGCCGTTCCAGGAGATGCAGGCGATGACGGTGAGCCTCGATCTGCTTCTGGATTTGGGGATCGACGGCATCGCCGAGCACCTGCGAGTGCTCAGGCGGCCCCTGGTCGAGGCGGCGTCACGCGGCGCGTTCTCCCTGACTTCCCCGACCGACGGCGTGCACGAGAGCGGCATCGTGTGCGTCCGCACGGACGACGTCGCCCGGACCCACGCGGCCCTGCGGCAGGCCGGTGTCGTGTGCGTGATGCGGGAGGGATCCATCCGGCTCTCGCCGCACTGGTACAACACCTCGGAAGAAATCGCGCGGGTCCTCGAGATCCTGACGGATTCCTGAGCCGGCTGCGGTGGTGCAGCGGGCCGTCA
>Ga0209536_100009148_pt1 | contig 14739 bp, 17 predicted proteins | sample DeeMarSeWOR28_12_FD_187461 | JGI IMG/M metagenome (GOLD analysis project Ga0209536, IMG submission 187461) | Marine sediment microbial communities from White Oak River estuary, North Carolina - WOR-2-8_12 (SPAdes) (version 2) | ecosystem: Environmental > Aquatic > Marine > Intertidal zone >...
CAAGCCCCCTAAAATGTTTACCATTACCATCTATCACCGCCAAACAAATATGTGATAGACTATAGTCAATACTAACTAAGGAGGAGCAAGCATGCCAGGATTAGTCATACGAAAAGACAATGGCGATTTGAAATGGTTCCCATTCTTTCACTGGGAAGACGGAAGATACAGATTCTATGCACCCAAGGGACAGAAGACAGGCCGCGAGGTCGGACGTGAATGGCACTTCCAAGCCTACATCCCTGGATACTGGACGCCTTCAGACTCCACAACTCACAGAAGGAGAATCGGTGGAGGTTCATCCCTCATCACACTGGATGAGGATGGAAATCTCAGACATTATCCATTCAGGGATGAGACCTTCATGTTCAGAGGGACAGGAGAACGTGTGGGGAGAGGATTCTATGCAGAGTTGGACTTCTATCCTGCAGAATGGTTGAACAACGGAACCTCAGACCTGCTCATCCGGGATGAGGATGGAGACCTAAAGCTATTCCTCTGGGACGGTAGAGAGTTCAAGGACCTTGGCCGAAAGGAGAAGGTCGGGAATGGATTCACGAAGAAGAAAGTTCCTGACATCTATCCAGGATACTGGACTGGAGGAACTCATCCAGACATCATGATCAGAAAGGACAACGGAGACCTCATTGTCTTCCCGTTCGATGGCGAGTCATTTTATGACGGAAAGGATTACAAAATAGGTAGAGGATTCAAAGAGAAAGACTATCCACATCTACTCGTGGGCCATTGGATAGGCAATCCAACCCCTGAGATCTTGGCTTACAGGGATAAGAGACTCTACCTCTTCAGCTATGATGGAAAGGATGACTTCTCGAACAAGGAGTATCTCTACAGGTCTGACAGTGACTTCAGAGAGGACTGGACATACTTGGTTGGACACTGGAGGACTCCAGGTCGACCCGACCTCATCGTCGTAAATGGTAGCAATGATCTACAGTTCTACCCCTTCGAAGGCCAAGAGCTGGTTGACCTTAGAGGAGACAGACAAGTAGGCAATGACTGGAAGGTTTCACACTTCTGGGACTTCTACCCAGTCTAGCCAGTTCAATACGACCGTAAGCATCATAAGGCTAAGGAATCGCACTCGCGGACCGGAGTGGGTAGACATTGTCACTTGATGCTGAAGATCAGGAAATGGTTCTAGTTGGGAAACCGAGTGAAACAAAGAAGATCACAGTGGGAATAATTCTAATTGCACTCTATGCAGTGCTAGCCCTTCTTCCAATGAGTGGGTTCATCGGAGCTGCAGGTCTAAATAGTATACTCAGTTTTGCTATCTGTGTGGCTCCAATTATGGGAATCATCCTGGGTCATGTGAGGGGGTTTGGTTTCGGACTTGTTGCAGGGATAGTAGCTACAATGGTGAGTCTGCCTATAGGTGGTGGAGTCTACCTCATCATCCCGACGACCATTCTCGGTCCAGCTGTTGCGGCTCTATTCACTGGTCTGTCGCTCAAGGGACTCACCAAGGTTGCCAACACCAGTATACCTGGACCGTTACTCACGGCTATCTACCTGGTAGTAATTATTGTTCTATATGAAATCATCAACTCTAGTGCCTGGTGGTTCATGCTCCCATATGCACTAGCAGCTATCGTCGCACTTGTCCTTCAAGTGAAGAGGTTCGAGTTTGACCCAAACAAGTCTTATCTCCAACTCCTACCCCTCGCGTTCATCGGAGCAATGCTGGACCACTCAATGATGGTGTTGGGTTCTGTGTATATGCTTGAGATTCCTGCAGCTGTCTTTGGCTTTGCGATTTTCCCTGCGATGATTGTTGAGCGAACGATCGCAACACTTCTGGGTGCGCTACTAGGATTCATTGTTCTGAATGTGTTCAGCGAAGAGTTCGTGGCTAGTTCAGCTCTTCAATGATTGTCACAAGGGCGTCAACCTGCATTTCGAGGGACATAGTCGCCATTGACATCTCGTCCTTCTCTATTGCCTGAGATGGAAGCGGAGGAAGATGGATGAATGTTGCTTTTGATTCGAGTGAGCCATTCTCAATCTGTTGCATGACCTTGTAGAGTAGCCAGTTACACCCATAGAGACCTGCATGGTAGCTCACATATGCTGGAATCCCCTTGTCAAGAAGAGCCTGGACCAATGGAAATGGATCGATATTACTGAAGTATGCAGCAGGTCCCTCGAAGTTTACGATGTCTGATTCAGGGATGTTCTCATAGTTGTCTGGACGCTTGGTCGAGATTGCATTCACGGCTATTCGTTCGATTGAGATTGCTGCACGGTTTGCCTGTCCACAACACAGGATGTAATCTGGTTGATGCTTCTCAATTGCAGTCTGAAGAACATCAAGTGCACTCTTGTAGTCTAGTGGTAAGACCTGCCCCTCTATTGAGAAATGGTTGAGCTTAGTCCCAGCCAGTGAGTTCACTATCTCTTCAGACGGGTTCACGGTGAATCCGTCGAAGGGCTCGAATCCTGTTATGAGAACTGTTGGCACAGAATCACCTAGGTGTAGGAGAGGTGCCCTCCTAAAATGTCCTGTGCCAAGCTAGTGTCATTTCTTTTCCTTGGGCCTGAACGGATACTTCTTCAGCTTGTAAAGACCAGCCATTGCTAGTCCAGCAGAACCTATGCTAACACCCATCAGCACCCAACCCAAGCCCTGAAGTGCATCAGCCTCGGGATCAATCGGCGTTGTTGTGTTTGTAGGCGTGGTCGTTGTGGTGTTTGTAACAGTCGTTGTAGTTGTGGTGGTAGAACTGGTTGTTGTAGTAGTTGTGATTTCCTCCCCGATTGTGAAAGTCACATCTCCGCCATTCATGTTGTAGTACTTGTCCATGGCAGTAACACGAACAGGAAATACTCCAGGACCTAGGGTAGTAGCATTTGTGATTAGGCCAAAGTTTGTGACACTAAACCTCGTATCATTTAATTGCCAGTACCTATAACCAGAATATTCAGTCGCTAGTACTTGGAATGATACAAACTCATTTTCATCAAACTGAACTGATGCAGGTAGATTTGTGAAGTCAGGTCCCTCAGTGTCAACCCAGAGCCTGTTGGCTCGCATGTCCCAATCAGATCCTCCAACTTCTGTATAACCAGTAATAATGAAGCCTCCATCACTTAGGTAAGTAATCGAGTCAGCATGATCCCAAAGCAGAGAGCCATTAGAAATGTCCCATACAAGAACACCATTAGTATCTGTTCTAATTGTATAGAAGTCCTGAGACCCTACTCCGAAAGAATTCGTATCCCCAGTAAGAACATATCCATCATTATCACGAGTTTGCGAAATTGAGGACGCACTGTCGTCACCTGACCCACCATAGGTGTGATTGGAGATCTCATTTCCATCATTGTCTGTAAAGACTAACCACGCGTCAAAGAACCCAGCATCGGATTGAGTAATCCCTGCTAGTGCAAAGCCACTTGATATTCCATGAGTGAGACTGTATCCTGACTCCCACCAATTCGTACCATAGGTCTTGTTCCAGAGATGAAGACCTCCGAAGTCGACTTTCACTAGCCACATATCCTCTCCGCCTTCTCCCCACGAAGCTGTCTCTCCAACCACAACATATCCATCAGAAGTCTCAATCACTTCATATCCAATATCCATTCCATTTCCACCGTACGTGAAACTCCACACAACAATCCCTGTTGTAGCATTCACTTTGGTCAGCAGCATATCATAGTCTGTTCCATTAGACGACCAGCCAGTCATCAAGAAACATCCATCGGAGGTCTCGATAAGGGCTTCTCCATAATCTGCAACTCCAGAACTGTATGTGGATGTACCAATCTCTCCTCCGAAATCATCAACGAGCAGCAACCAGAGGTCGCAACTGCCTGTGGGGCCTTGACGTCCCACCATTGCGTATCCTCCTGTACTCACCTTGATTATATCATAGACTGCATCATCAATCGGTGTCCCGTAGGTGAGGTTGTTGAGAACTACTCCCATTTCATCGAGAAAAACTAGCCATGCATCTGAACTACCATCACCAAAACTGCTAGTTTCCCCTACTGCAACAAATCCTTCTCCCGGCACCTCAAGAATGTCATATGACTTGTCATCCTCTGAGCCTCCGAATGTCATTTCCCATTGTTCTCCTGTTGGTGCAGAGAGGACAAATTCTGACTGCATGTCTACTGAGTTAATCCGAAAATAGGCAAATAGATTGGGTGTGATTTGAATCATCATAAATAGAGAAGCAACTATCAAAACTGCGAATACCTTGCGCGCGTTCAAGGAATCCTCACTCCTATTGTGGCATAAGCTCATTTCCTAATTAATTGATATGATGAAATCCTTAGCAGAAATTAGACTCCAAAGAGGAGTCCAGGAACAGCAAGAACTACAAACGAGAGACCCAGAACGACCTGAAATAGGCCTATACCAATGTTGACAAGATTCAATCTGCCTGCTTTGGACTTAACCTGTGCTTTCTCACTTCCATATGTCGCTCCAACTGAGAGAAATGCTCCAAATATGAGGTCAGTGGAGATATGTGTGAAGTAGATCAACACTCCTGCGATGAAGACCGTGCCCACACTGAGTTGTAGGTCCACAAGAAGCAGGCTGATGAAAGAGAGACCAGCGCCAAACCACCAGAGGAGAAAGTAGGGAGAGAAGATGCTGACTAAGGCACCCTGGGTTGTGGCTTCCAGTGCTGTTCTTGCAGAGGTCTCTTCTTTGACTTTGACACCAGTTGCATCATGCTTGTAGTCACGGAGTGCCAACAAGCCAAAGAAGATGATGATCACTCCTCCCACACCCATCATGATATCGACCACGAAGGGAGTCAGGGTCAAGGCATTGACACTCACAATTATCGCGCCAATGATACCTAACTCAACTATGGAGTGCCCGATCATAGGAAGTATGCCGTGAAGTCGACCACGTTTACTCGCCTGTTGAACAACAGCTGCAGATAGGGGTCCGGGTGCAAGGGCTCCGGTTAATGACAGAGCAAACCATGCAGCAAGCACCTCAAACACAGCCATTGTCAGTTCCTCTTTGTAGATTGAAAAGAATTTCAAAGAAAAGGCTAGTGTTTAATGCGCAACCGGTGAAAATCGGTATTATTTGTATTACAACTGTTGCAAAAATGGCTGTCCAGAAACCCTTAATAGCTTTCCAATGAAGCTCGCGAACTAACATGGGAGCCGTGCTTGTCTGTGAAACAGGTGCAAATAACTGTACCATTCGAAAAGACAGAAGCAGTGTTTGATTATATCGTTGACAGCCTTGGAATAAACAATGTCAACAAGTTCAACACTGACAATGCGCACATACTGCAATTCAGGATTCCTGATGGCCACGTCAGCGAAACCATTGAGAAGCTGAAGAGCAGAGGTGTGGGAGTGGAATATGGATTCATTGACATCCTGGACCTAACTGCTTCATTGCCAAGAGAAACTGAGGAAGTCAGTGAAACAAAGATCCAAAGAGATGCAACTCTCGCAGTGGAAGAGATCTATGAGAATGTGAAGAAACAGTCGTCTTTGAGCTTTGACTTCCTGGCCTTTACTCTGCTTGCAGCGGCAATGGCTGGGTTTGGACTGATACAGAACAACATCACTATCATTGTTGCATCGATGCTACTTTCGCCACTTATGGGACCTATGCTGGGGGTTGCTTTGGGATATGTGGTCAGAGACCGTAAGTTGTTTGTCAAAGGAACAATGAACGAGCTGATTTCCTTGGGTCTCTCCTTTGCTGTGGGAATTATAATGGCATTAATGATTCCAATTCTATATGCTGGAGGTCCAGATGCACTCGTAAATGCAATTCAGTTCGACATTGATAACAATATCATAACTGAAATCACTCGTCGTTCTGGATTCTCACCTATTGATGTAGGAGTTGCAATCATATCAGGTCCTGCTGTCGCTGTGTCAGTGACAAAGGGTGACATGTCAAGTCTTGTCGGTGTTGCGATATCTGCAGCTCTGATGCCACCAGCAGTCAATGCAGCACTAATGATCGTACTTGGTGGAATTTATGGAAACAGCGCTATACTAGGAATTGGTCTAGGTTCAATTGTACTGTTAGGTATGAACATCATCCTAATCGACCTCGCAGCTATCGTTATGTTTCGGATCAAGAAGCTGACCCCACTTGCAAACCGGTCAGCTACATGGACAGCTGTCACTCAATTCACAAAGACCCGCTCAGAGAGCCTCTATCACACACCTAAGACAGAGCCTACCGAAGCTGCAACCTTCACTCCGGCAGCAACAGCTGAAGGCGGTGCCGTAACTGCAGAGGTGGAACCGGAGAAAGAAGAGCCCAAGTCTAAACCTGAAGAAACGAATGGATGACGAGGTTTCGATTTGGTGGACTACATCTATCGAATTGTCTTTGTGTCCATCTTCATTCTGTTTTGGATAATCAGAATATATTATGTCAGAAGAACGCGCGACCCAGACGCGCCTCGTACTCGGGAAGAGCGTCGTGCTGCAATGCAGAAAGAGGGTTGGACAGGATATCTCCTGATAATCCTGACTTATGCAGAAATAATCGTGGTTGTGTTGTTCATTTGGGCACCACCTTGGATGGCCTGGGCAGACCTTGCATTTCCTGATCTGCTACTTTGGATAGGGACATCCTTCCTGCTGTGTTCTATCCCGTATATGATGTGGGTTCATCGAACCCTAGGCCAGCATTATTCGTATGCGCTAGAAACCAAGACTGAGCAGAAATTGATAGTATCAGGACCATATGCGAGAATTCGCCACCCACTCTATTCTGCGCATACATTGTTCAATCTCGGGATGATTTTCTTAACAGCATACATCCCACTCATTGTCTTTGCTGTTTTGGGGGTTCCATTTACCTACGCCAGGATGAAAAGCGAAGAAAAGATGATGATTGAGAAATTTGGTTCTGAGTACGAGGAATACATGGTCCGAACAGGACGCATCTTTCCGAAAGTTTGAGACTACTATTTTCTCAATCCATATCCCCTAGGTATTACAAGAGAATAAAGCATACATTTTGGTTAGAAGGGTTAACTCTCGCGGAGACCTAACAATGACGAAGCTCAAGAATAAGCTGTTCAAAGGACTAACAGAGCACGATATCCTCACCTGGGAAGAAGAAAAGATGCGATACCAGAGAAAAATGGAGAGAAAAGTGACAGATCTTGAGTTTTTACGCTATCTCTTGATGAAAGCGTCACGACCAGTGATCAAGACCAAGGAAGGGGTCTCAAGTGGGTTCCTCACAGGTCAAGGACCGATATACGAAAAGGGTGAAGCACGCGATGCTCTGGTAGAAAAGTATCGAAGCCAAGCAACTACAGGATTTGTTGATGAGAGGCTAAAACCACGTCGCACTCCTACTCCATAGAAATGGACATGTGACAATCCTTTTATGCTAAGATACCAAAAGGTATCTTAGATACATAGTATCCGATTTATTGGTGATAACATGATAGAAGTAAACCAGACATTTCCAGATTGGACATCAGATACACAAATAGACTTCTGGGAACCAGATGAACTGTATGTAGAATGGTTAATCTTCCTAGATGGAATCTGGAGAAAAGTTGAGTATCTGTAACAGAGGGATAGACTAGATGTCGCAAGAAGGACCCGGAGACCTCGATAGAGTATTCAAAGCTCTTGGTAATGAAACAAGGAGAAGAATCCTTAGACTTCTTGCTCAACGAGCCCATTATCCCTATGAATTGAGTTCGATGCTCGGACTGACTCCGCGTGGAGTTTTCAAACACTTGGATTCCCTGCAGAAAGCAGGTCTAGTCGAACGTGAACATGGAGAAAGTGAACTTGGGCCAGATCGTGTCTACTACAGATTGAATATCCGTTTTGGGCTCTCAACCACTATCCTACCAGATGCATTCACTGTAAGAGTGACTAGACATGGTCAGACTGGGAGAATCATCATACCCCGAGGATTTGTCATCCCAGAGGCGAGGCCCGATGTTGCTGCAGTTAGAAGCCTTCTCAGAGAGTTAGGCAAAGTGAACAGACGTCTCACCGCAATTGACCAAGAGAGAATGAGGTTCACCTCCCTACGTGGTCAAATCATTCGACAGATAGAAACAATCATGGACCAGGCTCAATGGGATGAGGAGAGTTGTCAGAAGGTACGGTCTCTACTAGACCCAATCCGTCAACAGATGGACGAATCTGTAGAAACAGATACGTGGACTAGTACCGTACAAGAAGCACTCAGATTGTTTGAGAGGATGTTCTCTGTGCAGCCACAGAGGAGAGAGAAGACATCAGAAGACGATGATGAAGAGATAGTCGTAGATTTGGAGTAGCTACCAGTTCCAGATGATTCTCCAATCCGAACGTTTCTGACTTGACATTACTGGAACATATTCTATCGGATTGTATGGTAGTTCTACTCCCTTTGATTTCTTCACGGTGAGGTAGTGTTTCCCGCGTGAAGTGGTCAAGGTTATTATTCCCTGAGCGAGAGAGAACAGTTGGTTTATTGTGACTGGGTCCGCTGTCTCAGCGTGGACCAGGTAGAATTCATTAGAACCAATCTTGATGCTCTCCTCCACACATTCTTTGAAGAACTGAACAACATCTCGGGCAGAGAAGTCTATCAAGAGTGGAGTAAGTCCCTCGAATGTTATCAAGTTTGGAGTCAGGTCCTTTCGAAGACTCCTAAGTTGAATATTGATCTCGTGAAGGTGTGGAGAACAGGTGTACTGCCCCAGGGTCTCCTGGCCATACCCAACCTCCATTATTGAGAACCCATTGCCTTGCATTTCAGAGAGCTCTGTCATGAGGGAGCGATTCCTTGCCTCAGTGACAACTTCAAGGGTGCTCAGTCCCATCTCTAATGCTCTTCTGATGATGGTCAGCATGAAGAGGTCATAGTGACTGTCCTGCGAAGCCATTACCAAGAAGACATAACCTTTAGGGGGTCTTGTGAGTAGATTATCGACTATGCTGTACTGAGAACCATTCTGATCAGAGGGTTCACTAGACATTTCGATTACACTCTCACTCTTCTATTCCTAGATGTTTACGTATCGTGGCTACTAGGGCTTTTCCGGAAAACGGTTTGACGATATACTCATTCGCGCCAGCAGCCTGTCCTTGCTCAACATCACTGCTGAAACCTCTTGCAGTGAACATGAGGATTGGAGTCTTCTTGAACTCCTCAAGGTTTCTCAGCCGCTTACAGACCTCAAACCCATCCATAGTTGGAAGCATTACATCTAGCAGGATGAGGTTCGGAACCTCAGATTGTGCTAGTTGAATCGCTTCATGTCCGTCTTTCGCAATTACCACCGCAAAGTTGTGTCTCTCAAGGAATGTCTTTGCTAATTCAGTGGTCATCTCATCATCATCGACGACCAGGATCTTCTGTTTGTCAGTGTTCATTTCTGTCACCGGTGGTCAAACTATTGGTACTAGATCATAGTCCAGGAACCCCTTGGAGAGTAGGGGACGTACGGCGAGGTAGTTCGTCTTCGGATTCACTCCGCAGACACTCAACACTCCACTGAGTTCTTGAACTCTTAGATGCACACTATGTGCTATTGAACTGCTCTTCAATGCTTGTTCCTGACTAAGTATTGTAACGACAGTTCTTTCAGTTTCGGGTAATGATGCAGTGATCTCAGCCATCATTCCCTTGACGTTTGTCACTCCATATTTGTTCTCGAGGGTATCCAGAGCAAAGAGCTCAGTAGTCTGCGTATAGAACTCTCGCTCAAGTTGTGTTGACTCGTAACGTATCTCTTGGAGCGTCTTCCAAGGATCATCATCAATTACTCTCACATTCTTTTGTCCCAGTGTATGTCTGCCAAAGAAGACAACTTGCTTCATAATGATGTTTGGGTCTATGAAGTGACTGAGACCTTGCATGAACCGATCAGGAGGCCATCCTTCCGGGAGAAGGACGACAGCTGGACGACCCAGTTGCAATTGGTTCGACAAGAATGGGATGTAGATTGTTTCCAGATAGGGTGCAGCTAGATTCTCCACCTCTATGAGACTCAATGTGCTCTTCTCAAAACCTCCATTCAGAATCGAATCGAGGCTTCGATTTCCTGTTGAAACACGGAATTCAGTAGGGTCCGGAATCGAGTCTCGGCCAACCATGATTGGAGGAAATTGATGGACATACCAGGGGATATAGGAGAATCGTCCGTCATTGAGTGTGAAGAGAAAGGAGTCCTGCTCTATTGACATATTTCGCATCTTGTCAATGGTCATCTGTCTATACAACCTCTGATCCTTTCGCAGCTTCCTAAGTTGGAGAATGGCATCCGCTGAATGATGGAGATGTGGTCCAGACCCGTCTTCCCATTCGCCCTCGGTCACTAGAATGAGTTTCTTTCCTTCTTTCCTGGCCGCATATATCAGAGCTTGCTGAACACTATATCGGTCCTCAGGTTGGATTGGCATGAGGAAATCTGTCCAAGAATCAATAATCACAATCTTGTGGCTGTCTTTCACAGACACCTTTCCTAATAATGATGACATTTGGTCAGACAGAGATGACTCGTGAAGAGATGCAGCGTCGATTGCCCTCCAATACTGAGCAATGACATGTCTATCCTTCCATTCTGGTAACGAGGAGAACTTCTCTTCAGAGGCGGATGTTGCTTCAGCATTCGAGAGAATCAACAGTGAATTCTCATACTGTCTGAAGACTTCATGAACGAAGAGAGTCTTACCGGTTCCAGGTCTTCCTGCCACTACCAATACGTAGCCATCGGCCGTGTCTAGTGCATCCCTAATACGGGGTGGAATTGCGCCTTCAGCGCTCATTTCTGATGTCCCCTTGCTTGCGCAGATGATGCTCCTCTTCTTGGTTTAAAAGGATATTCTGGTCCTTCAAACTGACACAAGCTAGAGAGTAAATGGTCAATTTTCGATTAAAACTTACTCTTCGAGTCGAGTCATGAACTCCTTGAAGTAGGGACATAGTCCACCTTTCCAGTAGAGTTTTCCAAAACATTCCTTTCTGAGACCTGTCCTCTCGACTCTACATTCGAAACTCTTCTCACCATCAAAGAAAACACATAGGTCTGTATCACAGTCCGGATCTTCCAGGACAACTCTTCTAACATTTCTCATCATAGAGGAGTCAGGAGTCTCACTCCAGTCCTCTAACTTGCCCATTATAGAACGGACATATTTCTCCAGTTTGTCCTTTGAATCGATCTCCTCCTCCCACAATGTCACAAGCGAACTGACCTTGGCATTAAACGCATAGAGGAGGTGGGCCATCTCTCGGGATACCTTATCGGCCTTGTTATAGCATGAGAAAGCCTCTTTGTTCTTCTGAATGATGAAGTTCGCATCACCAGCCTGAAACAGGGTGAGCGCAAGTGTGTTCTTCATCCCTGCACCTTCAGCGATCTCGATTCCTTGGTTGTACAAACGAATTGCCTCTCCAGGATCCCCTTTCCGAATTGCAACATCACCGAGGTTTACGGTGGCAACGACGATGCCCCGCATGTATTCGGCCTCCTGACTGATTTCAAGGGCTCTCCGGTTGTAGGTTTCCATTTGGGATATCTGGTCGAGAGCTCGGTCTATCTCACCCACGTTAATCAGGGTCTTTGCCAGTCCAACCTGATTGTTCAGTTGTTGCTGGAGGATTAGGAGTTCCTCAAACTGGTCTCGTGCTTCTTGAAGTTCACCCATGTTCAGATGAATGACTCCTCGGAGATTACGCGCAAGTGCCACACCATGTGAGTATCCCATTTTCTCATAGTTACGTAGAGCAGATGTGACAAGAGAAAGCGCACGCTCATGTTCAAAGAAGTCCTCAAGAGCTCGACCTCTGTAGAACTTGATGTCATTGAGGGCCAGTTGATGGTCAAGATGTTTCGCTGTGTCTTGAGCTGAGTCCAGTCTCATCAAGGCTTCTTCTCGGGATTCTGAGGACACAGCTATGAACGCAAGGATAATCCTGGGACGAAGCAAGGCTGCCTGAACAGCATTTCGAATCTCAGGATCTTTAGTAGTGTCAATTGTGACCTTCTCAATACTCTGAGATGCCACCTCTCTTGCGTGGTCTGTATAGCCTAGATCGATGAGTATAGACGCCAATTGACCAGAAAGCTCAGCAAATGCTATGTAATCTTTGGCTTGCCATGCTTGATTTGTGATATTGCGGAGGTTATTGAGCCAACGGGGGTCTAGGCTCTGTCTGCAGTATGCTGCAGCAGCGTACCCCTTGCAAGAGATGTTCTGTGAGTCCTTCGCCAGTATCTGATTGAATCCGTACATTCCTCTGAGAAAACTAGCTTTCGCACACATTGCCAGAAATGCTGGACTCCGATTTTTCCATTCACCACTTCCAACATATTCCAGGAGAACATCAGTGAAGAGCATGAAGCGATCCTTGTTCGATCGAGCATGGAGAGCGAGACGATTCTTTAGTTCCACGAGTTCAGAGTCCTCTAATTCGGCTCTGTACATCATGAACTCTGGAATTATGACGTCGTCTTTCAACTAAATCATCCACTGCTTGGCAAGCCTTGCTAGTTCCTGCTCCTCTTAGATTTCGGCGTCTTTAGATATCAAAAGGCTTCTAGTGCTTCTCTCCGCCTAATATTAGAAGGCGGTATATAGATTGCGTGGATGTATACCAGTCACATTCATGTAGTGAGTCGTTTCTGAAAGATTAAAACAAGATTGAAGATTCATTGGTCAGTGGTTCGCATGACAAAGACAAGGGTTAGTACAGGAGTTTCTGGTCTTGACACACTGATGGAAGGTGGATATGTCAAAGGTAGGTCTACACTTTTAGCAGGGGGTCCTGGTACAGGCAAGAGTATTCTCACATGGCACTTTCTATTCGATGGAGTGGAGAAGGGGGAGAACGGTCTCCTAGTCTCACTCGATCAGACATCAGACATGATTAAGGAAGACATGTCTGACTTTGGTTGGGATGCCAAGAAAGCTATCGACTCAGGAGCTCTCACAATCCTGAGTGGAACACTGAAACTCATACCGACTGAAACTAGCTACGAGTACGTCATTGGTTTTGACCACCCACTACTTCGCGAGCAACCATTCACAGTTCCTAGACTGGCTGAGCTCGTCAGAAAGAGAGCATCCGAGGTCAATGCAAAACGAATCGTGATTGATGGATTGGGCCCACTCCTCGAACTTGCGGGTGACAAATCAGAGATTCGTCAGGTGGTCTATGGATTTGTGCGGGAGATTGTGGACTGGGACTCGACGATAATCCTAACTCATGAGCTTAAGGCGAGTGCAAATGCGACCAACGACGAGATGCCATTTTTCATCTGTGATGGTGTTGTCAGGCTAGACATGCTCTATTCCGGTGGAGACTATCTTCGTACACTAAGAATTGTGAAGATGAGAGGAGCCAATCACGTCATGAGACCTGTTCTGTTCAAGATCTCCTCAGATGGCATTTCGGCATTCCCAGACACAAGATTACCAGATTGAGGACGTCAATATACTGGCTTTACCTTACGGACAACATCGGTCATATCATACATGCTGAAAGGTTTCTGGAGGTATGCTCTTGCCCCTGCTGCCAGAACCTTTTCTCCCTGGTCATCTATAGGATCTGATATCACAATGACAGCGATTACCGGGTCGATGTCGAGAATGTCTTCGATTAGGCGAACAAGCTCAGGCTGCGGGAGGTTGAGATCTATGAGGACCACAGATGGTTTCATACTCTGACAGAGTATCAAGGTCTCTTGAGCTTCGTCAGACTCCCCAATCACCTCAAACCCACCGTCTTCTAGAGACATTTTCAATAAGACCCTAAGTAGAGGTACTTCTCCCGCTACCAATATACCGGAATGTGGAATATCACTCAGGTAAAAGAGCCCCCTAGACTGTCATATCGCAGGAGCGAGAGTTTCTAGTCCGAGACTGCACTTTCAACAAGATCGAGCATGTGACGAATTGTGACTGGCTTAAGGCCAAAACTAGCAGCGCCATTGTTCATTGCTTGCTCCCTCACATTGGCATCTGCACTAATGAAAACTATCTTGGCTGAACCGTCAATCTCCAGAATCTCTTTCATGGTCTGCATGCCGTCTTTATTTGGCATACGATGATCAAGAATGATGACTTCAGGTTTCACATCAAAGGCTGAGAATTTCTCGACAGCCTCTGCTCCGTCATATGCGTCTGCAACCACCTCATGGCCTTTGATGCTGAAGACATCCTTATACAGACGATGAAGGATAACCTCGTCATCTACTATGAAGATCGTGACCATGGGGATTGCCAACCTTGTTTTTGTCCAACTCGGGGCGATAGCAACTGCTCTCGGTCCCTTACGACGCAATGTGTACGTGTCGATACGACGATTCGAGATATAAATGATATTTGGTTAGGCTAAATGTCAAAATAGAACTACTTGAGAACCACTAAACATACCTTCCTCATCACCTCACCAAGTAAAGGTCCAAGCCTGGTACTTGGACAGCGCAAGTAAGCCCTCACATACAGAGTTCGAGTTGTCTTCTCTTATCATTCCATCACTTTTTCGAAAAATCGACAGGTTGAAAAAACTGAGTGTCCATTTATCGAAAGGTTTAACTAACATCTAAAATTTTAGTCACCCATATTATGTTTGTTATTACTTCCTTTGTTGCTTCTTGTCATATGATATTTAGGGGAAGTCATCATCTAATATCGGTACAACATCAACCATCAATAAACAGATCAGAATAGATGTATCATAATAGAGGTATCTCTTTGGATAGAAATGCTCCAAAACGTTGTATTCAATAATCGAAT
>Ga0209536_100009149_pt1 | contig 14738 bp, 30 predicted proteins | sample DeeMarSeWOR28_12_FD_187461 | JGI IMG/M metagenome (GOLD analysis project Ga0209536, IMG submission 187461) | Marine sediment microbial communities from White Oak River estuary, North Carolina - WOR-2-8_12 (SPAdes) (version 2) | ecosystem: Environmental > Aquatic > Marine > Intertidal zone >...
TGACATCATCTTCAGCAACATTGGCTGGAAAGCATCCATGCCGGAAGTCCAGTAATACCTCTCCATTCCAGAATGACTGGTGAGAGGCCAAAATCTTGTATTCAAAGTCAATGCAGACCGTTGAGAACCTTCATCCTCGCCGTCGGCTACGGCGGGGATAAAGGCATCTCTACGGTACTGGGAATAAACTTGGTCATACAAGTTATTCATAGCTATAGACGCACGAGGTGTGCGTACTTCAAACATATCAGGCGGTCTTTCCTGCCCGGTAATATTTGGACTACTTCCTAAATCAACAACCTCTAACCAGTTATTGATTCTTTTCATCTGGATACGTCCTTGAACATCACGGATAGCGATGGTTGGGTGAGCATCATCATTGACAGCATCTCCATAATCGCCCATAACCCTGTTCATCTCTTTGACGTATCCCTTTAGATGGTCAAAGGCATTAAACCCATAAAATTCAACAACACGAATATGCGGTATATAAATTGCGGGTACAAAGCCATATGGGTTTTCGCCACCCAGTTTCTTTGGCCCACTACCCGTAACTTTTACTGCTGGTTTTCCGTCTATCAAACATTCGAAGCTGTTTTGTGTCCAGTGTTCCACATACCAATACGATTCGTTGTCTGCTGCATTAGTCAAGCCCCAACGCCTCGCCTCTCTGCCATTCACTTTCCGCAAAAACCAAGCTTCTGACAATCTAAATGGATCACCTCCATCGGGATAGCCTATAAAGTTCTTCGGGTTTATTGCTTCAATCTTTATTGGTATGCTACGCCAGCTTTCCCAAGGCGCGTAGGCAGCCTTAAATACACATCCACCATAAATCTGGCTGAGGATGGCATTACTTATCATCGTGCTTCTAGCGGAGTTCTCCCACCAAAGCACGTTCAAGGCCTCTTCTGCTTCTTCTGCAAATGGCTTCTGTGTTTCTGTTGTCGGTATTAACTTGGGCCATACAAGTGGTCGTCCATCATCCTCCACCTCGCCAAATAAGATGAAGGCGTGTTTTAGCACCGTTGACATAATCGGATTTATACGCATTGGGTATAAATCCGCTGCTTGACCAGTTCTGGCTAGCTCTGGCTGGTCATCTAAAGCATCTCCGGTGAACCACCTTTCCTGCTCTTCGTATTCGCCCTTACGCTTTATCCACTCGTCATAAGGAAATCCGTCAAGCTCTTGTAAGGAGAACTCACCAACAAAGGCTTCTGACAGGGTGCTAGTTACTGCGTCCAGTACCATAGAAAACTCCTATCTATCTCCTTATGCTCCTCTTATATCGGAAACTGCGTTTCCAATGTCGTTCTTGGGGTACGCCTACTTCTGGCAGCGTTATTAAGCCGTCTATACTTAGTAGCCATTGTGCCAGTCTGTACAGAATCTCTTTCAAGTAACGTTTGAGGGTCAACATGGAAATATCCTCTAATACCGTGACAGCTCATTGAGAATGTAGCCACTATATCTTGAGCTATCTTCTTATCTTTTTCGGGGTCATAATTCGAGAGTTGGGAACGCATTCCTACGACGATTTTGGGCCAACGCATCAATTTATTTTCGATGAACAATCTGGCTGCCTGTAATTGTTGGTTTTTTCCACTTCCCGAAAAATCCATCCCGCTTATGCCAGATACCTGCCCAAGTGGGCTAACGTATCCGGGCTGGCTTAAGTCTTCTTCCGATTCTCTAAACTTCTCTCGGAAAACATACTCATTAATAAGATAAGCCATATTCTTTTGTGTAGATGTCGAATCTATATATGCCCTTACGGGTTTGTATACCCCCACCCAATCTAACAGCTTATCAACGAATGGTGCTATTTTACCACCACCGTTGCCCCACCAAAATGCAACCATTTGCGCAGGGAGTTTGGGAAAATCGGTAGCATCCCAAACCATGAGAACTGGCGCATTCCTGCGCGGCGCTGCACCAATGCCCGGGTCGCCAAATAAAAGGTAAAGGCGATTAGGCTTTGGCGGTACTCTATAATGGATTAATCCCGCACCGTGTATCTTTTCGAGATAATAACCGGGAACGCCATCTTCGACTTTCTTCTCTATGATTTCACCAATATAAGGGTCTTCACATTCATAGATACTATTTTTGTCGAAAAACTGACCGCGGCCTTCTGGCCTTGTTCCGTCAATGAATCGTTCTCGCTCTTCTTTCGGGATACGGGAGAGCATCTTCTGTAACTGCTCTGGTGTAATGTTATGGTTGTGTCTGGACGACACAACAATAGAGAGGTAGTTGTCCGGGTCACTGGATGCCCTATCAAAATATTCCCAAAGCTCATAGTTGTCCCAAGAGTTGCTAATCATTGAGAAGCGACCAAGGCGGGCGCGTCCACGGATGCTACCACGCAGACGAGAACCAACATAGGTAATAATTTCATCCAAGTTGTCCAATTGCCCCGCCTCATCAATATTAATCCAGTCACCTTCCCAAGATAGAATACCAGTAGCGTCCCTGTCGGCACTCATAAATTCTAGCGAACTCTCGTATAAAGAGTTACCAATCCTGTAACGAAGAATAATCTTTGGGTGTGGTTTGCGTGGCTTCTCCCAAATCATATCCTCAAAGCGGGTATTTCTTGCCCATTTGAGAATCTGGTCATACATTTGGAACGCTTGCCACGCCTTAGGTGCTACATTCAGGAACTTGAAATCCGGCTGTGTAATTACTCCCCAAACACATGCAGATATACCAATCGCTAACGTCTTGCCAGTACCAAAGCCACCAATAACGATAATGTCGTTTTGGGCTGCGGAATGAACCTTCTTTTGCCAATGACCTATCGGGTCAAATTTGTAATCAAATTCAAACCCCTCATTACCGCCAAAAGGTCTAAAAAAATATTGCGTAAAAATATCAGGGTCTTCTTGCGCTCTCCTGAGTATCTCTACTTCATCGTAGGTTAGTACTGTTTCCTGTCTCAAGATAATCCCTGCACGTTAGCGTTATATCCATATTCATTTTCTGCCGTACAATCTTTTCTTGAACAGGTTAATAAAATGCTCTACAGCATGGAAATCTACGAGTATTTCTCTGCCCGAAATATAATCGTTATATAACGGAATTGCTTCTTCAGAGAAATGATATGTATGCTGAGGGGCACCATTCTCTTTTACCTCTTCTTCTATTTTTGTTTCAATAAAACCTTTGGCTTTTAGGAGAATGATAGCCATAAAATCTGTTGTGACAACGCCTTTTTCTTCTTCCATGTTATCCCTGTCCCGGTAGACTAGTAGTGCTTCCATAGTAATTATCAACGCCCGAGGAAACAGGAACAAAAACAGGCTTCCCCTCTGGAAGGAGAACCTTGTACATTCGACCACCCTTAAGTTGTATCGTGCCGGGTTTCTTCTCTTTAACCCAAGTTGCCCTCATGCCGTCCCACAATGGATCACCTTCGATAATTCTACCGTCTTGTTCCATAATTGAACCTCTCTTATGTCTAGGCGTTTATAGAATATATAAGTTTCCATTGTGAATATAAATCAACAACCCCCATAAGATTATACACTATTTCATAAACATCCTCGCATATTGTTTCGTGGTATCTATGTCCACGGAACGCTGTTTTCCCTTAAAATAATACCCAACATGATAAATGCCTGTATTATCCGACGGGTGGACGATGATGACACGCGTAATCTCCCCCTCTTCTACCCTCATCAGATACGCAGCCATCTTCTTAAATTCTTCCTCTGTCAAAAGATGCCACCACCACAGGCGATACCCATGACAATAAGAAAGGCAACAAGTATCCAGAATATAATCTGAATTTTCTCTCCTGCGTTCAATCCGTCATCCCACATATTACACTCCGCTGGTTGATTTAGCCATATCTTCTGAGTCCAGCAACTTAAAAGCTATTTCTCCGCTCGTAATCCAAATCACAATATACTGCTGTTGGTTGTACCATACCCAACCAGCCTCACTTGTGTATTTATCTCTTTCCGCAACAAGTGATGCGTGAAGGGCAGGGTCAGAAGCCGATGTTATTAGTGTCATACTATTGTCCTCCAATCCCTCGACTCATTCAAAAGCTGTTTGTATATGTACTTATCAGTAAACGGATTAAGCTTATCCTGTTCCAAGGCAAATGTCGGGCCATAGCCAAGGTCTTTTATATTCTCTTGCTGTAACAAATCCACGGCTTGACACCAGCCAACAATAGTATACTCTGGCATTGTTCCAGTAACAAGAATGAACGTATCTATATCTTCACCCTTTTTTGAGGTAAGAGATAGCAACATTCCATCTGGATATTTTGTTTGCTTAACATCAATACGGGCGTGGGTTTTGCTAACCAGCTCAACGCCACCAGACCTAACCGATAAAGTCAGGTCAGGATATATATTGAGCGCTTTAGCCACAGCAAATTCCGCACCAATGCCATCCAGTTCGACTTCTTTCCAAGGTTGATTGCTGACCTTTAAGTTCTTGATATTGTTTTCTCTGTTAATTTCATATCTCTTCTCTGCAAGCCAATCGCAAATCAAAACCTCGGTTTCATTTAGCTTGACTAAAATCCCCATTTCGCGTATGCCTCCTTTTCACTCTTTCTTATAAGCCTGTGGTGTGTCTCTGTAAGGGTTGGTACGTTCGGCCCTGCGTTTCTCTTGGGTACATCACGAGGGGCATATCCAATAGATTCCAAGTATTTATAGGTATCCTCTCCGGTCTTAATAACAACAACCGGAGGAGGGGTGTGAACAGTAAAGAACCAATGAACAATCCCAGGCCGAAAAGTAGTAACGTTTTCAACAAATTCATCAAAGTCCTCCGTTTTGTAATCTCTTATTAATTCAACAAAGCTCTGCCACGGAACACGCCTTGGATACGAGTCCCAACCATTGCGCCACAAATGCGCCCATACTGATGCCAAATAGTCTGCCGGGTCACGCACACATGCGAATATCCTATCGTACCTTGACCAATGTACTGGCAAACCATGAGTAATCCCATCGTATTTGCCCGGTGCCGAGTTCTTGTTTTTCAGTACTGTCTTTACCCATACTCCACCTGTCTTTGGTATATGTATAAAGCAGCCCCATTCTCCAATGTATGCCATTAGAACCTCACTCCAAATACTTCCAAAACCATATCAATCGGATTGTATATAGTAGCCATACTGGAACCAGCAAACAGCAAACCTACCGCTTTTGGCTGTGGCTCATTTGTAACAAGCAAAGAACCGCTGTCGCCACCTTTCGACATGTAGCCAGATATAATTTGCTTATCGAATATCGCAGGTACTTCTTTGCCATAATCTACCTTTACTGTCGCATTTACCAGAACAATCTCGCCAGTAGTAACCTCTGTTGTTCTGCCAGATTTAGCCACCCTCATTCCAATCTCTGCATCAACACTTTCGGTTACGATTACGCCCATATCCTTAATCTCCTTTACCAAGTCAATACCGGGAACGGGACGAGCCAGCGCAGCGTCTACATAGTTTATCCAGTTGTCGGTTGCCTCAAGTTTCCTGCCGACATAAAGGCGTGTCTTCCTCCCAAGCGACCTAGCAAGCGCATTGCCAACCTTGGCATATGTTTCTGCAATAGGACAAACATCATCGCCATTCTCGGGGGGCTTTGGCCCGAACCCAATCTCAACTGAGGATGTTAGCGTTGCAACCGTATCCTCCGGGCCTCCACCATCATACGGGCCGGGTTGATAGATTGGGTCACCATATACACCAGCATTGGTATCAGCAAAAACATGATTGTTTGATAGCAGAAACTCCGCATTGTGTATAGAACTATGCACGATAGTACCAAGCGTTCCAGCCGTAATATTGTAGTGCCCAACACTAATTCCCGGACGAATTGGGCGCTCTCTGTCTGTATAACCAAGAGCTTTTATCTTGCCGATTTCAATGACATCAGTTGGTTGATTCCAAACAATGTCGGGAACCAAATCCTGTGGCGATAAATCTTCATATTCCACCTTCTTCTCAACAAGGACAATGACTGCTAAATTATCAGTAGTCTGTCCGTCTTTCACCTTGTAGCCAACGCCAACACCAACAACATTACCTTTGTCAAGCAAGTCTGGCGTAGACAACATTTTTGCTCTCTTTACCTCGTTCATTAGCGCACTCCTTCGTTTCTCTGTGGTTTGTAATCGGTGTATTCACCATCTATAGTATAACCGTATCTCTTGTAAGTCCAATGCTCTGCACGATAAATCTTGTAGCGCATCGAATCTGTTACCTCCGGTCTTATTTTCGGACTGGATACATTAATTGGCATCTGTTTGTCCGGGTCGCATCCCAAGCTTCTCAAAAATTCTCTCTGCTCTTCTCCTTTCCTGTAAACCCGTACCTTTGGTGGTGTATAGCAATCAAACATCCACCCAACTGCCCCCGGCATGTGCGTGGTTATAGAGTCTACAAACTCCTCGAAGTCTGCTGTCCTGTACGGTTTTATTGCCTGAGTAAAATACTTGAATGGACACTCTGATGGGTGCTCCTGCCACCTGTCCTGTGTCCTGTTGGCAAATAGTGACGCAAGCCATTCTGCTGGCTCACGGACAATAGTCCAATACCTGTGCTGTGCCCATATTCTTGGCAATTGATGAGTATCCCCATTACGACTGGAAAGACCTAATTGCCTTAACACCCGCTTAGTCCACAAGCCACTGGTTTTAGGAATATGAATGTAACAACCCCAAGCGCCATTAACTGCCATATTACTCGTATTGAACCCATCCCTTTCCGTTGAATGTGAAAGGAGATTTGCTTGCCACCTCCCACACAGTTTGTCCAATATAATAATCTGTTGCAGCTGTGCTTGTCGTATATCCTCTACTAGCCTCTAAAATCGATTCCTGTTGTTTTATAATTGGCAATGGCGCACCACAGCGGATACATTCTAGGTCGTCAACGAATGTTGGTCTTCTACAATACTCACATCTTATCTTTTGCATCTTGTCTCCTAAACATCTTCCCTAGCCATTTTACATATGTATAGTTTATTGCCCAACAAAATGTCCAGAACCATATCGTTGCCATACACCGTTCCACTAGTGGAAATAAACTATTCATTCTGAACCATATCATCATGGTTATTCCCACAACAAGATAAACGGTGTATACGGCAAACAATCTCACATAAACCCTACTAATGCTATAAGCAGCATCCAAAATATGTGATACGCAATCACAATGTACTTATATATCTCGTTCTCTCTACTCCGCAAAATCATCTACCACCTCAGCCCATCTTGTGCATCGCGCAATTCCTCTATAATCCCGTTCTTGCGCTCCTCGGACACACCACCATTCAACCAGCATGTCCGGCATATTTTTATTTCAACATCAAAATTCTCCATTTTGTGCTGAAATGAGAAGGACTGCGCAACAAGTTCACTATAGGGATAGTCCATGTCGCAGTTTACACATAGAAAAGTTTTATCTTCGTGCATAACATTCCTCTGGCTCCCATCCCCATTGCTCCTGTAAGAATTTGGCATATCTGAAGTATGCAGAAAACTCTTTTGCATTCCAAAGCATCTCCAATGCTATAAGGTCTGCGTCGTGCTCATTATTCGCACACTGACTGCCCTGTGATACGTGCGCCCATTCGTGGGCAAGGATTCCCTTCCATAAATCGTCATCCCCAAGCTCTCCGTAGAATTGGTCGGAGAGATATACCCTGTCGGTGCAGCCGTTATTCCCATATACAGTAGCCCCCATCCACGTTCCGATGTATCGTTTCTCCCATCGTAAATTGAAGCCATAATATTCCTCCATTTTGTCGGCAAACGCGTCTGCATTCCCCGGACTAAAACTCTGGATTGTCATCAGAAGTATCAAAACCCACGGCATAATCACGCTCCACTAAATATACATTTATTTTTGCCTTGGCTACGTACATTCTCCCACACTCCCCACATTGCTTTACAAAATCCAATAAATATAGATAAACCTTATTCCCGCACTCACAAGGCACCTCTATATCCACATCATTTGTCCCCCAATCCTCAAGATACAATGTTCCCTCTACCATCTCAATCCAGCTTCCATTTTAGTCTTGACAAAATAAATATAACACTCCCATTCCACAAAATTTACATCTTGTTGTGAAGTCTTCGTTGGGCGCGTAACAATATTCTCCACTTCAATGTTACCCATATTCCTGCTACAGAAATGATTTGCCTCAGCAAGTACATTTATTTCGTTCTCGCCTATATATATAACACGTTCCAAATGTGTATATTTAGCCTTCATCAGCAGTTTCCTCCGGGGGTATATCCTGAACCAAGATATTCAAAATGGAATGTGGAGGAACATACTCGCGTACATTATCGCCCTTCACCCATACTCCATTCTTCATAATCTCGTTTACATAGTGTTCTGCATCTACATTATCAGCATATATCTCGCTCTTCTTGGTTTCTACAGAAGAGCCTATAACATGCCCGCTTACTACCGACTGGTAAAGTATTATTATCCTAGCATCCATATTTCAACTCCTGTACAATGGTCATCAGCTCCCCCAAATCTCTACACGCTTAGGCATAGTATCAACATGCGAATTGCCATCCTCATCCCATCGCATATACACAGCCTTGTTTGCCCGAGCAAGCTTGATTTCCTGTATCGGCTCCACCCAATCATGCCCATGCCATACCTCAATGTCCCCGTGGCGCTCTTTGATTTTCTCCAACTCTGCTATCACTTCACTTATAACCATTTATCAAGCGCCTCCATCGCCCAAATTGACAAAATTACGGTAATTAAAGAAATCTACCTACCATCTGTCAAGGTGGAGCTGCCGGGAATCGAACCCGGATTTTCCTATCGGGGGAAAGCCACGAATGACAATCCGACATAACACCGTAAGCGCGACCCAACTGTTCAGCCCCGTCTTATTTTACCAAATTTAATACAACACTCACCGCTACATGTATATCCCCTATTCTAATATATCCCCATCCCTTTATATATCCCTTGCATCCCGTTTTTCATCACCGCCCGTTTTGAAGGGGGTAATAATAGGGGGTAACGAATGGCAATAGTGAACTGGGGGGTAATAAATATACAGTTCACTAATCATCCTGCTACCCTTAATCCTTACCCCCAGGGTGGGGGAGGGGGGGGGAGGGGAGAGGGGAGCGGGCTACCTATCCCCGGATGGAGGTAGTCATGTACGTGTTCGTTATCTTCATCTGCAATGATGGCTTCATTGAAGTCCGAGATGTCCATGGGCTAGTGTTCATCGCTAAATTGCGTGAACTTGGTTCCGTCATCTTGGGCATCATTGAAGATTGGCTAGATGCTCCTGTCCCTCAACCATGCTTCAGGTATGTGTTATGGGATGGGCCTAGCCAGCAATGTGTTGCGCTAGATGGCAATTGCCCATCTAGTTGCACTATTTGCCCCGTCTAGAATGCAGCCTTTTATCTATCCACTTGGGGGATATAGGATAGATAAAGGATTGCGGTCTAGCGCAAGCTAAATCCAAGCCGCAATGGAGGTATGTGATGACCACCATACTTGACCTAAACCCCTTCTACAAGCTGTATCCCCCTCGGGACGAGGAGCCTGTTACGGGACAGTATTACTTCAATGTTAACCCCATGGTTGACGGAGATGTGAAACTGTGGAAGTTCTCCATTAGTGGGCCTACCAACAATGGGCCTACTATAGTGCGCTTCTTAGTAGCAGATGACGATCCTGTTGTACAGGAACACGGGATACGGGCCGTTATTGCCCGTTCCTATGAGATGTTCAGGGACAGGTGGCCTCATGTAGATTTGGTTTCGCGCACCATAACATAATAGACCATAGCTGGAAGGGGCTACCTGTGCGATAGGTAGTTTCCCTACCAAGTATGGCCTATCCGTAAGGATAAATCCAAAGCCATATTATAGGAGGTAGCTGTGTATACGCTACAGTACCAAACTCCTGATGGGTGGCGCAGTATAGGGCAATTGCCCTCCACGGATGCTGCCAACGCACAGTACAGGCTATTACGCAAGCTGGATGTGCGGGTGCTTGCAGCCAAGATTATTGATGCCATTACTGGGAAACTAGTATATGTCATTCAGTAATAAGCCACGCCCATTGTTCCCTGTCTGGCTACAGTATGGCCTACTCATACTGCTTATAGGCATCCCTGCCTGTATGTGGATATTCACCATTATCAATGCCATATAAGGAGGTGACTTACTATGGCAAAGCGCGGTACATCACGTTCTATCAGGCTGGCTACTTACCCTCACCACTTCAATGGTGGTAGGGCTAAAGCTAAGCCATCATACTGCAATCCTCATAAGTTGCTGTATGTAAAGCATGTAGATGGTGTTATTGTTACACGCCCTGCTATGACTGAGCACCTGTCAGCAGTAGCACCATAATAGATATAGCATGTGTATGTATTCATTAGTACACATGCTATTTTCTACCCTACCCAATTTTCTGGGAATATACATCAATCCATACCTGAGAACTTCTGCCCATTATATGCTTTTTTATATATAGTGGGCAGAGGCGGGGCATGGATGACCCCGCAACCAATCCATAGGAGGTGAACTGTGTTTTACGATCCGAAAGGATTCGTACAAGCCCAGGATACCCCTCGCCGGGAACGTTGCCTTCCAGAGAGCAACGGCATTGATGCTTTGTACTGGTCAACTGCTGAACTTTCTGATGGTGACGCAGGCTATTGGCTTGAAACCGTTGATATGGCTGCGGCCTTTGATGCGGAATTGGGCCAGTACGCTTGGGACGACGTAGAGATGGTCATATCCATGGAGCAGTACCTTGAACTCCGTGGACAAGCCAGCAAAGCGTTGGACAAGGCGCGGAATCCTCGCCAGGTCTATGCCGTTACCGCGGCATTGCCCCCTGACTTCTTTGAGGTCGAGGACAGGCTCTTAGAGGGCCAGACTTGGTTTGACGGTCAGCCGCTTCGCAGCTCCTTCTGGAGTGTGGAGAGCAAGGCTGAAAGTCTCCTGAAGAGATTTAGATTCGTGCGTGACCGCCACCTTTGCGCATTGAACTCTTCAAGAACTGTCAAGGTGACAGGAAGAGTCATCTCGCCTGTGTTGGCGAAGAAAGGAGGTAAGATACTGCGCGCTCAAACCCGTGAGCAGCTGGCTAGTCTGCTGTCTCTCGGCTTCACGATTTACGCGCAGGAACCAATAGTAACATGAAACCCAGTAAGGAATATCTACAAGCTAGAGATGATTGGTGGCAGGGACTACTAATGAAGTCGATGAATGTCCGAAGGCGAGATATTCTCAACTTCTTCAATCATCTCTACAACAGACAGATAGCAAATAAGATTTACCATGAAGAGTTTGCAGAGCAAGACGCTCACGGGCGTTACTGGACTCTTCGCAACAAATACCATACTGACCCAAACAATTGGCCTAAGATATGAAACGCAAACTGTTATTAGCTTTGTACTGGACAATCTATTTCGTAGCAATGGGTGCCCTCCTATGGAGGGCACTCTCCGTTCTTGGAGGGTAAAATGAAACGAAACAAAGTATCCTACTGTGTTGATAGTCCTTGGACTGATAGAAGCAATGGTAAGTCGTACCCACTGACCAAGATTGAAATTGAAGAATTGAAAGAAATGACTGTCACAAAAACTGGAAAGATGGGAAGAACGGTAGTGGCAAAAATCCATGGATACAACGGCTCAATCGTACAAGACCATGCTGTCTGCTGCCCACCTGATGTATTTGATTTTATGACGGGGGCGAAGATTGCCCTTGAACGAGCATTGAACCAGACCAAAATCACCAAACCATTACGCAAATCCATTTGGGATGGCCTGTTTGCGTCCTATATCCCTGTCTATCCATCCCTGCGCGACTTGGACAAGTTAGCTAAGAAAGAATTTGGGCAGGCTGGAAATATCGTAGAAAGAGTGAAAGCTTACAGGAGATTATATCCTGATGCTGGCCTCAAAGAGGCTGTTGATTATGTGAAGTCCCTACAGAAAGGAGGAAGCTTTAAATGACAACTTGTGCCAATCCTCCGTGTGGAAGGCTGGCAGCCGATGATGACCGTTACCAAGATGGCTTTGGTGATGTATTCTGCGGTGTACCATGCCTGATGACGGTAGGAAAATATCCAATGGTTGACTGTCCTGTATGTGGTAGACCAACAAAATCAATTGACCTAGAAATGTTTGACAATCAATGCTCATCATGTATTCAAGGCAAGTTTGACGAAGCTGGCTATCCATTCGACCTAGACTATGAAATGGAGGAAGAGTATGACTAAAATTGAATGGAAAAATGTTAAGTCTCCAAAAGAACGTATACAGTGGGGGCCACTTGTCTACACTTGGCAAAAGTCAGGTCGTAGCCTAACTAATATCATTCACGATGCTGTCACATGGGCAAGCACGAACAGTGTAGAGATTCGGGATACCCAAGTTATTCCTATCGGAAACTGGTTTGATGTCAAGATATTTTATGTCAAGCTGGTCGATAAATCCTAATGAAAGGAGGTGATAGCTGATGCCCGGTAAGAGTAAGTCTGTGCCAGTTGTACGTCGCAAAGTCAAGCGACACCCAGTACCCGATTACTATCGGGGAATTACCACGAAGCGCCATGACTGGCCTTCCACGTACGGCAATGGCTGGAATGGCTCCAACAAGCCTGCCAATCAACCATCCAAATCTCAGTAAGAGTCACTAGGAGGTGACAAAATGGCTAGTATCACTGTTAAGGTTTCAGAAATCAAGTTAGACCGTTTACAGCGCCCGTTTGTGAACGCACAAGATGTATCCACCAATCAATATGTCACCGTCTACGCCAAGAAAGGCATGGACAACATTCTCGACCCCAAACTCGTCGGCAAAACTGTAACCTTCGAGGGCACAGTTCACGCTTTCGTTGACCGCAAGGCCATCATGGAAGCCGCCGCCAATGGCACTCTCGCAAGTTTCTTGCGAGATTACAGCCCCAACAACAAGCTGGTTGCCCGCTCCGCAGTAGTCGGCAAATAATCTCTTCCTATTCAACCGGGGAGGCTTCGGCCTCCCCACCATATCTATATTCACTTGGAGGTGAATGATGGCGTTTTACTATTTGATGAATGGCAACAACGACAAGGTAGCAGACATCAAGAATGCTAACTGGCTAGTAGTTGGAATTGACCCGGAAGCAGAACAAATACCAGTTGGCGAAAATGACCGTGACATGGCAGGTGTCGCCATTCGTGCTTTCAGTGATGGCATCGTGCATCTTGTATACAACCATCCTGCAACAAAGGTTGATGAGCACTACTACACCAATGCAAAGCTCGATGTCCTGTATGCTGAAAATGTCGGAATCAAGAAGATTGATGACTGGATGCAAGTCAATATCATTGACCAAGAGCCAGAATATATCAGCCTTACTCCGACAGTGGAGTTCCCAAATGGGCCGAAGTTGCGCATCTTGAAACACAAGATGTTCAATATGCTCCTACAGGGATATTCATTCAAAATCTGGATTGCCCACCTGCGCCAGTATATACTCGACCAGAAATTCCTGATGCAATGGGATTTGGTTGCAGAAGGCAAGAGAGATGCAGCAGCCAAGATACGATGGAATAACATCAATCACGCTCGTGCTGGTCGTCGTGTTCGTGCTGCTATTCGTGAAGGCGATAACTCGAATGCTCCGGGTAAGAGCAATTGGGAACAAGTACAACGCCAAATGGCAGAAGGAGGTAATATGGAAGATGGTATTGAAGAGCCAGCAGAAGGTGTCGATGAAGAAGCCGATGGAGTATCCCCTGCTGGTAGCCGTACCTTGATGATAAGAACCTATGCCAACAGAGAAGAAATGGTGAACATGTTCGACATGCCGATGGCTGTATATACCCTGCGTGTTAGCAAGACACCATATCCATACCCGTGGAATCCCGGCTCTTCAACATCGGTGGAAGATTGGACAAAGTTCAGCAAGAAACCAAGCTGGTCAATTGACCTGAAAACCAACTTTTCCTAAGTTATACTAGTAAATAACCAGTTACCGTGGCTGCTTCGGTAAGAGGCAGCTACGGTTCCTGCAACCAATACTGTGCCTGACTTTCCAACATTGATACCCCGGCAGCGGTCAACAGTATCCCCACTCACCATAGCATACACATAAGAGGAGGTAGGATGTTCCCCCTGGCAATCGCAGGCACCCTAGCCCTCATAGGGCTAGTCATATCCCTAAAAGAATACCTCGGGCCTGATATACCTATACACGACTCACCATATATCGACGCTTTTGTTCCACCAGTGGAAAATGAAAAGGAGTAACAATGGATAATTTCGAAATGCTACTTTGGCTAGCAAAAAATACAGATGATGATGTACATCAGGTGATATTGAAATTCAGGAAAGAGAACACAGACCAGATTACCACTATGATGGAGCGCATGATTACTGCTATTCGTGAAGGTAACCTCAATAGCTTCAATAATGAATTGCTCATATACGGTACACTGGTAGCCACACATGCCGTGAAAAATCTTTCACAGGATTGAAGGCGGTAATACACATATGAAAAAACAGAAAGTAACATTTGATGATGAGGATTATATGCCAATGGTAGATGGGAAGTCATTTAGGTGTAATCAGCGTAGAGATAGAGGCACTTGCGGATGTAATGTATTCAGGCGAGCAAAAAGCATTAAAGATGGATGGTATATCTATAAATGCAATGCCTGTGGTGCAGAATATCTTGGGAAACCACTATGAAAATACAGGATGAG
>Ga0209536_100009150_pt1 | contig 14738 bp, 13 predicted proteins | sample DeeMarSeWOR28_12_FD_187461 | JGI IMG/M metagenome (GOLD analysis project Ga0209536, IMG submission 187461) | Marine sediment microbial communities from White Oak River estuary, North Carolina - WOR-2-8_12 (SPAdes) (version 2) | ecosystem: Environmental > Aquatic > Marine > Intertidal zone >...
CGGCTCGCATGGACAAACGGTCTGGCACGATCCGGACGGGCCGGTCCCCGAGTCGATCCAGCTGGGTTCCCCCTCCCGCATCGCGGGTCGAACCGGCGTCCTGACCGTCGGTGATTTTCGTCGGGCCGACATCGAGGCCGGCGGGCAGGGTGCGCCACTGGCGCCCCTGCTCCACCGCGCGCTGTTTCGTCCCGGGGAGGGGAAGCGGGTGGTGCTCAACCTCGGTGGCATCGCCAACGTATCGCTGGTCGATGACCAAGGGCGAGTGTCGGGCTTTGACACGGGGCCGGCCAACTGCCTCCTCGATGCCTGGATTCAGGACCAACTGGGCGAACCATTCGATCGGGACGGCGCATGGAGCGCCGGAGGCCGGGTCGATCGTCAACTTCTGGAAGTCCTGCTGCGGGATCCCTGGCTGGCCAGACCCCCGCCCAAGAGCACCGGCATCGAGTATTTCAACCTCGCCTGGCTTCAGCAGCGCCTGGCCGGTCGCAGAATCGCCCCACGCGACGTCCAGGCCACGCTTGCCGAACTGACCGCCGTGACCGTGGCCGATGCCGCGCGGCCCTGCAGGCCGGCGGATTTGTTGCTGTGCGGAGGCGGGGCGCACAATGCCGACCTGGTCAAACGACTGCGCCGTCACCTGAGCGGTATACGCCTGTGCTCAACCGGCGATTTCGGCATCGATCCCGACTGGGTCGAAGCAGTGCTGTTCGCCTGGCTGGCGCGCGAACGCCTGCATGGCCGGCCGCAGGATACACGCGCTATCACGGGCGCGCACGAACCCATTTTGCTGGGCACCATCGCCCCTCCCCCTGCTGTAGAATAGGACTCCCGGGAACCGGGTTTGCAGGCGAAGTTCCTGGGCGCCGGCAGGAAATATCGGGTGCCTCTATGCAGGACCGTAAGCTGTCGGGAACAAATTACCGAGCGCCCAGGGACGGCTCGAGCGTGTCCTGCATAGGGGTACCCGATACCGACCCCGCGCATGAATCGAATCGGTCAGCAAGGTCGGTTCATTCGATATACCGGGGTCCAATGGGAGACATGCTGACATGAACCTGCTGCTCAACATCATCTGGCTGATCTTCGGCGGCTTCATCATCGTGCTTGGCTACCTGCTGGGCGCAATCCTGCTCTGCATCACGATCATCGGCATTCCTTTCGGCATCCAGTGTTTCAAGCTCGCGGGGCTCGCGCTGGCGCCTTTCGGGCGCGAAGTCCGCGAGAAGGAACCGCCCAGCGGCGCACTCGCGGTGATCATGAACATCATCTGGATCATCCTGCCCGGGCTGGAGCTGGCCGTCATGCACCTGTTACTGGCAGTCGCCTTTGCGATTACCATTATCGGCTTGCCGATCGCCGCCCAGCACCTGAAGATGACCCGTCTGGCGCTGTTGCCGTTCGGCTTCGAAGTACGGGAGCGTTTCTGATGGCGCACTGGCCCTGGTCGGAACTTATCTCGGACTGGTTCGCGGACACGCTCGACAGCCCGCTCGCGATACCGGACCGCCAAGGCTGGTGGTTCAAGGCAGATCCGGAGCGCGACGCCGCCCTGCAGGAAAAGTATGGCAAGCTCGTCGAGCAGTGCGCCGCAGGCCACCTGTACCGCTGGCTGGACCATCCGGAAGGCCGTCTCGCCCTGGTGATCGCACTGGACCAACTGCCGCGTAACCTGTTCCGCGGCAGCCCTCGCGCCTTCGCCTATGATGCGCGGACCGCCGCCTGGTGCCTGGCCGCAGTGCACACCGGCCAGGACCGGTTGTTGCAGCCGATCCAACGCGCCTTCCTTTACATGCCATTGCAGCATTTCGAAGACCTGCAGGCCCAGGAGACCGGGGTGCAACTGTACGAGCGACTGGCCAGGGAAAACGCCGAGTGGCCGGTTTTCACAAACGAATTTCTCTCTTTCGCGAGAATTCACCTTGACATCATTGCGCGATTTGGGCGTTTTCCCCACCGTAACCGCGTTCTTGGTCGTGAAAACACGCCGCAAGAAGCCGAATACCTCGGCGGGGATGCTCCCCGCTTTGGACAGTAGATCCCGAAGTTGTTGTCTGTACCGAATCAAACCATTTTCTGAAGGACCTGGCGAATGGGCAAACCAAATTCATCCCGGAGCATGGCCAGTCATCTGGAAGCCATCGCGAACAGCACGACGGATGCGCTGATCGCGATCGACCATGCGGGAGCTGTCATTTCGTGGAACCGTGCCGCCGAATCGATATTTGGCTACTCCGCCGGAGAGATGATCGGGAAATCATTACACGCCATCATTCCAAAGCGGTTTCATGGGGCGCACGACCAGGGGCTCGAGCGGGTAAATTCCGGCGGCGAGCAGCACGTCATCGGCCACGCCGTACAGCTCGCGGGCCGGCGCAAAGACGGCACCGAGTTTCCCATTGAGCTGACCCTTTCGCATTGGATGGCGGGTGATCGGAATCACTACGGAGGCATCATCCGGGACGTATCCGAACGGGTAAGCATGGAGGACGAGCTGCGCACGTCCGAGGCACGCATGCGCTCGATCATGGAAACGGCCAATGACGCAATCATTACCGCAGATTCCAGCGGCTTCATACTGTCATGGAACGCCGCAGCCAAGGCCATCTTCGGATATGGGCCAGATGAAGTCATCGGCCAATCGTTGACCCTCATAGTTCCCGATGAATTCAAGTCTGCGCATGAGCAGGGTATCGATCGGGTCTCGGGCGGCGGCAAAACCCACGTGATGGGCAAGACGGTCGAGCTGTCGGGGCTGCACAAGGATGGCACGCTGATTCCCGTGGAGTTGTCCTTGTCGACCTGGCTGATCGGCGAAGACCGCTTTTACGGTGGCATCATCCGTGATATCACGGAGCGCAAACAGAATGAACTCAAGCTGAAAGCCCAGCAGAAGAAACTGGAAAGCCGGGCCCGCTCCCTGACCCGGCTCAATGCAGAAGTAAAGTCGAAAAACGAGCAGTTGCAGGCGCTCTCCAACAAACTGGCCAAATACCTCTCGCGGCAGGTCTACAAGAACATTTTCGAGGGCAAATCCGACGTCAAGATTGAATCCTATCGCAAGAAGCTCACCATCTTCTTCTCCGACATCCAGGGCTTCACCGAGCTGACCGACCGGGTCGAATCGGAGGTGCTGACCGGCGCTCTCAACAAGTATCTCAACGAAATGTCGAAGATTGCGCTGGACCACGGAGGCACCATCGACAAGTACATCGGGGATGCGATCATGATCTTCTTCGGTGACCCGGAAACCCTCGGGGAGAAGGAAGATGCCATCGCCTGCGTCAAGATGGCGATCGCCATGAAGAAGAAACTCGCGGCCATGCGGCGGGAATGGGACGTGCTGGGCGTCACCACCCCCTTGCATGTGCGGATGGGCATCAACACGGGATTCTGCACGGTCGGCAACTTTGGTTCCGAAGAACGGCTCGATTACACCATCGTCGGCGGGTCGGTGAATCTCGCCAGCAGGCTGGAATCAGCTGCGGAAGTTGATGAAATACTGATTTCGGAAGATACCTTCTCGCTGATCAAGGACGTCATCGCCTGCAAACCAAAGAAGAAAATCGAGGTGAAGGGGATCGCCTACCCGGTCATGACCTATACGGTGCTCGACCTGATCGAAACCCTGCAGGAAGAGCGCGAGCACATCAAGGCCCGCCTGAAAGGATTCAACTTGTCCATTGACTTCGACAAGCTGAACTACGCGGACAAACTCTACGCGCGCGAAATGCTGCAAAAGGCAATGTCCAAACTGGATCCAGGAACCGAAGACTGAGCTTGGCCCACGCTTGGAAGGACGACCGGGATTCCTCTCGGCAGCCCACGCATCCAGCGATGCGGCAAATCGTCAGCCATTCTGACAAATTGGGGCACTTCCGGTCGTTTCGGCCACCACGGCAATTCCAGTTAACTCATTGATTTAAATATCATAAGGGCTAATCTGGATTGATCTGGCCCGTTTCTTGTATTTATCTAAGTGAAGTCGCTGACTGGATTAATGGATTAAACGAGGCGCTTCTTCCGGGTAACCGGGACAAGAGCCTCTCAGCAAGGAGCACGGGAGTCAGACCATGAAAACTGCGCTAACAGACGTAATCAAAGCCGGCTTCGCAATGGTTGCCGGGTGGACAGTCGCAGGCTGGTTGCTCTTGGGATTGATCGGTTTGTTCTCACTGATCGGCTAAGGAACCGAACTCATCCGGATGGCCGGCCGCTGGCAGCGGTCATCCTTCTTTCCACGGCGCTACCTTGAGCAGCATCAACATACCGGGCACGGCAACCGCTGTGCACAGCAGGAAGAAACTGGTGTAACCCATCGCTTCGATCAGGAAGCCTGTGCTGGCATTGGCGAATGTCCGCGGCACGGCAATGAAACTCGTGAACAGCGCGAACTGGGTGGCGGTGAAGGCCCGGCTGGTTTCGCGCGCGATGTAGGCCGTCAGCGCCACGGTTCCCAATCCGACACCGAGATACTCAGCGCTTACCACTATGAAGAGGCCGGAGGGGCTGTGGCCGACGACGCTCAGCCAGGCAAAGCCCAGGATCGTGATGAGCTGTACGAAGCCGAACAACCACAGGGCGCGGTTGATGCTCATCTTCAGCATGGCGATGCCGCCGATCAAAGAACCGGCGATGACCGACCACAGCGCCGCAACCTTGGCGATCGTGCCGATCTCGGTACGGCTGAATCCCATGTCCAGGTAAAACGGAGTGGCCAGCGCCGTGGCCATGTTGTCGCCCAGCTTATAGAAGAACATGAACGCCAGAATGGCGAGGGCAGCGGGCACGCCATCGCGCTGGAAGAACTCGCGAAATGGTTCGATCACGGCCTCGCGCAAGCTGTGAGGTGCCAGGCTGTCGTCGCTGACCTCGCGGATCACCAGTGTCGTAATCACGCCCACCAGCATGAAGCTCGCCGTCACCCAGTAAACGGTGGCCCAGGGCAGGAAATCCGACAGAATCAGCGCCAGCGCGCCCGGCACCAGCGACGACAGGCGGTAAGCATTGATGAAAAATGAGTTGCCGGTACCCAGCTCATCGTCGGCCAGCAACTCCCGCCGATAGGCATCGATCACGATGTCCTGACTGGCCGAAAACAGGGAAACGGCGAACACCAGGGCGATGATGGCCTGCAGCGACTCCCGCGGGTCGAACAGCCCCAGCATGCCGATGGCCCCCAGCAAGGCCAGCTGCGTGATCAACGCCCAACCGCGCCGGCGTCCCAGGAACGGAAGCGCGAAGCGGTCCATCAGCGGCGACCAGAGGAATTTCCAGGTATAAGGCAGCGCCACCAGCGAGAACAGCCCGATAGTGGCGAGGTCCACTCCATTGCTGCGCAACCAGGCGGGCACAAGCTGGATCAGCACATACAGTGGCATGCCAGAGCTGAAGCCAATGAAGATGCAGATCAGCATACGTCGGCTGAACAGGATCTCTGTCCAGCGGCGCGGTGATGCCTGCGCAGGCAATTCACCCACGGAGCGGCAGGTCCAGGTCGTAATCCATGATCAATGGCGCATGATCCGAGAAGCGCTGGTCCCTGTAAATTTCCGCACGGGTCGCCTGGCGGGCGACGGTGGGCGTCGTCACCTGGTAATCGATGCGCCAACCGGTATTGTTGTCCCAGGCCCGCCCCCGGTTCGACCACCAGGTGTATTGCTCCTCGCGTGGATCGACTTGGCGAAAGGCGTCCGCCATGCCTACCGGACCAAACAACTGGTCCATCCAGGCGCGTTCCTCGGGCAGGAACCCCGAACTCTTGAGATTGCCCCGCCAGTTCTTGATATCGATCTTCCTGTGCGCGATGTTCCAATCACCGCAGATGATGTACTGACGGTCATCACCTGCCATCCCGGCCAGCAATGGTTGCAGGTAGTCCATGCACTGGAACTTGACCTGCTGGCGCTCTTCTTTGGACGAGCCGGAAGGCAAGTACAGCGAAACGACCGACAACTCGCCGAAATCGGCCTGGAGCCAGCGCCCTTCGCTGTCCATCACGTCCCAGCCCAGGCCGTAGTGCACGCGATCCGGCTGATGCCGGGAATAGATCGCCACTCCACTGTAGCCCTTGCGCACCGCATCGTGATAGTAGACGTGGTAGCCGGGGGGAAAGAAATGGCGATCGCCCAGCTGGGGGTGTTGCGCCTTGGTTTCCTGGATGCAGATCACGTCGGCGTCCTGCCGGTGCATCCAGTCGAAAAAGCCCTTGCTGGCGGCAGCCCGAATGCCATTGGCATTCAGCGTGATGATGCGCATTCCCGCGGTGCTCCCGGAATCCTGATAGTTGAGGTCAGATCTGAATTGTGGGCCAGCATAGCAAATTTTTGGCATACTAATTATCGGACCCCGGGCCGCCCGGGGTTGCCAAGGGAGCATGGAAGCGCGATTCGATGACGCAGGACTACAAAAGCCGTTTTTTTGAGCTGGCCTTGAACAAGGGCAACCTCAGGTTCGGCAGCTTCACGCTCAAGTCGGGGCGTGTCAGCCCCTATTTCTTCAACGCCGGCGGGTTCGACGATGGCGCCTCGTTGGCTGGCCTCGCTCAGTGTTATGCCGACGCGATACTGCACTCCGGCGTCGCGTTTGACATGCTGTTCGGACCGGCCTACAAGGGCATCCCGCTGGCCGCCGCAACCGCCGTCGCACTGCATACCGGTCATCGGCGGAATGTCCCGTTCGCCTTCAACAGGAAGGAAGTAAAGGACCATGGAGAGGGCGGCACCATCGTCGGAGCGCCACTCGCCGGCAGGGTGCTGATCATTGACGACGTCATCTCCGCTGGCACCTCGGTACGGGAATCGATCCACACCATTCGTGCGGCTGGCGCCGAACCCGCCGGCATTGCCATCGCACTCGACCGGCAGGAGCGCGGCAGCGGTGCAAGCTCGGCTGCGCAGGAAGTCAACACCGAATTCGGCATACCCTGCATCTCGATCGCGGGGCTGGACGATCTGATCCGGCACCTCACCGCGCAGCCGCAGGAGAACGTCGATGTTCAGGCCATTCAGGATTACAGGGAACGTTATGGAAGCCAGACTTAAATCAGCAATCTTTTCATCGATCGCCGGCGCTCTGCTCCTTGCCGCGGTGTGGGCGACCCCGGCCGGCGCCGCGGAAGTCTACCGCTGGGTGGATGAAAACGGCGAGATCCACTACAGCGAGTCGCTGCCACCGGATTACAAGGACAGTGGCTTCGACGTCCTCAATCGGCAAGGCATCGTGACCGATGAAGATCAGACCCTGACGCCCAAGCCACCGCCGCCGAAAGTGCCCTCAAAAGACGAGCCACAAGAACTCCCGCGCGACGCGTCCGGCCTGCCCCGGCCCAAGGCCCTGTACTCGGAGGCCGAAATGCAGCAGCGCATGGATAATTTCCTGATGCTGCGCTACGAATCCGAACAGGAAATCCTTGATGCAATGAACGTGGAAATCAAGCAGCTGAACTACGATCGTCGTCTGCTCGAAGGATCACGCGCCAGCATGAACCAGGCCTATCGCGGTCAAATCCGGGTTGCGGCCGAGCGCCAGCGCGCCGGCCTGCCGGTTGAGGCTGCGACGACCCGTGAAGTCGAAAAGCTGCGTAATGCCCTGGCCACGAACTCCGAGTCGTTGGCAGGTTTGCAGCAGCGGGAAGACTCCATACGCGGGGATTTCGACAAACAACTGAACCGTTACCGGTACCTGATAGAAACCTGGTCCGAGGAATCCCCGGACAGCTGAGGTGTACACCCGTTGCCCCGATTGTCATACCGTTCACCCGGTCAACGCTGCCCTGCTGGCGTCCGGCGCCGGACGCTACCGCTGCGGCAAGTGCAACAAGGTCAGCAGTGCATTGGAATCACTGTTCGATGAGTGGCCTCAGGCCAGTGCGAAGCCACCACAGCCGGGCGATATACCGGTATTGGGCCTGTCGCTTGACCTCGAGCAGGCTGCGCAATCCCGGCAGGCACCCGCTGGCGACGGCATGGGTGATTCCGATGCCGAAGGCGCAGCGGCAACCGGCGGCGGTTTACGGTGGCTCGCTCGAACGGCCTGGATAGCCGGCGCGATCCTGGTGCTGGCAGTGGCAACCTGGCAATGGGCAGAATTCCAGGGCGAGCCACTGCTGGAAAGCCCTGATGTCGATAAGGCCCTCACCCGCCTGGGCCTGCGTGAACCACCGCCAGCCAAACCGTTTCGTGACCTCGACCTTATCCACCTGGTCAACCGGGAGCTGATCAGCCATCCTTACCTGCCGGACCACTTGCGTCTGAGCGCCACCATCGTCAACCGGGCAGCGCAGATCCAGCCGTACCCTGATATTGAAGTGACCCTGCTCGACGTCGCCGGCCAGGTCGTGCTGCGTCAGCGCTTCGCCCCATCGGACTTCCTCGACCCCGCAAGCGCACCGGGCGCCGGCATGGTGCCCCAGGCCTATCTCCCGCTGGTCCTCGACCTCGTGGATCCCGGCGTGCGGGCCGTTGGCTTCGAGCTGGAATTCAGATGAGGACCCTTGTTTCCCAACCGTCCTGTTCGCACATTCGCCGTCCGATGTGTTAGGGTTACAGGTTCCGATTACGCTTTAGTTTTTTGGGCAAAACAGGCCCCGGACTGGTCCTTGAAGAGCACGTAAAAATGAAAAAATCTGCCTCAGAAGCGGATAATCCGATACCCCTCCGACAAAACGTTCAAACAGCCATTCGCCGTTACCTGGAAGACATGGGCCAGTCCCAACCCGAGTGTCTGTATCGCGTGTTGATGGCCGAAGTCGAACCCCCACTGATCGAGGAAGTCCTGCGCTACACCAACGGCAACCAGTCGCAGACCGCGAAGATCCTCGGCATGACCCGCAATACATTACGGGCCAAACTCGACCGTTACGACATTCCGGTAACCAACGGCAGGTACTGAGAACAGTCCATGAACACCCCTTCCGCATCCTGCAGTGCGCTCGCACTGATCAGTGTCTCGGACAAAACCGGCATCGTCGAGTTCGCCACGCAGCTGGTGGCCATGGGTTTTGCCCTGCTGAGCACCGGCGGCACGGCCAGGAAACTCAGCGCCGCCGGCCTGTCGGTGACCGAGGTTTCCGACTACACCGGTTCCCCGGAGATCATGGGGGGGCGGGTCAAGACGCTGCACCCCCGGATCCACGGTGGCCTGCTCGGCCGCGCAGGCGAGGACGACGCCGTAATGTCCGAGCAGGATATTCCTCGCATCGACCTGGCGGTTATCAACCTCTACCCCTTCGAGGCGGTCACCGGTCAGCCCGGTTGCAGTTTCGAGGATGCCATCGAGAACATCGATATCGGTGGTCCGGCGATGGTGCGCTCAGCGGCCAAGAATTTCGAATCCGTCGCGGTCGTTACCAGCCCGGACCAGTACGCCATGGTGCTGGAAAAATTGGAGGCCGGCGGCGGCAAGCTGGACCGGGCCACCCGCTACGCCCTGTCAGTGGCCGCTTTCAACCGCGTGGCCCAGTACGACGACGCCATCAGCAATTACCTGTCGGCACGGATGCCCACCGCTGAGCCCGAGATGTTCCCACAACAGGCCAACGCCAGCTTCGCCAAGGTCGCGGACCTGCGCTACGGTGAAAACCCGCACCAGCAGGCGGCATGGTACCGTGACCTGCATCCCGACCCGGGCAGCCTGGCGACGGCAGCGCAGCATCAGGGCAAAGAGCTTTCCTATAACAATATCGCCGACGCGGACGCGGCCTGGGAATGCGTGCGCCAGTTTGACCAAACGGCCTGTGCAATCATCAAGCACGCCAACCCATGCGGCGTGGCGGTCGCCGAATCGGTCGAACGTGCTTATGAGCTGGCGTATGCCACCGACCCAACGTCGGCGTTCGGTGGCATCATCGCCTTCAATCGCCCCCTGGACGCCGCCACCGCGGCCGTGATTATCGAGCGTCAATTTCTCGAGGTGCTGATCGCACCGGATTACGACGAAGAGACGTTGGCATTGCTGGCAGGCAAGAAGAACGTCCGTGTATTGCAGATAGCCGGCGGAAAATCCACCGCGCAACAGGAATTCAAGCGCGTGGGCAGCGGGCTGCTGGTGCAGACCTCGGACCTGCATCCCATCGTCGCACACGATTGCCGGGTAGTATCTCAGCGTCAACCCACCGAACAGGAGTGGGCTGATGTCATGTTCGCCTGGAAGGTGGCTCGCATGGTCAAATCCAATGCCATTGTCTACGCCTCCGGCGGCCGCACAGTCGGCATCGGCGCCGGGCAGATGAGCCGCGTGGACTCGGCGCGCATCGGGCGTTGGAAGGCCGAAGACGCAGGATTGCCCATCCAGGGCGCAGTGATGGCGTCCGACGCGTTTTTCCCTTTTCGAGACGGCATCGACACCGCGGGCGGCGCCGGTATCGCAGCCGTGATCCAGCCCGGGGGCTCGATGAGGGACGAAGAGGTGATCGCTGCCGCCGATGAACACGGCATGGCGATGGTGTTCACCGGCATTCGCCATTTCCGGCATTGAGCCGGGTCCCGACAAAGGGTCCCGAGCATGAGTGGGAGCGGCTTCAGCCGCGATCGTCATCCGATGCCGACCGGGTCAGAACAGCGCCCTCCGGATCGCGGCTGAAGCCGCTCCCACAGCTGACTCGATGCGACCATGGAGCCTGGAACTGAAATGAAGGTACTGATTGTAGGTGGTGGCGGACGAGAGCATGCGCTGGCCTGGGCGTCGGCGAAGTCCGCTAATGTAGAGAAAGTTTACGTGGCCCCCGGCAATGCGGGAACTGCCTCTGAGCCGCGCTGCGAGAACGTCCCGGTTTCCCCGGACGACACCGACGGGTTGTTGGGCTTCGCCCGCGAGCACGGAATCGGCCTGACTATCGTAGGGCCGGAAGACCCACTGGTCGCCGGTATCGTAGATCGCTTCAGTGATGCCGGCCTCAAGTGTTTCGGACCCCGGGCAGCAGCCGCTCGGCTGGAGGGCTCGAAGGCCTTCGCCAAGGATTTCATGGCGCGTCATGACATCCCCACCGCAGCTTACGGCAAGTTTACCGAGGTGGCGCCGGCCATCGCGTTCATCCGCGCGCATGGCGCACCGATCGTGGTCAAGGCCGACGGCCTGGCCGCAGGCAAAGGTGTGATCGTTGCGCAGACGACCACCCAGGCCGAGACGGCCGTGCTCGACATGCTGGCGGGTAACGCGTTCGGCGATGCAGGACACCGAGTCGTCATCGAGGAATTCCTGCACGGCGAAGAAGCCAGCTTCATCGTGATGGCGGACGGCAGCAACGTGCTGCCGCTGGCCACCTCGCAGGATCACAAGGCGGCAGGTGACGGCGACAGCGGACCGAACACCGGCGGCATGGGAGCCTATTCCCCCGCCCCGGTCGTGGACGAGGCGATGCATCGCCGCGTCATGGATGAGGTGATCATGCCCACCGTGAACGGCATGGCCGCCGATGGGGCTCCGTTCACTGGTTTTTTATATGCGGGCCTGATGATTTCACCGCAGGGCGAACCTAAGGTCCTCGAGTTCAACGTCCGTTTCGGTGACCCCGAGACACAGCCCATCCTGATGCGCCTGCAGTCTGACCTGCCGGAACTGTGCCTGGCCGCCATCGGCGGGCGCCTGGACCGCGTTCGCGCGATCTGGGACCCACGGCCCTGTCTCGGCGTGGTGATGGCGGCGGGGGGTTATCCCGGCGGCTATGCCAAGGGACAGCCTATCAGTGGACTCGACAGCGACTTTCCTGAACACGTCAAGGTGTTTCACGCGGGCACCGCGTTGGCCGACGGAGGAGTCGTGACGTCGGGTGGGCGGGTGCTTTGCGTCTGCGCACTTGGCGACAGCGTCAGCACCGCCCAGGCCGAGGCCTATAGCGCCTGCAGCCGGATCCACTGGGAAGGCACCTACCGCCGCAATGACATCGGTTACCGGGCTATCGCAAGAGAGCTATCGGGCTAGGATGGACGTTTCCCACCTGCTGGACGAGCTCAACGAGGCGCAGCGGGAGGCTGTAACGGCCAACTCTGATCACCTGCTGGTGCTGGCCGGCGCCGGCAGCGGCAAAACCCGAGTACTGGTGCATCGGCTGGCCTGGCTGATCCAGGTGGAGCATGCCTCACCACTGAGCGTGCTGGCCGTCACCTTCACCAACAAGGCCGCCGGGGAAATGCGCGAACGCGCCGGCAAACTGTTGCAGGTTTCGACCCGGCCGCTGTGGATAGGAACCTTCCATGGGATCGCTCACCGGCTGCTGCGGATGCACTGGAAAGAGGCCGGCTTGCCGGAAGAATTCCAGATTCTCGACTCCGAAGACCAGCAGCGCCTGCTGCGCCGCATCATCCGTGACGAAGGCATGGACGAGGCGCACTGGCCGGCGCGCCAGGCGCAGTGGTTCATCAATGCGCGCAAGGACGAGGGCGAACGGCCGCAGCACATCGACCACCTGGATCACCCGGCCACCGCCACCTGGGTGCAGGTGTACCGGCGCTACGAGGAATACTGTAAGCGCGGGGGCTTGGTGGATTTCGCCGAACTCCTGCTGCGCGCACACGAACTGTGGCTGGAAAACCCCCCGCTGCTCAGCCACTACCGCAAACGGCTGCGCCACCTGCTGATCGACGAGTTCCAGGACACCAACGCCATCCAGTACGCCTGGGTGCGTATGCTGGCCGGCGACACCGGCCGCGTTTTCGTGGTGGGCGACGACGACCAGTCGATCTACGGCTGGCGCGGCGCCCGGGTGGAGAACGTACAGCATTTCGTGCGCGATTTCCCGGATGTCCGCACCGTGCGCCTGGAACAGAATTACCGCTCCACCGGCAACATCCTGCAGGCGGCCAATGCGCTGATCGCACACAACGAGGCGCGCATGGGCAAGGAGTTGTGGACGGCCGGCCCGAAAGGCACGCCGATCCGATTGTACGCAGCGTTCAACGAACAGGACGAGGCCCGCTTCGTCGTGGATCAGCTGCGGCAGTGGCTGGATCACGGGCGGCGAGCGGACGATACCGCCGTGCTTTACCGCACCACGGCACAGTCACGCCTGTTCGAAGAGTATCTGCTGCGCGCGAACATCCCCTACCGCGTCTATGGCGGCCAGCGCTTCTTCGAACGAACCGAGGTCAAGGACGCCCTCGCCTATCTGAGGCTGTTGCACAACCCGAACGACGACGCGGCCCTGGAACGCGTCATCAACAAGCCCACACGCGCAATTGGCGAAAAAACGGTGTCCCAGTTGCGTGCGCAGGCCCGCGAAAGTGGCCTCACCCTGTGGCAGGCCGCAGGGGCCTGCGTTGCGCAGGGCATGTTTGCGACCCGCGCCGGAACGGCTGTCTCGGCATTCATCCGCCTGGTGGAAGGGATGCGCGACCGCATGCAGGGCTGGACCCTCGGCAACCAGATGCAGGGCGTGATAGACGAAAGCCGCCTGGTCGATCACTATGAAAAAGAACCTCGCGAACGCATGGAGACGCGCATCGAGAACCTGCGTGAACTGGTCAACGCCGCGGATGCATTCATCCTGCCGCAGGAGGATGCCGATGCCGGCCTGACGGAACTCCAGTCCTTCCTGAGCCACGCCGCCCTCGAGGCGGGCGAGACCCAGGGTGAGAGCTGGGACGATTGTGTGCAGCTGATGACCATGCATTCCGCCAAGGGCCTGGAGTTTCCGCTGGTGTTCATTGCCGGCATGGAAGACGGGCTGTTTCCCCACCAGCGTTCGGTGGAGGAAGCCAGCGGCCGGCTCGAAGAAGAACGGCGACTGTGTTACGTGGGGATGACCCGCGCCCGGGAGCAACTCTACCTGTCCTACGCCGAGATCCGGCGCATGCACGGCTCGGAGAATTTCTGCCGGCCCTCGCGCTTCATCGACGAGTTGCCGGCCGGCCTGGTTGAGGAGATCCGGCCGCGCATGGCGACGAGCAGGCCCTATCGGCCGGCCCAGCCCGCGCGGCAGCGAACCTCATCGGCCCTGACCGACAGCAGCTGGCCATTCAAGCTGGGCCAGGTCGTGCTGCACCCCAAATTTGGAGAGGGAACGGTGATGGCCTTCGAGGGTTCGGGCGAGCATACCCGGGTGCACGTCAACTTTCGCGATGCCGGTGCCAAGTGGCTGGTCCTGGCCTATGCCAACCTGCAGGCCCGGTGACCGATCCTTATGGACAAGGGCAACGACATCCGGCTGGAGACGCGGCAAGGCCGCATGGCCGGGCTGGGTTGGCGCCGTGAAGGCACGCCGCGGGTGCTGGCGCTCCATGGCTGGCTGGACAATGCCGCCTCTTTCGTTCCGCTGGCGCCATTGCTGGAGCGTCTGGACCTGGTGGCGCTTGACCTGCCGGGCCATGGCCACTCTGAGCACCGGCACACCTCTACCCGCTACCATTTCATAGATTACCTGTTCAACATCGACGCCGCGCTGGACGCGCTGGGCTGGGCAGACTGTCATCTCATCGGCCACTCCATGGGCGCTTCGATCGCGGCGACTTACGCTGCAGGCGTCCCGGAGCGCGTCCGCAGCCTGGTGCTGCTGGACGGACTCGGCCCCTTGACCGCGTCCGCCGCGAGCACCGCCGACCGCCTGCGGCGCAGCCTGCAAAAGAACCGGCAGGGCAGCAGCGAACCGCGCCGCTTCGAATCGCTCGACGACATGGTCGAGGCACGGCGCAAGGCATCCGGACTCGCTGAAGCGGCGGCGCGCCTGATCTGCGAGCGTTCCGCAAAACCGCAGGACCAGCAGTTCGTCTGGCGCAGCGACCCGGCACTGAACTGGGTTTCCG